>OFDN01000170.1_pt1 | contig 62334 bp, 57 predicted proteins | sample 1520971 | NCBI WGS metagenome assembly OFDN01 (sample SAMEA94257418, study PRJEB24077) | hot springs metagenome | biome: Aquatic biome; feature: Geographical feature; material: Water | place: India | collected 2012-06-12 | depth 5 m
CCACGTCGCGCCGCGAGCCGGCGGCGGCGTAGGGCGCGTACAGCATCCGCGCCGCCTCGTTGAAGTCGAGCACCCGCGCCACCGTGGCGACCCTGTCCGGTGGCAGCGCGGCGAGAGCGCGCGCCTCCTCCATCAGCCGGGGCCAGCGCGGGGCGGTGTCGTCCCCGGCCTCCGCCACGCCGCCCTCGCAGGCCCATTCCACCACCGCCAGCCGACCGCCGGCCGTGTGCACCAGCAGGTCGCAGAGCGGCACCAGCGCGTCGGCCATCGGCGGCCCGCCTTCCGCCCGGCCGATGCTTAGCGCCAGACCGACACAGGGCACGCGGAAGCTGCGCAGGGCGCAGGGGTGACCGTCCGGGGTGGCGGGGGCCAGCAGCTCGCGGCGGTGCGGTGCGACGTACAGCCGCTCCTCCGCCCCCGCGGGCACGAACACCGCGTCCGTCGCCGGCCGGGCGTCGCCGTCCGTGGTCTCCACCACCGCCAGGAACTGCGTGCGCCAGCGCCGCACCGCCCGCTGCCCGATCAGCAGCGACTCCAGCAGCCGATCGACCACCGCGTCGAGCGCCGCACCGTTGCCGTCCGGCCCGGGGGCGGCACCCAGGAAGGCGGTGCGCCCGCCGCCGCCGGACCACAGCCGCAGCCGCCCGACCGGGCCACCCTGCGCGGCGGCCCAGGTCATCAGATCATCCAGCAACCCCGCCCGCCCGCCGGCCAGCGAGGCCATCACGCCGGCCGGCGCGCCGTCCGCGGCCTGGAACACCGCCACAACCTCCAGCACCGCGTCGGCCGCCGACGCCCCGTCGCGCAGGGCGCGCGCGTACACCGCGTCCATCAGCACTGGGGCGAGATCCCGCGGTGCGCGGACCAGGGTGATGGCCTCGCCGTCCCGCGGGCCCTGCCGGGTCGACAGGGTCGCCATGGCGCCGGCGGCTTCGGCGCCGTCCAGCCACGCCACCGCGCGGTCGAGCAACGCGCCCGCCGCCACCGGCCCGCCCAGACGGATCGCCAGATCCTCCAGCCGCAGGGCGCGCGCGGTCTCCGCCGCATCCTCCTCGCCCACCAGTTCGGCCAGAAGCTCCGGCCAGAAGCCGCGGTCGGCCGACGCCACCAGCCGCTGCCGGCGCGTCAGCGGCTCCGCCCCCAGCAGCCGGGCCACCTGCTCCAGCGAGGACAGGGGGGTCCGGCGGTCGATCACGGTGCCGTCCAGCGGGTGCGTCGTGCGGTGATGGTCGATCACCACCACCCGCTTCCCGGCCCGCCGCAACGCCTCCTCCAGCCCCGGATCGGGCAGCTCCACCAGCACCACCACCGGCGGCAGCGCGTCGGGGGCGAGGCGCGGGTCGGCGGGATCGGGGGCGGCACCCCAGGGGAGCCCGAGATCCACCACGCCCACCCCCCCGGCCCGCGCCAGCGCGGCGATCTCCTCCGCCTCCAGGTCGTTGCTCGACAGGATGATGGTCATGCCGGTGGCCATGGCGGGGGTGGTCCTTCCTCTGGCGGGCCGGGGCGGAAGCCGGTTTCCGCGCGCGCCCACGCCGGACCATCGGGCACATCCGACACCGTCTTCAACCGAAATATGCCCGTCGCGCGGGTCCCGCCCACCATCCGGTTCCGGACCGGGGACGCCCTCTCCAGCCTCATTTCAGTCGCGATCCGGTCCGGAATTCTCCACCGGCCAAGCCGCTGGCGGCTTCACCGTCGATGCTGACGAGACGGTGCTCACGACGCCGCGTCTGCGCCGATCCCGCAGTCCGGCCGGGGCGGGGTGGTCAGCCGGCGGCGAGCGCGCGCGTCAGCGTGTCGGGGTCGATGTTGCGGCCGGACAGGACGGCGACGGTGCATCCCGGTGCCACCACCGTCCCGGCGAGCAGGGCCGCAACCGCCGCAGCGCCGGCTCCTTCGGTCACGATCCCGCAGGCGCGGTGCAGTGCCCGCATGGCGAAGGCCACCTCCTCCTCCGAGACCTCCACGACGTCGTCGACCAGATCGGCGACGACGGCCTGCGCCAGCTTGCCGAGCGCGTCCACGGCGATGCCGTCGGCGAGCGTCCTGCCGCGCCGGTTCGCGAGCCGTGCCCCGATCACGGCGACCCATGGCTTCGCCGCCTTCACGGCGGTCGCCACGCCGGCCAGCAGGCCGCCGCCGCCGACCGGAACGACGATCGTGCCGACGTTGGGCCGGTCCGCCAGGATTTCCAGCCCGACCGTCCCCTGGCCGGCGATGACGTCGGGATCGTCGTAGGGATGGACGAAGGTCAGCCGGCGTTCGTCCGCCAGCTCCAGGGCGTGCGCCCTGGCTTCCGCCACGCTGGCGCCGGCGATGACCAGCTCGGCACCGAGCGCCTCCGTCCGCTCCCGCTTGCAGAGCGGGGCGGTGGTGGGCATGACGATGGTGGTCCGCACCCCCAGCCGCCGGGCGTGCAGCGCAAGGCCGGCGGCGTGGTTGCCGGCGGACATGGCGATCACGCCGCGCGCGCGCTCGCCGCCGGTAAGGCGCAGCAGCCGGTTCAGCGCGCCGCGTTCCTTGAAGGCACCGGTGGCCTGGAAGGTCTCCGCCTTCAGCCAGAGGTCGCGGCCGAGCTCGTGGGCGGCCAGCATCGGCGTCCGCAAGATGTGCCCACACAGGCGTTCCGCCGCGTCATCGATGGCGGACGGCTTGAGCCACGGGGGAGGAGGACGGCCTTCGACGGCGCGGGTGACGGCGGAGGCGGAGGCGGAGGCGGAGGCGGTGTGGGGGCGTGGAAGGTCGGCGTGCGCGAACGGCATCGCTGGGACTCCTCGGGTGCGAACGGAGGGCGTGACGGCGGAGCGAAGGGATCCCGGCCCGCGTCAGCGGACCGGGCCGATAATTCGCGCCGGACCGGGCAGCGGCCCAGCCAAGCCCACGGTCGCCCCGAGGCGACGTGTCGTCGTGTCGAAGACCGGATCAAGGGTTCCGGTAAACCCGTACCACGGCGGCATGCCGCGCTCCCACCCGCATCGAAACAAGCGAATCCGCGTCCGGCGCTCCTCAGAGCGCCGGGCTGGTAATTCGCAGGCGGTTCGTGCGGCGGGTCTGCATGCCCCATGTTTCCTTCAGTCGCGGGACCGCGTCAAGGAAAAGGGGCGGGCAGGAGCGCCCCCACCCTACACGGACATCCGCGCCGCCGCCCGCCGGACGACGTCGAGCCGCCCCTGCCGGGCCGTCTTCGTCCGCTCCTGCAGGAGGGCGACGACCTCCGCGGGCGCCGTCTGCGGGGAACCGGCGTCGAAGGGCGGCGCCGGATTGTACTCCAGCCGCAGCTGGATCGCCTCGGCGGTCCGACGGTTCACCAGCCGCGAGACCACCGTCAGGCCGAGGTCGATGCCGGCGGTGACGCCGCCCCCGGTGATGCGGTTGCGGTCGATGCAGACCCGCTCGCCGGAGATGATCGCGCCGAGAATGGGAAGCGCCTCGAGCGCGCTCCAATGGGTGGACGCCCGATAGCCCTTCAGCAGACCCGCCGCCGCGAGCACGATCGACCCCGTGCAGACCGACGTCACGTAGCTCGCCCCCTCCGCCTGGCGGCGCAGGAAGTCCAGCACCTCGTCGTCGCACAGCAGGTCGTCGGTCCCGTAGCCGCCCGGAACGCAGATGACGTCGAGTTGCGGGCAGTCGGCGAAGCTCGTCGTCGGCGTGATGGTGAGGACGGTGTCGCTGGACACCGGCTCGAGGTTTTTCCAGACGAGATGGACCTGGGTGTCGGGCATGCTCGAGAACACCTGGAGCGGTCCGGTCATGTCCAGCTGCGTGATGCGCGGGAACACCAGCAAGCCGATCTGCAGTTGGTTTGGCATCTTGGAGCCTCGGGGTATCGACCTTGACCCCCACACCGTGCCATGATGGGCTTTCCTCCGAAACGCCGTAGTTCCCTCATTTCCGGACGTGGGTGATGATCGGAATCCTCGTCTTCCCGGACTTCCAGTTGCTGGACGCGTCGGGACCGGCCTCGGTCTTCGAGATCACGCAGCGCTTCGTCGCGACCGCACCCAAGGTCAGGATGATCGCGACGCAGGGCGGCCTGGTGCGGAGCTCGTCCGGCGTGGAGGTGATGGCGTCGGGACTGCGGTCGGGGAACTCGATCACCACCCTCATCGTCTCGGGCGGGTTCGGTGTCGAGGCGGCCGTGGAGTGCCGGAAGACGGTGGGGTTCGTGCGCCGGCTCGCCCGCTGCGGCGTGCGCGTCGCCAGCGTGTGCTCCGGCGCCTACATCCTCGCCGCGGCGGGCCTGCTGGATGGTCGCAAGGCCACCACCCACTGGTGCCGCACGCAGGATTTCGTGTCGCGCTTTCCGAAGGTCAAACTGGATCCCGACAGCATCTTCCTGCGCGAGGGTCGTGTCTGGACGTCGGCGGGGATCACCGCGGGGATCGATCTCTCGCTCGCCATCGTCGCCGAGGACCATGGCGACGCGGTCGCACGGGACGTGGCGCGCCAGCTCGTGCTTTACCATCGACGCAGTGGCGGCCAGTCCCAGTTCTCCTCCTTGCTGGAGCTGAAGACGCCGAACGGGCGCTTCGGACCTCTGCTCGCCTGGGTGCGGGAGCATCTCGACAAGCCCCTCACGGTCGAAAGCCTTGCCGACCGCGCCGGTCTCAGCCCGCGCCATTTCGCGCGGGTCTTCACCGCGGAGACCGGCTCGACACCGTCCAAGGCCATCGAACGGCTGCGGCTGGAGGTCGCCCGCGAACGGGTGCAGTCATCCAGCGAACTGATCGAACGGGTGGCCGAAGCGACCGGATTCCGGGATCCGGAACGGATGCGCCGCGCCTTCGTCCGGGCGTTCGGCCAACCGCCGCAGTCGCTGCGCCGCGCCGCCCGCAGGGTTATGCAGCCGGACGGCTGACCGCCGGCCATGGCAGAAAAGGTTGGAAATCCGCCATTGCTGCGCCAGTCCGCGCGGCGATAGCCTGATCAAGCGGAACACCGTCAAAATCTGGCAACCCCCTGTAATCGCGCTGCCGGATGGCGTTGCGAAAAGAAGCCGCGACACGGTTCATCAGGAGAAAAGCGACATGATGCAGGATCGCGATGCACGGTCCCGGCAGGGCCTTTTCCGCGGGTTGCTCAAGGCGACCGCCGGTGCCCTGTCCTTGCTGGCGCTGTCCACGGGCCCGTCGGCGGCGGACATCTCCGGCGGGGTGGTCAGGATCGGCGTGATCAACGACCAGTCCGGGCCACTCTCCGACCTGGCGGGAACGGGTTCGGTCGTGGCCGCGCGTCTGGCCGTCGAGGACTTCCAGAAGCTGGCCTCCCTCAAGGTCGAGATCCTCTCCGCCGACCACCAGAACAAGGCGGACATCGGCACGCAGATCGTGCGCCGCTGGTACGAGGCCGACGGGGTGGACATGGTGGCCGACGTCGGGAACTCGGCGGTCGCACTCGGGATCCAGGCGATCGCCCGCCAGATGAACAGGATCGTCGTCTATTCCGCCGTCGGCACGACGGACATCACGGGCAAGCAATGCTCCCCCAACGGGCTGGCGTGGCTGCACGACAATTACAACCTCGTGGCCGGCTCGATCCGCAAGCTGGCCGCACAAGGGCTCAAATCATGGTTCTTCATCGCCGCCGATTACGCCTTCGGACGCAACATGGTGGCGGAGTCCGAGCGCGTGCTGGCCGAGGTCGGCGGCAAGACGGTGGGGACGGTCTTCCACCCGCTTGGAAACGCCGATTACGGCTCCTTCCTCCTGCAGGCGCAAAGCTCGGGCGCCAAGGTCGTCGCCTTCGCCAACGCCGGCGAACAGCTCGTCACGGCGATGAAGCAGTGGAACGAGTTCGGCATGGGAGCCGGGCCGCAGAAGGCGGTGGCGGAGCTCATGTTCCTGACCGACGTCCACGGCATGGGGCTGGAGACGGCCAAGGGGCTGACGACCGTCACCGCCTGGTACTGGGATCTGAACGACGCCACCAGGGCCTTCGCAAAGCGCTTCTTCGACGCCCGGGGTGTCATGCCGACCGCCCCCCAGGCGGCGGTCTATTCGGCGGTCTTCCACTATCTCAAGGCGGTCGCCGCCATCGGGTCCGATGACACCACCCGCGTGCTCGACCGGATGCGCGCCACCCCGGTCGACGATTTCTTCGCGCCCGGGGCGATGTTGAGGGCCGACAACAAGCTCGTCCACGACTTCTACCTGGTCCAGGCGAAGGAGCCGGCGGAGCTGGAGAAGCCCTGGGCCTATTACAAGGTCGTCGAGACGATCGCCGCCAAGGATGCCTATCGCCCCTTGAGCGAAAGCGACTGCCCGCTCGTCGCCGGCGCCGCAAAGTGAACCGTGGAGCCCGCCCGGCGCTGGCGGGCGGTCGCCGCCCTGCCCTGTGGAGTGTGAAGCCTTGTCGGAACGCCGGTTCGATCATGTGATCCGAGGAGGACGGGTGCTCGACCCGGAAACCGGGCGGGACGAGGTCGCGGATGTCGGGATCACCGCCGGCACGATCACGCGCATCGGCTCCATCCCCGATGCGCGAGACGGTCGGGACATCGATGCGGCCGGGCAAGTGGTCTGCCCCGGCTTCATCGACATCCACGCGCACGGCCAATCCGTGGCGGCCGACTGGATGCAGGCCTTCGACGGCGTGACGACCAGCCTTGAGCTCGAGGTCGGCGTCCTGCCGGTCGATGGCTGGTACCGGGAGCAGGGGCGGCACGGGCGGGTCCTGAACCACGGCGCGTCGGCGAGCTGGATCTTCGCCCGCAAGCGGGTGATGGCCGGCATCGCTCCGGATCCGCGCAAGCATCCCATGGAGATGATGGGCGAGGGCGCGGACAACCGGGGCGGCTGGTCGACCGACATCGCCACCCCTCAGCAACTGGCGGAGATCCGCGCCATTGTCGAGGCGGGACTGCGGGAGGGCGGCATCGGGATCGGCATCCCGCACGGCTACGCCCCGGGCGCCGGCGTGAAGGAGATGACCGAGCTGTGCGGCATCGCCGCGCGGACCGGCACGCCGACCTTCACGCACATCCCCTTCCTGTCGAACACGGACCCGCAGAGCTCGGAGGAGGCCTACATCCGGCTGATCGGTTATGCGGCCGCGACCGGCGCCCACATGCACGTCTGCCACCTCAACTCCACCTCCCTTCACGACATCGGGCGCTGCCGTGCGCTGCTGATGAACGCCCAGGCGCGGGGATTGCCGATCACGGTGGAGGCCTACCCCTACGGCACGGGCTCCACGGTGATCTCCGCCGGCTTCTTCGCGGCGCCTGATTTCACGGACCGGACCGGTTCCGGCTACGACAGCATCGAACTGATCCACAACCGGCATCCCATGAAGGATCGCGACGAGCTGCTTTCGGTCCGGGAGACCGATCCCGCCGCGCTGGTCGCCTGGCACTTCCTCGACCTCGACCGGAACGAGCGCCACCGCGACCTGCTCGAACTCTCCGTCCTCTATCCCGGAGGCGTGATCGCCTCCGACGCCATGCCGTGGGTGGAGCCGGATGGCTCCATCCACCGCGGCGAGGAATGGCCGCTGCCGGAGCGGCTGTCCGCCCACCCCCGGTCGGCGGCCACCTTCACGAAGTTCATTGGCGAGTATCACCGGTCCCTCGGGAAGATCGGGCTGATGGAGGCGGTCGCCAAAGGCACCATCCTGCCGTGCCGGGTGATCGAGGGCTGCCTGCCCCCGATGGCGCGCAAGGCACGCCTTCAGGAAGGGTGCGACGCCGACGTGATCGTGTTCGACCCCGCGACGATCGCCGGCCGGGCAAGCTTCTCCGCGATGACCGCCCCTGCCGTCGGCATGCAGGCGGTGCTGATCGGGGGAACGCCGGTCATCCTGGACGGCCGGCTCGACCCGGACGCGCGGCCGGGCCGGCCGCTGCGGCGCGGAGCATCGGGCGATGGCTGAGAACCGGGCCGCGGCGCCGGTGCCGGTGCTGCTCGTCACCGGCGCCCTGGGTGCCGGCAAGACCACGCTGATCAACGCCATCCTGCGCGCCGATCACGGTCTCTCGCTGGCGGCGGTGGTCAATGATTTCGGCGCGATCAACATCGACGAGGCCATCCTCTCGGCCACCGGCCAGCCCGTCTACGGATTGAGGAACGGCTGCATCTGCTGCTCCCTCCAGGGCGACCTGCTGCGCACGCTCCGCGCCATTCTTTCGGTGCGGGCGGCCCCGGACGCGATCGTGATCGAGGCGAGCGGCGTCTCCGACCCCCGCGGCATCATCGAGGCGCTCTTCGATCCGGTCCTGTTCGGAGTCTTGCGGCTCGACGCCGTGGTGACGGTCGTCGATGCCGAGGACCATGATCCGGCGGACGCGCTGTGGGCCGCGCAGCTCCGCGCCGCCGACATCGTCGTCCTGGCGAAGACCGCGGCCGTCGGTCCCGACGGTCTTGCGGCCATCCGGGCGATCCTGGCGTCCATGCACAAGTCCCTCGTCCTCGTCGCGGACGATCAGGGCGGCGTTCCGACGGACCTTCTTCTGGACCGTCACGACCGGCATCCGGAGGCACCCACCCATGGTGATGGTGGGCCCATCGCGGATGGCCGGTTCCTGCGGCTTGTCTGGTCGTCCTCCACGCCCCTGTCCCTTCCGCACTTCCAAGCGACGATCCAGTCCCTGGCGCCGCAGCTCGCGCGGGCGAAGGGCTTCCTCTCGATCAGGGAGCGGCCCGGAGAGGGTTTCCTGTTCCAGCTCGTCGGACGGCGTGCCAGCCTGTCGCCGGCGGCAAGCCCGGTCACCGGCACCCACCTCGTGCTGATCGGACGGGCGGAGCAGTTCGACGCGGGCCGTGCGTCGGCGGCGCTGGAGTCGATGAACGAGGCCTGATCCGGCGGTCAGGGAGCGGAGGCGGCCACCGCCACAACCTGTTGGGAATGCCTATGACGCGGATTGCCGTTCTTGGTGCGGGCATGGTCGGGGTCTCCACAGCCCTGGCGTTGCAAGACCACGGTCATGACTGTGTGATCGTCGATCGCTCTCCTCCGGGGTCGGAGACCAGCCACGGCAACGCCGGGATCATCCAGGCCGAGGCGGTCGAGCCCTACGCCCTGCCGACCAGCCCGCTGACGCTGCTCCGCATGGCGTTCGGCTGGAGGAACGCCGTCGAGCTGGACTGGGCGTCGCTACCGGGTCAGCTGCCGGCGCTCCACGCCTACTGGCGCTCATCGCGGCCCGACGCCCTGCGGAGGGTCATCCCCGTCTGGCGGCAGCTCGTGTCCGAGGCGATCCCCGCTCACGCGGCGTTGATCGCGGCGGCTGGTGCCGACCACCTGATCCGGAAGGACGGCTATTGGGAGGTCCATGGGACGGACGCCGGGCTCGCCGCGGCGGTCCTGGAGGCCGAACGGCGCAAAGGGCTCCACGGCACCGACTTCGCCGCGGTTGACGGAGCGGCGCTGGCCCGTGCGGAGCCGGGTCTTCGGACCGCCATGGCCGGTGCCATCCACTGGACCACCCCCTGGACCTGCCGTGCCCCGGGCGACCTTGTCCGCGCCTACGCGGCGCTGTTCGAAGGACGCGGCGGCCGCATCGTTCCGGGGGACGCGACGTCGCTCGAACGGTCCGGTGGCGGCTGGCGGGTTGCCGGCGAACGCGTGGAGCACGCCGTCGTCGCGCTCGGCCCCTGGTCGCCGGACCTGCTGAAAACCCTCGGCTACCAGGTGCCGATGGTGCGCAAGCGCGGCTACCACCGGCATTACGACGGCAACCACGGCCTGAGCCGTCCCGTGCTCCTGGCGGACCATTCGGTGGTCCTGTCGCCGATGCTCACCGGGCTGCGCGTCGCCACGGCGGCGGAGCTGTCCGCGGCCGCGCCGCGGCGCAACCCGCGCCAGTTGGCGCGGGGCGAGGCGGCGGCGCGGCCGCTGGTCGATCTGGGTGACCCCGTCGAGGGTTCGCCCTGGTCGGGGACGCGACCGTGCCTGCCCGGACTGCTGCCGCTGGTGTGCCAGGCGAAGCGTCACCGGGGGGTCTGGCTCCACTTCGGCCACGGGCATCAGGGCTTCACGCTGGGGCCGGCGACGGCCGCAAGGCTGGCGCGGGCGATCGACGGCGACACCGGCGCGATCGACGGGCTCGAAATGGGCGTCACTTAACGGAGCCGCGACCACGGCGCTGACGGTTGATCGCGGCGCCCGGTGGGGAATCCCATCACGCCATCATGCTGGCGCATTTCCCTTCCTCGCGCCGTCGAGAAGCGCGAGAGCGGTGGACACGATGCCGTCCAGCAACGCGCGCTCGGGTCGCACCCGCGCCAGCACGCGCACGCCCATGACGATGCCAAGACAATGGCGGGCGATGTCGTCCGCCGGCAGCGAGCGCGTGACCGTCCCGTCCGCCTGACCCGCCTGGACGCGATCCAGGAAGAACAGCTCGATGCGGGTGACGATTCCCGCGACGACCGCGCGGAATTCCGGGTCGTGCGGAGCAAGCTCGAGCGCCGAGTTCACCACCAGACAGCCCTTCCATTCGTCATCGTCCAGCGAGCGTGCCACGATTTCGCCCAGAAAGGCGCTGATCGCCTCGCGCGGCGGCAGTGCCTCATAGCGCCGGATGCGATTGGCGACGCTGGCCTCGATGTAGCGGTCCAAGGCCTTTTGGAACAACGCGCGCTTGTCACCGAAGGCGTTGTAGAGGCTGGCGGCGGTGATCCCGGTCGCATCGACCAGGGTCTTCACCGAAGTCGCCTCATAGCCGCGGTTCCAGAAGCACCGCACCACGGTGTCCAGCACGGCCTCCTCGTCGAACTCCCTCGGTCTCGCCAATCCCTGCCGCCCATCCAAGAACCATCGTCGATGGCATCTTGCCACAACCGACGCCGTCGGGCATTCTAGAACGATCGTTCTAAAACGCAAGCCGGCACCGGTCACGCCACCCGGCGGGGCCGGACCGGGATCGACGGGGAGGATCGTCATGCCTGGCCGTGAGGTCCGAACCCGACGCGCACCGTTTCTCCCGAGCCCGAAGGACATCCCATGATCCGTTTCTACTTCCACCCCACCCCCAACCCGGCGAAGGTCGCCCTCTTCCTGGAAGAGTCCGGCCTGCCGTACGAGACCCACCCGGTCGATACGAGCAGGGGCGAGCAGCATCTCCCGGCCTTCCGCGCCGTCAACCCGAACGGCAAGGTGCCGGCGATCATTGACACCGAGGGGCCCGGCGGCCGGGAGGTGAGGGTCTTCGACTCCACCGCCATCCTCCTCTACCTCGCGGAGAAGACGGGCGCGTTCCTGGGGACACCGGCCGACCGGCCGGAACTGCTGTCCTGGCTGCTCTTCATCGCCTCCGGCCTCGGCCCCTTCTCCGGCCAGGCGGTCCACTTCCAGCATGCGGCGCCGGAAGGCCTCGACTACGCCGTGAACCGTTACCGACGCGAAGCGGAGCGGCACTACCAGGTTCTGAACGATCACCTCGCCGGCCGCGACTGGATCGCCGGCGACCAGTACACCATCGCCGACATGTCTGCCTGGGGCTGGCTCGACCGTGCCGCGCGCGTCCTCAAGGGGACCGCCGAGCCGCTTGCCGCGTACCCTCATCTGAAGCGGTTGTTCGAGGCGGTGGAGGCCCGGCCGGCCGTCGCGCGGGCGCGTGCGGTCGGCACGAACCACGACTTCAAGAAGGTCAACGACGAGGAGACCAAGCGCGCGCTCTTCCCCTCGAACTACCCGCCGGTCGCGTGAGGAGACGGTCCATGGACATCCAAGGCAAGCGCGTCCTCGTCACCGGCGGATCGAGCGGCATCGGCCTCGCTTTGGCCCATGCCCTGCTGGCGAAGGGGGCCGGGGTCGTGATTTCCGGACGTCGGCCCGCGGTTCTGGCGGAGGCCCTGCGGGACCTCCGGGCGGGCGGCATGTCCGTGTCGGGCGTCGCGGCGGACATCGCGACGCCGGCCGGCCGGGCCGCCACCCTGGCCGCCGCGCTCGACAGCCTGGGCGGGCTCGACATCCTGATCAACAACGCGGGCGGCGTCCGGGCCGGCCGGCTCGAGCTCATGAGCGAGGCCGACATCCAGGCGATGATCGAGACCGATCTGCTGGCCCCGATCCTGCTCACGCGTGCCGCCCTCGCGCCGCTGCGGGCGAGCGGCGATGCGATGGTGGTCAACGTGGCCTCCGGCATCGCGCTGATCGGCGCTCCGTTCTACGCCACCTACGCGGCGGCCAAGGCCGGACTCGGCCGCTTCGGCGAGGCCTTGCGACGGGAGCTGAAGGGGGAAGGCGTCCATGTGCTGACCGCGTACCCGGCCGCCACCGACACGCCGATGATGGCATCGAACCGCGCGGGGGCCGATCTCGGCTTTTCGCGCGAGCCGGCCGCCGCCGTCGCCGCCGCCATCGTCGAGGGGATCGAGACCAACGCGTTCGAGGTGATCCGCGGCGGGGCCAAGCGCGCCGAGATGATCGCGCTCAACCGCGAGAACCCCGCCGCCGTCGATGAGCAGTTCCTCGGTCGCAAGGAGGCGCTGGAGGCGGCGGTCAGGGATCACACGGCGCTCTGACGACGAACCGCCGGTGCCGGTCGGCGTCGGAACGGGCCGCGCCGGAACGCTCAGAATCCCAGCTCGGTCAGGCCCGGATGGTCGTCCGGCCGGCGCCCGAGGGGCCAGCGGTAGCGCCGGTCGGCCTCAATGATCGGGAGGTCGTTGATGCTGGCGATGCGGCGGCGCATGAGGCCGTCCTCGGCGAACTCCCAGTTCTCGTTCCCGAAGGACCGGAACCAGTGTCCACTGTCGTCGTGCCATTCATAGGCGAACCTGACGGCGATCCGGTTCTCCCGGAACGCCCAGAGCTCCTTGATCAGACGGTAGTCGAGCTCGCGCCGCCATTTGCGCTCCAGGAACGCGACGATCGCCTCGCGACCTTCCAGGAATTCGGCCCGGTTCCGCCAGACGCTGTCGGCGGTGTAGGCGAGGGCGACCTTCCCGGGATCGCGGCTGTTCCAGCCATCCTCGGCAAGGCGGACCTTCGCGATGGCGGTGTCCAGTGTGAAGGGGGGCAGCGGTGGACGCTGGGATGTCATGACCGGTCTCCATGGGTGGCGAGTTGGGTGCGAAGCGCCGCGTTTTCCGCTTCGAGCGCTCGAAGACGGTCGTGGAGGGGCCGGATCGCCTCGGCGATCTCCCCCTCGGTGAAGCGAGGCACGATGTGCTGCGGGCAGTTCCAGTCGAACGCCTGCAAGTGCAGCCGGAACATCCGCTCCGGTGTCGCCCTGTATTCGGGAACGCTCACAAGCTCCGCCAGGTCCGGCTCGGCGGCGAGACCGACCACCTCGACGCGAGCATAGATCTTCAGCCGGGCCCGACGCGGATAGTCGACCAGGAACAGACAGGCACGATCATTCGCCGCGACGTTCCCCACGCTGATGTACTGGCGATTGCCGCGGTAATCCGCGAAGGCCAGCGTGCGATCGTCCACGAGTTTGAGAAACCCCCGCGGACCACCGCGGTGCTGCACGTAAGGCCAGCCGGTCTCCGAGACGGTGGCGATGAAGAGGCTGTCCCGATCCGCGATGAACGCCGCCTCGTTCCCGGTGAAGCGGTCGAACGCCCGGTTTCCCGTGAAGCCGGTCCACAGACCGTCGCTTCCCATGGCCGCCTGCGCCGCCCGGACATTGGGCGTCACGGCGATGTCGAGAAAACCGTAGGACATCATACCCTCCATCGTCGGAACGCGACCGGAGCCGAAGCCCGGCCCCGGCCGGTCCGACACCGGCCGGGGCGTTGCGGCATAGGGTGGGCAAACGCGCGTGTGGCGGTTGAACGCGATGCGTCGCGCCGCCGGCGCCGCGGTCTCAGCTCCTCTCGGACGCGCGGACGAGCGGAAAATCGATGTCGGTCTTGGCGACCTCGTTGAGGTAGTTGGTGAAGGTGTTCTCCACCACCAGGGCGACGATCTCCACGATCTGCGCCTCCGTGAAGCCGGCCTGACGCACCGCCGCGACGTCGGCGTCGCTCACATGGCCGCGTTCGGTCGCCACCTTGACCGCGAAGGCGACGGCGGCGTTGGCCCGGGTGTCGCCGGAGGCGCCCCGGCGGTTGAGCGCGATCTCCTCGGGGCTGATCTTCGCCAGGTTGAGCCCGAGATAGGTGTGGGCCGAAAGGCAGTAGTCGCAGCCGTTCACCTGGGCGATGGCCAGCGCGATGCGCTCGCGCGTCTTGACGTCGAGCGTCTTGGACAGGGGGCCGTTGAAACCGGCGTAGGCGTTCAACGCGGCCGGGCTGTTGGCGATGACGCCAAACAGGTTCGGCACCACACCGAGCTGCGCGTGGATCGCGTCGAGCACAGGCTTCGAGCCTTCGGGGGCGTCGTCTCGGGACAGGATGGTGATGCGGGGCATGGTCGTTTCCTTGGCTGTGCTGAGCGAGACCGCTCGTTCGCCACGGACGATGCCTCGTTCCAGGATATTCGATAATCGGCTATCTTCGGGAATGAGCTTACCGAAAAATGAGAAGGTCGGTGGATCGCCTGGAAGCCATGTCGATGCTGGTGACGGTCACGGAAAAGGGCAGCTTCTCGGCGGCCAGCCGTGCGTTGCAGGTTCCGCTCGCGACACTGATCCGCAGGATCTCCGACCTGGAAGCGTCGCTGAACGCCCGCCTGCTCATCCGCACCACCCGCAGGATCACGCTGACCGACGCCGGCGCCGCCTATGTCACGGCGGCCCGACACATCCTTGAACTGGTCGATGATGCGGAGCGGGAAGCCCTCGGCGAATTCACCGCGCCGAAAGGCGAGCTGGTGATCACGGCACCGATCTTCTTCGGGCGACTGTACGTGCTTCCGATCGTGTCCGAATTTCTGGCATCGTTTCCCGATATCAATGTTCGTCTGCTTCTCGCCGACCGCAATCTTCATCTGGTCGACGATCACGTGGACATGGCGGTCCGCATCGGGACACTCACCGACAGCGCGATGATGGCGACCCGGATCGGCACGATGCGCGTCGTCACCGGCGCGAGCCCGGCCCTGCTCGTGCGCCATGGAACGCCGGCAGCACCCTGGGATCTGCTCCGCATGCCGTGCATCACCTTCGAGATGCCGACGGCGGGGTCGGGATGGACGTTCCGGGATCCGGAATCCGGCGCCTTGCTCGATGTTCCAGTCCAGCCACGATTGTCGGTCACGACCGCCGAAGCGGCGGCCGATGCGGCGGTGCGCGGCGTCGGCGTTGTCCGCCTCCTGCACTACCAGGTCGCCGGAGCGGTCGAGCGCGCCGAGCTCGGGATCCTTCTCGAGGGTTTCGAGCGGGTACCCCTGCCGGTTCATCTTGTCCATGTCGCGCGGGGGCAGATGCCACTCAAAATGCGCCGGTTCCTGGACTTCGCAGCACCCCGCCTACGGCAGGCGCTGGCCCGGCTGGGAACGGCTCCATCCCCCGCTTCGGCCGATGCCGAGAGCGCGCCCGACCAGGACTAGCCGTCACGACCGCGGCCCTCGGGACCTGTTCCTCCCGGTCGGACCGACCGCCGGCGGCATGGCGGGCGGCGATGCCGCTTGCCTCGCGCGTCGAGACATTCTATCTATCGGAAGATAGATTTCGAGCCCAGACATGTCCGATCGCACAGACGCAATCCTGGACGCCGCGGAGAGAAGAATCCGCTTGGCCGGCTACAGTGGCTTCAGCTTCCGTGAAATCGCCGCGGACGTCGGGGTGAAGAGTTCGAGCGTCCATCATCATTTCCCGACAAAGGAACTGTTGGCTGCGGCCGTCACGCGCCGCTACACCGAACGCTTCCGGCAGGCGGTGGAAAGGAGGCTGGAAGGCGGCGACGATGCGATCGATGCGTGGCGTCGGACGTTCCGCGACGCCCTTGCGGAGGGCGGGCGCATGTGCCTGTGCGGCGCGCTCGGCGCTTCCGCCTCCGACCTTCCGGCCGAAGTCGCGATCGAAACACAGCGGTTCTTCGATTCGGGAATCCGTTCCCTTGCGTCGCAAAGCGGCAGCTCCCGCACATCGGCGCTGCGCGTCATGGCGGTTCTGGAAGGCGCCATGCTCGTCGCCACAGCACTCGGAGACGTGTCGGCGTTCGATCAGGCCACCGAAGAACTAGGAAAGTAATATATAATTTTCAGACTTTTGCGATCGGTGGCTCAGTCGATCCGATCAAAAGATGGTGAAGACTCCCCTGACATCGTGCCGCGGGTGTCTTGTCACGGGTGATGATTTATGTTCTAGATCGATTGCTATAAAATCCCAGCGACCGTATGGCGGCGGTTTCTGTTCGGAGAGACGGCGTGAACGACCAGGAAGAGGAATGGGCGGTGCTGATGCGTGCCGGGCTTGATGGCGACGCCAACGCCTACCGGCGCTTCCTGGTTTCGGTGACACCGTATCTTCGCACGGTGGCGCGGTCCCGCTTCCGCATCGTCGGAGCTCCGGACAGCGAGGTCGAGGACGTTGTCCAGGAAGTCCTGTTGACCATCCACCTCAAACGCGGCACGTGGGCGCCCTCCCGGCCGATCGGCCCGTGGATCACGGTGATCCTGCAGCACAAGGTCATCGATTCCCTCCGCCGGAAGGGGCGGCAGATCAGCGTGCCGATCGAGGAGGTGATGGACAGGCTGCCGGCGGCCCCGGCATCCGAGAGCCTTGCCGTATCGGATATCGACGTTATGTTGGGTAGCTTGAACCGGCGTCAGCAGGCGATTGTCCGGTCGATCTGGCTCGACGGCAACAGCATCCGGGAGACGGCCGACCGTTACAAGATGACCGAGGGTGCGGTTCGCGTCGCGTTGCATCGGGCCGTCAAGGCGCTCGCCCTGCTTTACCGGAGCCAGTCGACGTGAAAACGGACGACCTCATCGACCTCCTGGCGCGCGACGCGAAGCCGCCGCGCTTCCGCTTCGCCACCATCTTCGCCGCCGCGGTCCTGGCCGGCGCCAGCATCGCCGGTGCGGTCATGCTCGCCACGATCGGCGTCCGGCCCGATGTGGTCACGGCCATGGACTCGGCGCGCTTCGTGTTCAAGGTTGTGCTGATGGCGGTGTTGGCGGTGGGCGCCGTTGGCGCCGCGTTCCGGATCGGGCATCCCGACATGGCGGTCGGCGGCTGGGGGGTGGCGTTGGGTGCGGTTCCGGTCGCCCTGGCGGTGGCGGTCGCGCTGGAGTTTTGGTCGGTGCCGTCGCCCCTGTGGGCGGTGCGGCTGATCGGCGACAACGCGACATTTTGCCTGACGATGATTCCGCTGCTCGCCATCGGCCCCTTCGCCGTGCTGATTGCGGCGATGCGCCAGGGGGCACCGAGCCGGCCCGGTGTGGCGGGCGCTCTGGCGGGTCTGGCGGCCGGCGGCATCGCCGCCACCGTCTACGCGATCCACTGCGACGACGACAGCGCGCTGTTCGTCGCGACCTGGTATCCGCTCGCCATCCTCGCCATCGTGGCCGTGGGATCGGGCGTCGGCAGGCGGCTCCTCGCCTGGTAGCGGCGGCGGCAGACGCGCCGTCCGTCACCCCCGGTCGCTGGCGAGAAGGAACACGCCGGCCATGATGACGATCGTGCCGGCGATCCGCCGGGCGGTCATCGGCTCGCCCAGAAGCCACCATCCGGCCACGGCGACGACGGCGAACCCCAGCCCGAGAAAGGGATAGGCGAAGGACGCGTCGGCACGGCTCAGCACATGCAGCCAGGCGAGCACGCTGAGTGCGTAGCAGGCCAGGCCGGCGATCACGCCGGGCCGGAGGAGGGCGGAGAGCAGGCGATCGATTCCGGCCAAGCCGCCCGCATCCCCGGTCTGCCGGGCGCCCCAGCGCAGCAGGATCTGTGCCGAGGCGTTCAGCAGCACGCTGGTCAGGATCAGGCCGAGCAGAGCGACGCGGCTCATCCGACCCCCTGCCCCGGCCCGCCGCGTCCGGCGGGGCCGTCGCCGAGATGGGCGAGTTCGGCCATGCCGTCCGCGAACGACACTTGGGGCCGCCAGTCGAACGCGCTGCGCAGCCGCGAGGAATCGGCGGTGATGTGACGCACGTCGCCCAGCCGGTACTGGCCCGTGACGACCGGCGGCGGTCCGTCCAGCGCCTCCGCCAGGGCCTGCGCCATGTCGCCGACGGTGCGCGGTGTCCCGGATCCGACGTTGTAGGCGGCGATCCCGTCGGCCTGCCGCTCGCAGGCGGTCACCGTCGCCGAGGCGACATCGCGGACATGGACGAAGTCGCGCCTTTGCCGGCCGTCCTCGAACACCCGCGGCGCCGCACCGCGCCGCAGGGCCGAGGTGAAGATCGAGGCGACACCGGCGTAGGGCGTGTCGCGCGGCATGCCGGGTCCATAGACGTTGTGGTACCGCATCATCGCCACGGTGCCCCCCGTCATCCGCGCCCAGTTGACCGCGTAGAACTCCTGCGCCGCCTTGCTGCTGGCGTAGGCGTTGCGCGGGTCGAGCGGGGTGTCCTCGGTAACCAGCAGGCTTTCCAGCGGCCGGCCGCAGAGGGGACAGGGCGGTTCGAACCGTCCCTCGGCCATGGCGCTTTCGAGCCTCGGGGCGGGGCGGACATGGCCGTGCTCGACGCACCGGCCGAAGCCCTCGCCATAGACGACCATCGAACTGGCGAGGACAAGGCGGGGCACGCCGGCCTGTGCCATCGCCACGAGAAGCTCGGCGGTGCCGACGTCGTTGGAGGAGGCGTAGTCGGGCATGTCGCCGATGGCGACGCCGAGCCCGACCTTCGCCGCGAGATGGATCACGGCGTCGACACCGGTCACCGCCCGGCCGACGGCCGTGCCGTCGCGCACGTCGCCGATCAACGCTTCCACCCCGGCTGGTGCCGTCCAGCCCTGCGGATCGCGGTGGACATCCGGGCGCAGGGAATCCAGGACGCGGACGTCATGGCCGCGCCGCAGGAGATCGGCCAGGACATGCCCGCCGATGAATCCGGCGCCGCCCGTCAGCAGGATGCGCATACCCCTTCTCCTCACGATCGGTGACGACCGCCCTGCCCGGCCCAGGATCGCTCCAGCCGGACCAGGCGCAGGAAGGTCGTCGTGATTTTCCAGGCCGCCTTGAGACCGGCGGTCACGTTGCCGGACACCTTCGACTGCCCGCCGCGCCGGCACCGGTGGTCCACCGGGATCTCCACGCACCGCAGACCGCCGGCGGCCGCCCGGATCTGCATCTCGAGGTTCCAGCCATAGGTTTCCTCGCTCATGCCGAGGCCGCGCAGCCGGCCCACCCGCATGGCCCGCAGCGGCGACATGTCGGTGAAGCGGACCCGGTAGACCAGCCGCAGCAGCGTCCCGGCCAGCCACCCGGCAAGGATCTGCTGCGGCGTCATCGAGCCGGGCTCGCGCCGCCCCCGCAACCGCGACCCCATGACGAAGTCCGCGCCGTCCTCGGCGACGGGCCGGACCACATGGGGGATGAAGGCGGGAACGTCGCTGCCGTCGCCGTCCAGGAAGCAGACGAACTCGGATTCGGGCCGGACGGCCGCCAGACCGGCGGCGCAGGCCCGGCCGTAACCGCGGGTCGGCTGGGACACGACGCGGGCCCCGGCCGCGTCAGCGCGCTCGGCCGTGCGGTCGGTGGACCCGTTGTCGACGACGATGACCTCGCCGACACCGACGGCCAGCACCTCCCGCACCACATCGCCGATCGCCTCCTCCTCGTCCAGGCAGGGAACGACGACCGTGACGGCCGGCAGGAAGGCTGGCAGGAAGGCCGGGGCACTCATGCCGGCTCCACCATCTGGCGCCGCCGAACGAAGGCGCGGGTGCGCGGCGCGTCCTGCGCCGACCAGCCCGCCCGGGCGACGGATGGCGGGCGTCCGGCCAACTCGTCCTCCAGGATGCCATAGGTGCCGGCGTCGTCGACATCGTACCACGGGTCGATGACGGCGACCGGCAACCCGATCTCCCGCGCCCGTTCGAGCGTCAGTCGGAAAACGGTCCCGGTGCTCCAGGGGATGTCCTCGAACAGCCGTGAACAGGGCTCCGACAGGCCGACCAGCGTGTAGCCGCCATCCAGCGCCGGGCTGATCACCGCCCCGGCACCCGCCCGCAGCGCATCGACCGCCGCCCGCAGGATGGAGCGCGGCAGGGTCGGGCTGTCGGAATTGACCAGTATGGCCCCGGCGTGACCCAGCGCCAGCAGATCGCGGATGCCCCGGTCCAGCCGCCGGCCGAGGTCGCCGTCACCCTGGGGAACCAGGGCGAAGTCCTCGGGAAGGATGCGGCGCAGCTCGGTCTCCGAACCGAGCGGCGTGTAGACCGCGCAGCCCACCGCGTCGCCGTCGCTCGCCAGCCCGGCGATGGTCCCGGCGAGATCGGCGATGAAGCAGGCCGAGATCTCGGCGCATTCCTCCGGCCGCAGGGGGGGTGACAGCCGGGTCTTCGATGTGCCGGGAGCGGGCGTCTTGCAGATGATCGCCACCGCTATGGTCGTCATGGGATGATTCTCCGCCGGGGTTGGCAGGCAGTCAGGAGCAGTCAGGAGCAGTCAGGAGCAGTCAGGAGACAAGGGCGAGGGCCTGCGTCAGGTCGAAGAGTAGGTCTTCGGGATCCTCCAGCCCGACCGACAGGCGCAGCAGGTCGTCCGGGCAGGGCGAGCCCGCGCCTTCGATCGAGGAGCGGTGTTCGATGAGGCTTTCGATCCCGCCGAACGAGGTCGCGCGCCGCCACAGAGTCACCTTGGCCGCCACCGCGACGGCCGCAGCCGCGCCGTGCCTGACGCGGACGGACAGCATGCCGCCGAAACCGGCCGGCATCTGGCGGGCGGCGATGGCGTGGCCGGGATGATCGAGAAGGCCCGGGTAGAGCACGGAGGACAGGGCCGGATGGCCGGTCAGCCACTGGGCGAGCAGCGCGGCACTCCGGCTCTGCTCCCGCACCCGGAGGTCCAGCGTGCGCAGGCCGCGCATCAGCAGCCAGGCGTCGAACGGACCGGGAGCGCCGCCATGCCGTTCGCGGAAGGATCCGATGCTCGTCCACAAGTCCGACGGCGCGGCGGTGGCGAGAGCGCCGGCGATCACGTCGGAGTGGCCGTTGAGGTACTTGGTCGCCGAGTGCATCACAACGTCGGCCCCGAGTTCCAGCGGCCGTGTCAGCACCGGCGTCGCCGCGGTGGAGTCGGCGCAGAGGATCGCCCCCGCGCCGTGGGCGAGGTCGGCGACGGCGGCGATGTCGGTGATCGTCCACAACGGGTTGCTGGGCGTCTCGATCCAGACGATGCCGGTGACGCCGGGTCGGATCGCCCGTTTTACGGCGTCGAGGTCCGACATGTTGACGAAGCTCACCGCGTGGCCGTACCGGTGCGCCTCGGCCAGCCAGAGGCGCAACCCCCAGTACATGTCCCGCGGCGCCACGATGTGGGTCGGCTCGGCCGCCAGGAACAGGGCGGTGGCCGCCGCCGTGCCCGAGCCGAACAGCATCGCCCCGGAGGCGTGCTCCAGGTCGGCGATTTGGCGCTCGGCCTGCTGGACCGAGGCGTTGTCCTTGCGCCCGTAGACGTGACCGGAGCTGTAGCCGTTGTCCGCGTCCCGCATGTAGGTGGCGCTGACGTCGATCGGTGGCGTCAGCGCCGTGGACAGCGGTTGGCCGGCGCCAAGCGCGCGGGCCGCGAGGGTGCGGGGCGTGACGGTGGCGCCGGCGTCATGGCCGTCGCTTCGCAGGGCCACGACGCCCGCCGTCCGCCGGTCGTCGCGCCGTTGTCCGGGCGCGTTCGTCATGCCGGCCGGCCGGTCGGATTTCTTCGGTTCACTCACCAGCGGTCTCCGGTTGAGCCTTGTAGATCCGCCACTCCCCGGGTTCCGTCTCGACGAGCCGGAACAGCGGGCTTGCGGCAAAGGGATCGCGTTGCCACGCACCGTCATGGGCGGTGACCAGCACGACGTCGCAACGGTGCGTGCGGGCGAGCGCGCGGAGGTCGTCCGGGGTCGCGTTCCCGGCGAAGACCCTGTTGAACCGATCGGCGATCGCCGCCCGGCGCTCGGGCGGCAACGGGGCGAAGGCCACCGCCAGTTCGTTGCCGGCGAAACACGACCGGCGGTCGGCGAGGAGCGCCCACGACAGGTTGACCGGCCAGGGTGTCAGGTCGGCGAACAGGGCGGGGTTGCTCGCGACCCGCTGGTCGACCTGGGCATGGCGCCGAACCGCCCGCCACATCGCCGGCGACCGCGCGAACGCCGCCGCCGAGGGGGAGGGCTCACCCCCGATGTTGCCGGCGGCCACGCCGAGGCCATCGGGCAGCGTCAGGGCGGCGACGGCGGCGGCCAGCATCAGGGGAGCCCACGCCCGGCGCTCGATCCAGCGCGCCAGACCCGTACCGGCCGCGGCCGCCAGAACGATCAGTCCGGGCAGCACGGCACGCCAGCCGAGGTCGTTGTTCGTCCCGGCGGTGCTGGCGAGCAGCCACCCCACCCCGAGGCTCGACACGGCGAGCACCGCGACACCGCGGACGAGCCGGCGGTCCGCCGCGTCGCCGGGATGGTCCCGCCCCGCCCCGGCGGCGGCCCGCGCCAGGGTGAGGCCCCCGATCAGATAGACGACGGCGAATTCGAGCGGCAGCAGCACCAGCCAGTAGCCGGGAAGGTCGAGCGCCCGGGCGAGCGCGGTCGGCAGGTCCGGCCCGAACACGCCGTAGGGCTCGACCGTCACGGGACTGCCGATGCCGCGCGCCAGGGCGGCGTGATGCTGCTCCGCCAGCAGGGGCAAGGCCATCGCCACGGCGACAAGCCCCGCCGCTCCGACGTGGAGGAGGAGCCGGACCGCACCGCCCGGCGGCCGGGACCACAGCGCAAGGGCGACCACGCCGGCGGTCGACAGCGGGAAAAGGACGCCGCCGATCCAGATCGAGCTCTGGTAGGTGGCGGTCGCCGTCAGCGCCAGGGCGAGGGTGCTGAGGGTGTCCGGGCGTCGGGCCAGCCGGATCACGATCGTCGTCGCCACCACGACGCAGGCCGCCGCCTGGACATGGTGGGGACTCCAGCTCGCCTGGAACAGCAGGCCGGCGAAGCCGGCGGCCGGTTGCAGCCACCCGTCGAGCGAGGTCAGGCCCAGCAGGCCCGCCAAAGCCGGCCGCATGGACCCCAGGCCGCACACGGCGAGTGCCAGGACGGCGGCAAGCCACCGCCCGCCGAGACGAAACGCCAGTCCGGCGATCAGCGACAGGGTGGAGAAGGCGGTGAACCAGCTTGCCGCCGCATCCGCTTCCCAGCCGCTGGCACCGGCGAGGCCGGCGAGCTGGGCCGCGCCGAAGTGCCACAGATAGTAATAAGCGACACCATCCGGTGCACCGGCCCCGCCATAGACGGGGTTTGCCGGCGGCACCCCTTCCCGGACGATCTGGTCGATCAGCGCGATCTTCGAATGGTCGAAGATCGCGGACGCGACGATCACCCCGTCGCCCAGCTGTTTGGGCAGCACCGCGGCAGCCGGGGCCGCCGCCGCGACGGCCGCCGCGGCCATGAGCCAGAGGACGGGGCGGAGCGGGGGCCCAGGGTCCGCGTCGGTCCGCCGGATCGCGGGGATCGTCGCGGCGACGATCAGGACCGCAGCGGCACCCGTCGTGACGGGTGAGACACCGACGGCGTGCGACAGCAGCAGGGCAAGCGGAGTCTGCACCCCCCAGCCCAGGGCGGGCGCTGTCAAGACGGCAAGGGCTTGCCCCATGCCGAGCGATCGCGCAACGGCATGGCCGGTGCCCGTCCACATGACACAACCGATGAGGCCGCACAGCAGGACCGGGGTCAGGGACGCCATCTCTACGACGTCCCTCCCGGCCGGCGCGCGTCGCGGGAATTCACAGCCCGGCGAACCAATTGAAGCCCTGCTTTTCCCAGAACCCGGGGGTGTAGGTGTTGGTGACCTCGATCGCCCGGATCCATTTCGGATTCTTGTAGCCGAGCTTCACCGCCGTGCGGAGCCGCAAGGGGAATCCGAAGGGATCGGTGATCGGCTCGCCCGCGTATTTCGTGGCGAGGATCGTTTGCGGGTGCAGCGCCGACGCCATGTCGATGCTTTCCATGTAATCGTCGTTTCCATGGAAGGCGACGTACTTCGCGGTCAGATCCGCCCCCACCCGCGTCAGGAAGTCCCTCAGGTTCGGCCCCGACCACTGGCCGATGTAATCCCACCCTTCGACGCAGATGTGTTTGATGATCTCCTCCTGCTCGGGCAGGGCGTAGATCCGGTCGAGGCTCCAGGGACGCTTGTCGGCGATCAGTCCCGCGAGTTCCAGCGACCACCCATTGATATCGACCGGCTTGAGATCCTCGATCTCGTAATAGGCGTTGAAGCGCGGCGGCTTGACGACCTGCGACACCGGGTAGGTCGGCGCGAGCTTGTTGGGGTCGAACAGAAGTGCCTGGACGTGGTCGTTGAAGTCGGACACCGCGCGCAGGACGTGCTGCACGGACTCCCGGTCCGACACGTTGCACCCGGTCAACATGGTCAGCGCGCCGAGGCTGAGCGACCCGCGCAGCAGCTTGCGGCGGTCGATGGTCTCGATCAGCGCCCGGTTCTCGGTGAGGACGCTCTGATCCGGACCGCGCTGCGGCCGGAAAAGCGAGGTGAAGGGCCTGCGTAGCGGCATGGCGGTGCTCCTCAGGGATTCGGGTGGCGGGGCATCGCCGGTCCGCCTTGCTCGGCGTCAAGACGCGGACCGCCGGTCAGCATGCCCAGCAATGTGCGCGGCACCATCAATGCCAGCGAGACGTGAACCAGCATGAACAGGACGATCAGCGCCATCCCGATGAAGTGAGCCAGACGGGCACCCTGAAAGTCGTAGAAGAGCGAGACGAGGCCCGAGAACTGCACCGGCTTCCAGATCGCGAGTCCGGAAATCACCTGCAGGATGATGACGAGGATGACCCCGACATAGAGGGTCTTCTGGACGGCGTTGTAGTGGGTGAGATCGGTGTGCTTCAGCCGGAACGTCATGGCGGCCCACGCTTCGGCAATGACCTCGCGCGGCGAGATCGGCAGGAGCAGCCGCCGGAACCGACCGGAGGCGACGCCGAAGATCAGATAGCCGAGCCCGTTCAGGACCAGGATCCACATACCGAAGAAGTGCCACTGCAGGGCGTGCTGCGCCCACACCCCGAGGACGATCTCCTCAGGAAAATGGAGAAAGCCAAACAATACCTCGTCATTGTATATCTTCCACCCGCTCATGATCATGATCACCATGGCGATGGCGTTTGTCCAGTGCATTACACGAACAATACCCGGATGCATTCGCCGCGTTTTCATCAGAACTCACCCCTTTCATTTTTCTTAGAAGTCCCATATTGACTGAAAGAGTGCGTCGTTATATTTATCCATATAGACTTAATTGGGAGATTTACATGAGAACATCGATCATCGCACTCGTCCTTGGTGTCGCGGTGCTGGGCAGCGGCCAGAGCGCGGTTTCCGCCAACGCGGCGCAGCCCATGCGGGCGGAGAGCGGCGGCGCCCACACGCAGCCGCATGCCGCCATGGATGGCCTGACGCCGGAGGAGCGGATGAACCGCCGCTTCCCGCAGAAGGTGCGGGTCGGCGATCTGCTGGGTCTGCCGCTGCTCGACTACGACGACCGGACGCTGGCGCGGGTGAAGCAGGTGGTCCGGACGAGCGACGGGAAGATCGTCCTGGTGTCGCTCTACGACGACTGGTTCGGGTTTGGCGGACGGCTGATCGGGATTCCGATCGAGACGGTCGCGATCCTTGCCCGCCATCTGAACGTCCTGGACATTCCCCGGGATGACTTCCCGTCGCTTCCGACCTGGACGACCAGCGCTTCCCAGCTTGCGGACGACGAGATCATTCGCATCGCCATTTCCCGTCGCTGAGGTGGGGAGGGGCGATTCGTGGGGGATGACGGGCGCTGGGAGCATGCCGGTTTTCCGTGAGCGATGCGGTGAGTCGCCTCACCCCGGTGGGAGTCGGACGCCTCTGCCCGCTCCTACGCACCCCGGTGCGTGGCTGTTATAGGGTCACGGAATCGTGACGTCGCCGGGCGCCCGGCTGATGCTGCATTGCAACAGCCGGGGTCTCGGAGCCCCCGCCGCAACCGTGGTGGGTGGTGTTCCGGAAGCCGGTCCGCCGCGGGGTTCCACGGTCTTGCAGCCACCCCACGCGCCTCGTTGCGGCCGGCCCCCCTGGCCGGCTGGGACCCCGAGGGGCGCGTTCGAGCCGCCGTGGTTCCCCATCCGTCACAACCGCGCTACAGTCGACAGCGAACGGACGCCAAAGTCCGGTGGGGAGGAGGCATCACGATGGCCATGGTCGCGGAGCAGGAGGCCGGAACCGGCTGGCCCGACGACTCGGCCGTGACGTTCCGGCTGCTCGCCATCTCCCGCGCCATCGCGGGCCTGACCGACGGCGACGCGATTCTCCAGGCTCTGGCCGCCGAGATCCATCATCTGATCCCGCACCAGCACCTCGACATCGCGCTGCTCGGGCCGGAATCGCAACTCCAGCATGTCTACGAAGCGGGCATGAAGACGTTGTGGAGCCGCGGATCGTCCCGACAGCGCCCGACCGCGCGGAGCCCCATCCGCTCCGTGCTGTGGGGCATCGACCCGTTTCTGCTGACCGCCGACGCGCCGGCCGACGACCGCTTCCACTTCGACGGCGCCGACGACGAGCCGATCTTCACCCACAATCTGCGCAGCCGCATCCACGTGCCGCTGCGGGTCCAGGGGGAGGTGATCGGCGCCGTGAGCATCAGCGCACACCGCCCCGAAGCCTATGACGAGACGGACGTGGCCTGCGCGCGGCAATGCGCAGACCTCATCGCGCCCTATTTCTGGGCGCTCAGCCGCGGCGAGCAGGCCCGCCGGGCCGCCGTCGCCGAGGGAGAGGCGCGGGCGCGCGAAAGCCTGCTGCGCCAGGGGGCGCTGCGCCTGACCGAGGGCATGGAGCGGGAACGCCAGCGCATCGCCATGGACCTGCACGACCAGACGCTGGCCGACCTCGCGCGGATCGCGCGTTCGCTGGCGCGCCTGCGCGAGGAGCGCGAGGACCGTGCCGACGATCCGCTGGCCGCGGTGGAACGGGACGTGATCGCCTGCCTCAACGACCTCCGCGGCGTGGTCGAGGACCTGAAGCCGGGTGTCCTGAACCTGTTCGGGTTCGGCGAGGCGGTGGAGGCGCTGCTCTCCGGCCAGTGCGCCGGCCGGGAGGGGCGGCGCTGGTGGATCGACGACCGGACGGACGGCGCGGTCGACCGCCTGCCGGACACGGTGCGCACCGCGCTCTACCGCATCACCCAGGAGGCGGTGAACAACGCCGTGCGGCACAGCCTCGGCACGGAGATCGCCGTCACCATCGAGGTCGCCGACGACGGTCTGGTGATCGCGATCCGGGACGACGGCGTCGGGCTGCCGGCCGGCTCCCCCTGCCGCGCCACCGGCGGCGTCGGCCACATGAAGACCCGCGCCGAGCTGGTGGGGGCCCGCCTGTCGATCGGGCCGGCGAAGGGTGATAGGGGCGGCACGCTGGTGCGGGTGCTGCTTCCATCCTCCGCGTGGCGGCCGTCCGTGACCGGGGATGCGGCATGCGGATCCTGATCGCCGAGGATGACCCCCTTCACCGCGCCTTCCTGCGCACCACGCTCGAACGCCTGCTGCCGGCCGGCGCCGAGATCCTGGAGGCGTCGGACGGCATGGCGGCGGAGGCGCTGGCCCGCGACGGCGCCCTCGACGCGGCGGTGCTCGACCTGCAGATGCCGCGCCTGTCGGGCGCCGAGGTGGCGCGCGCGATCTGGCGCCGTCACCCCGCCACCCGCATCCTCTTCTGGTCGAACTACGCCGACGAGGCGTATGTCCGCGGCGTCTCCAAGATCGTGCCGTCGGCGGCGGTGTACGGCTATGTGCTCAAGTCCGCGTCGGAGGACCGCATCCGCTTCGCGCTGCGCGGCGTCCTCATCGAGGAGCAGTGCGTCATCGACCGCGAAATCTGGGGGGTCCACCACCGCGCCAACGACCGCCGCCAGGGGTTGACGGAGTTCGAATACGAGGCGCTGGTGGACATCGCGCTGGGGCTGACCGACCGCGCCATTGGACAGCGGCGCAACCTGTCGATCCGCGGGGTGCAGAGCCGGCTCCACGGCCTCTACGACAAGCTGGGCATCCACGGCCCGGGGGACGGCGAGGACACTGCGGCCGGCCCCTTCAACCCGCGCAGCCGCGCGGTGTTCGCCGGCTTCGCCCGGGGGCTGCTGAACACCGACGGGCTGGAGCGGGAGGACGCCCGGCTGGCCGCCTGGCTGAAGGATCGTGCGCGCCGCTCCGACTGAGCGGTGCGAAGGACTGTGGGAATCCACAGTCGCCGCTGTGGGCTCGCGCGCAAGATCGCGCGGGTATGGTTGTATCGCCAACCATCCGTACATACTACCATCCAGCCGTCCGGCAAACCGCCGTCGGCGCGCCGGTATCGTGCGACGCCGCCGCCGGCCGCCGCAAGAAATGACGATCCCGAGGAAACGCGACGAGGAGTTCCGCCATGTCGATACGCTGTTTCGCACGCGTCGCGCTCGCCGCGACGGCTCTTCTGGCCGCCGGTGCCGCGTCGGCGGCGCCGAAGGTGGTGGCCGGTCCGGGTGCCGACCCGCAGTGCTTCAAACCGTGGGACGCCTCGACCACCCATCTGCAATGGCCGGCGAAGACCGGCCCCTACCGGGTGGCGCTGGTCAACGGCTTCGTCGGCAACACCTGGCGGATCCAGATGATCCAGACCGCCAAGGCCTATGTCGAGAAGCCCGACATCAAGCCGTTGGTGAAGGACTTCAAGGTGGTGTCCACAGGCACCGACGCGGCCGCGCAGCTCGGCGCCATCGAGGACTTCATCAACCAGGGCTTCGACGCGATCGTCACCATCGCCGTCAGCCCGACCGGTTTCGACCGCGTCATCCGGGCCGCCAACCGCGCCAACGTCGTGCTGGTGCCCTTCGACAACGTGCTCGACACCAAGGAGGTCATGCAGGTCAACGAGGACCAGCATGAAATGGGCCGCATGCACGGCCGCTGGCTGGTCGAGCATGTCGGCAAGTCGGGCACGCTGCTGGAGGTCCGCGGCATCGCCGGCAACTCCGTGGACCGCGACCGCCACATCGGCTTCCGCGAGATCGTCGAGGCTCCCGGCACGTCGTTCAAGATCGTCGAGGTGGTGGGCAACTGGGACGACGGCGCCGCGCAGAAGGCGGTGGCCGACGCGCTCGCCGTGCACGGCAAGTTCGATGGGCTCTACGTCCAGGGCGGCACCACCGGTGCGGTCCGCGCCCTGATGGACGCCGGGCACCCGCTGGTTCCCGTGTCCGGCGAGGCGGAGAACGGCTTCCGCAAGCTGATCGCCGAACACAAGGACAAGGGCCTGAAGGGCCTGTCCGTCGGCCAGTCGCCCGGCATGGTGACGGTGGCGATCAAGGCGGCGTTGACGGCGCTCCAGGGCAAACCCATGCCGCAGCTCATCTCCATGCCGATCCCGTCGGAGAGCTACAAGACGCTGGAGGCCGGCAAGAACTATTGGCCGGACCTGACCGACAACTTCTTCACCGCCAACGCCATACCGACCTGCGGGGTGGACATCACCGGCACCGAGATCATGGCGCAGACCAAGGAGGACCGGAAGTAGGGCGGGCGCACCGCGCCCTTCCGACGTCCGAGGCCGGGGGATTCCGATGACCGACGCCACGGCACCGCTGCTCGAACTGCGCGACGTGTCGAAGAGCTACGGCGGGGTGCACGCGCTCCGCAACGTCGACTTTGCCGGGCGGGCCGGTTCGATCCACGCCGTTCTCGGTGAGAACGGGGCCGGCAAGAGCACGCTGATGAAGATCGTGTCCGGCGTCATCCGGCCGGACACCGGGGAGATGCGGCTGGACGGACGGCCGGTCGCCTACACCTCCCCGCGCGAGGCGGTGGCGGCCGGGGTGGTCTGCGTCTTCCAGGAACTCTCCCTGGTGCCCGACCTGTCCGTCGCCGACAACGTCTGCATCACGGACCCGCCGCGCCGCTTCGGCCTGATCGACCGTCGCGCGCAGCGGCTGGCGGCGGCGGCGCTGCTGGCCCGGGTCGGCTGCCCCGGCCTCGACCCCCGCGCGCGGGTCAAGGATCTGCCGCTGGCGCAGCGCCAGCTCGTTGAGATCGCCAAGGCGCTGGGCCGCAACCCCCGCGTCCTGGTGGTCGACGAGGGGGCCTCCGCCCTGTCGGGGGCGGAGCTCGCCCGCGTCTTCGCGGTGCTGCGGGAGGTCCGCGACGAGGGCGTGCTGGTGATCTACATCTCGCACCGGATGAACGAGATCCGGGAGCTGGCGGACCGCTGCTCGGTGTTCCGCAACGGCCGCCACGTCGAGACGTTCGACGCCCACACGCTGGGCCATGACGAGATCATCCGCATGATGATCGGCCGCGAGGTGACGGGGGTGTTCCCGGCCAAGCCGGCGGCACCGCGGGACTACCCCCCGGCCATCCGTGTCGACCATCTGTCCTGGGATGGCCGCCTGCGCGACATCGGCTTCACCATCGGCAAGGGCGAGATCGTCGGATTGGGCGGTCTGGACGGCCAGGGCCAGCGGGAATTGCTGCTCGCCCTGTTCGGGGTGCTGCGGGGGGTCGAGGGCACCGTCACCATCGACGGACGGCCGCGCCGCATCGACGGCCCGGCGGCGGCCAAGGCGCCCGACATCGCCATGGCGCTGATCCCGGAGGACCGCAAGACCGAGGGGCTGGTGCTCGCCATGTCGGTGGCCGACAACATCGCGCTGTCCTCGCTCGGCGGTCACGGCAGTGGGATCCTCGGCGGCGGCATTCTGATCGACCGCGCGCGGCTGGACAGCGACGTCGAGGCCATGGTCCGGAGCCTGCAGATCAAGGTGGGAGACGTGAACCGCGCGGTCGCCACCCTCTCCGGCGGCAACCAGCAGAAGGTCGTGCTGGCCAAGTGGCTGATGACCAAGCCGCGCATCCTTCTGCTGAACGACCCGACCCGCGGCATCGACGTCGGCACCAAGCAGGAGATCTACGCCCTGCTGCGCCGGCTGGCCGACGAGGGCGTCGCCATCCTGCTGTTCTCCACCGACCTCGCCGAGCTGATCGGCTGCTGTGACCGTGTCCTCGTGCTGTACCGGGGCGGCATCGCGCGTGAACTCGCCGGAGACGACATCACCGAAATGAACATCCTCGGAAGCGCCTTCGACGTCGCCCTGTCGGGCGGCCCGGTTCCGGCGCGCACGCACGGAGCGGAGGTGCCGCAATGACCCGGAGCCTGCGCGCCGCGCTGTCGCGGAACCTCGGCCTGCTGCTCGCCGTCGGGCTGTTCGCCGCGCTCTACGGGCTCTATTCGGCGCAGCACCCGCGCGGCGGCTCGGCGGCACTCCTGGTTCAGAACAGCAACGAGTCCTTCGCCCTGATCCTCGCCGCCATGGCGCAGACCGTGCCGGTGCTCACCGGCGGTCTCGACCTGTCGGTGGGGCCGCTGATGACCCTGGTCAACTGCCTCGCCTCGCGCGTCCTGTCGGGCGGGCCGGTGGACCTCGCCTTCGGCATCCTCGCGTGCCTGGCGGCGGGGACGCTGGGCGGGCTGGTCAACGGCTGTCTGGTCGTCTACGGCCGCATGCAGCCGATCATCGCCACGCTGGCGACCGGCGCCGTCTACATCGGGATCGCGCTGTTCCTGCGGCCCACGCCGGGCGGTGCGGTGAACGCCGACCTGTCCGCCATGCTCACCTACGACCTCGCGGAGACGGCGGCGGTGCTGGGCGTCTTCGAGGGCGGCCAGGCCGCGTGGTTCCAGCCCTTCGCGCCGCTGCCGGTGCCGGTGCTGCTCGTGCTCGCCATCCTGCTGTTCGTGTGGGTCCCGTTCCGTGGCACCGAGCTGGGGCGCGGCTGCTACGCCGTCGGCTCGTCGGAGGGATCGGCCTATCTGTCCGGGATCGATGTCGATCGCTCGCGGCTCGCCGCCTACACGCTCGCCGGGCTGTTCGCCGCCATGGCCGGTCTCTATCTGGCTTTGCAGACCGGGACGGGGAACGCCGACGCGCCGCAGGCCGGAGCCTACACGCTGAACTCGATCGCCGCGGTGGTGATCGGCGGCACCTCGCTGTTCGGCGGATCCGGCGGCGTGGTTGGATCGGTGTTCGGGGCCCTCGTCCTGCGCTCGATTTCCTTCAATTTCCGGGTGTTCGACCAGGCGTCGTGGCTCGGCGCGCTGGCCGACCCGCTGCTGCAGCCGCTGTTCGAGGGGATGGTGCTGCTCATCGCGGTGTCGCTGGGCGCCGCGCGCGCGCTCAGGATACGCAACCGGTTGCAGCTTTTCGGCTGAGGATACGATGCGCAACCCCTTGACGGCCCTCGACAAGCCGGCCCTCTTCGCCGCGGGATCGATCCTCCTGATCCTGGCGGTGGGATCGGTCTACACCGTGTCGACGGGGAGCGGGCTGACCATGCTGTCGCCCGCCTACCTGTCCCAGCAACTCCAGATCGCGGCCTTCCTCGGCCTCATCGCCGGCGGGCTGATGATGGTGATCCTGCTTGGCCACATCGACCTGTCGATCCCCTGGACCCTCACGGCGGCGGCGATGATGGCGACCAGCGTCGGCGGCCCGGCGGCGGTGCCGGTGGCGCTGGCGGTCGGGCTGGCGGTGGGTGTCGTCAACGGGCTGGGCGTCGCCTGGCTGCGGGTGCCGTCGATGATCTTCACGCTGGGGGTGAACACGGTGCTCCAGGGCCTGATGGTCCTGCACACCGGCGGCCACGCCCCGCAGAGCCGCTCGACGGGCCTGATGGAGATCCTCGCCACCGGCCATGTCCTCGGCGTGCCGATGGCCGCCCTGGTCTGGGCCGCGGTGTCGGGCCTGTTGGTGGTCCTGCTGACGCGCACGGCGATGGGCCGTGCGGTGTACGCCATCGGCAACCGCGAATCCGCGGCCTATCTGTCGGGCATCCCGACCAACCGGGTGATCGTCGGCTGCTTCGCCATCTGCGGCGCCTGCGCCGCGCTGGCCGGCTGTCTGCTCGCGGGCTACTCGACCAAGGCGTACCAGGGGATGGGCAACGCCTATCTGCTGCCCGGGATCGCCGCCGTGGTGATCGGCGGCACCCATGTGCTGGGTGGGCGCGGCACCTACACGGGAACCGTGCTCGGGACCATCCTGATCGTCGTGCTCCAGAGCGTGCTGTCGGTCATGCAGATGCCCGACGCCGGCCGGCAGATCATCTACGGGCTGGTGATCATCGCGATGCTGTTCGCCTATGGCCGGGACAGCGGGCGGGCCGGCTGAGCCGGAGCCCGTCACCCCACGCCGCCTTACAACCGCGCAGGGCAAACCTGCGCAGGGCAAACCGCGCAAGGAGCTTCCGGATCATGGACGAGGTCTGCAACGGTCTGGCGCCGGCGGCGCCGGCACCTCCACCCGCCGGGGTGGTGGTCGCCCACGACCGCCGGTTCGCGACGCTGGTCCGAGAGACCGCCACGCTGCGCCGGATCATGGGCGGTCTCCTGTGGGCGGAGGGGCCGGTGTGGTTCGCCGACGGCGGTTTCCTCCTGTGCAGCGACATCCCGAACAACCGCATCCTGCGCTGGATCGACGGCGTCGGGGCGAGCCTGTACCGCGCGCCGTCGCGCCACGCCAACGGCAACACCCGCGACCGCCAGGGCCGCCTCGTCACCTGCGAGCACGAATCGCGCAGCGTCACCCGGACGGAACCCGACGGCCGCGTGACGGTCCTCGCCGCCGCCCATGAGGGCCGGCGGCTGAACTCGCCCAACGACGTCGTCGTCTCGGCCGACGGCGCGGTCTGGTTCACCGACCCCAGCTACGGGATCATGAGCGACTACGAGGGCAGCCGGGCGGAACCGGAACTCCCCGGCCGCTACGTCTTCCGCATCGACCCCGGCAGCGGCGCGCTGCGGGTGGTGGCCGACGACTTCCTGCAGCCCAACGGCCTCGCCTTCTCGCCGGACGAGCGCACGCTGTACATCGCCGACAGCGGCGCGTCGGACGATCCCGCCGCGCCGCGCCACATCCGGGCCTTCGACGTGGCCGACGGGCGTTTGACCAACGGACGGGAGTTCGCTCGGATCGAGCAGGGCGTGCCCGACGGCATCCGGGTCGATGCGGACGGAAATCTGTGGTCGAGCGCCGCCGACGGCGTCCATTGCTTCGCCCCGGACGGCACCCCGCTGGGCATGGTCCGCGTGCCGGAGACGGTGTCGAACCTGACCTTCGGCGGACCACGGCGCAACGTGCTTTACATCACGGCCACCACGGGCGTCTACGCCATCGCCACCGGCATCCGGGGCGCCCAGATTCCGTGACGGCGGCGGTGCCGGTTCCTGGTCTTCCCGATTCCCGGGGGATCTGACGACCCGGAAGCCCGACATCATCGTCCAGACCCCCTTCCGGGTCATTCGGCTCGATTCGTCCAGGTCGAGGGCGCGCCGCTCCTCCGCGTCGAGCGCATCCGCCCTGGCGCACCCGCTGCGGCACACCACGCCAGCGGCCCGCCGGCCGGTGGCGACCGGTCCGAAGGGCGTTGCGCTCGAACGGGGCCCGCTCCCGGCCAGCGGGGTCCGGATCCCCGATCGCCCCCGTTACCCCTGCCGAGACACGCCGACCGTTGACAATCCGAACAAAGCGCGCTTTGAATGAACCGGTTCATTTATAAGAAAAGCACTGGGGAGGGACAGAATGTTCGACAGGCGCGCTCTTCTGATAGCGGCTGCTCACACCGCCATGCTCGCCGGCCTTCCGGCAGCCTGGGCGGCCGATGGGCAGGCTTGGGAGCCCAAGAAGCCGATCCGTGTCGTCATCGGCTATGGCGCCGGCGGCAGCACCGACGCGATCGGCCGGCTCACGCTGCGGAAAATCGAGGAACAGCGTGGCTGGAAGTTCGTCGTCGAGAACAAGGCGGGCGCCCAGGGCGCGCTTGCCGCCATCGACGTCAAGAACGCGCCGGCCGACGGTCACACCATCGGCTTGCTATCGACCGGCAACTTCGCCCTCGATCCCTTCCTAGCGAAAACCGCGCAGTACATGCCGGAGGACATCGACTACATCGGGACCATCGCGAAGATCGAGTACGCCCTGGTCGCGGCCAAGGACGCGCCCTACGACAATCTGGCGGAGCTGGCCGCCCACACGAAGAAAAACGGGCCGGTCAGCTTTTCCAGCACCGGCAAGATCCTCGACCTCGCCATGGAACGGGTTGCGGAAAAGCTGGGCATCGCCTTCGTCTCGGCGCCGACCTCGGGATCCGCGCAATCCGTCCAGCTCGTGCTCGGCGGGCACGCCAACGTCACGATCTCCGGCGGCGTGCATGTGCCCTACGTCCAGGACGGCCGGCTGAAGGTGCTCGCCAGCATGACCAAGGGGCGCGCCGACTACGCCCCCGGCGTCGGCACCTCGCTGGAGCAGGGCGGCGGCTACGCCATCGAGAATTACTTCCTGTTCGTGGCGCCCAAGAACATGCCACCCGAGGTTAAGGCGGCGCTCGCCGGTGCCATCGACGCGGCGGTGGCATCGCCGGAGATCGGCGACTACGCCGCCAAGACCTTCAACACCCGCGTCAATCTCGGTGCGACGGGTTCGGCGGACGACGTGATGGCGCAGTCGCGCGAATGGCGCGCGTGGCTGCCGAACGCCAAGTCCGCCAAGTGAGGGCCGGGATGACGGCGCGACACCTCAAGGCGGGCGGGATCTTCGCCGTCATCGCCCTGTTCTTCCTCGCCACCTCCCTGCTGACGCTCGACATCGGCACCACGCTGCGCATGGGGCCGGGCTTCATGCCGGTGCTCCTGTCCGTCCTGCTGCTGGTGCTGGGCATCGCGGTGGCACTCGAACGCGACCCGGAGCCGGAGGCCGACGCCCGGCCGGTGCCGTGGCGCGGCCTGCTCTTCATCACCCTGGCCCCGCTCCTGTTCGCGTTGCTGGTCAAGGGGCTGGGCCTTGCCCCGGCGCTGCTGGCCCTGATCGCCACGTCCGCCTTCGCCAGCCGCAAGATGGGGATCGGGCAGGCGGTGGTGATGACGGTGGTGATGCTGGGCATCGCCGTCGGCGTGTTCAGCCACGTTCTGGGGCTGCCCTACCCGCTGCTCGGCCCCTGGATCACCGGGGGCGCCGGCTGACCATGGATACCCTCGCCAACCTGATGCTGGGCTTCTCGACCGCCGCAACGGCCGAGAACCTGCTCTACTGCCTGCTGGGCACGGTGCTGGGCACGGCGGTGGGCGTGCTGCCCGGGCTGGGGCCGTCGACGACGATCGCCCTGCTGCTGCCCTTCACCTTCACGCTCGGGCCGACGCCGTCGCTGATCATGCTGGCCGGCATCTATTACGGCGCCCAGTATGGCGGCTCGACCACGGCGATCCTGCTGAACTTGCCGGGGGAGCCATCGTCAGCCGTCACCGCACTCGACGGTTACCGGATGGCGCGCCGGGGCCGCGCCGGCCACGCGCTGGCGATCGCCGCCATTGGCTCCTTCGTCGCCGGCACGGTGGCCACGTTCGTGATCGTGCTCTTCGCACCGGTGCTGACCGCGGTGGCGCTGGAGTTCGGTCCGGCCGAGTATTTCTCGCTGGTCGTGCTGGGGCTGATCTTCTCGGTGGCGCTCGCGCACGGGTCGCCGGTGCGCGCGCTGGCGATGGTGGTGTTCGGGCTGCTGCTGTCGCTGGTCGGCAACGACGTCACCTCGGGCGAGCCGCGCTTCACCTTCGGCCGGCTGGAGCTCGCCGACGGCATCAGCTTCGTGACGCTGTCGGTGGGCTTCTTCGGGATCGCGGAGATTCTGCGCAACCTCGAAACCGAGGGCGCGGCGGGCACCGTCACCCGGGCCATCGGCCGGCTGCTGCCGTCCCGGGCCGATCTGCGCGCCTGCGTCGCCCCGATCCTCCGCGGCACGGCGATCGGCTCCTGTCTCGGCATCCTGCCGGGCGGCGGGGCGCTGCTGTCGTCCTTCGCCTCCTACACGCTGGAGAAGAAGCTGTCGGGCACGCCCGGACGCTTCGGCCAGGGCGCCATCGAGGGGGTCGCGGGGCCGGAGGCGGCGAACAACGCCGGGGCGCAGACCTCCTTCATTCCGATGCTCACGCTCGGCCTGCCGGCCAACGCGGTGATGGCGATGATGGTGGGCGCGATGGTGATCCAGGGCATCGTTCCCGGCCCGAACGTGATGACCGAGCGGCCGGCGCTGTTCTGGGGGCTGATCGCCTCGATGTGGATCGGGAACCTGATGCTGCTGGTGCTCAACCTGCCGCTGGTCGGGGTCTGGGCACGGCTGATGACCATCCCCTACACATGGCTGTTCCCGGCGATTCTCACCTTCTCGGCCATCGGCATCTACTCGCTGAACGGCAACGTCTTCGACCTCTACGCGCTCTGCGTCTCGGGCGTGCTGGGCTACGTCCTGCTGCGGCTGGGGTGCGAGCCGGCGCCCTTCCTGCTGGGCTTCGTCCTGGGGCCGATGCTGGAGGAGCACATGCGGCGCGCGATGCTGCTGTCCTTCGGCAATCCGGCGGTGTTCGTGACCCGGCCGATCAGCGCCGGCCTGCTGCTGCTGGCCCTGCTGGCCCTGGTGGCGGTGGCCGTTCCCGCCATCGCGAGGAAGCGCGCCAAGGTCTTCGTCGAATGACCGCCATGCCCGATCCCCCGACCACCGCGACCACCCCGGCGCCGAGGATCGTCCGGGTCAGCGCCGCGGTCCTGGAACCCGCGGTGCGCGTCGCCGGCTGGTCGCTGGTGACCGGCCACGTGCCGCGGCTGCCCTGCGTCGCCGTGAAGGTCGAGACCGACGACGGCCACGCCGGCCTGGGCCTGATCGGTGCGTTGCACCCCTTCGACGCCCCCGCCGGGGCCATCCGGGAATGCGTCGCCTTTCTGGGCGCTCGCCTGATCGGCCGGGAGCTCAGGATCGCCCCGCTGATGACCGGGATGGCGCAGGCGCTGTTCGGCTTCCCCGAGGTCCGCGCCGGGTTCGAGATGGCGTTCCATGAGATCGCCGCCCGGGCCGGCGGGTGCGGCATCGCGTTCATGCTGGGCGGGCGCCGGCATGACCGGCTCCCGGTCTCGCGGATGGTCTCGCTCCAGTCGCCCGAGCTCATGGCCCGGGCGGCCGCGGATCTGGCGGCGGACGGCTTCCGGGTGGTCAAGTTCAAGCTCGGCGGTGACGCCGATCTGGACGTGGCCCGGGCGCAGGCGGTGCGCGCGGCGGTGGGCGACGGGGTCCGGCTGACCGCCGACGCCAACGGGCGCTACGGCGCCAAGTCGGCCATCGCCGCGATCGGGCGCATGGACGCCTGCGCCATCGACATCGTCGAACAGCCGGTGCCGCGCGAGGATCCCGAGGGGCTGCGCATGGTGACGCACGCCGTGCGGCCGTTGGTCGAGGCGGACGAAAGTGCGGGTTCGCCGGCCGAGATCGCCCGGCTGGGGCGGGACCGCAGCGTCGATTCCGTGGTGCTGCGGCTGCCGCGGCTGGGCGGTGTGGCGGCCGTGCAGGAGTGCGTCGCCATCTGCCGCGCCTTCGGCCTGCGCTACCGGTTCGGCGTCTGCTTCCTGCCGGGCCCCTTCCAGGCCTTCGCGGCGCAGGTCGCCTCCACCCTGCCGGACCTGCCGCTCGCCCATGAACTGGCGGAACACGCGCTGCTCGACGGCGATCCGTTCGGGGGGCCCGAGGTCCGCGACGGCTGGATGACCGTGCCGGAGCGCGTCGGCCCGTCCTGGCTCGACGCGCGGCAGTCCCTCGACTGGGCGGTGCTGGCCTCGTGACACGGCCCCGCGTCACGGCCCCGCGTCAGGCCGGCCGGGCGACCGACCCCCGGAAGTTGATCCGCCCCTCGCAGCGGATGCTGACCGGCGCCTCGGCCGATCCTTCGACGCGCTTCAGCAGGAGATCCCAGGCGATCCGGCCGATCTCGCGGGTGGGCTGCAGGACGGCGGAGAGCTGGGGCTCGATCAGCAGCGCCCAGTCCGGCTCCTCCAGCGCCAGGAGCGACAGGTCGTCCGGCATCCGCATGCCCAGCGACCGCGCGCATTGCAGGATCCAGGAGGTGATGGTGCTGTTGGAGGCGATGATGACGCTCGGTGCGCCGCGCCGCCGGACATGGCCGGCGAAGATGTCCTTGAAGCGCTCCTCGTCCAGCCCGCATTCCAGCACGCCCCAGCGGGCGCCGCCGCCGAACTCCGTGACCGCGCGGCTCAGGCTGTCGATGCGCTGGCGGGTGACGGACAGCGCGGGAAACTGCACGGCGAGCGCGATGTGCCGGTGGCCCCAGGCCAGCAATTGCCGGCTGGCGTCGTAGATCGCCTTGTCGTGGTCGATGGTGACCTGGTCGAAGCGCCGCTCGTCCGGCACCAGACGGTTGATGATCACCGTGGGCAGCTTGGCCTTGTAGCAATGGTCGAGCACCGGTGTCGGATCCAGGCTGGGAACGATGATGAGCCCCGCCGCGCGGTAGGCGATGAGCCGCCGGATGCGCGCGAGCTCCCGCCGCGAATCGTAGCGGCTGACGACCTGGATCAGCTCGTAGTCGGCGCCCACCGCCCGCTCGTCCAGCGTGTCGGCGAGCGCCGCCAGATTGGCGAAGGCGGTGTGGGGCACGCAGAGCCCGACGAGCGAGTTGCTCTGCGCGCGCATTCCCTTGGCCAGCATGCTTCCGCTGAACCCCAGCTCGTCCACCGCTTGAAGGACGCGCTCGCGCCGCGCGGCCGACACCGTCGAGCGGTTGTTGAGCACGTTCGACACCGTGCCGACCGAGACGCCGGCGCGCTGTGCGACGTCGTTGATGGTGGGTGGCTTCGGCCGATTTCCGGTTGCGGATTCGGGCGCGGCATCATCGTCGCGCACGTGGTCGTCTCCTTGTCATCGCAGAGCGCGTGTGGCGTCCGGGCGGGTTCGAGTCACGCTGTTAATCCTCTGAACCCGTTCATGTCAAACCCTTTGGCGCCGCGCCGCCCGCGGCGGCCCTCTTCGCCGCGCGCCCATGAATGAAACGATTCATTGACACGGCGCGGCGATCCGATCAATGGTGACGGCAGAAAATATGAAACGGTTCATTACGGGAGGAACCATGCTCAAGACCGCCGGCCGGGCCTTGGCCGCCCTGATCCTTTTCAGCCCGCCAGCCCTCGCCCAGCCCAAGGAAATCCTGCTCGGCGCCCTGCTGCCGCTCACCGGTCCGGCGGCGTCGATCGGCATCGAGGAGCAGCAGGGCGTCCAGTTCGCCGTGGATCGGGCGAACGCGTCGGGCGGCGTCGCCGGGCGGCCGGTCCGCGTCCGCTTCGACGACAGCCAGGGCAAGCCGGACCAGGCGGTGCTCGCCTTCAACCGCATGATCGATCTCGACAACGTGCCGGCGCTGATCACCGCCTTCTCGTCGGTGTCGCTGGCGATCGCCCCGCTGGCGACCCGGCGCGAGGTGCTGGTCGTCAACCCCGCCGCCCAGACCGACAAGCTGGAGACGGCGTCGCCCTTCCTGATCAACACCATCCCGATGGTCCGGCACGAGGCGAGCGTGCTTGCCCGCTACGCGATCGACAAGATCGGCAAGCGCACCGCCATCATCTACGAGAACGCGGCGGCCGGCATCGACGGGCGCAACGACTTCCGCAAGTATTTCGAGCAGGTCGGCGGCACGGTGATTGCCGAGGAGCCGGTGGAGTTCGGCCAGACCAACTACCGCTCCACCCTGCTGAAGATCGCCAGCGCCAAGCCCGACTTCGTCTACATCGCGATCACCCAAAGCCACGAGACGATGGCCGACCAGGTGGGCCAGATCGCCAATTTCCCGGTCTCCATCGGCAACACCTTCTCCCGCCCGTTCTTCGGCCACACCTCGACCAACGGCTGGTACCAGACCGCCATCCAGTCGGGCTATCCCGACGCCGAGACGCTGGCCGCGTTCAAGACGCAGTTCGGCGCCGCCAACATGGGCTTCTTCGCCCGCGAGTACTTCAACGCCACCAACATCGTGCTCGAAGCCGCCAAGAGCGTGCTGGCGGCCGGCGGCACGCTGTCGGGCCCGTCGCTCAAGGCCGCGGTGCTGTCGATCAAGACGTTCGACTCGCCGATCGCCAGCATCACCTTCGAGACCAACACCGCGCTGCGGCCGGTGGAGATCCTGCAGTACCGCGGCGCGGAGCGGGCGCTCGTCGAAACCGCGCGGCCCGCGCAGTAACCGCCGGCGGATCCGTCCATGCTCTACCTGCAACTGCTCGTCGATGGCGTGGTCAGCGGCTGCGCCATCGGCATCGTCTCCATCAGCTTCTCCTATTTCTACGCCACGACCGGCATCTTCCACGTCGCCCACGCCGGCATCTACACGCTGAGCGGCTATCTGGCCTGGTGGATGGTCGGGCTCGGCACGCCCTTCGCCGCGGCGCTGGCGCTGGCCGTCCTCGCCGCGGTCGTCGTCGGCTACCTGACCCAGCGCTTGCTCTACCGGCCGCTGGAGGACAGCGGGGCCACCCCGCTGGTCCTGATGATCGCGTCCATCGGCCTGCTCACCGTGCTGCAGAATGTCGTCGCCATCCTGTTCTCGCCCAACATCGTGCAGTTCGATCTGCCCTGGCGGCTGTCCCACACCGCGATCGGGCCCATCGCGCTGAGCCTTCCGCAGGCGATCCTCGGCGTGTTGAGCCTGCTGCTCTTCGCCGGGCTGGTGGTGTTCTCGCACCACAGCGCGGCCGGCAAGCGCATCCGTGCCGTCGCCTCCAACCGCGAGCTGGCGGAGATCACCCGCCTGAACCCCATGCGGGTGTTCGCCCAGGTGCTGGCGATCAGCTCCGGCATCGTCGCCGTGCCGGGGGTGCTGGTCGGCGTCGACCAGGCGTTGCAGCCCTACACCTCCCTGCTGGTCCTGCTGACCGCGGTGGTCGCCATGATCGCCGGCGGCATCGGCAGCCTGGCCGGGGCGTTCGGCATGTCGATCGTGCTGGCGGTGATCCAGTCGCTGTCGGTCGCCGTCATGCCCGGCCGCTGGAGCGTCGCGGCGGTGTTCGGGACCTTCATCCTGTTCATCCTGCTGCGGCCCGAGGGCCTGATCCGCAGCCGCTTCAGCCGTGCGATCTGAGGCCGGCCGATGAACTACTTCCTGAGCTTCGTCATCCTGGCCGAGATCTTCTCGATCCTGGCCGTTTCGACCAACCTGCTGATGGGCATCATCGGCATCTTCTCGGTGGCGCAGGCCGCCATCATGGGAGTGGGGGCCTACACCACCGCCATCCTGATGATGGCGGGAACGCCCTTTCCGCTCGCCATGCTGGCGGCGGTCGCCGTCTGCGCGGCGATCAACGTGCTGTCCTCGCTGCCGGCGCTGCGGCTGGCCGGCGACTACTTCATCATCACCTCGTTCGGCACCCAGCTCGTCGCCACCGCGGTCTTCATCAACTGGCAGGATCTCACCGGCGGCGCGTCGGGCCTGTCCGGCATCCCGGTGGTGGAGATCGGCGGCGCCGGCTTTCCCACCGCCCGCGAATTCATCGTCCTGTCGAGCCTGTGCCTGATCCTGGTGGCGGCCGGCTTCTGGCTGCTGATGCGGTCGCCCTGCGGCCGGCTGCTCCACGCGATCCGCGAGAACGAGGTGGCGGTGGTCGCCGCCGGGCGCCGGGTGCTCCGGGCCAAGGTCGGCGTCTCCGCGGTGTCGGGCGCCTGCGCCGGGATCGCCGGGGCGCTCTACGCGACCTACATCAGCTTCATCGACCCGATGTCGTTCGACATCCACGTCTCGGTGCTGGTGGTGACCATGCTGGTGGTCGGCGGTGCGCGCACCCTCGCCGGCTCCATCATCGGGCCGTTCCTGCTGATGGCGATCGCGCAGCTCCTCGCGGTGGTCGACATCCCCTCCACCATCGTCGGCCCGGCGCGGCAGCTCATCTACGGCGTCGTCCTGATCGCCTTCATGCTGTGGCGCCCGCAGGGCATCGCGGGGAAGAGGCTTTGACCATGACCTACCTGACCGTGTCGAACGTCACCAAGCGGTTCGGCGGCATCGTCGCCTTGAACGACTGCAGCTTCTCCATCGACCCCCGGCGCACCACCTGCGTCGTCGGGCCGAACGGTGCGGGGAAGACATCGATCTTCAACGTCATCACCGGTTTCATCACGCCGGACACCGGCACGGTGGCGTTCCAGGGCCGGGACATCACCCGGGCCGACCGGCACGCGCGGGTGCGGCAGGGCATCGCCCGCACCTTCCAGAACCTCAAGCTGTTCGAGGATCTGAGCGCGCTCGACAACGTCCTGGTCTGCTTGAAGGACGAGGCCGGCAACGATCCCCTGTCGGCGATGTTCCGCCCGTTCCACACCGCGGCGGTGCTCCGCCGCAAGAAGGCGGAGGCGGCGGCGCTGCTGGTGCAGGTCGGGCTCGGGCACAAGACCGACGCCCCGGCGGGCAGCCTCAGCTACGGCCAGAAGAAGCTGCTGTGCATCGCGCGGGTCCTCGCCACCGGGGCCGAGCTGGTGCTGCTGGACGAGCCGACCTCCGGCCTCGCGGCGGGGGCGCTCGACAGCATGGTGGAGATGATCCACGCGCTGAAGCGGCAGGGAAAGACGCTGCTGATCGTCGAGCACAACACGCAGATCGTCCAGCGCATCGCCGACGAGGTGCTGTTCTTCCACCGCGGCCACCTGATGGCGCAGGGAACGCCGGACGCGATCATCGCCGACGAGGAGCTGGGCCGGATCTACTTCGGCAAGGGAGAGGTCCATTGACCCTGGAGGCACGCAACGTCGTCGCCGGCTACGGCGACAAATCGGTCCTGGAGCAGGTGTCGTTCACGCTCAAGGACGGCGAGACCCTGGCCTTCTTCGGTCACAACGGCGCCGGCAAATCGACGACGCTGAAGGCGGTGGTCGGGCTGATCCCGGTGCAGGCCGGCGAAATCCGGCTCGACGGCGAGCGCATCGACGCCATGCCGATCGCCGACCGGCTGGAGCGCGGTCTGCGGCTGCTGCCGGAGCGCCGGGGGGTGTTTCCCGACCTCAGCGTCAAGGACAACATCGACATCGTGGCCCGGCGCAACGGCGCCGGCGCGGGCAGCAAGATCGCGCGCGACGACGTCTACGAGCTGCTGCCGATGCTGAAGTCGCTGCGCGGCGCCACCGCCGGGGCCATGAGCGGCGGCCAGCAGCAGATGCTCGCCTTCGCGCTGTGCCTGCTGGGCTCCCCCCGCTGCATCCTGCTGGAGGAGCCGTCGGTGGGACTGCAGCCCGATCTGGTCGAGCAACTGTTCGGCACCATCCGGGAGGTCTGCGTGACCCTCGCCGTCTCGGCCATCCTCATCGAGCACCGGATCGCGTCGGCGATGCGGATCGCCGACCACGTGATGATCATCAACAGCGGGCGACTGGTGTTCCGCGGCACCCGGGCCGAGGCCGAGACGATCAACCTGTGGGATTATTTCTGAGCGCCGGGAGGCCGGAGGCCGATGATGAAACTCTGCTGGTCGAGCCGCTCGCCCTTCGTGCGCAAGGTGATGATCGTGGTGCACGAGCTTGGTCTGGAGGACCGCGTCGCGACGGTCCGCACGCTGGTGCACCCGGCGCGGCCCAACGCCGCGATGATGGCGGTGCACCCGATCGCCAAGATCCCGGCGCTGGTCCTGGACGATGGCACGGCGATCTACGATTCCCGCGTCATCTGCGAGTTCCTCGACGCCGAGTTCGGCGGCGGGACGCTGGTTCCGGGATCCGGGCCGGAGCGGTGGAGGGTGCTGACCCGGCACGCCATGGTCGACGCGCTGCTGGAGACCTGCCTCGTCTGGCTCCTGGAGCGGGCCCGGCCGGCGGAACAGCGGCAGGACGCGCTGATCGACGCCAGCCGGCTGCGGATCACCGCCGGGCTGGACGTCCTGGAAGACGACGTCCTGCGGGAGGCGCCCTTCACCCTGGCCGACGTCGCCACGGCCAGCGCCCTTGCCTATCTCGACTTCCGCTTCGGGGAGCTCGATTGGCGGAACGGCCGGCCGGCGTTGGCGGGCTGGTTCGACCGCGTGTCGTCGCGCCCATCGGTCATCAAGACCGCCTTCATCGACACCCACTGAAACGCCGGGCGGCCCCCGCCGGGGGATCGCCGCCCTCTGCCACGGAGCAATCATGAACCGGTTCATAAGCCTGCGGGAGGGACACTCATGACATCGGGATGGTGCGAGGCCGGCGGGGTCGCGCTCCGCTACCGGCTGAGCGGACGGGCGGGGCCGTGGCTGGTGCTGATCCACGAGATGGGCGGCACCCTGGAATCCTGGGACCGCGTCGTGCCGTTGCTCGACGGCGGGTTCCGCGTCCTTCGCTTCGACACCCGCGGTGCCGGCCTGTCGGAGAAGGTGACGGAGGGCGTGCGCGTCGAGGATCTGGCCGACGACGTGGCCGCCCTCCTCGACGCCGTGAAGATCGCGGAGCCGGTCATGGTCGCCGGCTGCGCCGTCGGTGCCGCGGTGGCGCTGGGCTTCGCCGCACGCCACCCGGCGCGCGGCGCCGCCGCCATCGCCATGAACCCGGCCATCGGCGTCACGGCCGAGAACCGCCCCGGCCTGCTCGACCGCGCCGAACGGCTGCGGCAGGGCGGCACCCGCGCCATCGTCGACGACTCCCTGTCCCAGGGCTACCCGGACGCCTTCCGGCGGATGGATCCGGAGCATTTCGCGCTGTTCCGCGCCCGCTGGATCGCCAACGATCCGGTCAGCCTGCGCGCGCTGTTCCTGATGCTCGCCGACACCGACCTGCGGCCGGTGCTGCCCGCCATCGCCTGCCCGGTGCTGGGGATCAGCGGCCGGCACGACCCGCTGCGGCCGACGGCTTATGTGCGGGAGGTGCTGGCCGACATCGCCGACTCGCGGCTGACGGTGATCGAGGCCGGGCATCACATGCCGGACCAGGCGCCGGAGGCGGTCGCCGCCGCGATCCTGGCCTTCGCGCGGGACCTCGGCGCCTTGCCGGCGGGGGAGGCTGCATGATCCGGTCCTGGAAGATCGGCGACGCCACGGTCGTCAGCATCGTCGAGTATTTCGGCCCGACCCACCAGCCGGAGGCGGTGTTCCCGGAGTTCGACCGCGCCGCCTTCGCCCGGCGGGCGGACGAGCTGCCGCCGGGGCACTGGTATCCCGCGATGGACCGCTTCGTCATCGCGATCCAGCTCTGGGCGGTGCTGGCCGGGCCCAACGTCATCGTCATCGACACCGGCGTCGGCAACGGCAAGCCGCGCCCGGCGGCGCGCATGAACCGGCTGAACACGCTGACCGCGAGCTGGCTGGAGGCGGCCGGGGTGACGCGCGAGGCGGTGACCCATGTGGTGATGACCCACCTGCACGCCGACCATGTCGGCTGGAACACCGTGTTCGAGGATGGCCGCTGGGTCCCCACCTTCCCCAACGCCCGCTACGTGATGCCCCGGCGGGATTTCGACCATTTCAAGGGTCTCCACGAGGCGGGCACCGCCGGCGAGCCGTCCTTCGCCGACAGCGTGCTGCCGGTGCTGGACGCCGGGCTGGTCGATTTTGTCGGCACCGCGGGCGAGGTCGCCGGCTGCCTGCGCATCGCCGACGCCGCCGGCCACACGCCGGGGCAGCTCAATTACTGGCTGCATTCCGGCGGCGAGACCGGCGTGTTCTCGGCCGACATCCTGCACCACCCCGTGCAGATCCTGAATCCCGGCTGGAACACCGCCTTCTGTGTCCTGCCCGACGAGGCCAAGGCGACCAGGGTGCGCTTCCTGAGCGAGGTGAGCGACGCCGGCGCCCTGGTCATGCCCTGCCACTTCCCACCCCCCCACTGCGGCTTCGTCCGCCGCCAGGGAGACGCCTTCGTCTACGAGCCGGCGCCTTGAAACCCGTCCACCGTCCTTGCGATGAAAGAAAACCGATGACGACCACCAGCAAGACCATCGTCACCTGCGCGATCACCGGCGCGTCGCTCACGCCGTCCATGTCGAAAGCCCTGCCGGTGACCGGCCAGGAGATCGCCGACCAGTCGATCGCCGCCATCAAGGCGGGGGCGGCCATCGTCCACCTGCACGCCCGCGAGACGGATGGGCGGCCGACCAACGCCATCGCGACGTGGCGGGAGTTCGTGCCGCGGATCCGGGAGGAGACCGACGCCGTCATCAACATGTCGGCCTCGCTCGGCTCCACCGCGGAGGAGCGGCTGGAGGCGGTGATCGACCTGCGGCCGGAGATCGCCACCGTCATCGTCGGCTCGATGAACTACGGCCTGTTCCGCAAGGCGGAGAACCAGGGCGTCAGCAACTTCGACACGGAGTGGGAGCGCGAGGCCTTCGGGCCGAAGAGCTACGACATCGTCACCTCCAACAGCTTCGCCAAGATCGACCGCATGATCGACACGCTGATCGACCACGACATCGGCATGGAGTTCGAATGCTATGACGTCGGCCACCTCTACATTCTGGAGCATCACCTGCGCCGGAAGACGGTCAAGCGGCCGCTGATCGTCCAGTTCCTTACCGGCATCCTGGGCGGCATCCCGTCCGACATCGACCACCTGCTCCACATGAAGCGCACCACCGAGCGGCTGTTCGGCGACGACGCCGTGCTGTTCATCCACGGCACCGGGACCGGCAACATACGGGCGGCGGTGCAGGGCGCGCTGATGGGCACCCATGTGCGCGTCGGGCAGGAGGACAACCTGTTCGAATTCCCCGGCGTGCCCTTCGCCTCGAACGCGGCGCAGATCGAGAAGATGGGCCGCATCCTCCGGGAGTTCCGCATCGAGATGGCGACCCCGGCGGAGGCGCGGCAGACGCTCGGGCTGTGAGGCCGGCGGCCCCGGACGATCCCGTGTCCGGGGCCATCTACTCCACGAAAATGGTCTCGCGTTTCCGGCCGATGCCGGGCAGAACGGTCACCAGCAGGATGACCGCCGACAGCGCCAGCAGGCCGATGCTGATCGGCGTCTGGACGAAGACCGTCGGGTCGCCGCGCGAGATCGACAGCGCCCGCAGGAAATACTCCTCCAGCATCGGCCCGAGGATGAAGCCGAGCAGCATCGGCGCCGGCTCGTAGCCGTAGCGGATCAGGAAGAAGCCGAAGACACCGAACAGCGCCATCATCAGGACGTCGAAGGTCGTGTTGTTGATGCTGAACACGCCGATGATCGACATGACGACGATGACCGGAAACAGCAGGCGGTAGGGCACGGTCAGCAGCCGGGTCCACAGCCCGACCAGCGGGAGGTTGAGGGCGATCAGGAACAGGTTGCCCAACCACATCGAGACCACCAGAGCCCAGAACAGCGCGGGCTGGGCGGTGATGATGCCGGGGCCGGGCTGGACGCCCTGCAGCACCAGGGCGCCGATGATGAGCGCCATCACCGGGTTGGACGGAATGCCCAGCGTCAGCATGGGGATGAAGGCGGTCTGGGCGGCCGCGTTGTTGGCGGCCTCGGGTGCGGCGACGCCCTCGATCGCCCCGGTGCCGAACAGCCGCCGGAAGCGGGAGACCTTCTTCTCCAGGCTGTAGGCGGCGAAGGACGCCAGGGTGGCGCCACCGCCGGGCAGCACGCCGAGCAACGAGCCGAGCAGGGTGCCGCGCAGCGTCGGCAGGGCGATGCGCCGCATGTCCTCCCGGCTCAGCGTGACCGCGGTCAGTTTGTAGGCGGTGGGCGGCCCCTGGTCCGGCTGCGACAGGCTGCGGGCGACCTCCGACAGGGCGAAGACGCCCATGGCCAGTGCCAGGATGTTGATCCCCGACGCCAGCTCCGGCAGGCCGAAGGTCAGGCGCTGGACGCCGGAGTCGAGCTCGGTCCCCACCAGCCCCAGCAGGATGCCGAGCAGCACCATGGCGACCGCCTTCCACACCGATCCGTGGGCCAGCACGATGGACGCGACCAGGCCCAGGATCATCAGGGCGAAATACTCCGGGGCGCCGAATTGCAGGGCGATGCCGGACAGCGGCGGCGCGAACAGCGCGATGATCACCGTCGAGACTGTGCCGGCGACGAAGGACGCGATGGCGGCGGCGGCGAGCGCCGCACCGGCCCGGCCGTTCCGCGCCATCCGATGGCCGTCGAGCGCGGTTACCACGCTCGACGCCTCGCCCGGCAGGTTCATCAGGATGGCGGTGATCGAGCCGCCATACTGCGCCCCGTAATAGATGCCGGCGAGCATGACGATGGCCGCGATCGTGTCCAGGCCGAAGGTGATGGGCAGCAGCATGGCGATGGTGGCCAGCGGACCCAGCCCGGGCAGCACCCCGATGAGGGTGCCGACGAAGACGCCGATGAAGCAGTGGAGGATGTTGAAGGGCAGAAAGGCGACCTGCGCCCCCAGCCCGAGATTGGCGATCAGATCCATGCCGCCCCTAACCCCCGAACAGGCTGCCGAAGGCCGGCATGGGCAGGGCGAGGAAGACCAGGAAGACGGCGTGGCAGAAGGCGGCCAGGGCCGCCGCCAGCACGGCGGTCTCGACGGGACGGAACGGCCGGACGACGAGGCCGAGCAGGGTGACGATCAGCGCGACGATGGGAACGAGACCCAGCGGCTCGGCCAGGGTGGAGAAGAGCAGCGCCGCCCCGGCCACGGCGGCCAGCGGCCACAGGCGCAGGCGGTCCAGCGTGACGGGTTCGGCAAAGAACGACCGCGCCACGATGCCGGCGCCCGACACCGCCAGCAGGGCGCTCACCAGCAGCGGAAAGGTCGCCGGGCCGATCGGGCCGTGCTGCTCCGCGGCGGGTCCGCGAAGCAGGATCATCGAGCCGATGCCCAGCGCGACGATCCCCGCGCCCGAGACCGTGTCGGGGTGCCGGATCACTGTCATGGCGAATTCCTGCGTTCGGGCGTGTGGGGAGGTGGGGAAACGCTAGCCGCGTCCGGTCAGCCCGGCGGCCTCGATCACGGTCTTCCATTTCGCGCGCTCGGCAGAGATGATCGCCTGCAACTCGTCCGGCGTTCCGCCGCCGACCGGGAAGCCGAGCTCGTCCAGCTTGGCGGCGATCGCCGGCCGGTGCAGCACGGTGTTGATGGCGGCGTTGAGCGCCGTCACCACCGCGGGCGGGGTCCCCGCGGGGCCGGACACGTAGAGGATGGGGGAGGCGTCGAAGCCGGGCAGCGTCTCGGCCACCGTCGGAACCTCCTCGTAGCCCTTCAGCCGCGTCGCGGTCGCCACCCCCAGCAGGGCGAGGTCGCCGGTCCGGACATGCCCGATCATCGAGGTCAGGGAATCGATGGCCGCCGGCACCCGCCCGGCCACCAGATCGACGGCGGCCTGGGCCGAACTCTGGTAAGAGATTGGCGTGATCCCCACCCCCGACATGCTGCGGAACAGCTCCGCGGAGAGCCGGCTCGACGAGCCGGGGCCGGTGGTGGCGAACTGGATCGGCTGGGCTTGCGCCTTGGCGTAGGTGACGAACTCCGCGACCGTCCTCACCCTCAGCGACTTGTGCACGACCATGACGTTGGGCGGCGAGCTGAGATGCACCACCGGGGTCAGGCCGGTCACCGGGTCGTAGGGCAGGCTCTTGAACAGGAAGGGATTGGTGATCTGCGCGCCGACGGTGCAGATCACGAAGGTGTGGCCGTCGGGCCGTGCCTTGGTGACGTAATCCACCCCCAGCGAGCCGGACATTCCCGGCTTGTTGTCGACGAGGAACTTGGCCTTGAGGTCGCGGCCGAGCTCTTCCGCCAGGATGCGGCCGAGGATGTCGGCACCGCCGCCGGGTCCGAAGGGCACGACGATGGTCACGGCCTTGCTCGGCCAGTCCGCCGCCCAGGCTGTCGGAAGACAGGCGAGCGCGCCGAGGTGAGTGGCCGAGATCAAAAGACCACGCCGACTGAGCATTTCTTTCCCTCCCCCTGGCGCGCCGCGCCATGAACCGTTTCATTCAAGCCGGAAATTGCTTGGTGTGTCAACTGTCGGTGCGCGATGCCGTCGCTGGCCGTGTGGGGGCATCATTTCACCCAGCGGAATAATGAAGTGCCGAGGCCGGTCATTCCCACGAACCACCCAAAGCCGCAGTCTTGTGACGCGGAACGGGAATGACCCCGTCCAACCATCGCAGGATCGTGACATGAAGCTCTATCACCACCCCCTGTCGGGCCACGCCCACCGCGCGCGTCTGTTCGTGTCGCTGCTGGGCCTTCCCCATGAGCTGGTCGAGGTCAATCTCAAGGCCGGCGCGAACAAGAGCCCCGAGTTCCTGGCGCTCAATCCCTTCGGGCAGGTGCCGGTCCTGGATGACGACGGCGTCGTCATCGCCGACTCCAACGCGATCCTCGTCTATCTCGCCAAGAAGGCGGGGCGCGGCGACTGGCTGCCGGAGGATCCGGCCGGTGCGGCCGCCGTCCAGCGCTGGCTCTCCGTGGCGGCGGGCGAGGTGGCGTATGGTCCTGCCGCGGCACGGCTCGTCACGGTCTTCGGGGCCAGGTTCAACGCCGACGAGGTCATCGGCCGGGCGCACACCCTGCTGGCCCGGCTCGAAAGCCGCCTGAGCGGGCAGGACTGGCTGGTCGGGCAGCACCCGACGATCGCCGATGTGGCGATCTACAGCTACGTCGCACGGGCCCCGGAGGGGAATGTCGACCTGTCCGGCTACCCGTCCGTCAACGCGTTCCTGCGCCGGGTCGAGGCGCTGCCGGGCTTCGTTCCCTTCGCCCGGACGCCGGCCGGCCTCGCGGCCTGACCCCCGTTCCCGGCACGCCCGAAACCCCGATCCGCACGGGACATCGACGATGACCGCGACATTGACGACGCTGCCGCCATGGCACGAGGGTGAGATCGTTCTCCAGGAAACGCTGGGCGTGGCCGAGCGGATGGCGGTCGTCGGCCAGCGGGTCATCCGCGACCACATGCCCGACCAGCACCGCGACTTCTACGCCCAGCTTCCCTTCCTCGTGCTGGGCAGCGTCGATCCGGCCGGCGCCCCGTGGGCCACGCTCCTCACCGGCCGGCCGGGGTTCCTGTCGTCGCCGACGCCGACGACGCTCGACATCGCCGCCCGCGCGGAGCCCGGCGACCCGGCGGGCGACGGCATGCGGGACGGCGATCCCATCGGTCTGCTGGGGATCGAGATGCACAGCCGGCGGCGCAACCGCATGAACGGCGTCGTCACGGCGACGGAGGCCGGGTTCCGGGTCGCTGTCGACCAGAGCTTCGGCAACTGCCCCCGCTACATCCAGCTTCGCGACATCGAGGTCGCGGCGGACCCGGCGGGGGCGTCCGCCGCCGTGGTGGAGGAGCTGCCCCGGCTCGACGCCGCGGCGCGCGCCCTGATCGCAACGGCGGACGCCTTCTTCGTGGCGACCTACGCCGACCGCGGGGTGCGCCGGCAGGTCGATGTCTCCCATCGCGGCGGCAAGGCGGGCTTCGTCCGCGTGGACGGGGACGACACCCTCATGGTGCCCGACTTCAACGGCAATCTCTTCTTCGCGACCCTCGGGAACATCGTCCTCACCGGCAAGGCCGGGCTTCTCTTCATCGATTACGGAACCGGGGACATCCTGCAGATGACCGGCGATGCGGCGGTCATCCTGGACTCACCGGAGATCGCCGCGTTCCAGGGCGCCGAGCGGCTGTGGAGCTTCCGGCCGCGGCGCATTCTGCGCCGGGCCGGCGCGCTGGCCCTGCGCTGGTCGTTCCGCCAGGACGGCTGGTCCCCCAGCTCGCTGATGACGGGGGACTGGAAGCAGGCGGCCACCCGTCTGCAGGCGGCGGCGCTCGCGACGCGCTGGCGGCCCTACCGGGTGACGGGGATCGTCGATGAGACCCCGACGATCCGTTCCTTCCATCTGCAGCCGGCCGACGGGGCGGGGCTTCTTCCCCATGCCGCCGGTCAGCATCTGCCGATCCGCGTGTCGGTTCCCGGGGCCGACGCGCCGCTCATCCGCACTTACACGCTGTCCACCGCCCCGTCCGACGGTCTGTACCGCATCAGCGTCAAGCGCGACGGCGTGGTGTCGGGCCACCTTCACGACAGCCTGCGGGTCGGCGACGTTATCGAGGCGCGCGCGCCCGACGGCCGCTTCACCATCGACCCCGACGGGACAAGGCCGGCGGTCCTGCTGGCCGGAGGCATCGGGATCACGCCGCTGCTGGCGATGCTGCGTCACATCGTCTACGAGGGGCTGCGCCGGCAGCGGATGCGGCCGACCATCCTCATCCAGGCCGCGCGGACCAGGGAGGATCGTCCCTTCGAGCGGGAGATCGCCGACCTCGTGGCCAGCGCGCAGGGGGCGGTCCGCTGGATCCGGGTCCTCGGCGATCCCCGCGGCGCCGTGGAGGGTGTCGATTTCGACGCGCCCGGGCGCATCGACATGGCTCTGCTGACCCGCGTCCTGGCGTTCGACGACTACGACTTCTACGTCTGCGGCCCGCCCTCCTTCACCCAGGCGCTGTATGACGGGCTGCGGCACCGCAACATCGCCGACGGGCGGATCCACGCCGAGGCGTTCGGACCGTCGTCCCTGACACGCACGGCGGACGCCGGCGTCGCCACCCCCGTCCGTCCGCCGCCGTCGACCGGCCCGGTGCCGGTGGTCTTCACGGACTCGCTGAAGGAGGCACGCTGGACGCCGGATGCCGGCACCCTGCTCGACCTGGCCGAAGCGCGCGGCCTGTCGCCCGCCTTCGGGTGCCGCGAAGGCAGCTGCGGCACCTGCCGGACCAAGCTGATCACGGGTGCCGTGACCTATGTCAGGGAGCCGACCGCGGCCGTCGCCGCCGACGAGGTCCTGATCTGCTGCGCCGTGCCGGCCGGGCGGGACGCCGACGACGGGAACCGCATCCAGCTCGTACTCTGAGGCCACTGCGACCGAACAAGGACCGCCGCCACGGACGTTTTCACCCTCGACAAGCGGGCAGGTTTGTCGATCGGGCTGGCGCCGAGCGCCCCCACCGGTGATACGGAGCACGTGGGATGTGCCCGTGATCGCATGGCAAGGAGGGCGGGGATGGATCGGTGGCAGGCGATGCGGATTTTCGTGAAGGTGGCCGATACCGGGAGCTTCGCGGAAACCGCGCGCCACATGCACATGAGCGCGCCGGCGGTGACCCGCGCCGTGGCCTCCCTGGAGGAGGTGATCGGCGCCCGGCTGTTCGTCCGCACGACGCGCTCCGTCAAGCTGACCGAGGCGGGCACCCGCTATGTCGAGGACTGCCGCCGGATCCTCGCCGACATCGCCGAGGCGGAGGCCGCGGCGGGCGGCTCCTACGCCACACCCGCCGGAACGCTTTCCGTCACGGCGTCGGCGCTGTTCGGCCATATGCATGTGCTGCCGATCATCACCGAATTCATGGACACCCATCCCGCGATGCGGGTCCGGACGCTGTTCATCGACCGCCCCGTCAACATTGTCGAGGAGGGCATCGACGTTGCCGTGCGGATCGGCCATCTGGCGGATTCGGGCTTCACGGCGGTCAAGGTGGGCACGGTGCGGCGCGTGATCTGCGGCGCGCCGGCCTACTTCGAGCGCCACGGGGTCCCGGTGGTTCCAGCCGATCTCCGGCACCATCGGATCGCCGCATCGACGGGCGCCTGGGCGTCTCCGGAATGGCGGTTCGCCGGGGATCAGCGGGTCACGGTCGATCCCGTTCTCCTCTGCAACACCAACGAGGCGGTGATCACGACCGTCAAGGGTGGCCGGGGGCTGACGCGGGTTCTCCATTACCAGATCGGCCCGGCCCTGGTTGACGGAGACCTGCGGATCGTGCTCGACGCGTACGAGGAACCGCCCCTGCCCATCCATGTGCTCCACCCGGAGGGGCGCCACGCGCCGGCCAAGGTCCGGGCGTTCGTCGATCTGGCGGTGGCGCGCCTGCGGGAGAACCGCTTCTTGAACTGATCACCCCGCCCACGGCGCGGCCCCGGCAGAACCGCGCCGCTGTGCGAAGCCCGACACCGGGCCGGCGCCGTCGCGCGGGGTCGACCCGGGCGGAATGGACGGACCCCGGCCCTGTTCGAAGGGAGGGCTCCCGGCCGGTACCGGGACAAGATGCCCGTTGAGGCCGACCATGGCTGTGGCACGATGTGGGTGGGCCTGACGTCCGGTGCCCCCGCATGGCATGGCCCGCAACAGGATGGGCTGGTGAATGAACAGGAAGGCGAACCGGTGGCTGTACCGGGTTGCGGCCGTGCTGGTGGCCGCCGCGGTTCTCTACGGGCTGTGGCACATCCTCCGGCCCCAGGGGCTTCCGGCCGGGCTGGCCAGCGGCAACGGCCGGATCGAGGCGGTCGAGATCGACATCGCCACGAAGACCGCGGGCCGGGTCAGGGACATCCTGGTCGATGAGGGGGATTTCGTCACCGCCGGCCAGGTGCTGGCCCGGATGGACACCGACGTGCTGCAGGCCCAGCTCAAGCAGGCCGAGGCGCAGAAGCAGCAGGCCGTCATCGGTGTCGACACCGCCCGTCACCAGGTGCGCCAGCGTCAGGCCGAACGGCAGGCGTCGCTCGCCCTCGTGGCCCAGCGCGAGGCCGAGCGGGACGTCGCCCGCAAGCAGCTCGCCCGATCCGAGGAACTCCAGGCGCGGGGCACGACCTCGCAGCAGGTGCTCGACACCGACCGGGCCCGGTTCGAGGGCGCCAACGCCGCCGTCAGCGCGGCAAACGCGGAAGTGGCGGCCGGCGATGCCGCCATCGCCACGGCCGAGGCCCAGATCGTCAACGCCCAGGCGGCGGTCGACGCCGCCGCGGCCACCATCGAACTGATCCAGGCCGACATCCGCGACAGCACCCTGCGCTCGCCACGGGACGGGCGGGTGCAGTTCCGGGTGGCGCAGCCGGGGGAGGTCGTCGGCGCCGGCGGCCGGGTGCTGAACATGGTCGATCTCAGCGACGTCTCCATGACCTTCTTCCTGCCGACGGAGGCCGCCGGGCGGGTGCGGATCGGGACCGAGGTGCGGATCGTCCTCGACGCGCTGCCCCAATACGTGATTCCCGCCAACGCCATCTTCGTGGCCGACGTCGCCCAGTTCACGCCGAAGACCGTGGAGACGGCGAGCGAACGCCAGAAGCTGATGTTCCGCATCAAGGCCCGGATACCGCCCGAGCTGCTGAAGAAACACATCCGCGACGTGAAGACCGGGCTGCCGGGTGTGGCCTATGTGAGGATCGCCCCGGACACCGCATGGCCCGCCACCCTTCAGAATCTTCTGACATGACGGACGCCGCGGAGGCTTCCGCCCAAGCCCCCGTCGCGCGCCTCAGCGACGTCAGCCTGGTCTACGGCGCGGTCACGGCCATCGACCGGGTCGGCCTCGACCTTCCGGCCGGCCGCGTCGTCGGGCTGATCGGCCCCGACGGGGTCGGCAAGTCGAGCCTCCTGTCGCTCATCGCCGGGGCGCGCGCGCTTCAGGAAGGAACGGTCGAGGTGCTGGGCGGCAGCATGGCGCGGGCCGGCCACCGGCGGGCGGTCTGCCCCCGCATCGCCTACATGCCGCAAGGGCTCGGCCGGAACCTCTACGGCGCGCTCTCCATCGCCGAGAATCTGGAGTTCTTCGGCCGCCTGTTCGGCCAGGACCGGGCCGAGCGCGAACGGCGAATCGCCGACCTGACGGGGAGCACCGGGCTGGCCCCCTTCCTCGACCGCCCCGCCGGCAAGCTGTCCGGCGGCATGAAGCAGAAGCTCGGCCTGTGCTGCGCGCTCATCCACGATCCGGATTTGCTGATCCTGGACGAGCCGACCACCGGCGTCGACCCGCTGTCGCGGCGGCAGTTCTGGGACCTGATCGACCGGATACGGGCGGGCCGCCCCGGCATGAGCGTGGTGGTCGCCACCGCCTACATGGAGGAGGCGGCGCGCTTCGACTGGCTCGTCGCCATGGACGAGGGGCGCGTGCTCGCCACCGGCAGCCCGCGGGAGCTGCTGGAGCGCACCGGTGGCGCGACGCTGGAGGACGCCTTCATCGCGCTGATGCCCGACGAGAAGCGCCGCGGGCGCCAGCCGGTCGAGATCGTGCCCCGGCCGGAGGACGAGGATGGGGACGGGGTCGCCATCGAGGCGAAGGGCCTGACCATGCGCTTCGGCGAGTTCGTGGCGGTCGACCAGGTCAGCTTCCGGATCCGGCGCGGCGAGATCTTCGGGTTCCTCGGCTCCAACGGCTGCGGCAAGACGACCACGATGAAGATGCTGACCGGCCTTCTGCCGCCGAGCGCGGGGGAGGCGCGGCTGTTCGGGCAGCCGGTGGACGCCGGCAACCTCACGACCCGCCAGCAGGTCGGCTACATGTCGCAGGCCTTCTCGCTCTACACCGAGCTGACCATCGGGCAGAATCTGGATTTGCACGCCCGTCTGTTCCAGGTGCCCGAGGATGTCCTCCCCGGCCGGGTCGCCGAGGTGGCGGAGCGTTTCGGCCTTTCCGACGTGATGGACGCGTTGCCGGACACGCTGCCGCTCGGGCAGCGCCAGCGCCTGTCCCTGGCCGTGGCGATGGTCCACCAGCCGGCCATGCTGATCCTGGACGAGCCGACATCCGGCGTCGATCCCATCGCGCGCGACGCCTTCTGGCGGATCATGATCGACCTGGCGCGCCGGGACCGGGTGACGATCTTCGTCTCCACCCATTTCATGAACGAGGCCGAGCGCTGCGACCGGATCTCCCTGATGCACGCCGGCCGCGTGCTGGTCAGCGACACGCCAGCGGCACTGGTCCGGCAGCGCGGCGCCGCTTCGCTGGAGGAGGCCTTCATCGGCTATCTGGAGGACGCCGTTGGCGGGCCCGCGGGCAGCGCCACCGCCGGATCGGAAAGCCTGGAACCGGCACCGTCCCCCAGCCTGCCCCCCGCCGACCGCGCCTTCAACCCGCGGCGCATGCTCAGCTACACACGCCTGGAAGCGCTGGAACTGCGCCGCGACCCGATCCGCGCGACCCTGGCGCTGGTCGGCAGCATCCTGCTGCTGTTCATCATGGGCTACGGCATCAGCATGGATGTGGAGGATCTGTCCTTCGCGATCCTCGACCGCGACCAGACCACGACGAGCCGCGATTACCAACTCGACCTCGCGGGGTCCCGCTACTTCGTCGAGAAGGCGCCCATCGCCGATTACGAGGATCTGGACCGCCGCATGCGGGCGGGCGAGCTCTCGCTGGCCATCGAGATCCCGCCGGGCTTCGGGCGCGACATCGCCCGCGGTCGGGCGGTCCAGATCGGCGCCTGGATCGACGGCTCCATGCCGCCGCGGGCCGAGACGGTGCGCGGCTATGTGCAGGGCGTGCACAGCCGGTGGCTGGCCGCCAGGACCGGAACGCCGAGCCTCGCGGCCATCGAGATCCGCTACCGCTACAACCCCGACGTGGAGAGCCTGAAGGCCATCGTACCGGCGGTCATCCCGATCCTGCTGCTGCTCATCCCGGCGATGCTGGCCGCCCTCAGCGTCGTGCGCGAGAAGGAGCTGGGATCCATCGTCAACCTCTACGTCACGCCGGTGACCCGGCTGGAGTTCCTGCTCGGCAAGCAACTGCCCTATGTCGGGCTCGCCCTGCTCAACTTCCTGCTGATGGTGGCACTGGCGGCCACGGTGTTCGGCGTGCCGCCGACCGGGAACGTCGTGGCGCTGTGCGCCGGGGCGGTGCTCTACACCGTGGCCGCGACCGCCATGGGGCTGCTGATGTCCAGCTTCATGCGCAGCCAGATCGCCGCCATCTTCGGCACCGCCATCGCCACCCTGATCCCGGCGACCCAGTATTCCGGCATGATCGATCCGGTGTCGTCGCTGGAGGGCGTCGCCGTCGTCATCGGGCGCGTCTACCCGACCACGCATTTCCTGGCCATCTCGCGCGGCGTCTTCTCGAAATCCCTGAGTTTCGGCGATCTGTCCTCATCCTTCATCCCCCTGCTGGTCGCCATACCCGTGCTGATCGGGCTGGGCGTGGTGCTGCTGAAGAAGCAGGAGTCCTGAGCGATGCGGGTCTCCAACATCATCAACCTGGGCATCAAGGAACTGCGCAGCCTGGCCCGCGACCCGATGCTGCTGGTCCTCATCGTCTATTCCTTCACGCTCGCGGTCTACACCGCGGCGACGGCCATTCCGGAGACGTTGAACAAGGCCCCCATCGCCATCGTGGACGAGGACCGCTCGCCGCTGTCGGCGCGCATCGTCGGCGCCTTCTACCCGCCGCTCTTCCTGCCGCCGGTCCTGATCACGCCGGCGGAGATGGACGCCCGCATGGACGCGGGGCTGGAAACCTTCGCGCTGGACATCCCGCCCGGCTTCCAGCGCGACGTCCTCGCCGGCCGCCAGCCCACCATCCAGCTCAATGTTGACGCGACCCGGATGACCCAGGCCTTCACCGGCAGCGGCTACATCCAGCAGATCGTCACCGGCGAGGTCGATGCCTTCGTCCAGCGCCACCGGGGCGACACGGCACCCCCGGTCGATCTGGCGCTCCGGGTGCGGTTCAACGCCGAACTGAACAAGGGCTGGTTCGGATCGATCGTCCAGGTCATCAACCAGGTGACGATGCTGTCGATCATCCTGACCGGCGCCGCCCTGATCCGGGAGCGCGAGCACGGCACCATCGAGCATCTTCTGGTGATGCCGGTCACCCCGTTCGAGATCATGACGGCCAAGATCTGGTCGATGGCGCTGGTCGTGCTCGCCGCCTGCGCCTTCTCCCTCGTTGTCGTGGTCCAGGGGCTGCTGGCGGTGCCGGTCCACGGGTCGGTCGCGCTGTTCCTGGTTGGGGCCGCCCTGCACCTCTTCGCCACCACCTCGATGGGCATCTTCCTGGGAACGGTGGCCCGCAGCATGCCGCAGTTCGGCATGCTGCTGATTCTCGTCATGGTGCCGCTGCAACTGCTGTCCGGCGGCACAACGCCGCGCGAGAGCATGCCGGTGTTCGTTCAGGACGCGATGCTCGCCGCACCCACCACGCATTTCGTGGCGCTGGCCCAGGCGATCCTGTTCCGTGGTGCGGGCCTGGACGTGGTGTGGCCGCAATTCCTGGCGCTCGTCGTGATCGGCCTGATCCTGTTCGGCCTGTCGCTGGCGCGCTTCCGCCGGACCATCGCGCAAATGTCGTGAGGTGCCGGGTCCGTAGTCGGGCGCCCCGCAATCGATCACCGATCAAGGGTCTGTCGCGCCCCCCATCCTGTGGCATAAGGGGCCCGCCACAGCAGGGACCCCCGGCCGCCCATGATCCGCTTCGAGAGCATCAGCAAGCACAACAGCCACCGCATCCTGTTCCTGGAGGCGTCCGCGGCGCTGAACCGGGGCGAGAAGGTCGGACTCGTCGGCCCCAACGGCGCCGGCAAGACGACGCTGTTCCGGATGATCACCGGCGAGGAGCTGCCGGACACCGGGCAGGTGTCGGTCGAGAAGCTGGTCACGGTCGGCTACTTCAACCAGGACGTCGGCGAGATGGCCGGCCGCAGCGCGGTCGCGGAGGTGATGGACGGGGCCGGGCCGGTCAGCAGCGTGGCGGCGGAGCTGGCGAGCCTGGAAGCGGCCATGGCCGATCCCGATTGCGCGGACATGGACGCGGTCATCGAGCGCTACGGCGAGGTGCAGGCGCGCTTCGACGAGCTCGGCGGCTACGAGCTGGAGGGCCGCGCGCGCGAGGTGCTGGCCGGGCTCGGCTTCAGCCAGGAGATGATGGACGGCGACGTCGGCGACCTGTCGGGCGGCTGGAAGATGCGGGTGGCGCTCGCCCGCATCCTGCTGATGCGTCCCGACGCCATGCTGCTCGACGAGCCGAGCAACCATCTGGACATCGAAAGCCTGATCTGGCTGGAGAAGTTCCTGAAGGAGTACGACGGCGCGATCATGATGACCTCGCACGACCGCGAGTTCATGAACCGCATCGTCTCCAAGATCATCGAGATCGACGGCGGGTCGCTGAACAGCTACTCCGGCGACTACGCCTTCTACGAGCAGCAGCGGGCGCTGAACGCGCAGCAGCAGCAGGCGCAGTTCGAGCGGCAGCAGGCCATGCTGGCGAAGGAGCTGAAATTCATCGAGCGCTTCAAGGCCCGCGCCTCGCACGCCAGCCAGGTGCAGAGCCGGGTGAAGAAGCTGGACAAGATCGAGCGCGTCGAGCCGCCGAAGCGGCGCCAGACCGTGCTGTTCGACTTCCCGCCGGCACCGCGCTCCGGCGAGGACGTCGCGGTGCTGAAGAACGTGCACAAGGGCTATGGCAGCCGCGCCATCTATCAGGGGCTCGACCTCACCATCCGCCGGCGCGAGCGCTGGTGCGTCATGGGGGTCAACGGGGCCGGCAAATCGACCCTGCTGAAGCTGGTGGCCGGCGTGACCGAGCCGGACGACGGCCGCGTCGCGGTCGGCGGCAGCGTCAAGATGGGCTATTTCTCGCAGCACGCCATGGAGCTGCTGGACGGCGAGGACACCGTGTTCGAGTCCCTGGAGCGCGCCTTCCCGCTGGCGGGCCAGGGGCCCTTGCGCGCTCTGGCCGGCTGTTTCGGCTTTTCCGGCGACGACGTGGAGAAGCGCTGCCGCGTGCTGTCGGGCGGGGAGAAGGCCCGGCTGGTGATGGCCCGCATGCTGTTCGACCCGCCCAACTTTCTGGTGCTGGACGAGCCGACCAACCACCTCGACCTCGACACCAAGGAGATGCTGATCACCGCGCTGGCCGGCTATGAGGGCACCATGCTGTTCGTGTCGCACGACCGGCGCTTCCTCGCGGCCCTGTCCAACCGGGTGCTGGAGCTGACCTCCGACGGCGTCCACCAGTATGGCGGCGGCTACACCGAGTATGTGGCGCGCACCGGGCAGGAGGCGCCGGGGCTTCGCGGCTGACGGCGGCCCCGAGAGCCGCCCGCAGCCGGCGGTCCGTCATGGGACGCGGCGGCGGCGCAGCGTCAGGCACGCGAAGAGCGCGCCGGTCGCCAGCGCCGCGAGGTCGATGCCGGCCACGCCCCAGTCGCCGCGCGCCAGGGTGACGCCGAGATGGGCGTCGCTGGTGGCGAGGTTGAGCAGCGGCACAGCGCTCCACAAAACCGCCGCGACCGCCATCTGCTCGCCCCAGGCTCGCTGCGGGCCGCGGATCATCGGGTGCAGCGCGGTCGCCAGCCAGACGGCGAGGAGGGCGCCGACCTCCAGATCGGCGCGGCCGGGCAGCGCCGCGGGAATAAGCCGGTTGGCCCACAGGAGCGCGGCGATGGCGACCGGCAGCCCGACCAGCAGGGCCAGATTGGTGCCATCCACGAATCGCTGGCCGCGGGTCGGGGCGGCGCCGTTGCGCTTGCGCCGCTTGATCACCCAATAGACCAGCCCGGTGCCGATCATCGCGGTTCCGGCAAGCCCGCACAGGATCATGGCGACGCGCAGACCGGGGCCGGCGAAGCGCAGGATGTGCAGGCCATAGGCCCCGCCCCGCACCGCCGCGGCACCGCCGCCGCCGTCCCATTCCCGCAGCACGGCACCGGTCACCCCGTCGAACAGCACCGCTTGCGGCGTCAGCACGACGCGGTCGTCGTCGCCGCGCTTGATCAGGATGGTGGCGGCGGCGTCGCCGGGGTTGTCCACGATGATCCGGCCAGCCTGCCCGCCGTTCCACCGGCGGG
>OFDN01000171.1_pt1 | contig 61938 bp, 54 predicted proteins | sample 1520971 | NCBI WGS metagenome assembly OFDN01 (sample SAMEA94257418, study PRJEB24077) | hot springs metagenome | biome: Aquatic biome; feature: Geographical feature; material: Water | place: India | collected 2012-06-12 | depth 5 m
ACAGCGGGCGCAGACCGGCGATTCACGGCGTGAAAGCACAACACCGGCGCAAGGCCCGGCTCATACGCCGGAAGGCCTCGGCCATGTCCGGGTCGAAACGGGCGGCAACAACCGGCAGGAAATCGTCGAACAGGAAATCGTTGCCGGGGCCGTGCGCACTGCACTGACGGTCGAACCGCGCAAGACCTACCTTTCGGTCTTCATCCCGCCGCTCGAAGCGATGGAAGACTTCCTCGAACTCGTGGCCGAGATCGAGGCAACGGCAGAGCGGCTTGGCCTGCCCGTGCGGATCGAAGGGTATCCTCCGCCGCCGGACCCGCGCATCAACGTGCTCAAGGTCACGCCCGACCCTGGGGTGATCGAGGTCAACGTCCACCCTGCGGCAAGCTGGGACGAACTGGTGGAAATCACCACCCGGCTCTATGACGCGGCCCGCGAATGCGGGCTTACGGCGGACAAGTTCATGGTCGATGGCCGCTCGGTCGGGACTGGCGGCGGCAACCACATGGTCATGGGGGGTGCCAGCTTTACCGAAAGCGCGTTCATCCGCAGGCCCGACCTGCTCAAGAGCTTCGTGCTCTACTGGCAGCGTCACCCTTCGCTCAGCTATCTGTTTTCCGGTCTGTTCATCGGGCCGACCAGCCAGGCCCCGCGCATCGACGAGGCGCGGCACGACAGCCTTTACGAGTTGGAAATCGCGCTGGACCAGGTGCCCGGCCCCGGCGAGCCGCCGCGCTTCCCGTGGATCGTCGATCTGCTGTTCCGCAACATGCTGGTCGATGTGACGGGTAACACGCACCGCACCGAGATCTGCATCGACAAGCTCTATTCGCCCGACGGCCCGACCGGGCGGCTGGGGCTGATCGAGTTTCGCGGTTTTGAAATGCCGCCCGAAGCGCGAATGAGCGTTGCCCAGCAACTGCTGCTGCGCGCGTTGACGGCGTGGTTCTGGCGCCAGCCGCAGGAAGGCAAGCTGGTGCGATGGGGCACGTCGCTGCACGACCGATTCCTGCTGCCGCACTTCTGCTGGGCCGATTTCCTCGGCGTGCTCGACGATCTGCGCGGGGCGGGCTACGATTTCGATCCGACCTGGTTCGAAGCGCAGCGCCAGTTCCGCTTCCCGGTCCACGGCCGGATCGAAGCGGGCGGGGTCGAACTGGAAATCAGCCATGCGCTGGAGCCGTGGAACGTGCTGGGCGAAACCGGGGCGATTGGCGGCACCGTGCGCTATGTCGACAGTTCGACCGAACGCCTGCAAGTGCGCGCCAGCGGTCTGACGCCGGGCCGCCACGTCGTTGCCTGCAACGGGCGGCGCGTGCCGATGCACCCGACCGGACGGCCCGGCGAAGCGGTTGGCGGCGTGCGCTACAAGGCGTGGGCGCCACCCAACTGCCTGCATCCCCTGCTGGGCGCCGATGCGCCACTCACCTTCGATGTGTTCGATACGTGGAATGGCCGATCGCTGGGCGGCTGCGTCTATCATGTGGCGCATCCCGGTGGACGGTCCTATGATGACGTTCCGGTGAACAGCTATGAAGCCGAAGCGCGGCGCAAGGCACGCTTCCAGGATTTCGGCCACACACCGGGCCGGGCCGAGATACCCGTGGAAGAACCGGGGACCGAGTTCCCGATGACGCTTGATTTGAGGAGGCCGGCAAGGGCGGGATGAGTGAGACCGGGTTCAAGGCGCCGGGAAACGACCAAACCGGGCTCGATCGCGTGACGAATCCGCTGCACCGCTATGCCCCGCATGACGCCAATGAAGATATTTTTGCGGGCGCTGGCGCGGATGTAGCGGCCAAATGGCAGGCGCTGGCAGCGGGCCTTGCTGCGCAGGCGCATCAGAACCTTGACCAGTTGCAGGCCTTCGTCGACCGGCATGTCGAAGACCTTGGCCTTGCCTTTCGCATCACCGGCGACGAGCAGGAACGGCCATGGCCGCTCAACCCGATGCCCGTGGTCATCGGCGCGGATGAATGGGCAACTATTTCTGCCGGACTCGTGCAGCGCGCGAACCTGCTTGAAGGCGTGATTGCCGATATCTATGGCGCGCAGCAGCTTGTGGCCGATGGCCACCTGCCCGCCGCCGTTATTTCCGGCAGCGTCGATTTTGCCCGGCGGATGGTTGGCGTGGCGCCGACCGGCGGCAAGTTCCTGCATATTCTGGCGATTGATCTGGCGCGTGGGCCGGGCGGCAAATGGTGCGTGCTGGCCGATCGCGTACGCCTGCCCACCGGCATCGGCTATGCGCTGGAAAACCGGCTGGCGATGATGCGCGCAACGGGCGGCCTGCTCACGTCGATTCATGCCGAGCGTCAGTCGGATTTTCTCGACGCGCTGCGGCAGGGGCTGGCGCAAAGCTGCGAACGCGCCGATCCGCGCATCGCGCTGCTGACCCCCGGCCGGTTCAACCAGGCCTATCCCGAACAGGCTCACCTTGCCCGGCATCTGGGGTTCTCGCTGGTCGAAGGCCGCGATCTGGCGGTGCGGGACGGGCGGCTTTACATCCGCACGATTGCCGGGCTGAAACGGATCGACGCGGTGTGGCGCTGGATCAGAACGGGCGATCTCGACCCGCTCAATTTCGATGCGCGCTCGCAGATCGGTGTCCCCGATTTCATCACGGCCTGCGAACAGGGTCTGGTGGTGGCGAACTGGCCGGGAGCAGGCGTGGTGGAAACGCGCGCGATGCCCGCCTTCCTGCCGCGCCTTGCCAAAGTCCTGCTGGGCGAAGACCTGGCCTTGCCCAACGTCGCCACATGGTGGTGCGGCGGTGAAACGGAGCGCAGCTTTGCCCTGGGCAATCTCGACAAGCTGGTGATCAGCTCCTCGTTCGGGCAACCCGTCGTCGGCCTGGCGGACGGGCACACGCGCGCCGGGGCCAGCCTGACGGCGCAGGAACGCGCCACCATCATCGAAGGCATGGCGCGGCGCCCGGCCGATTATACCGCGCAGGAAATCGTCCGCCTTTCAACCACGCCAGTGCTTCTGGACGGGCAGTTCGAACCGCGCGCCTTTACCTTGCGCGCCTTCCTCTGCCGCGATGGCGACGGCAACTGGATCGCCATGCCCGGCGGTTTTGCGCGGATCTCCGAAAACGGCGAACTGCGCACGTCGCTGATGGGAAGCGGCGATACTTCGGCCGATGTCTGCGTGGTGGCGCACAAGGCGCCGGTTCCGGCCACGCCGCCGCCGCTGGAAAGCCCGCCGATCCGGCGCAACCACGGCGTCCTGCCCAGCCAGGCAGCGGATAATCTCTACTGGATCGGCCGCTATGGCGAACGCGGCCACCAGACCGTGCGCATCGTGCGGACGCTGCTGGAACAGATTTCCCGTTCCGGCACGCAAAGCGATGCCGGAACAGCCACCGCGCGGCTGTGCGCGCTGCTGCGCAATCTGGGCGCGGCCCCGCGCGAAAGCATCGGGTGGCAACCTTCGCGCATTGCCGAAACCGCGCTGATGGCCCGCGCACAATCGGGTTCCGTCGTTGCCCTTGCAGGCAGCGGGCGGCAGATCGCGCTCCTGCTGCGCGACCGGCTGACCCGCGATAGCTGGCGGCTGATCCACCGGCCGATGCCCCGCTTCGACAGTGGCGATCTGGACACGATGACCGCCTGCTGCGATGAATTGCTCGAACGCTATGCCGCGCTGGCGCGCCTTACCGCCGACGGGATGAGCCGGACCCCGGCGTGGCGTTTTCTCGACCTTGGCATTTCGCTCGAACGTGCGTCGATGATCATGCAGGCCGTGCAAGGCATGGTGCCGGGCAGCGCCAGCGCCGAAGACCTGCATGTGCTGCTCGACCTGATCGACGGGCAGGCGCTTTACCGCGCGCGCTATCTCAGCCTGCCGACGATTGCCCCGGTGCTCGACATGGTGCTGCTCGATCCGGCGCAGCCCCGCGGGCTGGCGTTCCAGCTTGAACGGATCGAAGATCACCTCGGCGCCCTTCCCGCGCTGAGCGAAGACGGCCTGCCCGAACCGCAACTGGTCAAGGCGCGCCTGCTTCGCGCGCGGGTGGCGGGTCTGCTGGCCAGCGAAGTCAACGTGACACTGCTCGGCACGTTGCGCGACGAAATGGCCGCGCTGTCCAACACGATCAGCAAGCGGTATTTCCTGCAGGACGAAAACCCCGTGCTCAAGGATGGCGGACGATTCCTTGCGTGACCGGCAACGCGTGATCCATCGGGCATGATCTATCGGGTAAGCCACACCACACGGCTGGCCTATGCCGCGCCGATTGCCCGTGCCGCCTTCAACCTGCGGCTCGCGCCGATCGACTGGCCGGGCCAGCGGTTGCTTCGGCTTGACCTTGCCGTTTCGCCACTGCCGCGCACGCGCCGGGAAATCGCCGGTGCATACCCGACCAGAGTGACCGCCATCGCCTTCACCCGTCCGATCACGGCGCTGGAAGTCATCAGCCGTTTCGACATCGAATTGAACCATGGTCCGCTGCCATCGGGCGGGCCAGGGATAGACGCCGTATGCCAGCAGGTCATGGCCTCAACCGACATGTCGAACCGTTCGCCCCTGCCCTATTTCTTCCCCTCGCGCATGGCGCCGGGCAGCGCCGAAATCGCGGATTGGGCGGCAGCCAGGGTTTCCGAGGCCACTGGCGTGATAGACGCAGCGGCCGCGATCTGCGCCGCGATCCACCGCGAGTTCACCTACCAGCCGGGCACGACCACCAGCACCACGCCTCCATCGCGCGCCTTTGCCACACGCAAGGGCGTGTGCCAGGATTTCGCGCAAGTGATGATCGTGGCGCTGCGCGCGCTGGGCATCCCCGCCGCCTATGTCAGCGGCTATCTGCGCACGCTGCCACCGCCGGGCGCGGAAAAGCTGGTCGGCGCCGATGCAATGCATGCCTGGGTTGCGGTGTGGTGCGGAATGGATCTGGGCTGGGTCGGGTTTGACCCGACCAACGATTGCATGGCGCACAACGACCACGTCGTCGTCGCCATGGGACGCGATTATTCCGACGTGTCCCCGATCGACGGCGTGTTTGTCGGCATTGCGCCGCAGACCATGAACGTGATGGTTGACGTGGCCGAAATCTGACGCGCGCCGGGCGATGACGCGGCAGCGCGCTTGATCAGATCAGGTCGCGCGGCTGCGGAAGAACGGATACCGCTTTACCGTGCCGGGAATGACGTGGTTCTTGAGCGTCAGGCGCACTTCGTCGGCCCCTTCGCCGGTGTTGCAGACCAGCCGCGTTCCGCCAGAAGGCAGGGCTTCGATCACGCTGACGGAAATCCCGGCCTTGTCGCACATCGCGCGCACCTTGGCTTCGGGCAGCGAAAGGTTGACCGCGCGGCTCATGCCGCTGCGCCCGGCACGGCGGGTTTTGCCGCCACGGCATCGTCCCAGCCCTTTGCCGCCGAAGCGCCCTGCGCGGCCTGATACGACCGAATCGTGCGGGCAACGCCGTTGGCGGAAGCAATGTGGCCAGCGTGCGCGGTGCGGCACAGGGTTTGCGCCGCCTGCATGATCGCGCGTTGGTGCCTGGCATAAAGAAGGTTGAGATCCACGGCGCTGCTCCTGCGGGTAAGCGAAAGCGCACTGGTCTCTCAGCCGGGGGAGCCTACATTCGTTTTCCCACCGATGTACCCGATATGGCGATGCGGGACCATTTTTGCAATGGCGCGTCTGCCCCCCGTTCAGCTTTCCGGGTCGCTGTGCAGCCAGGCAGCCTGCCGCGGCGCACGGCGCGTGCGGCGCCATTCCTCCAGCATCGCCGGAGCCACTTCCCTGAGTTCCGCGTACTGTTCGGGCTTTCCGATGTTGCAGGCCAGTTCCAGCCGGTGCCCGTTGGGATCGAAGAAATAGATCGAACGGAAAATGCCGTGATACGTCGGCCCGACAACGTCGATCCCCTGCGCCTCGACATGCGCCTTTGCCGCCAGTAGCGCCGCTTCATCGGCCACTTCGAACGCCAGATGCTGGACCCATGCGGGCGTATTGGGATCGCGCGCCATAGGGGGCTGGCCCGGCAGTTCGAAGAATGCCAGCACATTGCCACCCCCTGCATCGAGGAAAACGTGCATGTAGGGATCGTCCTCGCCGGTGGACGGAACGCGGTCTTCGGCAAAGGCTGTTACATAGTCCATACCCAGCACGCGCTGGTACCATTCCACGGTTTGGGCGGCATCGTGGCAGCGATAGGCCACGTGATGGATGCGCGAAAGCCGGGGCGGGCTGGTCTGCTCGGTCATGGCTGCGCCCCTTCGATTTTCAGCGCGCCGCGCCGCATCTGGTCGCGCTCCATCGACTTGAACAGCGCCGTGAAGTTGCCGTTGCCAAAACCTTCGTCGCGCTTGCGCTGGATGAACTCGAAGAACACCGGACCGATCATCGCTTCCGAAAAGATCTGCAGCAACAGGCGTGGGTCGCCATCCTGCGTCGATCCATCGAGCAGAATGCCGCGCTGGCGCAGTGCGGCAACCGGTTCGCCATGGCCGGGCAGGCGTTCGTCCAGCATCTCGTAATAGGTATCGGGGGGCGGCGACATGAACGGGGTGCCCAGCGCCTTGAGCCGGTCCCAGCAGGCAATCAGGTCGTCACAGGCAAAGGCAATGTGCTGGATGCCTTCGCCGTTGTAGGCGCGCAGGAACTCGTCGATCTGGCCACCACCGGCGGCGCCTTCCTCGTTCAGCGGAATACGGATCAGGCCGTCGGGCGCGGTCATCGCGCGGCTGGTCAGGCCGGTATATTCGCCCTTGATGTCGAAAAAGCGCATTTCCCGGAAACCGAAGATGCGTTCATAGAACGCGGCCCAATGCGCCATGCGCCCGCCATAGACGTTGTGGGTCAGGTGATCGATCGTGTGGAAGCCCGCGCCTTGCGGATGCCGCTCGATCCCCGGCAAGTAGCGAAAGTCGATATCGTAGATCGAAATGTCTTCGTCATACCGGTCGACGAGATAGATGATCGCCCCGCCGATCCCCCGGATCGCGGGCAGGCGCAACTGCATCGGGCCGGTTTCAACCTCTACCGGCTCGGCTCCGCGTTCCAGCGCCACGGCATAAGCCTTTGCCGCATCGCGCACGCGCCAGCCCATGCCGCAGGCAGAAGGGCCATGCTCCCCGGCGAAGTACCAGGCCGGACTGCGCGGTTCGTAATTGGCGATCAGGTTGATGCCGCCCTGCCGCCAAAGATGCACGTCCTTGGTGCGGTGATCGGCCACATGGGTAAAGCCCATGGCCGCGAACACAGGCTCCAGCACGCCCGCTTCGCGCGCGGTGAACTCGATGAACTCGAACCCGTCGAGACCCAGCGGGTTTTCAAGGCCCGTCGCAGCGGCAAAGGCATCCATTGGCGTAACTCCCGGTTTGCCCTGCAACAATACCATGCAAGCCGTGCAGTGTCCGCGCAACATTGACCGTGAAAACGAAATAGCGCGCATGTATATTGCATATTTCGTGAGAAATGCACATAATCCACGCATGGACGCAACAGACCGCCGGATTCTTGAGCAGTTGCAGACCGACGCCGCGCGCTCGCACGCAGACATTGGCGACGTGGTCCATCTCTCGCCTTCGCAGGTATCCCGCCGCATCCAGCGAATGCAGGCCGAAGGCGTGATCCGCGCCCAGGTGGCGTTGCTCAACCCCGAAGCCCTGGGGCTGCAGGTGGAAGCCTATGTCACGGTCAAGCTCGCTTCGTTCGCCCGCGCGGAAGTGGAAGCGTTCCACCATCGCATCACGACCTTGCCCGAAGTGGTGGAGTGCTGTTCGATGACCGGCGACAGCGATTACCTGCTGCGGGTGATGACCACTGACCTCAAGGCCTTCAACCGCCTGATCAACCGCCACCTGCTCGGCCATGGCGATGTCGCGGCGGTCCGCTCCAGCATCGTGCTGGACCGCATCAAGCGCACCAGCGCGCTACCGCTGCACCGGGCAGACTGAGCGCGCGGGTCAGCAGCCACATCAGACAGGCGCATCCTTCGAACCGGCCCGCCGGGCTGCGTGGGGCATGGCAAGCAGCGCCTGCGCCTCGGTACGTATCCGCGCGGCCAGCGTGCGATAATCCTCCGCGTTGGCGGAGCGCGCGCGCCAGGCCGCCGCAATCTGGCGATGGCTGTTCCAGCCAGAGACCGGCAGGCGGGCAACCAGCGCATCGCCGCCCACATCCGATCGCAGATAGAGTTCAGGCAGGATGGCCAGCCCTATGCCAATGCCGACCATCTGGTGAATGCTGTCGAGGCTGGTCCCCTCATAGTCATGCAGGATCTCTGCTCCCAGTTCGGCGCAGGCCCGCTGCACCATCTGGTGAAAGTGGTGGCGGCGGTCGAGCGTCAGGAAGCGTTGTCCGGCCAGGTCCGCGCTATTCAGCCCCGCCCGCGTGACCAGGGGGTGGTTGTCCGGCGCGACGATGGACAGCGGTTCGTCAAACAGCGGCACGATTTCAAGGTCTTCGCCAACGATGGGCTGGGGGCCGACCAGCATGTCGATCCTTCCGGCCACGAGATCACGCGCCTGGTCGACCGGAATCCCTTCCCTGATATAAAGCCGCAGGTCGGGCTGATCTGTGTGCAGCGCGCCAATGATGGCAGGCATCAGGTACGGTCCCAGCGTTGGCGTGATGCCGAAGCGCACGATCCCCGCGATTCGCCGCTGCGAGCGCGCAGCAAGCGCGCGGATATCGCGGATTTCCAGCATCACCCGCTTGGCCCGTTCGGCAATTTCCCGCCCGATCGGCGTCAATTCCACGGCCCCGGTGCCCCGTTCGATCAGAATTGCCCCCAGCCGGTGTTCGAGCGCGCGTATCTGATGGCTGAGCGTTGGTTGCGAAATGTTGCACAACTGGGCCGCGCGGCCAAAATGATGCTGTTCGGAAACGGCAAGGAAATATTCGAGCTGGCGGACGGTAGGCATCGCTGTTCCGATAGAAAGTTTCTATCAAATCATGCCTTTCATTTCGATTGGACGCAATGCTTCTGCTGGTCCAACACCATCCGGCAAGGACCAGAGAGGATGCCCCGTCATGGTCGACAACAGCCGCAGGCGCCACGGTTGCCCCCCATGGCCTGCCGCTCGACCAGCCGCTGGTTCCTTGCGCGGGGGTGGTGAACGGTTCCAGTCCACCGCCCCCGACCAGATCAGAACCATGCGCGGCCGCCACGCGAATCGTCCTGGCAGCCCCGCATGCCACGGCCCCGGATTGCGCTCGCACCGACGCAGGCGGTCGTGGGTCACTGGTAGCACGCGCATGTTACCCTGGCTGCGCGTGCTGCCAGACTAATTCTCGCAACGGAGGAATGCAGCCATGTTCATGGTGTTAACCGCAGCCAGTCTTATGGCGATTACGCCTGTTCATCTGCCCGATGCTCATCATGGCTTCCGCCTGACCGAGGACATCCCTGCGGCAACAGGAACAATCGAGAAGCCATGCCCGCCAGGCGCAGGGATGACCGTGTGTGCGAACCGCGCCAAGGCCCAGATGCGCTGGCGGATTGCCCTGCCCGAACCTGCGCCGGAAACACTGGTCCCGGCGCACCATCACGCGCTGCGCACCCAGCACGGGCGATGCGCCAATCCGGTCGAAGAAGGGTTGCGTTGCGTGCGGCCGACACCCGTGACACGGTTCAGCCTGGGAGAGTAGCGTCGGCGTTCATGCCCCCTGTTCCAGCGCCGCGATGATGTGTTGTGCCAGCAGGTGGGCAGTATCCGACAGGCCGGGCGCTTCGATCAGTGCGATTTCGGTGTCGTAGAGCGGCGGCAGGCCCGATTCCTCGCTGACCGGGGTCAGCCCCGGTGGCACCATTTCCAGCGGCAGCACGGTAATGCCCAGCCCCGCGCGCACGGCCGAAAGGCTGCCCGCCAGGCTGGTCGAGGTATAGGCCACCCGCCATGGCCACCCGATCGCGTCGAGCGCCTCGGTCGCGCGCTTGCGATAGACGCACGGCTGCGGGGATACGACCAGCGGAATACGCGCCATGTCGGCAACTGCCTTGCGATCGCGTGCCACCCAGACCAGCGGCTCGCGCCAGACTCGCACGCCGTCCTGCCGTTCCTGCGCGGGCTGGCGCTTGACCAGAACCAGATCGAAATCGCCGGCATGAAACCGCTCGATCAGGTTGAGGGTAAGATCGCAGGTCACCTCCAGTTCGACCAGCGGGTGCGCCTGGGCAAACGCGGCAAGCACTGCGGGCAAATGGGCGGTAGCGAAATCTTCGGGCACCCCGATGCGCACCGATCCGGCGATGTCGGGTTCGAACATTTCCGCCAGCGTGGCGTCGTGAAGACGCAAAATCTGGCGCGCCGGGCCGATCAGGCGCTGGCCCTCCGGCGTAATCGCCAGGCTGCGCGGGCTGCGCTGGAACAAGGTCTGCCCGACCTGTTCCTCCAGCCGTTTGAGCTGGAGCGAGATAGCCGACTGGGTGCGCCCCAGCCTTTCCCCGGCGCGTGTGAAGCTGCTGGTGTCGGCAATCGTCACGAAGCAGCGGAGCAGATCGATATCGAGGTTGCGGTTAGCCATGCGCAGCCATCTATCATTAACAAACCTTATCTTCAATATTTCAATTATTCGTTTCACCAATCACCGATGATGCTGCACCTGCACAGCAACTGGAGTTTCGCCGATGACTGATCACACGCTTGCCCGTTTGTCCCTCTCTCCTGCTGCGCCGTTGCCCGGTCGCGCACCGCTGGCGATTCCGCGCCCGGATCGCGGCGTTATCGGCCTTGGCGCGATGGCGGTTCTGCTGGTTGCCGCACTGGCGATCGGCAAGACCGCACCGACCACCGCCGGGCTTGCCCTTGCCGGGCTGTGCCTGCTGGTCACGCTGGTCGTGCTGGTCTTTGCCCGCCGCCAGTTGCGCGCCGATCCGCGCCAGCGCAGTTTTGCCCGGCTGGCCAGTGGAATGGCGCTGGCGACGCTGCTTATGGCGCTGACCGGCGACGCGCTGCTGCTGGCGGTCGGCTGGATCGCCAGCGGCCGCCTGATGGTCGGCCTGATCGGCCATATCGACGGCTGGGACGAAGCCCGCGCCGCAACCCGGCGCGCCAATATTGCCTTCACGGTCGGTGACCTTGCGCTGGTCGGGGGCGTGCTGCTGCTGGCTGTGCCTGCGGGAACGACTGATCTTGCCGCGATAGCCGCTGCGGTCCCCACCATGGGCGCCGCCTCGCTTGCCACGGCGGCGATGCTGCTGGTCGTCGCCATGCTGGCGCGCTGCGCGGTACCGCCGTTTTCCGGCTGGCTGCTGGCATCGCTGGCCGCCCCGACCCCGGTTTCCGCGCTGATGCATGCCGGGTTCGTCAACGCTGGAGGCTTCCTGCTGATCCGCTTCGCCCCGGTGGTCGAAGCCGCCCCCATGGCGCGCGCCGCCCTTTTCGCCGCAGGCGTGATCGCGGCGCTGATCGGCAGCGCGATCATGCTGGTGCGCAGCGACGTGAAAGGCGCGCTGGCCGCTTCCACCGTGGCGCAGATGGGCTTCATGCTGCTCACTCTCGCGCTGGGGGCCTATGCTGCCGCGCTGTGGCACATGATTGCGCACGGGGTGTTCAAGGCCTGGCTGTTCCTGGGATCGTCCGGCACGGTTTCCAGCCTGCGCAGCGCGAACAAGGGCATCATAAGCCCCTATCCGGCGCTGATCGCGCTGGCCGCGCTGGCCGGTGCAGGTGCGCTGATGAACACATCGCACGCCGATGCGCTGCTGCCGGTCGGCCTTGCACTGACCGCGCTGCTCAGCGCGCTGGCCATTGCCGTGCGCGGCACCGCCCGCAGCCCGCGCGGCCTGGCGGTTCTGGTCCTGGCCGCGCCGGTCGCGCTGATCGCCACCAACGCCGCCGCGCTGGCGGTGATGGGAACGCTCCAGACCAACGCTGCGGTTCCGCTGCTGCCCGCTTACGCCCAGTTCGGCCTGCTTTCCCTGCTGCTGGCCGGATGGGTGTGGCAACAGCGCGTCGCCACTGGCGAAGCCGCGCTGCACCCGGCGCTGCTTGCCCGCCTGCTCCATGCCGGAGCGGCCCGTACTGCCTCCGCTTCTGCCCCACCGACTCCCCGGAACTGAAGGACCACACGCCATGAACCTGATGACTGGAAAGCTGGTTCCCACCACCGGCACCCCCGAATGGCACGCCGATATCCGCGCCCTTGTCACCCTTGCGGCGCAGACCGTTGCCCCGCTCTGGCCGCTGGACAGTGCGATTGCGGTCAACCCCCTGTCGGGCTTTGAAGAGCAGCCGTTCGAAGAGGCATTGCCCGCCGCCACCGCGCTGTTCGGCGCGCGCGCATCGCTGCCGCTGGCGCAATGGCGCGCGATCATGGTCGAAGGGCGGATCGACGCGGTTGCACTGCGCAAGGTGGTGGTCGAGGCGCTGGGCGGCTTCGAGGTGGCGTTTGCCCCGCTCGGCCCGGATATCAACGCCTACAATCTGCTGCTGGCGCGGCTGACCGACCTGCCGGTAGCCTCTGAACCAGCCACACGGCGCACGCTCAGCCCCGAACTCGCCGTGCTGGCCCGCTGGCTGGCAGCCTTCTTCGACCCGGCCCGCAGCCTGCGGCTGGAAGGCCAGCAGCGGGGGCTTTATCCCTGCCTGGCGGCTGCCCTGCGCCACGACCCCGAACTGCGGCGGCTGACGGACCGCGCCGGAGCCGCGCTGATCGCCAACGCTCCCGCCGATCCGCTCGACCTGATCGCCATTGTCATGCAGCGCGCGGGAGTGGCCGAAGCGGATCGGCTGCCCTGGCTTCAGGCGCACGTGGCCAGCCTGCCGGGCTGGGCCGGGCATCTGCGGTGGCGGAATGAGCACGGCCCGGCCGCCGTCGCGCACAAGACCCCGGCGACGCTGACTGACCTGATCGCCTTGATCGCGCTGGTGCGCAGCGCCGCGGGAAGCAGCACGGCGGCGGCAAACGCCCCTGCACCGGAAGCATCGCCCCAGGTCGTGGAAGTCGCGCTGCTTGCCCACTTCGGCCTTGCCGCAAACGCCCCAGAAACGTGGGACGATGCGGCCCGCGCCAGCATCGCCCGCGTTGCCGCGATGACCGAGGCACAGCTTGGCCTCCTGTTCCAGCAAGCCGCCGAAGCCAGCTATCTGGCCGATCTTGCGCCCCGGCTTGAAGCCGCCGCCGTGCGGTGCGCGGAGGATACGCCACGCCCTGCGGCACAGATGGTGTTCTGCATCGATGTCCGCTCCGAACCGATGCGGCGGGCGATCGAAGCCGCAGGCGCCATCGAAACCTTTGGCTACGCCGGGTTCTTCGGCCTGCCGATTGCCGTCCAGCCGGCCTGTTCCGCCCCCGAACGCAACCAGTTGCCAGTGCTGCTTTCACCCGCTCACGTCGTGCCGGAACGGGCATCGCCGGGGCTGGAAGCACAGGCCAGCGCCGTCCTCGCCCGCCATGCCAGTCTCGACGATGCCCGGCGCATGCTCGACGCGGCAAAGGGCGGCGCAGCCGGTTTCGCCACGGCTGAGGCGACCGGCCCGGTCGCGGCGATCGCCATGCTGGCGCGCACACTGGCCCCGCGCCTGTCCGACAGCTTGCGGCGGCGGGTGATCGGCGATCGCGGCACGCTGTTCAGCCCGGTTGCCAGCAACGATCACAACCACGATCACGCCCACGGCATGGGGCTGGACCAGAAGATCGGTTACGCCGCCGGCATGTTCCGGCTGACCGGCATGGGGCCAGCGATGGCGCGGCTGGTCGTGCTGACCGGCCATGGCGGCTGCACCACCAACAACGCGTTTGCCGCCAGCCTCGATTGCGGCGCGTGCGGGGGCCATCCCGGCGGCCCCAACGCACGGCTCATGGCGTCGATCCTCAACGAATCGCCCGTCCGTGCCGGGCTGGCCGCGCAGGGGCTGATCGTGCCGGAAGACACCCGGTTCATCGCCGCCCAGCATGACACCACCCGCGATATGATCGAGATCTTCGACCGCCATCTGGTGCCCGCCACGCACCTGCCCGATCTGGCCAGCCTGATCGAAACGGTGCAGCACGCCGGAAGCCAGTGCCGCACAGAACGCGCCCGCGCGCTGGGCCGCAGCGCCGACGATCTGCTGACCGGCGCGGCGCACTGGGCCGAAGTGCGCCCCGAATGGGGGCTTTCGGGCAACGCCGCGTTCATCGTCGGGCCGCGCGCGCTGACCAGCGGGATCGACCTTGGCAGCAGCGCGTTCCTGCACAGCTATGACTGGCAGAAGGATGAAGACGGCAGCGCGCTGACCACGATCCTGACCGCGCCGATGATCGTGGCGCAATGGATCAACTGCCAGTACCTGTTCTCGACCATCGACAACGAAGTGCTGGGCGCGGGCGACAAGGCCACACAGAACGTGATCGGCGGGTTTGGCGTGGTTCAGGGCGGCGGTGGCGATCTGTGCACCGGACTGCCCCGGCAATCGCTGATGCGCGACGATGGCGTGCCGTATCACACGCCCCGCCGCCTGACGGTCATCGTCCAGGCGCCGCTGCAACGGGTGCAGGATATCGTCATGGCGCACGACAGCGTCGGCCGGCTGGTTGAAAACGGCTGGGTCAATCTGGTTGTGCTGGACCCGTGGAAGCACAAAATGCACCGCTGGCTGCGGGGCGACTGGGCAGCGCGTCCCTGCTGACGCTCACAACGCCGGATGGGACATGCCGCAACGGTGCGTCCCACCCCGACCCAAAGCGCGCTGGGCAAGGTCAGCCTTGACGGGACGGGTGGGAACGGCGCACCTGAAACGATTATGGAGGCCCGAGCCGGAATCGAACCGGCGTAAACGGATTTGCAAAGCGCCGGGAAGACACACCGCAAGACGCTATAACGCTGAAATTGCGTAGTTTTCTCGCAACTCTCGGTCCAGCCTTCGGAGCGATTGCCGTGCCGATTCCCGCACTTTTCGACGGCATCAGGGCCTCATGGAACGCCAAGGCGGACAGCGCAGCATCAGCCAAAGTCTTGTCGTCCACATGCGCATAACGCAGCGTCGTTTGGATTGTCTTGTGGCCCATTAGCTTCTGCAAGACACGAATATTCACGCCAGCCTGAACGGCCCTTGTCGCGTAGGTATGACGGCAAGCGTGGAATACGAAGGTGGGGTCTCCCTTCAGACCCATCTTGGTTCGGGCAGTCTCCCAAGCGCGATAGACTTGAGGGTAGCTTGGCATTGCACTGACCAGCGAGCGCAGGACCCTATAGAGGTCATCCGGGATGGGCACAGATCGCGGGGAACCGTTCTTCGTTTTCCAGAGATGGACCCATCGCGGCTGAACCTGATCGGGCTTAAGCGTCATAATCTCGGACGCCCTCATTCCGGTGCGAATTGCCACATAGATGACTGTAGAGATTGGCGAGGGCAGTAGCTCCATGAGGCGGGTTTCTTCCTCATACGAAAGCCAGCGTATGCGCCCTTCGTCCTCGTCACGCCATTCTAGTTCGGGCGTAGGGACCGTGCGGAAACCACGCTTCTTACAGAAGCGCAGGAAGGCAGACAGGCACGACAGATAGCGATTGATCGTCCCCGGCTTGATCCCTCTTGCCGACAGAGAGGCAAGTAGGCCATCCGCTGCGTTAGCGTCAAAGTCGTCCAGCGGGGTCTTGGGGCCGACAAGTCCGACAATGCGGTCCAGCTTGAGGAAGCTCTCTGTCTCCGTCGCCTGCCCGACCCAAAGGATTCCCCTCGCCCTCTTTGCGGCCTCTCCGAATGATAGGCTTGCAGTCTTGGCGCGGGACCGAACTGCCTTGGGAGAGCCGAGCGAGGCAGACGCGGACGTAGTGTCGCCCCCTTCGCCTTGGGAGAGGCGGTCCAGCATGGAAAGCTCTAGGCGCTTCGCCTCCTTGAGGTCCAGGGCGCGGCCTCGCAGGCGCTGTCCGTTTAGCTGGACTTCGATACGGTAGTGGCCGGTGGGCTTGCCGTTCTTCTTGTCGGGATAGATGGGCATTGCGTGTTATGATCCTGCAAGCATCTGCCCAAGCGCCGGGAGGAAGGGCGCAATAACGGTCATGTGATTTGCGGCTGCGGACAGGAGCCTTTCGTAAGCCTTGACCATCGTCCCTTTGTCCGGGGCGGACGCAATGTCCTGCGCGGCCTTCACGATAGCTTCGCGTTCGGTGGCTTCGCTTACCTTAGCCTGCACGGCGGCGATAAGCTCTGCAATTGCGGGAACCTCATTGGTGACAGAGGTATAGGTCTGCGAGATTGACGCCCCTGCGCCAGAAGCATCACCAGTGCTGAAAGTCCCATGGAATGCACCGATTGAGATATGCGCTCCGTTCGCACGGCTGCGCTCGTCTGGCGTGAAGCTCATACCCTCCCCCGTGATCCCTGCACGGGAGAGTTCCAGAGACCAGTCAAGAACAAGGTCTCGAACTTTCCCAAGGACAAATGACACTGAACTTCGGGAAATCTTGTTACGTATGCCATAAATTGGAACGCCGTACGCATTCGCCAATGCCTGAACAAGGTCCTGACTTACGGGGACCATGAAGTTATCTGAATTGCTTCTTAACAGTTCTTCATAGGAAGTGACTGATTCATGGAAATAAAGCGTAGAAATCTGCTTGGCTATATTTGAATCTGCCATCTGGAACGGGACCCAATTGCCCCATTCATCCTGCGCAATGGTCATACCGGACCCTCGCCTATATAGCGGCAACTCATCCGCATTGAACCTGTCGTATCCGGATAATTCGTTCTGAACCCATTCCAACGCATCCTGAAGCCCAAGGCGCACTGCGCAAACCTTCACCTTGCCCAATAAGACGCTAACCGGAACGCTTGGGTTCAATGCGTCCGCCTGTAGCTGCTCGACAAGTCCGGCCAACTTGCAATCCTTTTGTCTGGTAAGTCGTTTTTCCTACCAGATAATCCGGAGTCCGTCACTCCAATGCACAAGGCCGAACAACAACCAACAAGGCGAGGATTTACCGGCTTTTTCGAAACGCCTGCCAAATCGTGCCGGGGGAACCCGCTTGGTCCGGAAAGGGGACCCAAAGGGGACCCGTTGATTGCGAAAGGGGGACCCATCGCTCCCGTCCCCTCCCGGTCTCCGGACGTAGCGCCTCGCCTTCCTCTCCCTCTCTGCCTGCTACCATTAGCTCCGGGCCTAGAGCCTCGCAGGATCATACGGGGACATTGCGCCTCCCCTTCGCGTCATTGGCGTGACTCACAAGTTCTAACCTTTGAGACAGGGCAGGAAGTAGGACAAGAAATGTCTCACAACCTATCTTGACAGATTTAGAGACTACCTCATATTGCATCCCATATCTTGTGAGACAAAGAGGTCATTCCCATGAGCCGCATTGCCTACTTCCGTTGCAGCACTTCAGACCAGAGCATCGAAGCGCAGCGCCATGCCCTTGGAGGGACCTTCGACAAAGAGTTCGCAGACGAAGGCGTAAGCGGCGCTACGCTCGCAAAGGACCGTCCCGGCTTCGCTGCGCTCCTATCCTACGTCCGCGAAGGCGATACGGTCTGCCTCTACGCTCTGGACCGTTTGGGGCGTGACGCATTGGACGTTCAAGCCACCGTGCGTTTCCTCTTGGACAAGGGGGTTATGCTGGACGTTCGCGGCCTTGGGGTTATCGGGCGCGGCGCTGGCGAGATCGTGGTAGCGGTCCTAGCGCAGATTGCAGACATGGAACGCCAGCGCATTAAGGAACGGTGTGACGCAGGCCGCGAGGCCGCGAGGGACGCCTTGAAGGCCACCGGACGGACTCATCGCGGCAAGGTGAGCTTGGGGCGTCCTACGGCTGCGGACGCTAAAGAAGTCGCGGCGTGGCGTAGGGACAACGGCAAAAGCATTCGGGAGACCTGCGAGCATTTTGGTTTGTCGAAGGCAACTGTGGCGCGGTATTGTGCACAGGCATGACAAACGAGACCACTCAAGACGAAGCGAAGCTCTATGATGGGGTCACGGCATTGGCGCAAATGCTGGCGAACTTATCGAGTGGCGTAGAGGGTCTAAACACTGACTCGCGCATGTTCTCCGTCATGCTTTTTCAGAGACTGTGGAGCCATCATCGTGGCTTTACGGTCCTCTGGAATGCGGAACGTTATCTTGAAGCGGACATAATTCTGCGCTCCGGAATCGAAACTGCAATCTGTATTGCTGCGCATTTCAGGCTTCGAGATGAGTTTGTCGTGCTGATGCGACAGGACGCAGCCCACACGATTATGGGGCAGATCAAGGTCCGTAGGAGCGAAGGCGATACGGATGGAGTGCGAGAGGCTGAAGCTATGCTCCGCACGTTCCGCGGCAAGTTACCGGAAGGCAAGAAACCTGCAAAATTGGATTGGGCAAGTCTCGCAGACGCAGGGCAAGTGCCACAGTTATACGGCTTTCACAGGCATCTATCGGGCGTATCGGCGCATGTGACCGGCTTTTCGATTTTGCAGCAAGTGACGGGCGAAGGTCTTGATGAACTACAATCAGAGGCCAAAGCCCTCCAGAAACAACTACACCTGATGATGATGGCAGGTGCGACCCTTCAGGCAACGTTGATCCACGCGGGGATGATAGACCAGCCTGAAATCTGTCGGATGAGTTTGGTTTTGATAGATAGGATGAACGTCCTGTCTTCTCTGTGGGGTCAAAGTCCCCCATCGCGCTAAGTCCCCAATCGTAGACCTTAAATCGCTTGCGGGACGAATCGCCCTGCGTCTACATGATGCCTCAATTCGTTATCGGTTTATGGAGACCACATTGTCCGCTTCAGATTTCACGCTTGCCACCGACAGCGCCGTGACCGTCCACAACATGGGGGACGACCAGCTTATCCTTTCGCAGGTCAATGAGGCGACAGGAAAGACGGAGCGCGTAGCTATCAGCATCCCAGAGCTTCAGACCATTTTGGATTCCCTCGCCTCGCAGGGCGTGACGGAGACGAAAAACACAGATCGTCCTCTAGTCCCGGCATGACGCGAAGGGACCAAACGCCAAACACGCCATTCTTTCCCGTTTCCCCTTGCTGGGATAGTAGCAGACGAAAGACGAAGGCTCCCAGAGGGGTAAGGGTACGGACAGCGCCTCGCCTTGCCGGGAGCCTCATTATCATCTGTGGAATCTGACCCTCTAATGGAAACCCCCGTTCCCTCTCCGTCACAAGTGGACCTGAAGGTAGCGCCCTTTGCGGCTCTAACTGCCTGTCCGGTCTCTCCGGAGGCGAAAGGTCTCTGTGTGGACTTGTGCCGGGAGGCGATGACCTTGGCGGGGGAACGGCCTCTGAAGGCGCGGATAGACGCTTTCGGGGCCTTGGCTGCGGACCTGATCGAACGGGACCCGGAGCAAGGGGGAGGCTGGGTCTACCGGACGTTCTCCCCTAATTCCTTCACCGGCTCCCCCGTAGGCTACCGGACCTTCACGGCGGTCTTTCGGGCTTTAGGCTTGGCAGGTTTAGTCCAGGCGGTGGACGGACAGACTCGCTATGCCCCCTCTGCGTTCGCTGCGACCGGCTGGGCACCTGTCCGGGGACAAGCTACTCGCTTCAGGGCATCAGAGGCGCTTAGGGAGCGTTTCGCCTCCCAAGGCATCACGACACAGACATGGGCAGGCCACTTCGTCCGGGAGACCGTGGCAAGGGTAACGACCGGACCAGCATTGGAGCTTAGGGCCGGGAAGTCCCGGATGGGTAACGAAGTCTACAAGGGCAGGGTCATTCCCATCCGGAAAGATGACCTACAGGCCCGCGCAATCCGCGAGCGAGTTGAGAGGGTCAATTCCTTCCTCGCTGTGCAGACCTTTGAGCCTCTCGCCTCCCCTGTCCGCCTGAAGCGCATATTCAACGATGGGGACAATCCCGCCCATGGGTGGCGACAGGGCGGGAGGCTCTATGGTCCTCACACCAATCTGAAGAAGGAAACGGAGAGGGCAGCTATCAGGATCAATGGCGAGGCCACCAAAGAGGTAGACCTACGCGCCTCGCATCTTTCGATCCTAGTTGCTTTGGGTCATCTACCCCTGTCCCTTATCGAACGACCAGACCCCTATAGGGTAGAGGGCATTCCGCGCCCTGTCGTGAAACAATGGGTCACGATGACCCTAAGTCACGGCAAGCGGCATAGAGCTTGGCCTAAGGGAGCCGTGGCGGACCTAGCGAAGGAAGGAATAGACCTTCGCAGGGACTTCCCTGTCACACCTACAGGGGACGCAATCCTGAAGGTCCTACCGATTCTTGGGGGCGATGGGTCTGGCGTTCCGGTAGGCTGGCAGGAGCTTCAGTATAGAGAGAGTGAGATTGTTCTCTCTGCGGTAGAGACATTGGCTTATGGCCATGGCGTTCCGTGCCTTCCGGTCCACGATAGTCTGATAGTGCCTGAAGGGGCGAAGGGTCTGGCGATAGAGACCTTACAGGAGAGCTTCAGAGAGAGCTTGGGAGTGGTCCCTGTCATTGACTGATGGAGATATTCTCTCTGTCATGGCTTCAGGAGACTTCAGATAGCGTATGGAGAGATATGTGTAGGTCTCTCCTACTTGGGGGGCGAGGGGTATACCAGTAACGTTTTTGCATACCCCCTGCCGAATATGCGCATTTCCTAATCTTCCCAACGCAGCGCAATCCATTAGGTTTCAATTGGAAACCCATATGGCTAGTCACCGGGTCCGGGAGCCTCCGTTTAAGATCAAACACGGGCCTTGCTTAAGGAGACTCCCAGAATCCCGTAGGAGTCGAAAGGAACGAAACGCCCACTCCGGGGACACATTGCCGCCTAATCGCGCCCTACGACTCTCCTAGAGCAATCTAGGGCCTATTCGTCGCCATGATCCTCCAAGGCCCAACGATTCCGCCAACGCCGAACGGTGGACAGAGACCGTCCCGCATATTCGGCAAGCGCAAGGAAGTCGCAACCTGTCGCCAGCCAATAGCAGTGGGCAGCTTCCTCTACGTCCGCATACCGTTCAGCATTGGTCACTCGCTTGTGGTCCGAACGGTCTAGGGCGCGAAGGTGACTGCGGTTCACGCAGGCCCGGTTCTTGCAGATATGGTCCACTTCCCATCCTTTCGGAATCGAAGTGGGACCGTGCTTCGACAGGTATGCCAGCCGGTGGGCATGAACGTGATTTGCTCGCTGTCCATTGCGGGGGCGAAGCTGCACATAACCTTTCCGGTTCCTCGCATGACTGACAATCTCAATGCACGGCTGGCGCATTGTAGGATGGGGGACACGCGCAAACTTCAGGGGCTTGGGTTGTGCCCCTGACTTCCTGCGAGGGGTCATTTCTTCACCTGCGCCACAAGGGGCGAAAGGACCGAACGCCCATAGGCCCGCAAGCCTTCCGGGAGACGGTCAATCGCGTCCGTAGCGAGTTCCTGCGCCTTGGCCTTAGACGAAGTGGACCCAAGCGCAGTGACAGCACTGGCGAGGATTTCACGGTCACTTTCGCCAAGGTCCGCATTGCCCTGCACTGAAGCGAGGGATTGGGAGACCCGCGCTTGATTAGCCTCTGCGGTGGCACGGTAGGAGAGAGGGTTGCGGATTGTGGTGGCCTTCAGGGCCTGAAGTTCCGCACGGATAGCCTGCGCTTCCTTCAGGACTTCCGGGGCCATATCGATCCTCGCCTCGCTATCGCGGACAGGGGTCATATCGTCCCCAAGAGACATGCGGACAGGATCAATCTCATCTAGGCGAGCTAGGAGTTCGGCCTCTCGTGCTGCGAGGGGCGCGGTAGCCTTGGTAGGTGGGGACCAGTCCGGGTCTCTCTTGAGCTTCCCGGTCTCTGCAAGGTGCGCAAGTCTGTCGGTCAGCGCATTGCCTGCGTTCCCTGCCATGAGCTTTTCAGGCGCATCTAGGAACGCTTGGAATTGCTCCGGAGTGATAGCGCCAGCCTTCAAGGCCGCAAGTGCCCCCGCGTCCTGATCGGCAGGCAATAGGCCGGTCCTTTCGTAGACCAGTCCCCGCCAGCCACCGGACGGCCTCACATTGTCGCGGGCGTTCGCAATGCCGACCTTGCGTCCTTCAGAAGCCAGCCGTTCGGCCTCTTGCTTGGCGAGATAAGGGGCGTCCAAGGCTTCAGAGACAAGGCGGTTCAATCCTCCTGTCTCGCTCGCTTCCTTGGCTGCGAGGACTTCCGGGAGCTTGCGGAACTTCGCGGCCTTGCTTGCCAGATCGATCGCAGCCTTAGCGGCCTCGCTTGCTCCGGATGGGGACAGGGAACGACCAAGAACACCACCGGCTGCACCACCGATAGGACCACCTAGTTTCCAGCCTGCGGCACTTCCTGCGGCCTCTGCAATGAGGTTGCCCATTCCACGCCCTTCGCCCGTCACGTCTGCCACATAGGCACGTAGGCGGCGGGCCTTGGCGATTGCGTTAGACACTGCGTCCCCGGCTGGCGTTCCGTCTGCGAGGGCGGACACTTCGTCATCAGAAAGCAAGTGGCGCTTCGCCATTGCGGACTTGAGGCGAGCTTTGGCGCTTGGTGGGAGGTCTAGAGCGTTCACTTCGTCTATCGGTAGATAGCTGCGTTCCAAGTCCGACACGCGGTCTAGCAGGACCTTGTGTTGCGACTTGCTATTCAGCTTTGCCTTGGCTCCCCCGGTCATCATCGTCCGGACCAGCTTGTCCAGATCGTCGGAGACTTGGGCGTCTGTCAGCACATGGGGGTTATCGGCCTGTGAGGCAGCGAAGCGAGCTTGAGCTACCTTTGGCAACGCACGGTCTACTACAGGCGCAACGGCCTTTGCAGCGAGCGTCCCGCCTGCCTGTAGACCCGCGCCACCGACTGTCCCCGCAACGCCACCGATCGCAGCGCCGTCCAATCGGTCCAAGGGATTGCCGGTGTCACTTCCGAATCCATAGGCAGCACCTGCAATTGCGCCGTCCTTGGCGGACTTCAGGAGCTTGGCTTTCGTAGCAAGACGTTCTGTCTCCGTTGCAGCGGACAGGGCCTTCGCTATACCCTTGCCCCCTGTGACCAGCTTAGAGGCGGCACCGATGGGGACTAGGGCAGTCGCTAGACCACCACCGGCATAAGCATACGGGTGGTCATTCCACGCTTGGTCCTTTTCCTTCCGGTAGGCTTCGACGTTCGCGCCGTAGGCATCCGAGAGTGAGGACCCATCCCAGATAGATTTCTTACCAATGCCGGGAATGACGGCTGCGAGGCCACTGCCTACTTCGTCGTCAAAGCCGAATGAGAGGCTATCGATAGCGCCAAGGCCGAACGCTTCAGGGGCGCTAGTCTTGATTGCCGTAGGAGGCGGGCCGTCCCCTACTTGGGTCCTGCGTCTATCCGTTTGTTCCGCCCGATAGGCGGCTTCCTGATCGGCCAGCCACTTCGCGTCAAAGCGTGGACCGGGACGTGAAGGACCAGACGGAGAGACCGGGGGAAGCGAGGGGTCCTGTGGTTCGATTGGTCCGGCCTGTGACTGCTTAGTGGGCGTGGCAGCCTTGAGGCCGGGGGTTGCGAAGGGCAGGCGATGGGCCTTGTGAGGCTACAATCTCTGCAATGGTCGCCTCTTGCTGATCGGGCGACATGGCGAGGAAAGAATCGTCTAGCTCGACTTTTCCGACGCCTTCAATTTCAACGATAGGTATTGGTGTTTCCTAGGAATGGGAATGCGACCCCTCCTGTCGTCACAGGGAGGCTTGGGGGCGCGTTTGGTTGTGGTGAGGGTTAGACCAGCTCTGTGAGTTCTGGCGAAGCGTAGAACCGTAGGAGCCGTCTGGCGACTCGCTGTCTTTCGACGCGAGATCCGGGGGTCCGAACGAATGTAAGGGCTTCAAGGGTTGCTTGTTCCCCTGCCTTGTCATCCGGGGCGATGAGACCGGAGAGCTTCAATCTTGTGACCAGCTCTGCGGCCTCCATTCGGGCGTTGGCCTGTGCGACAGCGAAAGCTTCATTACCCCAGCCCTTGGCAATCCCTCTGCGACTTGGGCGGCGCATGTTGCGGGGGTCTCGCAGCGAGGCGAGTTTCTTGGCGTGAGCGCTGCGTTCCTCCGGAGACATACCGGACCAGATAGACCCCCTGCGTCGATTAGTATCCACAGGGAGGATGGGAGGCAAGGGAGGCGGTGGTGTGCTTGGGGCGGACAGGGCGTCTGCTACGAACTCTGCGACACTGGAGGCGGGAGGTTTCGGAGAGGCTCCGAGAGGTCTGCCTTTGTTGGAAGTGAAGGTGAATGAAGTGGGAGGCATTGGGTTAGGCTTTGAGGGTCTTGGGTATATCCGAGTTATATTCCGGGCAGGAACCTAAGGTAGGTATGGCCGAGTTATATTCCGGTCTCTGGGTATGGTGGTATTTTATCCGTGAGAGGGCGGTGAAGAGAGGGCGTTCTCTCTTAAAGGTGGGGTTTTAGTCCGAGCCTGAATTGTTGCGGTGTCTGCTATAATCAGGGGTATATCCCCCAAGCTGACAGGAACGGCAGTTTCCTGCGAGACACAGGGCGCGGGGAATATGGTCCCTGACGGGGGCAGGATGGGACCCAAAGTCCCCTCGCCAGACTGTCGATTCGAGACCCCTTAGGAGCCTCCAATTCTTGCCCACTGGACCGATGGATTAGAGGGTCTGAAAGCCCCCGCGCAATAATGTGTCCCCCACCAAACCCCACGCCAATGGGGTCTTAGTGGTTATCGTTCGCGTAAGTGCTTGATTCCACTGGAGGCCCGAGCCGGAATCGAACCGGCGTAAACGGATTTGCAATCCGGTGCGTAACCACTCCGCCATCGGGCCTTGATCGCAGGTCTTGCGTGGTTCGGCGCGGTTAGCCCGAAGCATGGCGCATCGCAAGCGGTTCTTGCGCGGATGGCGCAGATGCGCCGGGGCGCCGGTCAATCGGCGGTGGCGAAGATCAGGCGGCGCTTGACCGAATCGACACCGTCCAGCCGCAGGCTCACCCGCTGTCCCGGCGCCGCGCCCGGCACCCGCGCGCGGCTCACCACTGGCAGATCGACCAGTTGCACCCGCGCCGAATCGCCATCGGCATCGGTCACACAGGCGGCAAAGCGTTCCCCGATGCGGCCATGGAGCATGACCGTTTCGGCAAGGTCGATCACCGCGCGTTCGATCTGGCCCGAAAGTGCCCCGGCGCGGGCCATGACCGGCGGCAGGCGGACAAAGGCATCGTGGACCGCTTCGGGCACCGGCTTGCCATTGGCGATGGCCAGCGTGGCGCGAATCACGTAGCGATCGGCAAGGCGGCGCAACGGCGCGGTGGCATGGGCATAGGTGCCGGCAATCGCTTCGTGCCAGGGGGTGACACCGGCGGTCCACGGAGCATAGCCCGCACCCGATCCGGCGCGGCGCACCGCCACCATGAAGGCGGCATGGTGCGCATCGTCGGGCCTGAGCGTGCGTTCAAAGGCTTTGAGGTCCATGCCATCGGGCCAGTCCAGCCCCAGACCGGCGGCGGTGGAGCGCAGCCGCGCCAGCGCCCTGGCATCCGGCCCGGCCATGACGCGGAACAGCCCGGTCCCCGCGCGTTGCAGTGCGTCGGCGATCGCCAGGTTGGCGGCAAGCGAAAGCGCGGCATTGCGCCGCTCCGATGGCAATTGCGGGCGAAAGGCCAGGCTATACCGTCCGCCGCCCAAGGCTTCGACTTCCTGCTCCGGAGGATCGACCCGCACCGCGCCACGCGCTGCTTCGGCAGCATTGACCCGCGCGGCGAAGGACGCGAAATCCGGCGGCAGGTCGGCTTCGGTGACGCTGTCGTACGCCAGCTTGGCGCGCGAACGGATCAGCACCCGTTCCGCGCCGTCAAGCCGCGCAGTGCCATCGGGCGCCACCCGCACCGTGAAGACCACCGCCGGGCGCGGCCCGTCGGGCAGGAGGCTGGCCGCGCGTTCCGACAGCGCAGGCGGATAAAGCCCGGCGCGGCCATCGGGCAGGTAGATCGTCTCCCCCCGCCGCCACGCCTCGGCATCAACCGCGTCGCCATCGTCCACGAACCACGCCACGTCCGCGATGGCATAGCGCAGGATGAGGTCGGCCCCGGACGCTTCGATCCAGAACGCCTGGTCAAGGTCGGTCGAACTGGCGGGATCGAGCGTGACGAACGGAATATCCGTGCGGTCCGCATGATCGGACGGCGTGCGCTGCGCCGCAGCCTGCGCAGCGGCGAGCACCGCAGGCGGAAAGCCCTGCGGCACCTGGTACTGCGCGCGGATCGCAGCCAGCCCTTCGGCCAGCGCGCCATGGGGATCGTGAATTGCCTTCACCGGATCGGATCACCGCAGGTCATGGGTCGACGAACACCGGCGGGCGCTTTTCCATTCCGGCGCGCACTGCCTCGATCTGGTTGCGCGAATACATCAGTTCGTGCTGGGCGATGGATTCGGCCATGAGCACGGCATCCACGTCCATGTCCGGGGTGCGGTTGGCAAGCTGCTTGGCGCTGCGGATCGCGGTCGGGCTGCTGCCCGCGATCTGGCGGGCAAGGGCCAGTGCATCGGCCAGCGGATCGGCGCTGACGTGCGTGGCAAAGCCGTGGCGCACGGCGGCTTCGCCATCGAACTCGCGGTGAGTATAGACCAGTTCGCGCAGCACATCGTCGCGCACGTTGCCGCGCCACAGGACATAGCCGGCCATGTCCGGCACCAGCCCCCACTTGATTTCCATTACCGAAAGGCGCGCGTCCGGGGTGACGAAGCGGATATCCGCGCCGCTGGCCAGTTGCAGCCCGCCGCCGAAGCAGACTCCGTGGATTGCCCCGATCACCGGCATCGGCAGCTTGCGCCAGACCATAGCGGCCTGTTGCGGGCGGTTGCAGTTGCCATGCGTGCGTTCTGGCAGGCCCCCTTCGCCCCAGCGGTCCGCCGCGCTCATGCTGGCAAGGTCCAGCCCGGCACAGAAGGCCCGCCCCGCGCCCGAAAGCACCACGCAGCGCACGCCGCGTTCATGGTGCAGGTGATGCCCGGCGGCGATGATGCCTTCGAACATGGCCTCGTCGAGCGCGTTCATCTTGTCGGCCCGGTCCAGCAGGACATGGGCGACATGGTCTTCGATGCTGACGGTCACGCGGTCGTGGAACTTCATGGCAGGCATCCGCTGTTGTCGTTTTCGCGGGCCATCCTGCCGTTCCGGCGCGCCGAGGTCCAGTGCCCCCGGCGCGCGCTTGTGGAACGCAACATGCGGAACGTAATGCGATCAGGCGGCCGAAGCGTTGACACCCATGCTTTGCAGGTACCGCTTGATGTTGCGAGCGGCCTGCCGCAGCCGCTGTTCGTTTTCGACCATGGCGATGCGCACGTACCCTTCGCCGTCTTCGCCATAGCCGACACCCGGCGCCACCGCGACTTCGGCATGGGTCAGCAACTGCTTGGAAAACTCAAGGCTGCCAAGATGGCCCAGCGCCGGGGGCAACGGCGCCCAGGCGAACATCGAGGCCTTGGGGCTGGGGATTTCCCACCCCGCGCGGCCAAACGCCTCAACCATGACGTCGCGGCGCTTCTGGTAGAGTTCGCGGTTCTTCTCGACGATGTCCTGCGGCCCGTTGAGCGCAGCGCAGGCCGCCGCCTGGATTGGCGTGAACGCCCCGTAGTCGAGATACGATTTCACCCGCTTGAGCGCCGCGATCAGCCGCGGGTTGCCTACCGCAAAGCCCACGCGCCACCCGGCCATCGAAAAGGTCTTGGACATCGACGTGAACTCTACCGCCACATCCTTCGCGCCGGGCACTTCAAGGATCGAACGGGTCGGGTTGCCGTCGTAATAGAGTTCGGAATAGGCAAGGTCGGACAGGATCCACACCTTGTTTTCCCGCGCCCACGCCACCAGCCGTTCATAGAAGGCCAGATCGACCGTTTCCGCCGTCGGGTTCGACGGGTAATTGACGATCAGGATCGACGGGCGCGGCACCGAGTACTTCATCGCGCGGTCAAGCGATTCCCAGTACCGTTCATCGGGCGTGGTCGGCACCGAACGGATCGTTGCCCCGGCAATGATGAAGCCGAACGTGTGGATCGGGTAGCTGGGGTTGGGCGCCAGCACCACATCACCAGGCGCGGTAATCGCGGTGGCGAGGCTGGCCAGCCCTTCCTTCGACCCCATGGTCATCACCACTTCGGTTTCGGGATCGAGATCGACGTTGAAGCGCCGCGCGTAATAGCTGGCCTGCGCCTTGCGCACGCCGGGGATGCCCGACGATGCCGAATAGCCATGGGCATCGGGCTTGCGCGCCACTTCGCACAGCTTGTCGATGACGTGCGCGGGCGGCGGCAGGTCGGGGTTGCCCATGCCAAGGTCGATGATGTCCCTACCGGCGGCGCGCGCGGCGGCCCGCATGCCGTTGACTTCGGCAATGACGTAGGGCGGCAGGCGCTTCATGCGGTAGAATTCTTCGTCCACGGTTGGTTACTCATCGAAAAGGCGCGGCAGGATCGCCGCAATCTGGCCCTTACGCCAATCCTGTGCCGGTGGAAACCTTGGTTCGTGCCTGCGGCCTGCGCCGGAATTGGCGACATTCTTTGCCCGCAGCGTGCTGGCAACGCGGTGCACGGCGTGTATAAGATGATTCCACAAGACCGGCGCCCAAGCGGCAGAGGACAGACATGACGGACAAGACTGAGGTCGATTCGGCAGTATTCGAAGACCTTTTCCGCCAGCAGGGCGAAGCGTTCCGGGCCATGTTCACACCGCTCATGCCCGCCGGCGAACTGCCCGTTGCCGATCCTTCCGACCTGCAGCACTGGGCGATGTCGGCGGCCAAGCTCCAGAAGATGTGGCTCGATTTCAACGCCGAACAGGCCGGGCACATCGAACCGGCACTGAACCGGCTTGGCGATGTCGGCAAATGGACGCAGACCTTTCTTTCGATGGCCAGCGCCATGCCGCTGGCACAGGCGGAAACCCAGACCAGGCTGTGGAACGAAAGCGTCGCACTGTGGGGCTCGGTCCTTGGCCAGTTCGCCGGGCACGGCAGTGACGAAGACCAAAGCCCGCAACTTCCACGCGAAGACCGCCGCTTTGCCGATCCGCGCTGGAAGAAGCAGCCGGTCTTCGCCCTGCTTCACCAGACCTACCTGATGCTGGCGGAACGCTTGCAGCAGATGGCCGAGGAAACACACGGCCTTTCCCCCGAACGCAAGGAACAACTGCGCTTTGCCACGCGCATCGTCACCGATGCCCTTTCGCCGGCCAACTTCCCGCTGACCAACCCGATCGTGATCGAACGGACGCTGGCGACCAAGGGCGAGAACCTGGTCAAGGGCGCAGAGCACATGCTCAACGATCTGCGCAAGGGGCAGCTCACCCACACCGATCCCGATGCCTTCGAACTGGGCCGCAACATCGCCGTAACGCCGGGCAAGGTCGTTTACGAAACGCCGATGTTCCAGCTTATCCAGTACACGCCGACCACGCAGACCGTTTTCGAGACGCCGCTGGTGATCTTTCCGCCGTGGATCAACCGCTTCTACATCCTCGATCTTAACGCCAAGAAGAGCTTCATCCGCTGGGCGGTGGAACAGGGGCTTACGGTCTTTGTCGTGTCGTGGAAGTCGGCCGATGCCAGCATGGCCGATGTGGTGTGGGACGATTATATCCGCGCCCAGATCGAAGCGATCGACCACGTCCGCAGCCGGTTGAAAGTGCCCGCCGTCCACGCCATCGGCTATTGCGTTGCAGGCACTACGCTGGCGGCAACGCTGGCGATCCTGGCCCGGCGCAACGAAGCCGACAAGGTCGTGAGCGCGACGTTCTTCACCGCACAGGTCGATTTCGAGCAGGCTGGCGACTTGCGGAACTTCGTCGACGACGCACAGATGAAGATGATGGAAAGCCTTTCGACCGAAGGCTACCTCGATGGCCGGGTCATGGCGGCAACGTTCAACGCCCTGCGCGGAACTGACCTGATCTGGAACTATGTCATCAACAACTACCTGCTGGGCGAGGATTACCCGGCGTTCGACCTGCTCCACTGGAACAGCGACACGACGAACCTGCCGACCAAGTGGCACCAGGCCTACCTGTGCGATCTGTACCGCGACAACCGGCTGGTGATCCCCGATTCGATGAGCGCGGACAACACGCCGATCGACCTGCGGCGGATCACTACGCCCTGCTATATCCAGGCCGGACGCGAAGACCACATCGCCCCGCCCAGCAGCGTATGGAAGCTGACTCGCCACGTGTCGGGCGAATGGAAGTTCCTGCTGGCGGGTTCCGGCCACATTGCCGGGGTGGTCAACCCGCCCGGTTCGGGCAAGTACCAGTACTGGCTGAACCCCGCCAACCCGGACACGCTTGAGGAGTTCATCGCCGGTGCCGAGGAAACCAAGGGTAGCTGGTGGCCGGACTGGATCGAATGGATCGCGCAACGCACCCCGGCTACTGTTCCGGTCAAGGGCAAGCGCAACCCCGGCGGCAAGGGTGACCCCGCCATCGAAGACGCGCCAGGCCGCTATGTCCGCGCCCGGTAAGGATAATTTTCACGCAATAACCTGATCCATTCCGGTTATTGTGCACTGCACCATTTTTGCTTGACATTCGCGCCTGCAAACGTATTTTGTGCACTGCAACAAACGCAGGAGCGGCAGTCGTCTGCCACCTCTGTGATTGAAAGCAGGAGTCGCAAAGATGGTCGATGACATGAAGGACAGCCAGGAACTTTCCGCCACCGAGGCGGTAGCGCCTGTTGCCGCGCCCGAAGTCGAGACGCCTGGCACACCGGCTGCGCCCCCGGCTGCAGAAGTCTTGCCGCAATCCGCTGAAAAGCCGGTGAAGAGCAAGCCCAAGCAGATCCGGGCCCGCAAGGCCGCAACCCCAGCCATCGATGCGGTTGCTGAACAGCCCCCGGTTGCAGCGCCCGCTGCACCAAAGGCTGCGGTTGCGAAGCAGACCAGGCCGGTGAAAACCCCGGCCAAAGCCAAGGCAGTTCGCAAGACTCCTGCCACCCCCCCGAAACCGGCGGCCGCAGCCGTTGCCGCACCTGCGGCAAAGCCTTCGCCCCGGCGCATCACTGCCAAGCCGAGTGCAAAACCCGTTTCGATCGCCGCCGCCAAGGCCCCGGTCGCCCAGAAAAAGGATATGTTCGCAATGACTACCCCCACCGAAATGACCGAAAAGATGCAGACCGCGTTCAAGGACGCCCAGGAAAAGGCCAAGGCCGCGTTCGGCGATGCCGGCAGCTTTGCCAAGGGCAACGTCGAAGCGATGGTCGAATCGAGCAAGATCCTGGCCACCGGCCTTCAGGAAATGACCAAGGGCTACGTTGCTGAAACGAAGTCGGTGGTTGAAGCCATGACGGCCGACGTCAAGGAACTGACCTCGGTCAAGTCGCCGACCGAGTTCTTCGAAAAGCAGTCGGCCCTGATGCGCAAGCAGTTCGACGCTCTGGTCGCCACCAGCTCGAAGAACAGCGAAGCCATGCTCAAGCTGGCCAACGAAGCCTTCCAGCCGATCTCGACCCGCGTCAGCCTCGCGGTGGAAAAGATCAAGCACGCTGCCTGATTGATCGCCTGATCTCAGGCGCGATTGCAACAGCGGGCCGGGCGGTAATGCGCCCGGCCCGTTTGCGTTTCAGCCGCATGGCCGGATGAAAAGCGATACCGCGCGCCAGGGCATCTGCGGGTCCGTATTGATCCTGAGCGCGCGTTTTTTGACGGTGCCGCGGTACGCTATGTCCCATGTGCCTCTTGTATGGGCGCTTGCGTGATGCGATAAAGTGACCATCATGCCAGCCAATCGTCCAGATCTTGCGGATATTTCCGTCCCCCAACGCTGCGCCGGGGATGAACGGCCGCGCGGACCGGGCGGCGATGACCAGATCGGTATCGCCACCAAGACCCGCGCCAAATCCAAGAAGCCCAGCCAGTTCAAGGTTCTGATGCTGAACGACGATTACACGCCGATGGAGTTCGTCGTGCTGGTGCTGAAGCGGTTTTTCCACATGGATCTGGAACAGGCCACGCGGGTCATGTTGCATGTGCACCAGCGCGGCGTGGGCGTGTGCGGCATCTTTCCCTATGAAATCGCCGAAACCAAGGTCAACCAGGTCATGGATTTCGCCCGGCAGAACCAGCATCCGCTGCAATGCACGCTTGAAAAGGCCTGATCGGCAGCCGATCCGCCACCCCTTCTGCGTGTGGGACGTCCCTCTGAAATGCTCTCGTCCGTCGCAATCGCCCGTGACAGCGCCCTCTGCCATGCGTTCCGCCGCAAAATGGCCGTGAACCGGGCGCGCGGCTGTTGCCTGATCGTTGCAAAGACCGCATAGCCCCACATCGTGAAACTGCTGACCGCCACTGACCGCTATATCGCCCGACTCGTGTTCGTGCCGATGCTGTCGGTGTTCATCCTGGCCGCATCGCTGCTGGTGCTGGACAAGATGCTCAAGCTGTTCGATTTCGTGGCGACAGCCGGTGGCCCGGTCAGCGTCGTGTTCAAGATGCTGGCCAATCTGCTGCCCGAATATGCCAGCCTGGCGATTCCGCTGGGCCTGATGCTGGGCATCCTGTTCGCATTCCGCAAACTGGCGATGAGTTCGGAACTGGACGTGATGCGCGCGGTCGGGCTGTCCTATACCCGGCTGCTGCGCGTGCCCTACATGTTCGCCATTGCGCTGGGCGCGCTGAACCTGCTGATCGTCAGCTATCTCCAGCCGCTTTCGCGCTATTACTACGAACAGCTCCAGTTCGAACTGCGCTCCGGCGCGCTGGGCGCTTCGATCAAGGTGGGCGAGTTCAACTCCCTGCAGGACCGCACCGCCTTGCGGGTGGATTCCAGCCGTGACGAAGGGCGCGATCTGCGCGGCATATTTGCCCGCATCCAGACCGGCGATGGGCAGGTCATGGTGATTTCCGCGCGCGAAGGGCGGTTCTTCGCCAACCGCGAAAGCCGCGATACGGTGATCCTGCGGCTGACCGACGGGCAGATCGTGCAGGATGGCCCCGGCATCGCCTCGCCGCGCGTGCTCAGCTTTGCCAGCCACGATCTGCCGATCGACCTGCCCCGGATCGAACAGTTCCGCCAGCGCGGCGATGCGGACCGCGAATACTTCCTGCCCGAACTGCTCCAGATCGGGTGGAACGACCAGTATTCGCAGGAATTGCGCAACCAGACCCGCGCCAACCTCAATTACCGGCTGGTCGAAGTGGTGATGATGTTCCTGCTGCCGCTGCTGGCCGTGGCATTGGCGGTGCCGCCCAAGCGGTCCACATCGGCGCTGGGGATCTTCCTGTCGATCGTCATGGTCGTGGCCTATCACAAGATCAACCAGTACGGTCAGGATGTCGCCGCGCTCGGCCGGATCGATCCGGTGCTGGCGCTGTGGGGGCCGTTCGTGGGCTTTGCCGCGCTGATCGTGTGGATGTACTGGCGGATCGCCTATGTGCCGGGCGGGCAGCCCATCGGCGCGCTGGAAAGCATGTTCGCCAAGGCGGCGAAGGCCGTGCGCAAGCTGTTCGTGCGTGAAGCGGGCGCACGGCGGCGGCAAAAGCGCGACACTTCCGGCAAGGATGCCGCCCATGCAGCTTGAGTTCTTTCCATCGCGCACGCTTGCCACCTACATCGGCAAGATGTTCGCGGTGCGCATTGTCGCCGTGCTGCTGATGCTGGTGCTGGTGCTGCAGATGCTCGACCTGTTGAGCGAAAGTGGCAAGGTGCTGGCCGCAGCGGGCAATGGCCAGGGCGAACTGCTGACTTACGTCAGCCTGCGCGCGCCGCAGCTCGTCAGCCGGTTCCTGCCCTATTCGGTGCTGCTGGCCACGATCATCACCCTGATGACGCTGAACCAGAACAGCGAAGTCGTGGCGATGAAAGCCGGAGGGCTTTCCGCGCATCAGGTGCTGGCGCCGCTGTTTCTGGTGGCGGCAGTGACGGCGGTGGTGACCTTTGCCTTCAATGAAAGGATCGTCACCCGCTCCACCGCCACCCTCAAGGCATGGCAGAACGTGGACTATGGCCCGATTCCCCAGGAATCGGCGGTAAAGACCAACGTCTGGCTGCAGGACGGGCCGAACATCCTGTTCGCCCGCACCATCGCTGGCGAAGGCAAGGCGATGCGGATGGGAGGGGTGAGCTGGTATCGCCGCGATCCCACCGGCATGGTCACCGAAATCATCAGTGCGCCGTCGGCAACCTATGCCAACCCCGGCTGGACCTTCCACCAGCCCGTGCAGTTCGACGCGCAAAGTGCGCGCAAGGTCGCTTTAGGTGCCGATCAGGTACACGCCCGCGCGGTCGATCCGGCGCAGGTGGCGATCACCAAAGTCGACGCCGATGCCGAATCGCTGACCAGTCTGGGCAAGGCCATAAGCGCGATCCGCGCCGCCGGTTTCCGCACCACCGAGCTTGAAGGCAAGTGGTGGCACAAGATCTCCGGCCCGCTGTCGGCGCTGTTGATGCCGCTGCTTGGCGCGGTGGCAGCCTTCGGCCTTGCCCGTTCCGGTCACCTGTTTGTGCGTGCCGTCATCGGCATGGCGCTGGGCTTTGCCTATTTCGTGGTCGACAATGCGGCGCTGGCGATGGGCAATTTCGGGGCCTATCCGCCCTTTCTGGCGGCATGGGCGCCCTTCGTGCTGTTTCTGCTGATTGGCGAGACCGTGCTGATCCGCACCGAGGAATGATCGGGCGGACTGTCGATCAGCGCGCCAGCATGGTGCTGCGCGCCAAACGCCCGACCAGCGGCCACAGCCCGCGGTAATTCGCCCTTTCATACGTCGACCCAAGGCCCAGATGCGCCCGGATGCGGCGATGCGCTTCATCCAGCGAATGGTAGGGCATCGACGGCAGCAGGTGGTGCAACGCGTGATAGCGCAGGCCGACCGGCGCCCACAGCGGCGCCAGCAGCGCCGGCGGTGGCACGTTGACCGAATCGAGAAACTGCCCGGTCACGGTCATCGCCTCGCCCTCGTTCTCCCACAGGTGCGCGACAAGCGTGCGGATCTGGTTGAGCACGGCGGTAAGCGAAATGACCGCAAGGCCGATGAGCAGCGGACGCCAGCCATAGGTCGCGCTCCAGCCCAGCAGAAACAGCGCCCACAGGCTCGTCCCCAGCTCCTGCCAGAACACCATGCGTGCGAAATCGCCTTCGGGCGGGCGGCGGCGAAAGTCCGGGTTGATCGATAGAGACGAGGCGCGTTCCCACACCAGACGGCGCAACGGCGGGATCACGACGCCAAGCGGCACCAGCACCGCCGCACGGACCAGCAACCCGACGGGCAGCAGCAGGGCCATGAGGATGAACACCGGCAGCGACCACGGCTTCATCAGCGCCAGCGGCAGGTATTCCGGGTCTTCCGCGGTGCCATACCGGGTGCGCGCGTGGTGCAGCGTGTGAACGCCTTCGTACATCAGCGAAGGCATCATCATCGGAATCCCGACAAGCAGGTTCCAGCCCAGCCGGAAACCAGGCAGCGCGGCCTTGTGGATGTGCGTCAGCTCGTGAATGAAGAGAAGCGCGCGGTAGAGCGCAAGCGCGGCAACGACGCCCGATAGCGCGGCGAGGAAGGGGTTGCCGATCAGGATCGCACCTGCCAGCGCCAGATAGCCGACCGCCGCTGAAACCAGCATGTCGGGCCAGTAGATGCCGGGCCGGGCCGTGGCGATATCGCGCGTCAGTTCAACCGCCGCGCGGAGCATCTCCTTGTCGTCCGGGGTTCCGGCAAGGCCCCTGGGCAGCACGCCCGGCGCCGCATCGGGCGCGTTTGCCGGGGAAACCTGCCCGCTCTGGTCCAATGTACTTGTAGCGATCATGCGTCGATTTCCGAATGGACCCTTGTTGCCGGTCTTGCGCCCGGTTGATGCCACCGCCTGCCCGGACGATACAGCCGTACATGCGGTCATTGACTTGACATTATGCCGGATTGAACCGCAGTTCGCCGACGAACCCTCGCGTACCTGCAAACAAAGGCAACATCGTGGCCCAAGGCGAAGTAATCATCACTCCCGTTTCCGGCAAGGGCGACCGCAAGGCCTTCGTCGATCTGGCCTATCGGCTCAATGCAGCCGATCCGGCCTGGGTGCCGCCGCTGCGGATGGAAGCCGAAGAGCTGATAACGCCTGGCAAGAACCCGTTTTTCGAACACGCCGAAGTGCAATTGTTCCTTGCCCGCCGCAACGGATCGGTCGTCGGGCGGATCAGCGCGCATATCGACAGGCTGGCCACCGCAATGGACCCTGTGCAGGGCATGGGGCCGGGAACCGGCAACTGGGGCCTGCTGGAAGCCGAGGACGAAGCCGTGGCGCAGGCTCTGATCGCCCGCGCCGAATCGTGGCTGCGCGAACGTGGCATGACCCGCGTGCTTGCCCCGCTGTCGATGTCGGTCTGGGAAGAGCCGGGCCAGCTCGTCAAGGGCTTCGACCAGCCGCCAACGGTGATGATGGGCCATCAGCCCGAACGCTACCGCGATTACATCGAGGCGCTGGGCTATCAGCCCGCCAAGACGCTCAACACCTATGAACTCGACATCGTCAACGAGTTCCCGCCGCTGATCCAGCGCATCGTCCAGTCGGGCGAGAAGAACCCCAAGATCCGCATCCGTCAGGTCGAACGCGCCAGGTTCGATGCCGAAGCCGCGTTGATCCTCGACATCCTGAACGATGCCTGGTCGGACAATTGGGGGTTCGTGCCGTTTTCCGACACGGAAATCATGTACGCGGGCAAGAAGTTCAAGCCGATCGTGCGCGAAGACCTGATCATGGTGGCCGAATACGAAGGCGAACCGGTGGCCTTCATGATGACGCTGCCCGACCTTAACGAAGTGATCAAGCCAATGGGCGGCAGCCTGTTCCCGTTCAACTGGGCCAAGCTGCTGCTGTGGCTGCGCAAGCCCCGCGTGCGGACGATGCGCGTGCCGTTGATGGGCGTGCGCAAGCGGCTGCAATCGTCGCGCCTGGCCAGCCAGCTTGCCTTCATGATGATCGAATACATCCGCCGCAATGCCGTGCGCGAATATGGCGCCACGCGCGGGGAAATCGGCTGGATCCTCGAAGACAACCAGGGGATGAACGCCATTGCCGAGGCGATCAACAGCCACATCAACAAATCCTATGTGATCTACGACAAGCCGCTTTGACCTTTGGCGCGCCCGGCTGCGGCCAGACACGCGTCCCGCCGGTTTCCCCGACCGCATCGTGCGACACGGCCGGGGACGGCCCCGAAAAAAAGGTCCCCGCCGATGTTTCGACGGGGACCTTTCGGGATCGTGCCACCGGCCGATTGGACGGGAGGGGGGGTCTCGACGGTGGCAAGAGGGAAACGAGCTTTCGGGCGTCGGGTTCCCGCGCCATGAAAATTATTTTGCACCTTCGCCCGGCGGCAAAAAGACCACATAGTTTGCATCTGGCGCGGGAACCGTACCACCGGTCTGCGCGTTGTCGGGCGTGATGCATTGTCCGGGAAGGGATACGAATGTCATTGGGTGAAAAGGTAGCCAACCAACTGCCGTACTTGCGCCGGTATGCGCGCGCGTTGACCGGAAGCCAGAGCGCGGGCGATACCTTTGTGCGCGCAACGCTGGAAGCCGCGCTGGCCGACGACAGCCTGCGCCAGAGCATTGGCCAGGGCCGACCTCAGCTTTACCACGCATTCAACCGGGTGTGGTCATCGGCCTATGTTGACCCGGTGGACCGCGCGCCTGCGCTGGTGGGGCAGCACGAAGCCGCCGCGCAGGAACGGCTTGCGGCAATGACCCCGGCGAACCGCCAGGCGCTGTTGCTGACCACGCTGGAAGACTTCAGCTTCGAAGAAGCAGCCTACATCATGGGCCGCGACACGCAGGAGGTCGAGCGCATGGTCAACGATGCCATTGCCGAGATCGACCGGGAATCGGCCACGTCGGTGCTGATCATCGAAGACGAACCGCTGATTTCGATGCAGCTTGAAGATCTTGTCCGTTCGCTGGGGCACGACGTATGCGGCATGGCCGCCACCCGCACCCAGGCGCTGGAAATCGTCAGCCGCGAAAAGCCCGGCCTTGTCCTTGCCGACATTCAACTGGCCGATGGCAGTTCCGGCCTCGATGCCGTGGACGACATCCTGGCGATCGGCTCGGTGCCGGTCATCTTCATCACCGCTTTCCCCGAACGGCTGCTGACCGGCGACCGGCCGGAGCCGACCTATCTGATCACCAAGCCATTCCAGGAACAGACCGTGCGCACGGCCATCAGCCAGGCGCTGTTCTTCGGATCGAGCCGCCCGCTTAACTGACCGCTGCGGCTAGGCAGCCTGGCAGTTCGGCGCCCCGTCCAAGCGCGACGGGGCGCCGTTTCTTTGTGTCCGCCGGACGGGATGAATATTGCGCGAAGCGCGCCGGCCGGGGCTGCCCTGCTGCCGGGCCGCGTTACCGGTTGGTGCGAATGGCAAAACCGGAGGAATGGCGCACCGGGACGACCAGCGTGCAACGCACCCCTTCCGGTTCGAACCGCAAATCCACCGGGTTGCGCAGTTCGTGGGCAACGATCTTTTCGATCAGTTCGGTGCCGAAACCGCGCTTGCGCCGCTGTTCGGCATCAATCGGCGGACCACCACGCTCGACCCACTCCACCTGCGCGCGGTTTTCGCTGGCCAGATGCCAGCGCACCGACACTTCCCCGCTTTCGACGCTCAGCGCACCGTACTTGGCCGCGTTTGTTGCCAGTTCGTGGATCGCAAGCCCCAGCGAAAGCGCATCGTTGGGCGCCAGTTCGACGTCCGGCCCTGCCATGACGAGATGACGGGCCGTATCCTGCGCATAGGGCGCCAGTTCGGCCTGTACGACCATGGCAACAGGCGTGGCGCCCCAATCCGACTGGGTCAGCAGATCGTGCGTGGCGGACAGCGCGCGGATGCGCCCTTCGAGACTGTCGGCAAAATCGTTGAGACTGCTGGCGCGCCGCCGCGTCAGCGAAATGATCGACAGCACGTTGGCCAGCGTGTTCTTGACGCGGTGATTGAGTTCGCGGGTCAGCGAATTGCGGATCGAGGATTGCTGTTCGAACCACGCCAGCGCAATGCGATCCTCGACCGCCTGCTGGGTCAACAGGCGGGCCAGCACCAGCAGCAAACTGGCCACCAGCAAGCCGAACGCCAACGACATGACCGACATGGGCGAAAGCACCGGCACGTCGCGCGCTTCGATTTCCAGCAGGAAGCGCCGCCCGGAAATCTCGATCGGGCGGCGTACGACCTGACCGGACCTGCTTGCCGGGGGTATTTCAGCCATCAGGGCAGGCCGGGCACCCAAAGGGTCATACAACCGCACGCCCGCGCCGTTCAGGTGGCTGACGTCGATGGCGGATTCCAGAAACCGTTGCGCGTTGAACGGCGAATAGACAAACCCGCGCAGCTTGCCTTGCACCGGTTCCCCGCGCCCGGCGTAATCGCGCCCGGCACCGTCGACCAAGGTATACACGGGCATGTAGACCAGAAAGCCGGCCTGGCCTGCTGGCCCTTCCTGCAGCAGAATGACCTTGCCCGAAGCGATGGGCTGGCCGGTCCGTTCCGCTGTGTCCATCGCTTGGCGGCGGACGGATTCCGAATACATGTCGAACCCGATTGCGCGCCGGTTGCTGGGCGATTCCGGTTCAAGGAACATGACCGGCACCGTAAAGGGCTGACCGGATGCCGCCCCCGGCGGGCCGTTGCCGTGGATGCGGAAATCAGGAGCACCGCCCGCACGCATGATCTTTTCAACCGTGGCGATGTCGCCCGGATAGACCTTCATCGCCCAGCCGATGCCATCCGACCCCGCCGTGTGGCCATCGAGATGGAGCTGGCGGATGAAGGTGCGGAACAGCGGTGCTTCGACGAACCGCTGGGTGGCGAACAGCGCCGCGCCGGACCGCAGATAGGTGGCGTACGAATTGGCCCTGCGCTCTACCCCGGACGTGACGAGCCGCGCCGTCTGGACCAGTTGCGTGGCACGGCTGGTGTTTTCCGCGCGTTCAATAGCGAAGACGCTTAACAAGGTGACTGCCATGGTGAGAACGAAGATCCCCACCGGCACGCCGCGGGGAAACCGTTCATACCACCGCGTGGCCAGCTTCTTTTGCGCAAGAAGCTTTTCCATCGCGCGAAATACTCCTCCCGTTTTCAAGCCACAATTGCCGTGAATGCGGCTGTTGCGACCCGCAGACCCTTGTTGCACCGATGACCGCGCAAGGGAATTGCCCAAAAACGCTGCTCTGGACGGGAACCGACAGCCGCCGATATCGTTCCAACCACAGGAAATCATTCACCGCACGGATACGCTGCTGTTTCCACCGCGCACGAGTGATGCCAGATCATGGCGCGATGGCGGTCATGGGGCGACTCATGGCTATCGTTTGTGATTAACGTCCAAAGGGGCAAACCTGATGTGCGCGAGCAGACAGGTGGAGGGGTCGTCGAACAGAATGTCGAAGGAAAAGAACATGATTGCCGGCCAGTCGCGCCGAGAGAGCGAAAAATCCAGTCAACCCGACTGGGCTGATGGCCTGAAAAGCCTGTACAACGCGGTTGTGGAGGAACCACTGCCCGACAGCTTCGCGCAACTGCTCGCAAAGCTGGACAGTCCCTCGCATGACTGATGTCCAGACCGCCGCCCCCCGCCCGGCAAGCGACCCTGCGGCGTTCAAGCGCGAATTGACAGCGGTGATCCCGCATCTTCGTGCCTTTGCCCGTGGCCTGTGCGGCAGGCCGGATGTCGCAGACGATCTGGTGCAGGAAGCCCTGCTCAAGGCATGGGCCGCGCAGGAACGCTTCGAACCCGGCACATCGATGCGGGCATGGACGTTCGTCATCCTGCGCAACGCCTACCTCACCGACATGCGCCGCAACCGCTTTCGCGGCGATTACGATGAAACCGTGGCCGAACGCATTCTGGTGGCCCCCGCGCCGCAGGAAGGCCCAATGCACCTTGCCGACATGCACCGCGCTCTGCTGACCCTGCCGCCGGAACGGCGCGAGGCGCTGTTGCTGGTCGGTGCTGGCGGCTTCAGCTACGAGGAAGCCGCCCAGATCTGTGGCTGCGCTGTCGGCACGATCAAGAGCCGCGTCGGCCGCGCCCGCGCCACGCTGAACCAGATGATCGAGGATGGGACCATTCCGCGCCGGGGCATTGACGATGCCGTGGCGCACCCGGCGATCATGGCGGAAATGGAAGAAACCATTCGCAACGGCGACCAGCACTGACGGCAAGCGCGCTTTTTGCACAACTGCGCCAGGCGAAAACGCGGAGATGTGCGGCATCGCACTTGCACCGCAAGCAACTTCGATGAATGTGAGCCACGCTGACCGGGAGCGCGTTTGACCGGCCAGGCTGCGTTATCAGAGGCCACTCCAGCACAGGTCCGCCGTTCGCCGTGAATCAGCCGTTCCACCCCGCCCTGACCGACGCCACACCGCAAACGCCCACACAAATGGCCGGGCTTGGCGGGGCCGAGGGTGTGTTTGCGGCGATGTCCGAACAGCGCATCCGCCTGCAATCGAGCATTGTCCTCCTGCTGGGGCTGGGGCTGTTCCTGGCCATGCCGTTCGTCCTGTCGATCGGGGCGGTCGTGTTCCTGCCGCCAGTGACCGCGATGATCTTTGCCATCGTCCTGTCCCCGCTGGCCGACCGGCTGACGCGGTTCGGCCTGCCCGCGATGGTCGCCTCGCTCCTGTCCATCGTCGCGCTGATCGCCGCCGTCCTGATCGCGCTTTCACTGATCCTTCAGCCAGCGTTCGTCATGGTCGATCAGGTGCCGGCCCTGGCCCGGCAGGTTACCCGCCGCTTTACCGAACTGCGCGGCGATCTTTCGTGGATTGCCGACATCAACCGGCAGCTTGCCCGGATCACCGGCAGTTCGCAGCGTGAAGTCGTCGTGGCCAGCCCTTCGCTGATTGAACAGGTCGCCTTCGCCACGCCCAGCGTCGTGCTTGAAACCCTGCTGACGCTGCTGATGACCTTCTTCATGATCGCCTCGCGCATCCGGCTGAACCGCTTTCCCGGCTCGTCGTTGCCGCAGACCAGTGCTTCGGCGCGGCTGCGCAAGGTGCTGCGCGATGTGCAGGAACGCGTTGCCAGCTATATCCTGACCGTTGCGCTGGTGAACTTCTGCGTCGGGGTGATCGTGGCAATCGGTGCGTGGAGCTTTGGCCTTTCCGCACCGGTGATGTGGGGCGGGCTGGCCTTCGTGCTCAACTTCCTGCCCTATATCGGGCCATTGCTGATGGTCGGCCTGCTTGGCCTCGTGGGGCTTGGCACGGCATCGAGCGTAGCGGTGGGGCTGGTGCCAGTGGCGGCCTATCTTGGCCTGCATGCGGTGGAATCGAACATCCTAACACCGTCGATCCTGGGCGCGCGCTTTACGCTGAACCCGGTCGCCATCCTGATTTCTATCAGCTATTTTTCATGGATATGGGGGGTGCTTGGCACCTTGCTGTCGATCCCCATCCTGCTGACCGTCGATGCCCTGCTCGATCACATCGGGCGGCCCAATCTGGTCGGCTTCATGTTCGGCGAACCGCTGTTCGCGCCGGGCCGCCTCGCCGCCGCAACGGGCGACGAGGCTGGCCCTGCCGGTCAGGCCGCTGCCATCGAAGCGGCAGGATAAGCCCAGGTCTTTTCGCGCGCGAAGTTTTCCGCCGCGAAATCCCAGTTCAGGTGCGCGTCGATCACCGCCTTGAGGTATTCGGGGCGCAGGTTCTTGTGATCGAGGTAGTAGGCGTGCTCCCACAGGTCGATGACCAGCAGCGGCCTGGCATCGCCGGTGGCAAAGGTCGCGGCATCGTGCGTCTGCTCGACCGCCAGCTTGCCGTCCTTCGCCACGAGCCAGACCCAGCCCGATGCAAAATGCGCAGCGCCCTGATCGGCCAGTTCCTTCTTCAAGGCATCGAACGAACCGAACGCAGCGTCGATCGCCGCCGCCAGTTCGCCCGAAGGCTGTGACGCCGCCGGGGTCAGGCTCTGCCAGTAGAACGCGTGGTTCCAGCTTTGCGCAGCATTGTTGAACAGGCCCTTGTCGCCCTTGGCCTTCGCCGCGGCGATGATGTCCTCCAGCGCGGCATCGGCAAGGTCGGTGCCCTTGGTGGCGGCATTGGTCTTGTCGACATAGGCCTTGTGGTGCTTGCCGTGATGGGTCTTGAGCGTGGTCGCGCTGATCGCGGGGGCAAGCGCGTCTTCGGCAAAGGGCAGCGCGGGCAAGGGTATGGGCATGGTGAATCAGCCTTTTTCAAGAGTTGGGGATACCCTTCCCTAACGCACCAGCCGCGAATGGGTTGCCGCCCAAACGGGCAATAGTGCTGATTTTGCGGCAGAAAGAGCCTGCTACGCTTCAACGCCACGGTCGACTGCCGCCGTCACGGCCACGTCCAGCGTGACATTGCCCAGCGTGCGCATCAGATCGGGCAGGACTTCCACGGCGACCAGCAGCGCGAGCGGTTCCACCGGCACGCCCATGGCAATCGCAATCGGCCCGACCGATGCGACGAAACTGATCGAACCGGGCAGGCTTACCGAACTGAGCGAAACGAGAATGGCCACCAGCCATCCTGCCGCCATCATCAGCGGCGGTATCTGCACCCCGTAAAGATGCGCGACATAGATCGCCACGGCCAGATTCATCGCCGGGCTGGTGGCGCGGAACAGCGCCACCGCCAGCGGCATGACGAACTCCGACGTCGTTTCCTTCACCTCCAGATCGCGGCACGCACCCAGCATCACCGGCAACGAGGCAAGCGAGGACTGGGTGGACAGGGCAAAGGCCTGCACCGGCAGCATCGCCCTGGCAAAGGCGCCCAGCCGCTTGCGCGCGCCCAGTGTCGCCACGCCATAGCCCGCGATCAGCACGACCGAACCGGTCAGCACAACGATCAGGATGTAATGCGCCAGCGCCCCGATCACGGAGGTGCCGCTCCTGGCCGCAACCGCAAGGCTGAGCGCAAAGACCCCGAACGGCGCCAGCGCCAGCACCCAGCCGATCACCACCAGCATGGCCGATGCCAGGGCGGCGAAGAACGTGACCATCACATCGCGCTGCGGCCCGGCAAGGCGCGATACGGCAAGGGCAAAGACCGCGACGAACAGGATGAGCGGCAGCATCCGGTCGTTGGCCGCGGCATCAAGGACGTTGGTCGGCACGATGGAGCGCAGGAAGGCCGCGACACCCGGCACTGGCCCGGCATCCTTGCTCGACAGCGTATCGCGCAGCGCCTCTCCCGCCCCGGCCGGTATCGGGATCAGCGCGATCAGGGCGGGCGTGACGGCCAGCGCCATGGCCGCGCTGAACGCGAGGAACGCCAGAAACAGGCCAAGGCTGCGCCGCGCCAGCAGGCCCGCGCTGGCCGTGGCAACGGTCTGAATCACGCCGGTAAACAGCAGCGCGGCCACCAGCGGCACGATCGTTGCCTGCAACGCCTGGAGCCACATTTCCCCGACCGGCAATATCCACGTGTCCACCACCGGCAACGCGCCGGGCGCGGAAAAGGCAATCAGCAAGCCGCCCAGCAACCCGCCGACGAGCGCGCCAAACGTCCATGCCGCGGGCACCTGGGCGATAACCGGGAGCACGATGGATGTTTTTTCAGGGGGCGGTAAGGTCATCTTGAGATGACATTAGCTAAACATCGCCGCATAGCAATCAGGGCGCAGGGCCAAAGGCATGCGCAAAAGCAAGGGAATAGCGACGATATGGCGCGCAAGTTCTTCGGCACCGACGGAATCCGGGGCCGGACCAATGCAGGCGTGATGACCGCCGCCACCGCGATGAAGGTGGGACAGGCCGCTGGTACCTATTTCCAGCGCGGCGATCACCGCCACCGTGTAGTGATCGGCAAGGACACGCGGCTTTCGGGCTACATGATGGAAAGCGCGATGACGGCGGGTTTCACCTCGGTCGGCATGGACGTGGTCCTGCTGGGTCCGATGCCGACGCCCGCCGTCGCCATGCTGACCCGCTCGATGCGCGCCGACCTTGGCGTGATGATCTCGGCCAGCCACAACCCGTTCGAGGATAACGGCATCAAGCTGTTCGGTCCCGATGGCTTCAAGCTGTCCGACGAAGCCGAACTGGCGATCGAGGCCATGCTGGGCCAGGAAATGCCGCTGGCCGATGCCACGCAGGTTGGCCGCGCCCGGCGGATCGAGGATGCGCGCGGCCGCTATATCCATGCGGTCAAGGCCAGCCTGCCCGACAACGTCCGGCTCGACGGGCTGCGCATCGTGATCGATTGCGCAAATGGCGCAGCCTACCACGTCACCCCCTCGGCGCTGTGGGAACTGGGCGCGGAAGTGATCGCCATGGGGGTTGAACCGAACGGGAAGAACATCAACCTCAACACCGGATCGACTCATCTCGACGCGATCAAGGCCAAGGTGCGCGAAACCCGCGCCGATATCGGCATCGCGCTCGATGGCGATGCCGACCGGCTGATCGTGGTCGATGAAAAGAGCCAGACCGTGGATGGCGACCAGATCATGGCGCTGATCGGTTGCCAGTTGGCCGCGCGCGGCGAATTGCGCGGCGGCGGTGTGGTGGCAACCGTCATGTCCAACCTTGGTCTTGAACGGCACCTAAAAGCACACGGGCTGACCCTGGAGCGCACGGCGGTCGGGGATCGCTATGTGCTGGAGCGGATGCGCGAAGGCGGTTTCAACGTCGGCGGCGAACAGTCGGGGCACATGATCCTGGCAGACCATGCCACCACCGGCGATGGCACCGTTGCCGCGCTTCAGGTGCTGGCCGCGCTGGTATCGTCGGGCAAGCCGGCCAGCGAACTGCTCCACCAGTTCGATGCCGTGCCGCAGATTCTCAAGAACGTGCGCTTTGCCGGGGGCAAGCCGCTCGACGATGCCGTGGTGAAGCAAGCCATTGCCGATGCCGAAGCGCGGCTGGCCGGGCGCGGGCGGCTGGTGATCCGGCCTTCGGGCACCGAACCGGTCATCCGCGTCATGGCCGAAGGCGACGATGCCGCCGAGGTGGAGGCCGTGGTCGACCAGATCTGCAACGCCGTGCGGAAGGCCGTCTGATGCTGGAAATGCGCCCCGATTGCGAACGCTGCGGCACCGATCTTCCGGCCGAAGCCCCCGGCGCGTTCATCTGCTCGTTCGAATGCACCTTCTGCGCCGAATGTGCCGATGCGCTCGACGATCGCTGCCCCAATTGCGGCGGCGAACTGATGGACCGGCCCGCACGCGCCAAGGCACTGCATGCCAAGGCGCCGCCATCCACCCGGCGCATGTTCAAGGGCTGACATGGCGCAAGTGCCGCCGCGCGTGCTGTCCATTGCCGGGTCCGATTCGGGCGGTGGCGCAGGGATTCAGGCTGATATCAAGACCATAACCATGCTGGGCGGTTACGCGATGACCGCCATTTGCGCACTCACCGCGCAGGACAGCACCGGTGTCCACGCCGTGGCGGCGGTCGACCCCGCGATGGTTGCCGCCCAGATCGACGCCTGCATCCGCGATATCGGCGTCGATGCGGTGAAGATCGGCATGCTTGGCTCCCCCGCCATTGCCGCCGTGGCGGCTGACCGGCTGGAGCGTCTCGACGTGCCGATCGTGTTCGATCCGGTGATGATCGCTACCAGCGGCGCGGCACTGGCCGATGCGCCGACGATCGCCGCGTTCGAACGGCTGATGGCGCTGGCCACGCTGACCACGCCCAACGTGCCCGAACTTGCCGCGCTGGGCGGCGATGCAGCGATGCAGCGGCGCGGCATCGCCTATCTGGCCAAGGGCGGCGACGCGCAAGGGCATGACGTGACCGACCGTCTGGTGATGCCCGGCGCGCCAGCACGGACATGGACCGCACCGCGCATCGTCACCCGCCACACCCACGGCACCGGCTGCACCTTGTCGAGCGCCATCGCCACCGCGCTGGGCCGGGGCGTGCCGATCGTCGAAGCGGTCGAACAGGCCCGCAGCTTTGTGCGCCGGGCGCTGGAGACCGCGCCGGGCTTCGGTGCCGGGCACGGCCCGCTTGGCCATCAGGCGGTGCGGCAGGCCCCGCCCGATCAGCAGTCGAGGTCGTAGAACCTGACGATATGCGCCCACGCCTCCGCTGCGGTTTCAACCGGGGTGAACAGCTTGATATCGTCGAAGTTGATGACGCCTTCTTCGGCCATCGCTTCGAAATTGACGACGCGGCTCCAGTAATCCTTGCCGAACAGCAGGATCGGGATCGGCTTCATCTTGCCGGTCTGGACCAGCGTGAGCAGTTCGAAAAACTCGTCGAAGGTGCCGAATCCGCCAGGGAACACCGCCACCGCGCGGGCGCGCAGCAGGAAATGCATCTTGCGCAGGGCAAAGTAGTGGAACTGGAACGAAAGGTGCGGGGTAACGAACCGGTTGGGGGCCTGTTCGTGCGGCAGCACGATGTTCAGCCCGATCGATTCCGCGCCCGCTTCATGCGCCCCGCGGTTTGCCGCTTCCATGATCGAAGGCCCGCCGCCCGAACAGATCACGAACTGGCGCTTGCCTTCCTCCACCACGCCGCACTGGCTGGCCAGGCGCGCCAGTTCGCGCGCCTGTTCATAGCACTGCGCCTTGGCCGCCAGCCGCTCCGCCACGGCAGCGCGGCGCTCATCCGGCGCCGCCGCCAAAAGGGCAGCCGCATCGTCGGGCGAAGGAATCCGCGCCGATCCATAGATCACCAGCGTCGACCCCACGCCGGCCTCTTCCAGCAGCATTTCGGTCTTGAGCAGTTCAAGCTGGAAGCGCACCGGGCGCAATTCCTCGCGCAGCAGGAAATCCGTATCGCTGAAAGCCAGCCTGTAGGCGGGATCCTGCTGCTGCGGGGTGGTCTTGGGATGGTTCCGGGTAAAGCCAGCTTCCTGCTCGGCCTTGTAGAACTTGCGCTTGGTCAGCTCGTGCTGCTTTTCTTCTTCTGTCATGCCTCGTTAAATCGGCCCGAACGCTGCGAAGCGCAAGAGGCCGATCGGTCCATGCAGGCATGATCCGGCTTGGCGATGCCGCGCATTGGTGCCCTTCCACCGTCGAAACGCCATGGCCGGATCGGCCGCGCGCCCGAATCGTGAAAATGCCCCGGCATGGGCTGTCCATGCCGGGGCGTTTCGCTCTGGTACAGGCCGCCGGAGGGATCAGGCGGCGACGGGCGTGAGGATTATTTCCACGCGGCGGTTGGCGGCGCGTCCCGCGACGGTCGCATTGCTGGCCACAGGCTGGGTCTTGCCAAAACCTTCAACGTGAAGGCGCGCGCCATTCACGCTGCGGCCTGCCAGATAGTCCGCAACCGCATCGGCCCGGCGCTCGGAAAGCGTCTGGTTATAGGCAAACGATCCGATCGCGTCGGTATGGCCATAGACATCGACATACGTCGCCGGATACTTGGCCAGCGTCCGCGAAACAGCGTTGAGCACGCTGTAGAAGCGCGGCTGGATGTCGTACTTGTCAAACGCGAAGTTCACGTCGCTCGGCAGTTCCAGCACGATCTGTTCGCCGCGCTTGTGCACCGTCACGCCGGTCCCGCGCAGATCATCCTGAAACACCACATACTGGCGTTCGACGTAGGCGGGAATCTCGGAATAGACCACCGGCGCAATCCCCGCGCCGATGATAGCAGCGTGGCGAACCTCAACATTCGGCACGCTCGGCAGAGCAACCGCACCGGTCACCTGCGGCACGGCGACGGCTGCTGCCGCAGCGCCAACCCCGCTCGTTACCGTCCCAGCCCTGGCAGCCGGAAGGGCCGGAACCGTCACGGTCGATGAGGCCGCGCCAGTGGCATTGACGGTGCGCGGAGCAGGAGCGCGAACCGTGCGCGTTACCGCACCGTTGGCTCTGGTGCTGGCGGTAACGCTCCGGTCGACCCGCGAGACGCCGATGTCGCCCGCACCGCGAACGACCCCGCCCGGCATGGAGACGACACCGCCAAGCCCCCCGCCGATCAACTGCGCGCTGGCAGGCATGGCAGTAAGACCAAGGGAAATGGCCAAGGGTGCAGCACAGGCAAAAAGAAACGTCTTCATGATGAACCTCCTTCTGGTTTCGAGCGTGACATTCACGGTCACGGCCAGTTGTGGTGGAGGAACGATGGGCACCGCGGTTTTCATCCACCGCGCGCAAAATATTTGTCAAATGCCGGTCCGGCAGGTTCCGCACAGCACGCCCCGCCCGGTGCGTGGACCGCCCCGCACGGCCTCACGATCGGCCGCAGCGATCAAGGCCCGGACATCGGCCTTGGCAGTATTCAACGCGGCAAGGCGGGCCGCCACGAGCGGCGCTGCGAAGGATGTTCCGCGCAAGGCGATGCGCCGACCGTCCAGCCCGATCGCGGTCATGTCCGCGCCCGGAGCAGCATAATCAAGATGCGCGGCGCGCCCGGCTTCGAACAGAGCGCGCCCGTTGCGGTCGACACCAGTCACGGCGATGACGCCGGGGTAGGACGCAGGGTAGGCAGGAGGGGCAGCGGCGCCATCGTTGCCAACCGCAGCGACGATGGCCACCCCCTTCGCCTGTGCTGCGCCTATCGCCCTTTCGACAAGCGGGTTTCGCGGGCCGACCAGGCTGATCGAAACGACCGGCACGCCCTGACGCACCATCCAGCCCAGTGCTCTGGCGATGGCCAGTGCGTTGCCCCCGGCAGGGTCGCTACCATAGACATCGGCCACATAGACGCGCGCCGCATTCGCCCCGGCCAGCAACGAAAAAATCGCCTGCGCATGTCCATTCGCCGTGGGCGCGCCGGTTGCGAACCCGGCCTGCGCGGCAACAAGCGGGCCTGCCGGAACGCCGCCGTCGATAACGCCAACCGCCCCCCGGCGGGCGCCCTGCCTTGGCGCAGTCGGGATGGTACTGCCCGCAGCCGCGCCAGCGCCGAAATGAAGCTGATCGGCAGTAATCCGGGCCTTGGGCAACAGCCGGCGCAAGGCGCGTTCGCCGCGTGCCAGCGTCTTGCCCGGTGGCACGGCCAGCCGGGCGAAACCAAGGTCCAGACCGTCAATCGTCCCTTGTTCCATGATGGCAAAGCCGGCTGCCTGCGCACGATCAAGGTCAACCGGTGACGGGTCGATGACCAGCAGTTCCCCGCGTCGCGCCGGCTGCCTGCCGGAATCGCGTTCGATCGTGTCCGGGTTGCGGGCAACAAGCGCATCCAGCCGGTTGAGCCGGTCCCGCGCGAGCATGCTGACAGTCGGGACGACGCTCTCGACCGGGTCCAGCACCCGTCCGGCAACGCTGCCGACACGATTAACCGCACCGCCCAGCGGGGGCACGGCAATCTGCGCCGACGATGCCACGGAAAGCGACGCCAGCGCCAGGGCGAAACAGGCACGCACGCACATGGCAATTGTCCTTTGCACAAAATATTGCAATCCATGGATGAAACGACGGTGAACGGTCGTTTCATCCTCGACAAGGCCCGGAACATGATTCCTGCGCAGTTCGGAGACAACCTCGTAGCGTTGCTGCCGCAGATGCGGCGGTTTGCGCGCGGGCTTGCCCGCAATGCGGCGGATGGCGACGACCTGTGTCAGGCAACGATCGAACGTGCGCTGAAATCCGCCGCGCAATGGCAGGACGGCACCCGGCTCGACGCATGGATATACAGGATCATGCGCAATATCTGGATCGACGAAAGCAGGGCGCGGCAACGCCGTGGCCACACCATCGCAGCCGACAGCGATGGAATGGAAATTGCCGACCGTGGCGATGCCGGGATCGAAGCTCACGTCGAACTTGGGCATGTCGGCCGGGCGCTCTCCCGCCTGCCCGACGAACAGCGCGAAGCCGTGATGCTCGTTCTGGTCGAAGGTTTCGCCTACAAGGAAGCCGCCGAGATTATCGGCTGCCCGATGGGTACGCTCACCTCACGCCTCGTGCGCGGCCGCGAGGCGCTGATGCGCGAACTTGGAGAAGCGCCATGACCGTGACCCGCGAAGAGATCATGGCCTATGTCGATGGCGAAGCCGATGAGGTTGTGCGCCAGCGGGTCGAAGCCATCGCACTGGCCGACGAAGGCATTGCCGCGCAGATTGCCGCCGAACGCCGGATGCGCCAGCAGCTCCGGGCGCATTTTGGGCCGGTCGAAAAGGAGCCGGTGCCACCAGCATGGGAAGCCATGATCCGCGCCGCTGCGGGGCCGGTCGAGGCGACACCCGTAGTCAATCTTGCCGAAGCGCGCGCCCGGCGCGACCAGGCAGCGCGGCGTTCGCCCCCTGTCCCATGGCGGCGCGCGTGGATCGGCGGAGCCATGGCTGCTTCGCTGGTGCTGGGTCTGTTTCTGGGCGCCCAGCGGCAGGCCGCGACGCCTGTGGCAACCACCGATGGCGGAGTGCTGATCGCGCAGGGCAAGCTGGCAAATGCGCTCGACCAGCAGTTGGCATCAGCGCAGGACGACGCCGACCTGCGCATGCTGGCCACCTTCCGCGATGCACAGGGAACCGTATGCCGCGCGTTCACCGGAGAACAGGTTTCCGGGATTGCGTGCCACGACGACGCACGTTGGCAGGTACGGCACCTGCTTCCGGGGCGTCCGCATGCGCAGGCCCAGTACCGACAAGCAGGCACGCCCGACACCGATCTGATGGCTCTCGCCCAGGAAATGGCGGCAAGCGACCCGTTCGATGCGAGGCAAGAGGCCCAGGCCCGGTCGCGCGGCTGGCGTTGATCGTCCAAATGCCTCGCCGCGCGGATTGGCAAGCACGCAGGCGGCACCGGGCATTTTTGCAGAAAGTGGATGCCCCGCGAGGATTCGAACCTCGATAGACGGAATCAGAATCCGTAGTCTTACCATTAGACGACGGGGCAATGAGAGCGCGCCTCTAAGGCGGGGCGGAATCCGAGTCAAGCCGGGGATGACTGCATTTTTGGGCGCTGGTCTTGCGGGAGGGGCGCGGCATCGCTAGCATCGACGCCAAGTACCCGGCTGGCATCATGTCGCGCGGGAAAACATAAGTGAATTGAAGACATGGCGGAATCCCTTCCGCCGGCCAGTGGGCAAGGCGTGCGATCCGGCAGGAAGAATGGACGGGGCAAATCCCGGCCGCCACGCACAAGTTCCGGGAGCAGCCTCCCGCCCCGATCCGCCGGCAAAAGCCGCCCTCCCGCCAAGGCAGAGGGCAACAGCCATCCCAAGGCATCCGGTCCGGTCCGTCCGGCTGAACCGTCCGCGCCATCCGGTGACGGCGCTCAGCGCGATGCGGCCGCACCAGGCAACCGCCCGATCTGGCAAAAGCCGCTGCCCCATTTCCGCCAGGCTTATGCAGCAATCGACCTTGGCACCAACAATTGCCGCTTGCTGATCGCGCGGCCATCGGGCGAACATTTCGTGGTGATCGACGCGTTCAGCCGCGTCGTGCGGCTGGGCGAAGGGCTGGCGCAGACGGGCCGCCTGTCGGATGCCGCGATGGACCGCGCGCTGGCCGCGCTGCACGTCTGCGCCGACAAGCTGAAGAAGCGCAATGTCCACCTTGCGCGCTCGGTTGCCACCGAAGCCTGCCGCCGCGCCGCCAACGGGGCCGAGTTCATCCAGCGCGTGCGCGATGAAACCGGCATTCACCTCAACATCATCACCGCGCAGGAAGAAGCGCGGCTGGCTGTGCTGGGCTGCCACATCCTGCTGGAACAGGGCAACGGCCCGGCCATGATCTTCGACATCGGCGGCGGATCGACCGAAATGGTGCTGGTCGAAACCGGCGATGCCGTGCCGCGCATCGTGGATTGGCAATCGGCACCATGGGGTGTTGTATCGCTGACCGAAAGCGTTGGCCCGATCGCTGACGATCCGGCAGCGCGTGCATCCGCCTATGCCGAAATGCGCCGCCGGGTGGAGGAGGGTTTTGCCGATTTTTCCGCGCGGGTATCGGGCATGCGCGAAATGGCGCTGCAACAGGCGAGCACGGGCGAACGCCGCATCCGCCTGCTGGGCACAAGCGGTACGGTGACCACGCTCGCCAGCGTCCACCTGCAGCTCCTGCACTACGATCGCCGCGCGGTGGACGGGCTGGTGGTTCCGGCCAACGCCATGCGCACGATCAGCCAGCAACTGGCGGCGATGTCGCCAGCGGAGCGGGTAGCCCTGCCCTGCATCGGGCGCGAACGGTCCGACCTGGTCGTAGCGGGCTGCGCGATTCTCGAATCGATTCTCGATATCTGGCCGGCCGACCGGCTGGGGATTGCCGACCGCGGTATCCGCGAAGGCATCCTGCGCAGCCTGATGGCCGCCGGGATCGACGCGCCGCGGGCAGCGACGCGACGGGCGCCTTCGGCATGAGCAGATCGGGCAAGGATCCGGGCGAGCGGTTGCGCACCGCCAAGAAGCGCACCGCTTCCTCATCACGCTGGCTGGCGCGCCAGATCAACGATCCCTACGTCAAGCAGGCCAAGGCCGAAGGCTGGCGCAGCCGCGCAGCGTTCAAGCTGATCGAACTGGACGAACGATTCGGCCTGTTGCGCGGGGCCAAGCGGGTGGTCGATCTGGGCATCGCACCGGGCGGCTGGGCGCAAGTGGTGCGCAAGAAGGCCCCGGCAGCGCGCATCGTCGGCATCGACCTGCTGCCCACCGAACCGATCGAGGGCGTCACGATCTTCGAGATGGACTTCATGGCCGACGAAGCCCCCGCCGCGCTGCAAGGGGCGCTGGACGGCCCGCCCGACCTTGTCCTGTCGGACATGGCGGCGAACACCGTCGGCCACAAGCAGACCGATCACCTGCGCACGATGGGGCTGGTCGAAACGGCAGTCGACTTTGCCATCACCACGCTGGCACCCGGCGGCGCGTTTGTCGCCAAGGTCTTTGCCGGGGGCACCGATGCCGAACTGCTGATCATCCTGAAACGCAATTTCACCGCCGTGAAACACGCCAAGCCACCGGCCAGCCGCAAGGATTCGTCGGAATGGTACGTGATCGCCCAGGGCTTCAAGGGGCGGGCGCCGACAGACAGCGATACCTGATCGCCCTGGCCACAGCCCGCCGGGCGACAAGGAAAAAGGCGGCAGGATCGCTCCCGCCGCCTTTTTCATGGCCGCCACAACGCAGTGCGGTTATTCTGCCGCAGCAGGCTCCGCCGCAGCATCCGAAGCGGCAGCATCGGCCGGTGCCGAAGCATCGGCTGCCGGCTCGGCCGCAGCTTCCGCAACCGGCGCGGGCAGCGGCAGGTTGGAGCCAAGCGAGTTGAGATAGAGAATCACGTTGGCGCGGTCTTCACCCTTGGGCAGACCGGCGAACGACATCTTGGTACCAGCAGCAAAAGCCTTGGGGTTCTTCAGCCATGCGTCAAGCGTGGCGAAATCCCAGGTGCCACCATGGCCGGAAAGATCGGCGGAATAGGCAAACCCGGCGGCATGCTTGCCAACCGGCTTGCCGACGATGCCGTAAAGATTGGGACCAATGCCGTTCGCGCCGCCCTGGTTTGCGGTGTGGCACGCCTTGCACTTGGCAAAAATGCCTTCACCCTTGGCAACATCGCCTGCCGCCAGCAGGTTTGGCAGGGGCTGTTCCGCCGCCGCGCCGCCTTCGGCTTCGGCTTCCACGCCTTCGATCGCATAACCCATGGTTTCCGGGCGATGGGTCTTGTCGGCATGAAAATAATGCGCCGAAAGGCTGGAAAGCCCCAGAGCCACGATGCCCCCGAACAAGGTCCATCCGGCGATGGTATTGAAACGGTCGTCCATGTACCAGCCTCATGTGGTGGGCGCGGACAGCGCATGGCCATCGGCGCGATTTGCGGCTCGCTCTAGTCAGCGCCCCGCCGCAGCGCAAGATGGTTTGATCATCAAAACGCCAAGAACATCCGATATTGGTGGCGCATTGCCCCTTGCCCGCGCTGTCCGACCGCCCTAACCGGCGCAAGTCATGTCCAGCTATCCGGCCCCCGCGCTCGCCCTTGTAGAACAGATGGCTGCTGCCGCAGCCGCCGATCCGGCACGCGCGGTGTCGTTTCAGGGTGCGCCCGGCGCCAATTCGCACCGCGCGGCCATGGAAGCCCTGCCCGATTGCCTGCCGCTGCCGTGCTTCTCGTTCGAAGATGCCCTCGATGCGGTGAAGGAAGGCCGCGCGGGCCAGGCGATCATCCCGATCGAGAACTCCCAGCACGGGCGCGTGGCGGACATTCACTTCCTTTTGCCCGAAAGCGGCCTGTCGATCACCGGCGAACACTTCATGGAAATCCACCATTGCCTGATGGCAACGGGTCCGGGGCCGTTCACCAGCGCGTTCTCCCACCCGCAGGCGCTGGGCCAGTCGCGCTTCTACCTGCGCGAACGTGGCATCGTGCCGCTGAGCCATGCCGATACGGCGGGCGCCGCGGCGCATGTTGCCGAACTGCGCGATCCGGCGGTGGCGGCTATCGCCCCGCGCATCGCGGCAGAACTCTATGGCCTGCGGCTGATCGCGGAAAACATCGAGGACGCCCACGACAACACTACCCGCTTCGTGATCCTGGCACGCAACCCGCGCGAACCCGCGTCGATCACCGTTCCGGCGATGACCACCTTCGTGTTCGAAGTGCGCAACATCCCCGCTGCGCTGTACAAGGCGCTGGGAGGCTTCGCCACGAACGGCGTGAACATGACCAAGCTGGAAAGCTACCAGCGCGGCGCGAGCTTTGCCGCCACCGAGTTCTTTGCCGATATCGTCGGCGCGCCGGGCGATGCCGCCGTCGACCGCGCATTTGACGAGCTGCGCTTTTTTGCAAAGCATGTGAGGATGCTGGGTACTTATCCGATGGAACGCATCCGCGGGCAATAAGGACCGCTTTGGCCCGACCGGGCTTGCCCGTTCGGCGCGCGCGTGCAACCACGGCGCGGTGAGCGTGGCATCGGGTCCAGAGACAGGCGTCGCAAGTGCCGGAACGGCGGACGCCGCATGGCGGGCCGTGCGCGACGCGGGCGACATCCAGTTTGCGCCCGTCCCGCCCGAACCACCGCCGGTAACGCCCGAATGGATCAAGGCGCTGGGCCGTTTCCTGCAAAACCTGCTCGAACCGCTCGGCAGCCTGCTCGGCAAAAGCTGGAGCACGGTCGAAATGCTCCTGCTGGTCGCAGCAGTGCTGGGCGCGCTGTGGATCGCGTGGGCGCTGCTGTGGCCAGTCTGGCAAGCGCGCAAGGCCCGCATCGCGGTGGCGGCGCCGGAATGGACGCCGGCGCGGGAAGAAGCCCTTGCCCTGCTGGAAGATGCCGACCGGCTGGCCGCGCTGGGCCGGTTCGACGAAGCCGCGCATCTTCTGCTCCGGCGCAGTATCGGCCAGATCGCCAAGGCAAGGCCCGATTGGCTCACGCCGTCCAGCACCGCGCGCGAGATCGGCGCAATCCGTGAACTGCCGCATGCCGCACAGGCTGCCTTCGCACTGATCGCCGGGCTGGTAGAACGGGCGCGTTATGCATTGCGCGGGCTTGACGCTGCGGACTGGGCGCAGGCGCGCGATGCCTATGCCCGCTTTGCGCTCGAACGGCTGGAGCGCGTGCCATGACCGCGGTTGCCGCCGTCCCGGCCCCTGCCCCTTTCGCGCGCGGAACCGTTGCCGGGATCGTGCTGGTCGGCGCGCTCGCCTTCGTGGCTCTGCTCTGGTTCCTGGGCAACGGCACCGGCGGCAGCGGCAACGATGGTGGCGCGCACGTCGGCGGGCGCGGGTTGAATGGCTTTGCCGGGCTGGCGCGCATGCTCGAAAACGAAGGGCTGGACGTAGCGCGTGCCCGCAACCGCGAAGCGGTTTCAAGCCAGGCGGGGCTGCTGATCCTGACCCCGCCCGCACAGGCCGATGGCAAGGATATCGCGCAGATCGTCGATGCCCGGAGGCGACTGGGACCGACGATGGTGATCGCGCCAAAATGGCTGGCAAGTGGCGCGGAGGGCAAACAGGCAAAGCGCGGCTGGGTCCAGTTGACCGGGACGCAGGCACCGCAATGGACGGGCTTTGCCGATTCCGTGACCGTCACGATCGGTACGCCCGAAAGCGTCGGCGCGGGCGGCTGGCGGATCGGCCCGCGCCGGGGACGGCTGCCCGATGACCGGCAGGTTGAAAGCGGCTCCGGCCCCTCGCTGATCCCGCTGGTTACCACCGGCGACGGGCGCATTCTGGCAGGATGGCTGGACGACGACGGATACTATCCGGCGCTGAACCGCATGGCCGGTATCGCCCCGAACCATGGCGGGGACGACAGCGAGCTTTACCCCGTGGTGCTGGTCTTTGAACCCGACCTGCTGGACAACTGGGGCCTTGCGAACAGGGGCACCGCGATGCTCGCCCGCGACCTTGTGCTGGCCAGCGCCGACAGCCGCAGCCAGCCGATCGTGTTCGACATGACGCTCAACGGTTTCGGCGCCAGCCGCAACCTGCTGACACTGGCGTTTGAACCCCCGTTTCTGGCAGCGACGGCCTGCCTGCTGCTGGCGGCGCTCGCCGTGGCGTGGCGGGCGTTCCATCGCTTTGGCCCGGCGGTGCAGGGGGAACCGGAAATTGCACCGGGCAAGGCGGCGCTGGTCGCCAACGCGGCGGGCCTGATCCAGCGCGCGGGCCGGGTGCACCTTGTCGCCGCGCCCTATGCCGATGCCGCGCGCGACCGGATTGCGCAGGCGCTGGCCTTGCCTCGCACCGCATCGGCGGCGGACCGCGAACGGCTGATCGACGCGGCGCAGGACCGGCTGGGCCTGGCCGGGCCACGCTTTTCCGCCGCTGCCGCGCATTTGCGCGCCGCGCGCAAACCCCATGACCTGACCCGGCGCGCCGCCGTGGTCCACGCGATGGAAAAGGACCTGACGTGAACCCGAACGTCCCTGAGATGACCCTGAACGACCTTGGCGCACTGGCAGGCCGCATCCGCGCCGAAGTGGGCAAGGGCGTGGTCGGGCAAACCGATGTGCTCGACCACCTGCTGGTCGCGCTCTTCGCCGGAGGGCATGTCCTGCTCGAAGGGCCGCCCGGAACCGCCAAGACCTTTCTCGCGCAATGCTTCGCCGCTGCGCTGGGGCTGGATTACGGCCGTATCCAGTTCACCCCCGACCTGATGCCGGGCGATATTCTGGGTTCCAACCTGTTCAACTTCCAGACCAGCGCCTTTACCCTGACGCGCGGGCCGATCTTCCACGAACTGCTGCTGGCCGACGAAATCAACCGCACCCCGCCCAAGACCCAGGCCGCCCTGCTCGAAGCAATGCAGGAGCGGCGCGTGACACTGGATGGCGAAGCGCACGCCCTGTCGGACCGCTTCATGGTCGTCGCCACGCAGAACCCGATCGAAAGCCAGGGGGTCTATCCCCTGCCCGAAGCGCAGCTTGACCGTTTCCTGTTCAAACTGCTGGTCGCTTATCCTTCAGCCGCGGAAGAAGCGCGCATCGTCACCCGCTATGGCGAAGGCCGCGGCGCGCCGCGCCCGGCGGATCTGGGCATCGCTGCCGTGACCGACGCCGCCGGGCTGGCCCGCGCCGCTGGGGTGGTGGCTTCGGTCACGCTGGCCGATACGGTCGTCGATTACATCGTGCGGCTGGTGCGTGCCACGCGCGAAACCGGCGATCTGGTTGCCGGCGCCAGCCCGCGCGCCGCGGTCGTGCTGGCAGGCGCCGCGCGCGCACGGGCGGCGCTGGACGGACGCGGCTATGTCATCCCCGACGACGTGAAGGCGCTGGCAACGGCTGTCTTGCGCCACCGCCTGATCCTCAGCCCCGCAGCCGAGATCGAAGGCCGGCAGGTCGAAGCCATCGTTGCCGCGCTGATCGAAAGCACGGAAGCCCCACGGTGAGGCCACCTGCCGCCTTGCTGCCCACGCGCCGCGCGGTGCTGGTCGTGGCGGGGATGGCCCCGCTTGCGCTGGTGATCGCCGCCGCTGCGCCCGCAGCGTGGATCGTGGCACCCGCGCTTGGCGGCGCGCTGCTCGTGCTGGTCCTGCTCGACGGCCTGTTTGCCGGATCGCTGGCCGATCTGCGCGTGATCGCCCCCGGCGACGCCGAAGTGGGAGAAGCCTTCCGGCTCACCGTGCTGGCCGACCTGTGGCGAGCGCCCGCCCGCGCCCGTCCGCACGCCGCGCTGGCCTGCGACCCGCGTCTTGCACCGGGCGGAAGGATCACGCTGGCGCTGACCCCGGATGCAGAAGTGTGGAGCGGGACCGCCCCGCTCGTCCCCGTGCGACGCGGGACCGGAGCGATCACAACCGTCTGGCTGCGCTGGACCGGCCCGCTCGGCCTTGCGCACCGGCAGGTCCGCCGTCCGGTGGCGCATGACGTGCGCATCTGGCCCAACATCGCACCCGTGCGCAGCCCCGCCTTGCAGATCTTCCTGCGCGATGCCCAGTTCGGCCTGATCGCCCGGCGCATCCGCGGCGAAGGCGCAGAGTTCGAGGCGCTGACCGAATACGAACCGGGCATGGACCGGCGCCGGATCGACTGGAAAAGCTCTGCCCGCCACGCGCGCCTCTTCGCCAAGGAGTACGAGGTCGAACGCAACAACCAGATCGTGTTCGCCTTCGATTGCGGGCAGGCGATGTGCGAACCGGTCGCCGGGCTGCCGCGTATCGACCGCGCCGTGACGGCGGCGCTGACCACGGCCTATGTCGCGCTCAAGGCGCAGGATCGCGTTGCGCTGTTCGGCTTTGCCGCGCGGCCGCAAGTGACCACGCCCTTTGTTACCGCCAGCCGCGATTTCAGCCGCTTGCAGCGCGCGGCAGCCGGGCTGGACTATCACCCTGGCGAACCGAACTTCACCCTCGCGCTGTCCACCCTTGCCGCGCGCTTGCAGCGGCGTTCGCTGATCGTGCTGTTTTCCGAGTTTACCGATCCGACCAGCGCCGAACTGATGCTGGAAAGCGTGGGGCGGCTGGTTGAACGGCATGTTGTGCTGTTCGTCGTCATGGCCGATGCCGAACTGGCCGCCCTTGCCACCGCCCCCGTCCGCGGCATGCAAGGGCTGGCCGAAGCGGTGACCGCAACCACCCTGCAACGCCAGCGCGCGCTGGTACTGCAACGGCTGCGCCATCTCGGCGTGCGCGTGGTCGAAGCGCGGCACGACCAGATCGGCACGCGCCTGCTGGACGCCTATCTGGCCATCAAGCGCGAAGGGCGGATCGGATGAAAGGCCCCGCGACGCCGACAGACACACGTCCCGCCAGCATCGCCGGGCGGATCGGCGCGTGGTTCAGCACGCCGCCGGTGCAGACTGTCGCCGCAGAGCAGGCCGCCCTGCGCTCGGACCGATTCCGGCTGGAACGCGAAATGGACTGGCGACGGCTGGAGGCCATTGTCACCCGCATGGAAAAGGGGCGCATCGGCAGCGTTTCGGATGACGACCTGCTGGCCCTTCCGGTGCTGTACCGCACGGCGGCCTCCAGCCTTGCCATCGCGCGCGAAACCTCGCTCGATGCCGCGCTGGTCGGCTATCTTGAAGCCCTGACCCAGCGCGCCTGGTTCCTGGTCTATGGTCCGCGCGCATCGCTGTGGTCGTGGTTCCGCGATTTTCTGGGCGGCGGGTGGAGCGCCGCCGTGCGCGCGCTTGGCCCCGACATCCTGATCGCGCTGGCGCTGATGGTGGCCGGGGTGGCGGTCGGCTGGCTGCTCGTGGATGCCAACCCGGAATGGTACTATGCGCTTGTTTCAAGCGGCTTTGCTGACGAACGCGTACCCGGTGCCAGCCGCGACGTGTTGCACGGCACGCTGTTCGGCCATCAAGGCAGGGATGGAATGGGCGTGTTCGCCGCCGCGCTGTTCAGCAACAACGCGCAAGTGTCGATCCTGTGCTTTGCGCTGGGGTTTGCCTTCGGCCTGCCAACCATGCTGCTGCTGATCCACAACACCGCGCTGATGGGCGCTATGCTGTGGCTTTATGATGGGCAGGGCCTGCTTGTCGACTTCATTGGCTGGCTGGCGATTCACGGAACGACCGAACTGTTCGCCATCCTGCTGGCCGGTGCCGCAGGGATCCACATCGGGCGGACAATGGCCTTTCCCGGCAACATGGCGATCGTCGATGCCGCAGCCGTGGCCGGGCGGCGCGCGGCGCAGGTCATGGCAGGCGTCGTGCTGATGCTGGTCGTTGCCGCCGTGCTCGAAGGGTTCGCTCGGCAACTGGTCGATGCCACGCCATCGCGCCTGATTGTCGGCGGCTTCATGCTGGTATTCTGGACCGGCTATTTCTTTGCCTTCCGCCGGGGCGAGCGCGGCTGATGGCGCTCTCCCTGCCCCTGCGGCGCCACGCCCCAAAAGCAGCCATGGTCGCGCCGGACCACGCCGAGAAGCGGCGGCGCGTGGTAGTAACGCCCGAAGGCGTGCCCATCACCTTCGTGCTGGCATCGCGCGGGGTGCGCGCGGCGGCGCTGTTCATCGACCTGGCAATGATCGCGGGCGCCATGATCGGGTTGACAGTCTTTGTGTTCATGGTCGCCAACGGGGCGGGTCTGAACCTTTTCCAGACCGGAACGCCAGCGGGCCAGGCCGTGCAGGCGCTGCTGGTGCTGTGGATCGTCACGATGTTCCTGTTCCGCAACGCATGGTTCCTGTTCTTCGAACTGGGCGCGCGCGGAGCCACCCCCGGCAAACGCCTCACCGGTCTGCGCGTGGCTGCGCGGGCGCGCGGGTCCGGCGGCGGGCGGCTTACCACCGAGGCGGTGATCGCCCGCAACCTGGTGCGCGACATCGAACTGTTCATGCCGCTGGTTTTCCTGATGTCGGCCATGGCGGACGGGGGCGATGTGGAACTGGCGGCATGGGCCGGGCTGGTCTGGTTCCTGATCTTCGCGCTGTTTCCGTTCTTCAACCGCGACCGGCTGCGCTGCGGCGATCTGATCGCCGGAACCTGGGTGATCGAAGCGCCGAAGCGGACGCTCGAACAAGCCCTGTCAACGCGCGAGGCTGCGCGCGGACGCTCCGCCGAAACGGGCGCGCAGTACCGTTTCTCCGAAGCGGACCTTGCGGTTTACGGTGAATACGAACTGCAGGTTCTGGAACGCGTGCTGCGCGACAACCGCGAAGAGGCGCTGCGCGAGGTGGCGCGGACGATCTGCGGCAAGATCGGCTGGAGCGCGAGCGCAGGCGATGAACGGGCGTTTCTCGAAGCCTATTACGCCCAGCTTCGCGCCCGGCTGGAAACCTGCATGCGCTTTGGCCGCCGCAAGGCGAACAAGCACAGCCAGGGGGCCTGACAATGGACATCACCTCCCATGTCGCGCGCATGCCATTGCATTCGCTTGGCCTGGCGGGGCACGGGCGGTGATTGTGGTTTGTGCCTTGCGCAAAAAAAT
>OFDN01000172.1_pt1 | contig 61923 bp, 49 predicted proteins | sample 1520971 | NCBI WGS metagenome assembly OFDN01 (sample SAMEA94257418, study PRJEB24077) | hot springs metagenome | biome: Aquatic biome; feature: Geographical feature; material: Water | place: India | collected 2012-06-12 | depth 5 m
GGGGCAAGCCGCCCCCATTTCTGGACTGCGGTATTCAGCCGGTCCGGAACGTCAGATGCTACGAGTGGCCTTCCCCGAAAATCAGAAGGCCCGCCTCGCGGCGGGCCTTTCACTTTCACACACGGGACCGGCATCCACCGGTCCGAAAGGGGCGGGGCGCCTCAGGCGCGCTCCATATATTTGCCGGTGCGGGTATCCACCTTGATCTTCTCGCCGGTCTTGATGAACAGCGGGGCCTGGATGATGAGACCGGTTTCGAGGGTGATGGCCTTCTGCACGTTGTTGGCAGAGTCGCCGCGGAGGCCTTCCGGCGCGTCGGACACGGTGAGCACCACACTGGCGGGGACTTCCACCTGCACGACCTTTTCGCCGACGGAGGTCACGGTGACGGAGCCGTTCTCGACCAGGTAGTCCTTCGCGGCGCCAACGAGCTCAGGGTTGACCGTCACTTCCTCGAACGTCTCGGGGTCCGAAAAAACGTAGTCGTCGCCGGTCTTGTAGCTGAAATCCATCCGGCGGGTGTTGAGCGGCACCGTTTCGAGCTTTTCGTAGGAGGTCCAGCGGACGTCCATGGACTTGCCGGTGCGGATGCTGCGGATGATGCCCTGCACGAAGGCACGCAGGTTGCCGGGGGTGCGGTGGGTGACTTCGAGCACCACGCAGACGTCGTTGTTGTGCAGGATCGCCTGACCCTTGCGGATTTCGTTCGCGTTGACGGCCATATAGAAAATGAGTTGTGCCGGCTGACCGGCGGAAAAGAGCGGGCACGTTACCGAGGGAAGGGGGAGTGGCAAGCCCCCAATTTTCACGGAACCCACCTTCACGGTGCACCATCTCGAGGAGGCCGCCTGTGGCATTCTGTGGTTGGCTGGGTTCGCCTGTCCGGCGATAGAGCCGGAGGTCCCGCACGGTCGCAGGGTGACCTTGACCGGGCACGGAGGCGACCGGGCTCCGGTAGTTTTCGGAGTTCCGGTTGGCTCCATGGCAGTGTCTTCGTCATGCTCGGCCCCAAGTGGCGAGGCCATTAATGCCGTCCGATTCCCCCAACTCTTCCGCCGACCGGGTGCCGTCGCACCGGCTCTACCGTGAATTGCGCCAGCTGACCGGTGACCAGTTATGGCAGGTGGAGGTGCCGCGCTTCGATCGGGCCGGCCCGCGGGAACGGGTCCAGCGGGTGGCGGTTATCCGCGCCGTCGGTGTCGTCATCGGCTCGACCGGAACGCCTGAACTGGTGTCGGCGGCCCGGGAATGGGTGCGGTCGCTGCTCACCGATCCGGAGGAAAAGGTTCGGCGTTACGCACTGAGCGCCCTGCCCAAGCTAGGGGCCGGAGCCGAGGAGGAAAGAACGGTCCTGTCGCTGGCTGATCGCCCTGTCTCCGCCAGCGAAAAGCGTCAGGCGGCCAAGACCTTGGGCCTGATTGGCGGGGCGGCTTCCCTCGTCGCGGTGGCCGGCCGGGAAGAGGGGGATTTGGATCCCATGCGCCAACGCATCCAGGCGCGGCTCGCCCGGGACCAGGGAACTTCCCTCAAGCTGGAGGCGTCGATTGTCGGCTGGCGGGGCATGGAAGTGAACCTCCACAGCCGGACGGGTCTGGAAGAGTGGGTGGCAGAAGAGGCGCGCACGGACGGGATCCTCCGCCGTTGCTGTCGGGTCGTCCGGTTGGATCCGGGCCGGTGCATTCTGGTCATGACCGGGCCGTTTTCGGTGGCCGACTTGTGCCGGAGCCGCTGCTTTGAAACGGTCGCCTTTCACTTGGGGACGGTCTCTTTGGCGTCAGCGAATGACCCAATGGCCGCGGTTGCCGAAATCGTGGCCTCGTCCCGGGTGGAGTCGCTCCTGCGGTCGGTGACCGAAGGAACCCTGCGTTACCGGGCGGGCTGGGCGGCCGATTCAGCGGCCGTATTCCCGATCCGCCCATTCGCCGAGGCGGTTTTCCGGCGGAACTCCCGGCTGCTGAACGATTCCCGCGAGGCATTGTGGAACATTGTGCTCCGGGAACACTCCGGCCGGGTGGTCGTGGAACTCGTGCCCAAACTGGTGCCGGATCCCCGGAGACCGTTCCGGCGTGGCGATGTTCCCGCCGCATCTCACCCGCCGCTGGCCTCCGCGCTCGCCCGCTTGGCGGGAGCTGGCCCGGCGGCCACGGTCTGGGATCCCTTTTGCGGTTCCGGATTGGAGCTGATCGAGTGCGGCCTGCTGGGGGGAGTGAAACGTTTGATTGGCTCCGATTTGAGCGAAGAGGCGCTGGAGGTGGCCCAGCGGAACCTCAGCGCCGCCCAACTCGGGCGCATTGAAACGGTCCTGCTCCAGGGCGATTTCCGGGAGGTGGCCGAGCGCGATCTGTCGCCGGGTTCAGTGGAGGTCGTCATCACGAATCCGCCGCTGGGGATGCGCGTCCAGGTGAATGACTTGCGTGGCCTGCTCGGGGATTTGCTCGGCGTGGCTGCCATGGTCCTGCGTCCCGGGGGACGATTGGTGTTCCCCAATCCAGTGCGGGGCTTGCCCGTGCCGCCGGCATTGGAGCGGGACTACTCCCGGGCGGTGGACATGGGCGGATTCCGCTGCTGGCTGGAACGGTATCTGAAGCGGTGAATCAGCCCGTCTGGCGGTGCGAAAATCGCGCGCCAACCCAAAATTCCGTTCCTCCCGGCAACGCACCTGCTAGCTTTTCGGCTCACTCAATTCGTCATTATGGAACTTCCCGGAATGGAACTTTTGCGTGGCATTCTCAAGGCTGCCGTGGACGGCGGAGCCTCGGATGTCCACATCAAGGTCGGTTACCCTGTTGTCTTCCGCATACACCGGCAGCTCATCTCGATTGAAGCGCCGACACCGACGAACGAGTGGATGAACACCATCCTCAAGGAGATGGTGCCACCCCACGCCCGCAAGCGGCTCGACGAGGACCGTGAGGTGGACTTCAGCTACTACGAGCCGGGCGTGGGCCGATTCCGCACGAACGTGTTCCAGCAGAAGGGCAGTTTTGCCCTGGCGATGCGTTACGTGAAGACGCAGGTGCCCAGCTTCGAGGAGCTCGGCCTGATGCCCGTGCTGAAGGACATCGCGGCCTCCCCCCGCGGCATCGTGCTGGTCGCCGGCACCACCGGTTCAGGCAAGTCCACGACGCTCGCCGCGATGCTGGAACACATCAACGCCCACTTCAAAAAGCACATCGTCACCCTGGAGGATCCGATCGAGTTCGTCTTCGAGGACAACCAGTCGGTGATCGAGCAGCGTGAGATCGGTCTCGATACCACGAGCTTCCAGCACGGTCTCAAGCACGTCCTCCGGCAGGACCCCGACATCATCATGGTCGGCGAAATGCGTGATTCTGTCTCGTTCACCGCGGCGATGCAGGCCGCGGACACGGGACACCTGGTGCTCTCGACGCTCCACACCCAGAACGCGTCGCAGTCCATCGGGCGCATCCTCGACTTCTTCAAGCCGGAGGAGCGCGAACAGGTGCGCCGCCAGCTTGCCGGCACGCTCAAGGCGGTGATCTGCCAGCGCATGGTGGCGGCCGCGGCCGGCGGGGTGACCCCGTCGCTTGAAATCCTCATCAACACTCCCACCGTGCGGAAGATGCTGGAGGAAAACCGGCTCGAAAAGATCGGCGCCGCCATCGAGACGGGCCGCGACGACGGCATGCAGACCTTCAATCAGGCACTCTACGATCTGGTTAAGGCCCGCAAGATCACCGAGGCGGAGGCCCTCGCCAAGGCCAGCAACCCGCAGGCGCTCGACATGATGTTCAAGGGCATATTCCTCGACGAAGGCCGCCGAATCCTATCGTAGGACTGGCTCAAGCGAACACGCCCGGCAAGGTGACGGGCATGTTCAATCCGCAGTCGCATAGGTCAGGGCGCAGGCGATGGGATCTCCGCGGGAATCTCGCCGAGGTTGATTTCGCCGAAGGCTGGCTCGGCCGGGACCGAGAATCGGGCGGATTCCTCGTCGAACGAAAGCATCACCATTTCAGAAGGAGTCCGGAGCATCGCTTGCAGCCGATAGTCTCCAGCCTCGACCGCTTCCGCCGTAAATGTGCCGTCCAGACGGATTGTCACGGGTCGCCGCTTAGCCTGTTTCATGAGCGCCTGAATTTCGGGAGTCCGAAACCACTGCTGCACGGCAGCTTGGTCGTTGCGCAGCTCCGGGGGTAACTGCGGCATGGGGTTCTGAACTTGCGCGATCCAATGTGATCCCTCCGGAAAAGTGAATCCTGCCGGCAACCGCAGGCGCCCAGTGACCCGGTAACCGCCACCCAGGGTCACGCGCGAAGCTTCGCCCGGCAGCACCGTTGTTTCGGCGGACGAGCCCTGTTGGGAAATCGTGGACCCGTTGCCGTGGTCGGTGATGATCAGTTGGCTGACGCGGAGTTTTCCCGGCGGCACCTGGGACAAAGTGAAACGGCCCTGGTCATCCGTGGTAGTAGAGATGCCGAAATCAAGTTCCCGGTGAGTCGGTTCCCACGGTGAAATTGACACCACCTTGCCGGCGAGGAGTCCGCCGGCACCCAGGAGCTCGCCCTCAATCCGGCCCCATGGTTGCAGACGGATGACCGGGTCCGCGGTAAGCGCCGCAAAGCTGGTTTCCAGAAAGCCCGCCGGATGCGCCACGACGATTCGCGTCACCTGCGGATCGTTCATGAGCCTGAGCTTCCCCTTGCCGTCGGCCCGTTTCAGGGCACCGGTCCGCTCATAGAGGTCCATCGTCAGGTGGCCACCGCTCAGCTTGAGACCGGCACCCGGCAAGACCAATCCCACGTCGGCCCCCGCAACCGGCCGGCCCACCGGATCGACGACCGTCACTTCCAATTCGGACGCGGGCTCCAAAGCCATGTCCAACGTGACCACTCCATCGTCGTAGCGCAGCGGACGCGAAAGCTGCGGCAGGTAACCTTCCGCCTCGAACTTCAGCACGCAGCGCGGATCGTTGCCCTCGCTGACCATTTCCTCCAGGGAATGCCGATAGGAGCCACCGGTGAAATCGAGCCAGAAACGTTCGATGGGGCTGAACTGCGCCGTGGTCGGTTGGCTGATGGGATCGAAGCTGGGCCAGCCCAGCACGACCCGGAACTTGGGCACCGGTTGGCCCGTGGCGGAATCAGTCACGCGGCCTTGAATGACCAGCGCCGGCGCCAGCGTGAGGACGTGTTCCTGACCATCGGCTGGAATGGCGACGTGGTTGGTCCGCATGTAGCCCCGGGCCTTGATGTCAAAGTGATGTTCGCCGGCCGGCGCCTCGTTCCAGACCACGCGGCCCTGTTCATCGGACCGCCCCTCGAACCCGGCCTGCAGCAAAAACGGCGCTTCAGTCCCGACCAACCGGGGTTCGCGCTCCATGGTGTTCAGCCACACGTAAGCCAAGGGCACAGGCTTGCCCACCCGGTTCACCAGACGCAGACGCAACGGCGTTCCGCGGCCCAGGACCAGCCGCACGGAGTCGTTCGTCTGGGCCAGATTTAGCTGAATGGTTTTGGCCGCGTAGCCCTCTGCTTGGGCGGTGACGGGAGTAGTCCCGAGCGTGACGCCGCGAATTTCAAACGTCCCGTCGGCGAGGGTCTTGACCTCACGGCTGCCGGTGAAACCGCGTTGTCCCGCGAGGACCTCCGCGCCGCCTATCGGCTCCCCGGCCTCATTCACCACCAACCCCTGAAGCACGGCCGCTTGCTTCAACTGAAACACATGCGTCTGGTCGCGGAGTTTTCGTCCCGTCTCGGTGAGCGCGGCGCGGTCGAAATGTTCAGAAGGCTGGTAATCCGGATGCACCGCACTGCCGTAGATCTGGGCCAGCATTGCTTCGGCAATCCGGTCGATTCGCCAACGGCCATCCGCGTCGGTTCCCACTTCGATCCAGCCAAACTCGTGGCTCTCAACCCCGGTTCGCCGCGAACCGTCCTCTTGGTGGTTCCATCCCACTTTGGCACCCGCGACCGGACGCCCTTCGTGATCAACCACCGTCCCGCCAATCGGCACCGCCCTTTCCAGGCGGACGGTGTAGTTGGTCGGGATGCGATCACCCCGTTCCGGCACCCAGCGCAATTGGGTGTCGGCGAATCCGTCGACCATGCTCGTCAACTCCAGCAGCGTCGTCCCGGGCGCCACCCGCACGGTGGCCTCGCCGAAGCGCGTGCTCGCGAAGCCGCGCTTCGTGAAGTGGGAGCTTTCCCAGCCCCGGTAGTTGACGGTCACATTGGGCACCGGCCGCCCGGAATCCTTGGCCACAAACGTCAGCTTCAACGCTGGCTCCTCCGGACCGACCGCGGGGTTCGGAGAGGAGGAAACGGAGTCCGTCGTCGCTGCGGTCGGCGTAAGGCTCGCTCCTGCGCGGTCCCCGCTGCCGTTGTTGGTTGCTCCAGTTCCACCGGGAGCCTCCGCAACGACGGACCCGCGATCCGAAATCGGTTTTGGGGCACCACTCCAGCCAGTTCGGCTTGTCCACATCAGCGCGCCGATCCCTAGCAACAGGGCCAGGACGGTCAGCACCAACTTGCCCGACAGCGCGCCTCCTACGGTTGCGCCGCTTCCCGTCAGGGCCGCCGCACCGATGCGTTCGACGATGCCGGCCGGGGCCGCCGCCACCGCGTGTGCGCCCAGGGCCAGGCCCAAGGCGGCGGCGGTGGAGGTGACCCCGCGTTTGGCCAGCGCGGCATGGAGCTGGTCGAGGGCGCGTTCCACCCGCATGCGGGCGGTGTTTTCCGACAGCCCGAGCCGCGTGCCGATCTCGGCATACGGCCGTTTCTCAAAGAACCTCAGCAGCACGGCTTCGCGGTCGGCTTCGTTCAGGTCGTGCATCGCCTCATCCAGCACGGGACGAAGCTGGTTCCAGTCGGGTTCAGGCGCGTCGGAGGAAAGCAGTTGGGACATGGCATGGGCGGCGGTTTCGCGGGCGAGTCGGCGGACTTCGGTGCGGCGATGCTGGGTCGCCGCGAGCCGCGTGCTGGTGTAGAGCCAGCCCGTGAGCGAGGAATGCTCCTGGAGCTTTCCCGCCTTTCGCGCCAGATCGGTGAAAACCGTCTGCGTGAGATCCTCCGCGGCTTGGACGTCGGGCCCGACCTGCCGAAGGGCCGCCGAATAGACGAGGTCCACATGCCGGCGGAGGAGTTCGGTGAAGGCGCCTTCCGAGCCATTGCGGACGAACTGGTGGATGAGTTCTGTGTCGGATGCGTGCATCTCACTGGCTAGCTGCCGCCGCGGCGAGAATCGCACAACGCCTCGTCCAATTCACGACCTCAGCAACGTGACGAAGGGGTTCGGGCACCGTTCCGCCCGCCCAGTGAAACAAAACGGGCCGCCCAAGGGCGGCCCGTTTTCGCGTGGAGTTAGCTTCGTGGCGCCTACCACCGCATGTCCGCGACGGTCCGACCGGCAGGAATGAACGGCAGCACGTGCTCGGTGTAGGGCGTGACCACGTCGAGGACGTAGGCCGTCTTGGAGGCCAGCATGCGTTCGATCGCGGGGCGCAGGTCCTTGCGATAGACGACGCGTTCGCAGGGCACGCCGAAGCTCTTGCAGACCTCGACGTAGTCCGGGTAGATACCGGACCGGTTGTCGGGATTGCCGAGGTAGGTGTGGCCGCGGTTGCCGCCGTAGAAGTTGTCCTCCCACTGCACCACCATGCCGAGGTGCTGGTTGTTCAGGATGATGGCCTTGGCGGCGATCTTCTCGATGTAGGCGGTCGCCAGTTCCTGGATGTTCATCAGGAAGGAGCCGTCGCCGTCGATGTCGATGACCTGCTTGTCGGGGCGGGCGACCTTGGCGCCGAGCGCGGCCGGGTAGCCGTAACCCATCGAACCGAGTCCGCCGGAGGTGATGAACGTCCGCGGGTTCGTGTATTTGAACCACTGGCCGGCCCACATCTGGTGCTGGCCGACGCCGGTGGTGATGATCGCGTCGCCCTGGGTCGCCTTCCACAGCTCCTCGATGACCATCTGCTGGATGATGTATTCCTCGCCGTCCTTCTTGAAGGGCAGCATGTGGTCGGAATCCACGATCTCGGCGCGGGTCGTGTAACGGAAGGGCGCCTTGGCGGTCCACTCGGCGATCTGGGCGTGCCAGGCGGGGAAGGTCTTCTTGATGCCGCCGCGCTTGGCAATCAGCGAGTTCAGCCGGGTCAGTGCGTCCCGAATGTCGCCGTGGACGGTGAGGTGGGCGCGCTTGTTCTTGTTGTGCTCGGAGGCATCGATGTCGATGTGGACGATGGTCGCGCCCTTGGCGAACTCGCTGAAGGCGCCCGTCACGCGGTCGTCGAAGCGCACACCGAAGGCCAGCAGCAAATCGGAGCCGTCCTTGAGCTTAACCATCGGCTGCGTCGGGTCATTGCGCTGCTGGAACTCGCCGTTCACCGCCCAGTTGGCGACGGCCGAGCCGTGCATGCCGAGCCAGCGCATCGAGAGCGGATGGGTTTCCGGGAAGCCGCCAATGCCCATCAGCGTGGTCGTGACGGGAATCCGGGCGGACTCGGCGAACTTCTTCAATTCCGCCGCCGCGCCCGCGGTGATGATGCCACCACCGCAGTAGAGCACCGGACGCTCGGCCTTTTCGATGAGGCCGATGATCTCGTTCAACGCCAGGTCGTCGGCATGGACGTCCGGATTGTAGCCGCGCAGGCCGGCCTTGATTTCGTCCAGCGTGGGCCAGACCGGCTGGGCTTTGGCCTGCTGGATGTTCTTCGGGAAATCAATGACCACCGGCCCCGGTCGGCCGGATTCGGCAATGTAGAACGCCTCCGCCACAATGCGGGGGATGTCCTTGATGTCCGTGATGAGATAGCTGTGCTTCACGATCGGCAGCGTGACGCCGACCATGTCGGTCTCTTGGAAGGCACCCCGGCCGATCATTGCCTGGGTGACCTGGCCGGTGATGGCGACCAGCGGGCAGGAATCCATGTAGGCATCGGCGATGGCGGTGACGAGGTTCGTCGCGCCAGGGCCGGAGGTCGCCATACAGACGCCGGCCTTGCCGGTGGCGCGCGCGTAGCCTTCCGCGGCGAAACTGCCGCCCTGCTCGTGGCGGGGCAGGATGGTCCGGATCTTGGACTTCGTGAGCGACTGGTGGATCTCCATGCTCGCGCCCCCCGGATAGGCGAAGATGACCTCCACACCGGCGCGTTCGAGGGCCTCGACAAAGATGTCGCGGCCAAACATCAGCGGACCGACCTCACGGCCGGCGGCGTTGGTGGTGGTGGTCGTCGGTTTGGAACTAGTGGCTTGGCTCATGTTCTGTTCTGCGAGTTGGGCCGGCGCGGCGTCGGTCTTTTGGGACAAAAAACCCACGGCCGTTGCCAGCCGTGGGTTCTTGTTGAAAGTGTTTCAAGCACGACAAGAGCCCTCGGCGGCAAAGCCGCCTACTACGAGGACTACTGATACGGTCGCACTCAATTGCATCGGCGGGAATTAGAGCGATTGGGCGGGGCAGGGGTCAAGGCCGGTTTCGGGGCTGTTGGATGTTGCCGGGGCCGGCGAACGGCGCGCTCCCGTTCAGTGGGCGGCACCCCGTTCCTCCTCGGGCAGCGGTTGATCCTTGGTTTCCGGCGCGAATGGCAGCGCCACCAGGCCGATCACGTAAACGGCGCACATGGTGATGCCCGCGTAGCGCAGGGGTTCCGGCGTGTCCTTGTAAACCACGCCCGAGAGGATGCCGAGCGCCGCCGGTCCGGCCGCCGCGACGAAGCGGCCCACGTTGTAGCAGAAGCTGGTGCCCGTGCTTCGCAGCCGGGTGGGGAACAGCTCCGGGAAATAGATCGCGTAGCCGCCGAACAGGGACAGCGTCGCGAAGCCCATCAGCGGCACGAAAATGAAAATGTCCGAGAAGTCCCGCAGGAACCAGAAGGTCGCCGCGGTGGCGGTCATCGCGGCCAGCAGGCTCGCCGCGAACGCGGGTTTGCGGCCGATGCGCTGGGAAAGCAGGCCGTAGCCGTAGATGCCGAAGAACGCCCCAAAGTTCTGCACCAGCGAGTTGATGCCGGTCCATTTGGTGAGCTGGGAGGGAATCAGGCTCGGGTCCACCCCTTTGGCAGCCAGCATCTCCTTGATCTTTCCAGCCAACTGGGCGGCCTGAACCTCCGCGGGGGAAATTCCCAGCGCTTCGGCGAGGAGCTTCTTTTCCAGCACGCCCCGCACGAGGTCCGCACTGAAGAACGCGATGCCCCAGACGCCGATCACGCCGCTCAACGCCAGCAACAGACCGGTGACAGCCCGGCCGCGGTAGCGCGTGTCGCCGCCGCCGCCGAACACGCACCAAAGTCCGAAGCCGAGGGCCACCACGGCGATGCCGACAACCGTGAGCTTCAGCTGGGAAAAGCCGGGCAGGATCTGGTTCTTGGTCCACGCCTCCGGTCCGAGGAAGGCGAACAGGATGGCGACCAGCAGCGTAACGGCGGCGCAGGTGGCGGGCAGCCGCCAGTTGGGATTGCCGAAGAGTTCACCGTAATCGCCCATCTTTTTGCGCAATTCCGGATTTTCGCGGGTAGCGAGCCAGGCGTCCGGCTCCTTCAGGCCGCGGCGCACGAAGATCACGATGAGCGCGGGCAACGCACCGGCGATAAACTTCCAGCGCCAGGGAGCCCAGCCGGCGAGGTTCTGGCCCTGTTCCAGCACGCTCAGCGAAATGCCGATCAGCGCCGCGGACATGTTGCCCACGGTGGACAGCGCCTGCAGGAGTCCCAAGGCATACGGCCGGGCCCGCGACGGCATCACCTCGGCCACCAGCGCCACCCCGACGGCGAATTCACCGCCGACGCCCAGCCCGGTGAGAAACCGATAGAGGGCGAAGTCCCAGAACCGCGTGGCAAACGCGCTCAGACCCGTGCAGCCGGAGTAGAGCACGATCGTCAGCAGCATCGTCTTCGCGCGGCCCCAGCGGTCGCCGAGCACGCCGAAGATCAGCCCGCCGGTTGCCCAACCGAGCATGAAGATGGCCGTGGCATAGCCGCCGTATTCGCCGATTTCCCCGGGTGTGGCCGGGCGACCCAATCCGGCCGTGAGCAGCTCCTTCATCGCCGGAGCGCGGGCGAGCACGAAGAGCTGCTGGTCCATGCAGTCCAGCAGCCAGCCCAGGGCCGCGACGATGAGCACGAACCATTGGTAACGGTTCAGCAACCGCCACCAGGCAAAGCCGGGGTCTGAAGGGGAACTCATGGGATGCTACGCACACGGAGAATGTCCGCCGTGACAGGTCTTCGGGAAGGGCAAACTCCCGGTGCCGGCCAGAAATGTCGCCCCGGTAGAAACTCCGCCTGCGGTCGGGGTGGTGACCTCATGTCCGCCGATTCGTCCCGCCGCGCTTTTCCTGCCTTGTTCCCGTCGTCACCGTCCCGTAACACGGGCGGCGTGCGTTCCCTGTTTCGCTGGTTGCCCGCCCGAGGATGGAAGCGATGGCTCGTGCTCGCCGTGTTGGCGGGTGCTTCCCTGGTATTGGCCGTCGTCGTGCTGGTCGTGTCGGTAATCGTCGCCTGGAACCAGTCGCCGCGGTTCCAGATGTGGGCGATGGAGAAGATGATGTCCATGGGGCCGGTCGAGCCGACCGATGTGCCCGGCAATCCGGGACTCCGCGCGGTTTACTCCGGGCCGTTGGCTTCGGCCGAGGCGGTGCGGAGAGCGGCGGACATTTTCCAGCCCACCAACGTGTGGAACCTCCACTTCAAATTCACCGCGGGGCAGTGGGAGCGCATCCACTACAAGCGCGTTCCGCCCGTGCCCGGTTTGGTGCGGGACGACGGCAGCGTCGCGCTCCGGAACACCAACGCCTCGCGCAATGGCCTCGCCGGTTCCCTCGGCTTTGACTTTCCGTGGTCCGAAGCCGAGGTCGAGTTCGGCGGCCGGCAGTTCACCAATGCGGGCCTCCGGTTCAAGGGCAACGGCACCTTCCTCGGCGCGGTGCGCACCTATCGCAAGCCGTGGAAGCTGGACCTCGAACGGAACGCGAAAGACCAGAAGTTCGGCGGCCGCAGCGTGTTCAACTTCGGCAACCTCAGCGCGGACCTGACCTGCCTGAGCGATTCCCTCGCCTACGAGTATCACCGCGACGCCGGCAATCCGGCCCCGCGCACCGCGTTCGCCCGGCTGTTCCTCAGCATCGCCGGACAGGAAACGAACCGCCTGCTCGGACCCTACGTGATGGTGGAGAATCCGGATGCCGAATGGGCCCGGGAACGGTTTGGCCGCAAGGGAATCGCGCTTTTCAAACCCGTCACCTACGACCTGTTTGCGGACCTCGGAACGGACTGGACGAACTACCACGGCGTTTACGACCCGAAGACCAAGACCACCGCCGCCCAGCGGCAGCGGGTGATCGAGCTGGCCCGGTTGCACTCGCACGGCACGGACGAGGAATTCGCCGCCCGGCTCGGGGAGTTCCTTGATCTGGATTCCGTGGCGCGTTTCCTCGCCGCCGAATGTTTGCTGGCGAACTTCGACAGCTTCATGGGGCAGGGGCAGAACTACCTGATGAGCCTCGACGCTGAGGGAAAACGTTTCGCGTTCGTGCCTTGGGACCTGGACCACGCATGGGGTGAATTCCCGATGATGGGCACACCCGAACTGCGCGAGCGCCTCGACATCTGGCATCCCTGGGTCGAGCCCAACCGGTTTGTGGCCCGGGTGTTCAAGGTGGAGGAATTCCGCAAACGCTACCGGGCGGAACTTGAACGGCAGCTGGCGACCTTCTTCGTGCCAGACCGGCTCAACCGGCGCGTGGATGAACTCGCCGCGGTCTTTCGTCCTCTCGCCGCCGAATGGTCCACCAACCGGCTCGCGAAACTCGAGTCGGCGGTCTCCACCAACTTTGTGCCGCGCGTCGAAGGCGGCGATCCGTTCAGCCCGAATCGCCCGGCGTGGCAGTTGAAGCGCTTCATCGAAGCCCGCGCCGCCAGCGTCCGCGCCCAGCTCGACGGCAAGGAGACCGGCCAGGTGATCTCGCGGAAGCAGGAAGGGAAGTAAGCCGATTTCGGCCGGCTTAATTCTGGTAGCCCCACGTGTAGAAGCAGTTGGTGCCGGTTGAATCAACGGCCAGCCAACTCCAAGAAACGCTCTGCGAGCCGGGGGCTGGATCGCCTGAATCGCGATGCCAAATGACTGCTGCGGGCCAAGCGGGGACGGTTCCGGCGGCGGTGGCTATCGCCCCATACGGGCTTTGCCGGCGGAGTGACTCCAATTGTTCCGGACCGACTTGGTTGGTCAGGCCCTTGGAGCGTAACAGCCGGGAGATGGCGTTGTTTGGCAGTGAGAAACGGGCATACCAACGACAGGCGAGGAATGAATTGAATCCGGAAACCTTGATGTCGGTGCCGGCATGTTGCGCCTCTTCTCCAATTAGCTTCCGCAGGCGCGCTTCCGGTGTGCAGCGCGAGAAAGTGTAGAGACCGACTACCGCGCCAATGAGTGCTGTCAGAACGGGCCCAAACCAAAGCCGACTGGCCGGCCAGAGGGTGAATGCTCGGCTTAGTTTCACCCAGATCATCTGGATCAGAACCGATATTGCGCCAAGGGCTAGCCCGAGCGGGATTCCCGACACCGCGCCCCACCCAAACATTCCGAGGTCGGAAGTCGAGAACTCACACGCCTGCGACGCGCTGACGCTCGCCACGCTTCCGACGACGAGGCCCACGCTGCCAATCCTCAGCTGGAACAGTTCCTTGTCGGCGTTCGTTGCCATGGGGGAGAATGAAAAAACCGGCGCAGGGACTGCCTGCGCCGGTGACTTGGCCGTGCGGATTACTCCCGCCAGCCGTGGTTCTCGCGGACCTGGATCATCGCCGCGAGGATGTCGTTCCAGGTCTGCTGCTTCATGAGCACTTCGTTCGGGAACATGCAGCCGTCCCAGCAGATGTGCTTCATCTTCTTGGTGACCTTGCCGTTCTTGTCGCGCAGCCAGTAGCCGGAGTCGCGCACGATGTTGAGCTTGCCCTTCGGATCGGTGGCGAGGCAGTGGCGGCCGGTCTTCTCATGGTCACCGGAGCCGAACACCGAGCCGTCGTTCTGCGCGACGTGGAAGTCAATCGTCCACGGGCGGAGCGCGTCGGTGAGCTTGGTCATGGCGTTGTGGAATTCGGCCGGCTCGTAGTTGTATTTCTTGGGGACGAGCCGGTGTGCCTCGGCATTGAAGCCGAGCGTGTAAAGGTGCGTGTGCGACATGTCGGCCTGGAAGCCCACGACCTTGGGCATCCCGACCGCCTCGAGCAGGTTGACCATGTGCTTCCATGAGTGCATGCCGCCCCAGCAGATTTCGCCCTCGGCGGCGAGCCGTTCGCCTTCGCCCTTCGCGATCTTGCCCGCCTCGCGGAACGTGGCGGCGATCTTCTGGGTCGTGCCCTTCGGGTCCTTGTCCCAGGCCGTCACGCTGGTGGCGGAATCGATGCGCACGACGCCGTAGGGCCGGACTCCGAGTTCGCGGAGCTTTTTGGCGATGCGGACCGCCTTCCGGACGTGGGTGACGAAGTTGGCCCGCTGCGTGTCATCGCCGCCTGCCGACGCGTCGAACCAGACCGGCGCCACGACTGAGCCGACGACCAGACCCTTGGCCTTGATCTTGGCCGCGAGGGCCTTGATGCCATCGTCGGAGATGTCGATGTCGGTGTGCGGGTTGTAGAGGAAGAGGTCCACACCATCAAACTTCACGCCGCCGACCTCGGCCTTGGCCGTGAGGTCGAGCATCGTGTCGAGTTCGATGAACGGCTCGGCACCGGGGCTGCCCTTGCCGACGAGGCCGGGCCACATGGCGTTGTGAAGCTTCGGGAAGTTGTTGGCAGCGGGGGCGGCGGGGGCAGTGGTCTTCTTGCTCATAGAAATGGGAACGTGCGGAAGTAACTGCCGGAAAGGAGCCAACGCGGCAAGCGGCATTTGCTCGGCGGCACCGGTCACTGTCTACGCCGGGCCGGAAACGAAACGGGCCGTTCCGAAGAACGGCCCGTGGCGGAAAAATGTCCGGCTGAATCAGGCCTTGGCGGTGGCCAGACCGGCAGCCTTGGTCTTCAGGGCTTCCTGCGCGACCTTGATGATCTCGGCGAATGCCGGGGCATCGGTGGCGGCGAGGTCGGCCAAAATCTTGCGGTCCACGGCGACCTGGGCGGCCTTGAGCCCCTCGATGAAGCGGCTGTAGGTCAGGCCGGCGGCGCGGGTGGCGGCGTTGATGCGCGCCTGCCAGAGGTAGCGGAACGTGCGCTTGCGGACCTTGCGGTCGCGGTAGGCGTATTGCAGACCGTGATCAACGGCGTCGCTGGCGTAACGGTAAAGCTTGCTGCGCTTCAGGCGATAGCCCTTGGCGAGCTGGAGCATCCTTTTGCGACGTTTGCGGGAAGCTGGGGCGTTGGTAACACGCATGGCGGAAAACGGTTAGAAAGTTGGACGGTAAACGGCGATCAGTGCGAGGTCGGCAGGCAGGCCTTGATCTTGTAAACGTCGCGCGGGGAGAGTTCGAACTCCTTGCCGAGCCGACGACGGCGCTTGGAGCTCTTGCCGCTCAGCAGGTGCCGCATGCCGGAATGGCGGGCGAACACCTTGCCCTTCGCCGAGATCTTGAAACGCTTGGCGACAGATTTCTTGGTTTTGATTCCCTTCGGACGACGCATAAAAATGGCCTTAGCCCTTTCGTTAAAGGCCGCGGAGCTTAGAGGTCGCCCCCTTCGGTGCAAGGCCAAAGATTGGTTCTCTGAGGTCAAATCGCTTCCAATGGCCTGATTTGAAGGGTTTGACCGGCGGTTTGCACCGAAACTTTTGTGTGAACCGACGCTTCGGCCGCCGATTTCGGGTCGGATCAGAGATGTGGGTTGTGGGGGCGCATCGCGGCGATCAACCGGGCGTTGTGGTCATCACCGGAAGTGTTGCTGCTGACATAGACCTCCGGAAGCGTGCCCGCTTGGGCGGCGAACTCGAGGGCCGCCAGCGCGATCAGGTTCACGATGAAGGCGCCCGTGACCGACGACGTGGGGCCGGCCGCGGTGGACAGCCCAGGAACCGACACCACGGCGTCGCCGTCCACCCCGCAGTTTTCGATTACCGCGTCGGCCACTTCAAACAGCCGCCGGCCGCTGGGATGCCGGGACGGCCACGCCTTGGATTGGGTGAGGTTGGTGATGGCCACGGTGCGGGCGCCTTTGGCCCGGGCTTCGAGCGCAAGTTCGATGGGCACGGCGTTCCGGCCGCCATTGGAGGCGATGAGCAGGACGTCGCCCGCTCCCAGCGGATAACGGGCAAGGATGCGGGCGGCGTAACCGGGTTCGCGTTCCTTGGTCGTGCTGTCCGCAGCGCTCTCGTGGAGCATCAGCGGTTCCTCCAGGATCGGGATCGCCCGGACCAATCCGCCCGCCCGGTAAAACAGCTCTTCCGCCAGCATGTGGGAATGGCCGGTGCCGAAGGCGAACAGGAACCGTTGGCGGGCCAAAGCCTCGGCCACCCAGTGGCCGGCCAACTCAATGGCGTCCCGCTGGGTGCTGGCGATTCGATGAGTCTGCTCCGCGACGGCGCGGGCATAAGTGTCGAAGGCGGACATGAGAGCAATGATGGCGGCAACACCGGCGTGGGTCAGGCCGTTTTTGACCGGCTCACCAGAGGGCCATGCAGGTGGCATTGTCACTGCCCGGGTTTTCGCGCGCAGCCCGGCGCCAGCGCAGTTCCGAACGGGGCCGCCAATGCGCCGCGCCATCAAGCCGGACTAGGTTGACCCCGGCGACCAGCTTCAGAGCCTGGGTAGAGGCCTGAAGTTCCTGAGCCTGCTGGAAGTGTTCCGGCGCCTGTCTGGCCCACGGACCCGTGCGGGCGTGAGCGAGGACGATCCGGCTGGTGCAGGCGGCCACGTAGGCGTGGTCGGTGAAGAGCGGTTCAGTCGGGGAATCGGACAGGCGCTGGGGCGAAGCCCAAGTGCCGGTGACTGGCGGAACCGAATTGCTCCAGGGCGTTTCCGGGCGCCCGCCCAGATACAGGTAGCCCAGTTGGACCGAACGGGTGCTGTGCGGCTGGCGCCAATCGTTCGACTGGGCGAAGACGCCCTGAAGATTGGGGCAGTCGAGCAGCCGCGCGTCGGGCAGGCTTTGCAGCAGGGCATTCCGCACGTTGGTGGACACCAGCGGCAGGTAGATGTTGCGGCCCGCTCCGAGGGAATTGGATTCGCCGGCTCCGGGCAGGAAGTCCCGGTAGTCGGAGGCATACAGGCTGGCGGCGAGGTGAAGCTGGCGCAATTGGGAGAGGCACGCGGTACGCCGGGCCCGTTCCCGGGCGGCGGGTATGCCCGAGGCGGTCAGCACCGCCAGCAAGCCGATGACCGCCATGACGAGCAGCAGTTCCGTCAGCGTGAATCCACGCTGAATCTGGTGGCGGATGGGCATTCGGGGAGGCGGCGGAACTCCGCGACTCAACCTCAACGCTCCCGCGCCGGCAACCGGCCGTTCAGGAATCTTCCTACAGCCGCGGCGCGGCAGGACGGACCGGCGCGGCCCACGGTTGCGCGCCCTTGGCCTTGAGCCGCCGTTTCCAGACCTTGTCGCCGGCGGCGAGGTAAAGTTCATCGCCGTTCTTGCCGCCGAAGCAGACGTCGGTGGCCCAGGCGCCCGGTTCGGGTTTGTCCAGAATGCCGTTCACGCGACCGGCCTGGTCGCAGAATTGGACCCCAAGTTCGGTCGCCACGTAAAGGCGTCCGTCGGTGTCCACGCACAGGCCGTCCGCGCCGGCGCCGCGGGGATCGTCCGGCAGGTGGAGATGATAGTAGGGCTGCTTGAACGCCAAGGAGCCGTCGGGTTGGAGCTGAAAGCTGTAAACGAACTGCCCCAGCAGATCGCTGACGTAGAGCAGCGTCTGGTCCGGCGAAAGGCAGACCGCGGCGGGGAACTCGATGCCGGTGTCGAGGGTGGTCACCTTGCCATCCTTGCCGAGGGCCTTGACCGAGCGGGTGCGCGGTTCGGTGAAGTAGGTGACGCCCTGGTGGGACGTGACGAGTTCCTTGGCGGAAACCTCGGTGGCAACGAACCGTTCGCCGTTGTCCCCTTCGAGCGCTACGAGCCGTTTGGCGTCGGGTTGGGTTGCGAGCAGGGAACCGTCCGGAGTCTGCACCATGGCCGCGGCGCCGCTGGTGTCGGACCGCAGAAGCTTCACCGAACCGTCGAGGGCAATGCGGTAAATCCGGTTCTCCGGCGCGTCGGTGAAGAACACGTCGCCGGCCGCGTTGGCGCAGAGGCCGGCGGGCAGGCGGTAGCCGCGGCCGACCAGTTCCCAGTCCCCGGCGATGAGCTGGGCGGCCAGGTGCTTTTCGCCCGTGCCGCGCCGGATGGCGGTGTCAGGATACCCTTTCCACAGCCAGCGCAGGGCATCCGGCAGGATGCTGCCGCCGTGTTTGCCGTCGTGGCCGCCCATGCCCCAGACCTTCTCGACCTCGTAGCCGGCAAACTGGAGCGCGCTGAACATGTCCTGATTGGCGATCCACCAGTTGCCGCCGTAGATGTTCTGGTCGTTGAAACCGTCCTGCAGGAACACGCGTAGGGGCTTCGGCTCGAACTTGCGGACGAGGGTCGGATAATCGTTTCCGCCGCGCAGGCCAACGTAGGTGCCAATAGTGCTGAAGACCCGCCGAAAATAGTCCGGCCGCTCCCACGCCGCGGTGAAGGCCGCGATGGCCCCGCTGCTGGCGCCCGCGATGGCATGGCCTTCGGGATCGGGGGTGATCAGGTAACTTTTCTGCACTTCGGGCAGCAGTTCGTTGATGAGGAAACGGGCGTAGCGATCCCCGAGTCCGTCGTATTCGAAGCTGCGGTTGTAACGCGGCAGCGCGTTCGTGCCATTCGCGGAAGGCACCACGCCGGGGTTCACGAACACGCCGATGGTCACCGGCATTTCGCCCTTGGCGATGAGGTTGTCGAAGACGATCGGGACGCGCCATGGGCCGGTGTCGCTGAGATATCCGCCGCCATCCTGAAAGACCATCAGCGCGGCGGGCTTTGAGCCATCATACTGCTTGGGCACGTAGATCCAGTAGTCGCGTTCGGTGCCGGGAAAAACGCTGTTCGGGCCCGCGTTGAAGGCCTGCTTGAGCACGAAGCCTTTCGGAACGTCGGCTTTGCGCTCGGAATCGGGACCCAGGCGGTATTCCTCGGTCTTCCCGGCGTCCTGCGCGAACAGGACCGTGCCGGTGAACGCGAGCAGCAGGGCGGCGGAGTGCGCGGTCGTGAACATGGGTGGAGCAAAGCAAAAGGCGGACGCGGGAACAATCCGAAGACCCGTTCCGGGCTCGAACCGCCGCGGGAACCCGTCCATGCTCAAGTCCTGTGACCGAACTGGCCTGGTGGTGGTATCCCGCATTGTTCGCGACCGGACTCGTGGCCGGCTTCGTGGACGCGATCGCCGGCGGCGGCGGACTGCTGACCGTGCCCGCCTTGCTCGCGACCGGCTTGCCGCCGCAGGACGCGCTCGGGACGAACAAGTTCCAATCCTCCTGCGGCACCACCATGGCGACGTGGCAATACGCGCGGCATGACCTGCTGAAGTGGGCGGAACTTCGGCTCGGCATCGCGGCGACGCTGGTGGGCGCGGTGGCCGGAGCGATCACCGTGCATTGGCTGAAACCGGAATTTCTGCGGCCGCTGATCCCGGTGCTGCTCGTGATCATCGCGCTCTACACCTGGTTCAAGCCGGAGCTGGGCCGGGAAAAGCGTCCGGCCCGGATGCCGCGAAGCTGGTTTGCGGTGTCGGCCGGGCTTCTGATCGGGTTTTACGACGGCTTTTTCGGGCCCGGCACGGGGACTTTCTGGATGGTCGCCTGTGTGTTGGTGCTGGGCCTGGATCTGCTCGGCGCGACCGCCTACACGAAGGCGATGAACCTCACGAGCAACCTCGCGTCGCTGGCGGTTTTCCTGGCGACCGGCCATGTCCGCTTCGGCCTCGGCCTGACCATGGCTGCGGGGCAGGTGATCGGCGGTCGGCTCGGAGCCAAGGCGGCAGTGAAGGGCGGTTCCAAACTGATCCGGCCCCTGTTCCTGACCATGGTCATCGCACTCGCCGCCAAGCTGGCCTGGGACACGTGGAAACGCTGATCAGCCGGCGTAGCCGAGCAGCTTGCGGTCCTTGATCATCTCGGCGACCTGCGCGGGCACGCTGGCTTCCCAGCCGGACTGGTTGGCCTGAATCTGGGCGAGCACTTCCCGTGAGAAGATGCCCATGTGGGCCTCGTTGACGTCGCGGATGGGCTGGATGAAGTGGTTCTCGAACAGGTAGTCGTAGAGGTGCTGCAGGTGCGGCGCGACCCGGAGATTGCCGGCCGTGATGATGGCGCCGGTCTTCGGATCGCGCAGCGGGTAGGCGTAGAGCTTCAGTGCGTTTTTGAACATCCGGCCGAAGGATTCGAGGATGCCGCCATCGAGCTCGGCGTAGTATTTTTCGTCGAACAGTTCCCGCAGCGTGGGCACACCCATCACGATGCCGATCGGCATCCGCGTGTGCCGGAAGAAATACGAGGCGAGTCGGAAGAATTCGCCGTAGTTGGAGATCATGACCGGATGTCCGAGGGTGGCGAGGAGGTCGGCGCGGTCGAGGAAGTCCCGGTGGTTGATCTTTCCCTCTACGTTGAGGTTCTTGAGGGTCATCTCCAGCACCACGCGGACGTCCTGTCCCTGCACGTCAGGTTCCTGGACGAACTGCGCCTGCGCGTAGCGGATCATGTCCACCGACACCTTGGTCGGCGGCCGGAAACTGCCGCGCTGGATCAGCACCGGACGCTTGTAGATAAGCTCGGCGGGCTGAACGATCTTGCCATCCGGGGTGAACATGGCGGCGGTTGTCAGGCCACGCGACACGAGCTGGAGGGAGATGAGTCGGTTATCCACGCCCTTGAACGCGGGTCCCTCGAAATCGATGACGTCCACCTCGATGCGTTCGATGGACAGTTGGTCGAGCAACGCCTCGACAATCTGGTGGACGTCGGGCGTGTCGTAGAGCGCGGCGTGGACGAGGTTGACCCCGAGGATGCCCAGCGCTTCGGCCTGCTGGAAGTTCTCCCGGTCCGCCATGCGCACATGCATGAGGATGTCGTTGGGGGGGCCGCCCGGTTCCGCCTGGAACCGAATGCCCATCCAGCCGTGGGTTTCATCCCGGCGGACAAAACTCTTGGCGGTGACGGTGTCGGCAAACACGAAGAACCGGGTGTTGCCGCCGCGCTTGGCTGCCAGGCGCTCCACCAGCAGGTGATACTCGTGGCTGAGCATCGCGATGAGCCGGTTCTTGCCCACGTATCGGTCCGTCGAGCCGTAGATGGCGTCGCTGACCGTCATGTCGTAGGCGGAGATGCTCTTGGCGATGGTGCCTGCGGCGCCGCCCACCCGGAAAAACCACCGGGCCACCTCCTGGCCTGCGCCGATTTCGGCGAAGACACCGTATTTCCCATGGTCGAGGTTGATCTGGAGCGCTTTTTGGTGGGTATCGGGGCGGTCAGCCATGACGGGAGGAAGTAAGATGCAGTTGGGCAACTTTCCAGTCGGCGGAAGCAGTTAGTGGCTTGAACCGCAAAGCTCCGGCAGGCACCGGACGACACCCCGAAAAAATTAAACCCGGGCGGCGTTCAGAGGGTGAACTACCGCCCGGGGGAATATTCAGAAACAGTTCAGTAGGACTATGTAGAGATCCCCGACCGGTGAACAAATTCGGTTGGGAAAACAGTTGGATGCCACAGTTTCCTGCACACACCCGAAAATTGATGAGTCCTAAGTTCCAAAGAGCGGGCGGAAAATACGGACCGGGTCCGTTCCGTCAAGGTGTTCTTCCAGAAAATCTATCGGCGAACCTCCGGGGAACTTAAGTGCCGACACGGAATTCTTTTTCCGCCGACCGGGATTCGGCTTGCTGGGAAGGGGCCAAATCCGGTTCATCCCGCCCATGTCTGATTGGATCGCGGTCGTGTTGCTGGGGGCGATTGAGGGGATCACCGAGTTTTTGCCGATTTCCTCGACCGGTCACCTGCTCCTCGCCGAACGCTGGCTGGGACATCGCAGCGAACTGTTCAACGTCGTGATCCAAAGCGGGGCGGTTCTGGCGGTTCTGGCGGTATTCGCCCAGCGCGCCAAGAGCCTGCTAACCGGTTGGAACCAGCCGGAGAACCGCGATTACCTCCTGAAGCTGGCGGCTGCCTTTGTCCTTACGGCCGTGGGTGGACTTGCCCTGAAGAAAGCCGGCCTGAAACTCCCGAAAGACACCGCGCCCGTCGCCTGGGCCACCCTGGTCGGCGGAGTGCTGTTCGTGGTCCTCGAACGTTGGCTAAAGGGGCGCCCGAGCGTGGACCAGGTCACCTGGACGGTCGCGATCGCGGTTGGCGTGGCCCAATTGATCGCCGTGGGATTTCCCGGAGCGTCGCGATCCGGCACCACCATCCTCCTGGCGCTGGCCCTGGGCCTGAGCCGGTCCGCCGCCACGGAGTTTTCCTTCTTGCTGGGCATCCCCACGTTGCTGGCAGCCGGGGCCAAGGAGACGTTGGATGCGGTCAAGGGACACGAACCGCATGAGCCGTGGTTACTAATTGTCCTGGGCACCGTGGTGGCTGCGGTCACCGCCTTTGTCGTCGTCAAATGGCTGCTCGGCTATGTCCGGCAGAACACGTTCACTGCTTTCGGCTGGTATCGGATCGTGGTCGGAGTCGCAATCCTGCTGCTGGTGCGTTGAGCCGGGTCACGCGGTCCGGCGGTAAACCTTGTGGAAGGCGGCTTGGTCGGTCGGCTTGAGGATCACTTCGTCCACGCACACATGGCCCGGTTGGGAAGCCATCCAAACCATCGCCGCCGCAACGTCCTCACCCGTCAGCGGCTTGGCGCCGGCATACACTTTGGCGGCCCGCTCGGCGTCGCCTTTGAAGCGCACCAGGGAAAACTCGGTTTCCGCCATGCCGGGGTCCAAGGAGCCGACGCGGATGCCGGTGCCGTTCAATTCCAAGCGGAGCGCCTGGGTGGCGAGGCGTTCGGCGGCCTTGACGCCGCAGTAGGCCGCCCCGCCCTCGTAAGCGTTGTGGCCCGCGATGGACCCGATGTTGAGAATATAACCGCCAGCATGATGCGGGAGCAGCGGCAGCACCGCCCGGGTCACGCGGAGCAGGCCCAGGAAATTGGACTGCACCATGGCCTCCCAGTCCTCGTCGCGACCGGTGGCAACCGGGTCGAGTCCATGCGCTCCGCCCGCATTGTTGATCAGGACATCCACCCGGGGCGTAACCGACCCAATCCATGTCGCGAAGGCGTCCACACTCGCTGTTTGGCCCACGTCCAGACGCTGCCAGTGTGCGGAGGCGGCGCCGGCTGCAAGCGCCGCGGCGGAGACTTCCGCGAGCTTTTCCGTGCGCCGGGCTCCCAACAGCAGGTGACAGCCCTCCCGGGCGAAGGCGGTCGCGGCGGCGGCGCCGAACCCGCTGCTGGCCCCGGTGATCGCGATCCATTTACCGCGCAAACTCATGGCCGGAGACTGCCGCAAGCAGCTGGCGGTGGCGAGGATGGGAATCGACGGCTGCAGGAATTGGCTTCCCACATGGCCGAAATGCCTTTTGGCTTGGCGGGCCGCGTCCGTCCGAACGAACGCGGCGGATTTCTGTCTCCTGATCGCGATGAAACGCCCTTCGATTCTGATCCGCCTCGGTATGCCCGCCTTGCTGGGCGGACTGACGGCCCTGGCGCAGGCCCCTTCGTTCATCAAGGCCCCGGCCGATGCCGCCGGCACGGAGCTCGAACCGTTTGTCCTGTCCGCGACCGTCGCCGGCGCCGCGCCGCTGAGCATTCAGTGGGCGCAAGGCGGCATTGTCCTGCCGGGGGCGACCAATCTCTCGCTGGTCTTCACAAACCTGGTCTCCACGAACACGGGCATCTACACCCTCACGGTCAGCAATTCGGTCGGCACGATTTCCACCAACGTCACCTTGGCCGTCCTGACCACGCCGGCCCGCCGCGTTTACACCGGGACGGTGTCCACGAACGGCAACCTGGTCTCGGTGCCGGTCCGGTTTGTGCCCAACGGCATCGAGTCAGGCCTTCAGTTTTCGCTCGGCTTCGACACCAATGTGCTCAGCCAGCCCGCCTTCGAGTCTGCTTTGCCCGCGGCAACCCTTACCGGACCCACGGTCAGTGACACGGGGGACAGCGTGGGCGTGACGCTGCGGTTTCCGGACGGGGCGACGTTCGAACCCGCCGACACGCTGGTCGGCACGTTTAGGTTTGTGCTGGCGGACGGTAAGTCCCCGTGGAGCGCGGGACTCCGGTTTTCGCCGGTGCCGGTGGCACCTGCCGGATTGACCACCACCAACAGCCTCGGCCTGGCGACCAACGGATTTCCGTTTCTGCAACGGGTGGACGCGCTGCCGGTGCTCGACCGTCAGACCGGGCTCTTCCTCCAGCGTCTCCGCCTAGTCAACCCGACGGCCACGGAATTTACCAACACCAGCAGCGTCAATTTGCTCGTGCTGGGCCTGAATCCCGCCACCAACACCGTGTTCAACGCGGTCGCCAACCAACGGACGGACACCGACCTCGACGGCGATCTGGACCTGGACCTGGGAGTGGATTGCGTGAATCCGGCCACGGGTGCGGTGTGTGACGGTTGCTGCACGCTCAATCCCGACGTGAACGGAGACGGCTTTGCCGATCCCGTGCCGCTGATTTCGGTGGTCGGCCTGAAGGCCGGCGAGTCCCGCGACCTCCTCCTGGAGTTCTTTTCCAAGACCCGCACTCAGCCGCAGCCGCGTTACTCGATCCAGTTGGGAACGGCGGTGACCAATACGGTGTCCCTCCGCAACACACAGATTCCGGTGCTGACCAACGGGTTTGTCGGCGGCAAGGTGATGCTCGCGTTCCGCACCACGACGACCAACCGTTACTTCATCCAATACACCGATGCGGCCGGCGACTTCGCGGTGACCAACAACGTGCGGGTCGCCCAACCGCCGGTCTCCGGCAACGGCAGCTGGATCCAGTGGATCGACCAAGGGCCGCCCAAGACGGCACCGCTCACCAACGCCACCCGCTTCTACCGTGTTCTCGAAGGTTTCTGATCCTTTTTCGCCATGAGCGTTCGTTCCTCCCTCGCCTGTCGCCTGTCCACGAATTCCCGCCGCCTGACCTGGCTTTCGGCCGCCGTGCTGCCGGCCGTTGTCCTGGCCGCGCCGGCCGACGATGAGCGTGAACCCCTCGGGGTTTCGTTCCGCGTGGGCGGCAAGGCCCTGTTCAACCTCAAGGGCTCCCTGGTGGACACCCGGCCCGCGCTGGGAACAGGTGCCTACTATGACGACGGCTATGTGCTGGCCGATTCCACCGGGTCGGCGACCGAGACGTGGAACTGGGGTTACTCCAACGCCAGCCAGGTGATCGGCGGTGACGTCGAGTTCCATCGCCTCGACAATTCTCCGCGGCCGGGCTCGCTCGACCTCGGCGGCGGCAGTGCCGTATTCGGTGGCGAACTGGTCGCGGCATTCGAGGCGTTCCGGTTCGATTGGGGGAAACGCGAGGCCAAGTTCGGCGTGGAACTCGGCTATTCGTTCCTGCCGTTTTCGGCCGATGGGAATGCCCAGGTGACCCGTTCGGCCACCTACACGACGGCCCGCTACAATCTGGGCGCGACCATCCCGCCGCCGGCCGGCTATGCGGGTTCCTTCGACCGGCAGGGGCCGCTGATCGACCTGAATCCTTCGGCGGGCTATCCGCAGACGGTGACCGACGTCGGAACCGGCGCGCTGGATTCCAGCTTCGATGTGGACCTGCACGCACTGCGGTTTGGGGTGTGGGTCGAGTATCCGCTGACGAAGCGGGTCAGCCTGATCGGTTCCCTCGGCTACGCGGCGGTCTTCGCCGACGGAAACCTGCGTGTCACCGAGAGCCTGACCTTTGCCAACGCCGCGATTCCTTCCCTCGCCAGCACGACCTCGACCGTGTCCAAGACCGACTGGCTGCAGGGGGCCTACTTCGAACTCCGGGCCAACTGGCGTCTGAACGACTGGCTGTCGGTCTTCGCCGGCGGGGAGGTCCGTTACCAGACCGACTTCGAGCTTCAGTCCGGCGACCGGTCCGGCCAGCTCGACTTCGGCATCGGCTTCGGCGGGACCGCCGGCGTGATGTTCGAGTTCTGAAGCTCGCGGGCCGGTTCAGTGCCGGTCCAGCTGCTCAATCGCCGCGCGCAGGCGGGTGATGATCGCTTCCTGGCGGTCGTGGTCGGTGACCTTTTCGCCGTCCCGGTCCACGACATAGAACGTGTCGATGGCCGCGCCCTTCTCCGTGAGAATCTTGGCGAGAGCGATGTTCAGGCCCAGCTCCGCCAGCGTGCGCGTCACCGCGAACAGCAATCCGACGCGGTCCTCCGCCTCCAGGTCCATGATCGTGTAGGCGTCGGAGCTGGCGTTGTCGAAACGCACGGTGGTGGGGATGAACTCCTCGCCGGCCGCGAGGTAGAGCGGCTGGTAGATCGGGGAGCGGGCGAGGTATTTCTTCGGGTCAACTCCTTGGACGAGGATTTCGATGACAATCCGCTCAAACCGCTCGCGGGCGCCCGGTTCCGGCAACTGGCCGGTCCGGGCGTCCACCACGAAGAAATCGTCGAGCACGATGCCGTCGGGACGCGTGTAAATCTGCGCCGCGAGGATGTTCAGACCGGCGGCGGCAAAGGCGCCGGTGAGTTTTGAGAACAGGCCCGCGCGGTCCCACGTGCAGACGTGCACGCCCGCGTAGCCGCGGTCCGGCGCATCCTGCCAGAGCACGGCAGGTTCGAGCGCGCGCTCGTCCACCGTGATCTGCAGGTGCATGAAGCGGTGCACGAGGGTGAGGTCCCGGGCGATGGCGCGGGCTTCGTGCAGGTGGAAGTAACGCGCCGGCATGCCGTGGAAGTGCGCGTCGATCTCGTCGGGGGCGAAGGTCTTGGGCAGCATCTCGCGGACGTCCTCCTTGAGCCGCTCCCGCTGGCGCACTTCGGCACGGATGAACTCGGTTCCGCCGAGCAGCACCTCGCGCGTCTTGCGGTAGAGCTGCCAGAGCAGGGAGTCCTTGAAGCCGTTCCACAGCGTGTCGCTGGTGCCCATCGAGTCGGCAAACGTGTGGAGCATGAGGAGATCCATCGTCTCGATGCGGCCGACCTGGTTGGCGACCTGCCGGATCACCTCCTGATCTTCGAGGTCCCGGCGCTGGGACACCTGCACGAGCAGGAGGTGAAGCTCGATCAGCAGCCGCAGGGTCTGAGTGGTGGCCGCGTTGAGACGCAGGCGTTTCGCGGCATTGATGGCCAGTTCGCCGCCGACAATCTCATGGCGGCGCCCCGGATAGGCCTTGCCGGAATCGTGCAGCAGCAGCGCGAGGTAGAGCACGTAGGGCCGTTCGATGCCCTGGAACAGCTCCGCATAGTGGCGGTAAGGCGATTCTGTGGCGTCCCAGACCCGGTCGAGCTTTTCGAGGCAGACCAGCGTGTGTTCGTCCACGGCGAACTGGTGGTAGAACTCGTGCTGCACGAGGTTCGTCATCTTGCCGAACTCGGGCACCACCCGGCCCAGCAGTCCCACCTCGTGCATGGCCCGGAGCGTGGGGGCCACGTTGCCGCGCTGATTGAGGATTTCGAGCAACGTCTCCGTCACGCTGGCCGAGCGCAGGAACCGGCCGTCCGCCGCGCCGCCGGACACGAGCTGACGCAGCATCTGTGCGAGGTCCGGATGCAGGCTCAGGCCCCGCTGCTGGGCGTAGAGGAAACAGCGGATCAGCCGGCCCGGGTCTTCGCGGAAGACCAGGCGCGACGAGGCGACGAGCTGTTTGTCCACGATCTTGAAGCCGTCGATTTCCTGCGCGGGCCGCACCGGCGAGGACTTCCCCTTGATCAGCTTGCGGAGCCCGGTCTGCGGGGTCGGGACGAGGGCGAGGCGTTGCTCCAGTGTCCGGGTGATCAGGTATAGGTTGCGGGCGTGCGTGTAGTAATCCCGCATGAAGTGCTCGACGCGCAGCCGGGGCGAACGTTCCGGGTAGTCGAGGCCCGCGGACACGGGCGGCTTCACGTTGGCGGCCAACGCATCCACCGGGGTGCCGGTGGTGTAGTGCAGCTCATTCCGGGTGCGGAGCAGGAAGTCATAGGCCGACTCCAGTTGGCGCTTCTCGGAGCGGTCGATCAGCTCGGCCTTTTCCAGGTCGTCGAGCGTGCGGGCGCCGAGCTTGAAATACGTCATCCAGAGCAGGTTCTGGAAATCGCGGAGGCCGCCGCAGCCATTCTTGATGTTGGGCTCCTGCATGGCCGCCGAGTTTCCGTGGCGCGCCCGGCGGGTGCGCTGGTCGTTGAGCCGCTGGCCGATGTATTCGTCTTCGTGGCCGCGGACGCACTTCGCGTGAAACTTTTTCTGGAACTCCGCGAACAGGGCTTCGTCCCCGTCCACGAGGCGGGCCTCGAGCAGCGACGTCTTGGACTGCATGTCCTGGTTGGCGACCTGGATGCAGTCAGCCACGGTGCGGACTGAATTCCCGACCTTCAGCCCGATGTCCCAGAGCGTGTAAAGCACGGCGCTGGTCCATTCCGCAAAGGTCGCCTGGGCTTCGCCCTTGAGATCGAGTCCCGAGCCCTGCAGGAACATCAGGTCCACGTCGCTGCACGGGTTCAGTTCCGCCCGGCCGTAACCGCCATAGGCGACGAGCGCAATTTTCGGAGTGCGGCCTTTCGGAGGGAAAGCCGCCTGCGTCGCCGCGAAAATGTGCCGCACGAGGTGGTCCATGACCGCGGCGCGCGCCCGGCAGATCACCAGGCCGCTCTCCCCGCCGCGATGCAGGATCTTCAGCCGCGCGGACTCCTCCTTGAGGAAGGCGCGGTAACGGGCCAGTTCCTCCGCCGGTTTGCGGCCGGGCGGCAGCGGGAGGCGCTTGGCGGCGTTGGACTCGATTTTGGCAAGCAGCGCTTTCACGGTTCGCCGCGACGTTGGGGGCCGCGCTTGGCCGTTGGCAACGGGCAATTGCTTCCGCGCAACCTTGTTGCCGTTCCGGTGTTCCGCAAAGCTGCCGCCGCCCATGGCCGTGCCGCCATCCCACGATCCCGATGCCGACCTGATGCTCCGTGTGAAACGCGGCGGCAAGGACGCGCACGCGGCCTTTGCGGCGCTGGTCGAACGCTGGCAGCAGCCCCTGATCGGTTTCGTTTATCGCACGCTGCCGGACGAGACCGAGGCCGAGGATCTCGCTCAGGCGGTGTTCGTGCAGGTGTGGAAGACGGCGGACCGCTATCAGCCCTCCGCGAAGTTCAGCACCTTCCTCTTCACCGTGGCCCGGAACCTTTGCCTGAACGAGCTCCGCCGCCGTTCGCGGCATCCGGCCGATTCGCTCGACGAACCCCGAGCCGAGGACGAGCAGCATCCGCTGCGGCAGATCGAGGATGCGCGCCAGCCGTCCGCGGCGGACTCTGCCCAACAGTCCGAGATTTTCGCCAAGGTCGAGGCTGCCCTGGCCGAACTGCCCGAAAAACAGCGCACCGCCATCGTGCTCTGCCGTGAAGGGGAGCTCAGCTACGAGGAGATCGCCGAAGTGCTGGGCACGTCCCTGCAGGCGACCAAATCCATCATCCATCGCGGCCGGGAACTGCTGAAGGCCCGGCTCAAGCCCTATCTCCGCACCGGCGAATGGGAGGGGCACTGACGCAACTTTATGTCTCCCGCGGTTTTTCACCCCCAGCCGTCATGAATCCGGTCCCCGATCACAACGATTGGCTCGACGAGGTCGAACGCCGAAAGCTCCCGGCCGCCGAGGCCGAGGCCTTGCGGCGGGAGTTGGCTCAACGTCCCCGGGAGCGGGCGCTGCTGGAGGAAGAGCTCGCCCTGAACCGCCTCCTCGACGAACTGCCGAAACCGGCGGCTTCGACGAACTTCGCCCGCCGGGTCATGCAGGCGGTCGAGGCGGAATCCGTCGCCGCCGACCGCGCCCGGGAGTCGGGCGCGTGGCTCCGTTGGCCGCGTCTGGCCTGGGCCCTCGCGGTGTTCGCAGTCGCGGTGGGCGGCTGGTGGCAGTTCCAGGGCGTCAGCCGGGCCCGTCTGGCGGCCAGTGTGGCGGATGTTTCCCGCGCCGCGGCCGTGCCGGGCGTCGAGGTGCTGCAGGATTTCGAGGCGATCCGTTCCTTCCAGACCTCCGCCCAGCCGGGCGATGTCGCGCTGCTGGCGGCGCTCACCGAGTGAAGCTGTGCGACTGCCTGCCCCCAACCTGCTGCGCTGGCTCCGGCTCCACGGGGCGGTTGCCGTGCTGGTGCTGCTGCATCTTCCGGCCAGTGCCGCCGAGCCGGCCAGTGGCGTTCCGCCGCTGCCGGCGCCGCGCTCGCCGGTCCAGACGTTCCGGGAACTGCTCGCGGCTCCCACCGCCCAGCGTCACGCCTATCTGGCGCGCAAATCTCCTGCCGCACGTGAACTGATCGAGACCAAGCTGAAGGAGTTTGAGGCGCTGAGCGGACCCGAGCGCGAACTGCGCCTCGAGTTGGCCCAGTTGCAGTTCTACCTGTCGCCGCTGCTGGCCGCCGACCCCGCGAATCGGGCGGCCTCGCTGGCCGCGGTGCCCGAGGAATTGCGGACCATGATCGGCGAACGGCTTCGTGCGTGGGACGCTCTGCTTCCCGAGGCACGGCGCGAGATCCTGGAAAGCGAGCAGTCGCTGTCCCATTTCATCCGGCTGGAGACCGCCGACCCCGGCCGGCTGGCGGCGGTGGTGGCGGGCGCTTCCGCGGCCGCGCGGCCCGAGGTGGAGGCCCAGTTGCAACGCTGGCTGGCCCTGTCCGCCGAGGAGCGCGCCCGCAAAACGGCCGGCTTCCAGCAGTTCTTCAACCTCACCGACCGCGAGCAGGCCCGGACGCTGAAGCGGTTGGATGACACCGATCGTGCCCGGATGGAGGCGACCCTGGCCTCTTTCGAGCAGCTCCCGCCCGCCCAGCGGCAGCGGTGCGTGGAGGCGTTCCGGCAGTTCGCCAGTTTTACGCCGGAGCGACGGGCGGAGTTTCTGCGGGACGCCGAGAAATGGCAGGCCCTCAGCGCGGCCGAACGCGCGGCGTGGCGCCGGTTGGTCCAGCGGGCCGCCGAGCAGCCGCCCCTGCCGGAACCGCCCTGGCCGGTCCGTCCGGCGCTTGTTACCACCAATTCGCCCTGACTGTGGGGGCCAAACTTCCGGTCCGTTCGGCGGAAAAGGGATTGAAGCAAGATCGCGGGCCGGTTGAATCGCATTGATCGTTGCCATTCCCATGAACCCCACTCGCCCCCAAGGATTCGCCCTTCGCCGCTCCGTTTTCGCTCTCGCGGCCTGCTGCTGGGGCCTCGCTCTGGCCCACGCCGAGGACAAACTTCACCCGCAGTTGGAGAAGTTCCGCCCTCTGCTGGGCAAGACGTGGCGCGGTGAATTCAAGAACTCCACCCCAGAGAAGCCGGTCGTGGACATTTCCAAGTGGGAGCGCGCGCTCAACGGCCAGGCGGTGCGGACGCTGCACTCGATCAACCGGGGCGAATACGGCGGCGAGACCCTCATCTACTGGAGCGAGGAAAATAAGAGCCTCGTCTATCACTACTTCACGACCGCGAATTTCCAGACCACCGGCACCATGACGTTCGACGGCACCAAGTTCACCAGCCTGGAAAAGGTGAGCGGCCAGGCCGGTGGGATCACCGAGGTGAAGGCGGTGGGAGAACTGCGGGGCGACGGCACGCTCCTGATCAAGTCGGAGTATCTCAAGAACGGCGAATGGACGCCGGGCCGCGAAACCGTTTACCGCGAGGATCCGCAGGCGGAAGTGGTGTTCAAGTAAGGTGGCGTGAACGCGCCAGTGTGTTGAAGTGGGTGAGGACCTTTGCGCTTTGGTCACGCACGGCGCCGGCTCCGAAAGCGGCAGAGGGCTGCCGCACTCCAAATCCTCGCGGACCTCCCCCCCCATGGCGCACCGTAAGTCGCGCCAGCGTCTTGGACTGCGCGAGTCCCCTCGCGCTTTCGGCCGTAGCCCGGTGCCGCAGCCCCAAAGAAGAAGCGCTCCCAGGTCCCGGTCTGATGGATGAGCGCGTCCGCCCTGCGATCCGCGGCCTCGTCACGGCTCGGATGTCCCCTGGCCATCTTCCGGCAGGAAACGAGGCAACGAGGTTCACGACCGAGGGATTACCGGTCCCGCCGGCTACTCTTGCCTTAGTCGGGACAAAACCGGCTTTACGAAGCGACTGGATCGCGGGCAATTTTTCTCGCGCTGGATCTCCTATCCTGGCCGGCGGAACCCGATGTTGTCCATGTGCTCCCAGATTTCCTGGCGCTGGTTCGACCTGCGCTTTCCGCGCGATGTCGCCGCTTTTCTCGTCAGCCGCAACCTTCTCGGCCCCTCGGATAGGAGAAGACGGGCTCCTGCTGCCTGTCGCGCCTTGCTACGGCGCCTTTAGCAGTGGCTGGGTCTCGCGCTGACTGTGCTGTGCTGGATCCTGCTCACGCTGCCAGGCGTGGCCCAGACAACCGGGGCGAGCACCAGTTCGCCGGAATTTCAACGCAAAGCCCGGGCGCTCCAACTTATCTGGGGCGATGTGGAAAAACATCCCGAAGGCTCCGCTGAACGGCGCAAGTTCCAGGACGAGTTCCTGACCGAGAGCGAAGCCTTCGTGAAACTCTACCCGGATCATGGGGGGACCTGGGCGCTGCGCGGCCTGATCGCCGTGGAGCTCAAACTGCCTGAGGTAGGATGGGAAGCGGGACAAAAGCTCAAAGGACTGGGGCAGGAGAATTCTAGCAAACCGCTGTTTCAGGAACTGTTTGCCCAACTGGAACGGAACAAGTGGCCGGGTGACAAATCTCCGGGAGCCGGCCCGACCAAGCTGAAGAGCGCCAAGACATACGAGAACACGCTAGGGATGAAGTTCGTGCCGGTGGCAGGAACGGAGGTGCTGTTCAGCGTGTGGGAGACGCGCGTGGGGGACTTTGCGGCCTTCGTGGTGGCCACTGGCTACGACGCCACGGCTGGAATGTTGTCCTATCGTAGCGAGTTTTTTACGGAGTGGGGAAAGCGGGGGGACACTTGGAAGAGTCCGGGATTTGCACAGACCCCGAACCATCCGGTCTGCGGAGTGAGCTGGGAAGACGCACGGAAGTTCGCCGCGTGGCTGACAGAGAAAGAACGGCGTGAGGGGCGGCTGACGGCGCAACAGAGTTACCGGCTGCCGACGGACGAGGAGTGGAGTCGGGCCGTGGGCCTGACCAGCGAAAGCGGTAGCACGCCGGAGGCCCGCGACCTAGGGGTGGAGGGTGTCTATCCTTGGGGCGTGCAGTGGCCGCCGCCGCGTGGGGCGGGGAACTACGATTCCGATTCGCCCGGGAAGCTCGACACCGACAACTTTAACCGCACGAGCCCTGCGGGAAGCTTCGCCGCGAATCCGTTTGGGTTGTTCGATCTGGGCGGCAACGTGTGGGAATGGTGCGAAGATTACTACAACGGCAGCAGTGGTTCGCGCGTGGTGCGGGGCGGGTCGTGGTATAACCCCGTCCGGGAAGACCTCCTGTCGAGCAGCCGCTACTACGGTGCCGCCGACTATCGTTGCAGCCTATACGGTTTCCGGTTGGTGTTGGTGGGTGTGGGTGTGCGCTAAGCTGGGGCTGTGCTTTTTGCCCTCTGCTCTTTGACTCTTTTACCCTTTTCTGTTCGGCCGCGAAGCGCACGTAAGCGCCCTGACCTCCGAAAGCGGCAGAGGGCTGCCGCACTCCAAAACCTCGCGGACTTCCGCCACGGCGCCCCGTAACTCGCGCCAGCGTCTTGGACTGCGCGAGTCCTCTCGCGCTTTCGCCCGCGACGCTGGCCCAGCCTCCTCCCGCACTGTGAGCCCACCCCACGCCGTCGTTTGGGTTCCTCGCCCCAGCTTCGCCCCCCAAAGCGGCAGAGGGCTGCCGCACTCCGAAACCTCGCGGACTTCCCCCACGGCGCACCGAAAGTCGCGCCAGCGTCTTGGATTGCGCGAGTCCTCTCGCGCTTTCGCCCGCGTCGTCGGTCCCGCTTCATCCCGCACCGTGATCCCACCTCGCGTCGTGGTGTGCGTTCCTCGCCCCAGCTTCGCCGCCAAAGCGGCAGAGGGCTGCCGCACTCCAAAACCTCGCGGTCCCTCGCCACGGCGCATCGTAAGTCGCGCCAGCGTCTTGGACTGCGCGAGTCCTCTCGCGCTTTGGCAGCCAGACTTGCGGCCGATCCTCCGGTTTTCCTACCGTCCCCGTCATGCCCACGCCACCCACCCCGTGGCCACACGCCCCGACCCATCTGCTCCGAGCCGGAGGCACCTTCTTCGTCACTGCGAGCACCCTGGACCGGGTTCACCACTTCCGCGGCCCGGAACGACTCGCCGTCCTGCATCGGGGCCTGCTGACCTTGGCGCGGGACTTCGGTTGGCATCTGGAGGCTTGGGCCGTCTTCTCGAATCACTACCACTTCGTCGCCCACTCGCCCACGGAAGCCAGTGAAGCCACCAGCCTATCCGCCATGCTGCGGATGCTGCACACGCGCACCGGTGGCTGGCTCAACCGGCTTGACCAAACTCCCGGGCGGCAGGTGTGGTTCAATTACCGCGACACCCGGCTCACTCACCAGCGATCCTATTTTGCCCGGCTGAACTACGTGCATCAGAACCCGGTGAAGCACGGGTTGGTGCCGGTGGCCAATCAGTATCCGTGGGGCTCGGCCGCGTGGTTTGAACGGACTGCCTCGCCGGCCCAAGTGCGCAGCATTTACCGTTTCAAGACCGACCGGGTGAGTGTGCCGGATGAGTTCGACGTGGATGGGGACTGGTGACTCCGGGCAAAGCGGCAGAGGACTGCCGCAGTCCACAACCTCGCGGTAGGCCAAAGCGGGGTGTGAGCGGTCGCGCCAGCGTCTTGGAATGCGGCAGTCCTCTGCCGCTTTGGAGTTACTGCGCCCGGCCGACCATCGGTGTCGAGCGCGTGTTGCCGAACCCGACGTTGGTCTGGGCCTGCACGGTCACTTCGTCGCCGGCGAACCGGAGCGTGAAGGTGGTCTGGTAAGGCGTTTCGCGGGCGCACACCTTGAGGGTCAGCGTGTCGTCGGAGGTCCAGGCGCCGGCTGCCGCCATCGGTTCGGCGGGCAGCGGCCCCAGCGGCCCGCGCGGTGAGACGCCGAGCACGCCGGAGTCGTTCAGCCAACGTCCGTGACCGCAGCGCAGCCGGGTTTCGGTTCCGCTGATGGTGCGGGTCAGCAGCCAGCCGTCGCTGGCGAGCGCGGACACGTTCAGGGATTCCCAGCCGAGCTCGTTCATGGGGAAAACGTAGGTGCGGCCCAGCGCCGTCGCGCCGCCCGGCGCACTGCCTTTTCCCGCGGGCAACTTGACGGTGAGCGAGCGGAGTTTGGCGGCAAGTTGGTCCTGGGCGGTCCGGTTGGCGGCCAGTTTCCGGGCGCCGAAGGCCGGCAACAGGCGGTCCCAGACGTGGTTGAGCACGGCCTGCATGTCCCCGAGGCCGCTGGTGATGGCGACGACCGCGTCCTGTTCCGGCAGCACGAGGCAGTATTGGCCAAAGGCGCCGTCACCGCGGTAGGCCCCATGCCGGCAGCGCCAGAACTGGTAGCCGTAGCCCTGATCCCAGTCGCTGGCCGGATTGCTGCCGTTGGAGACCTGTTTGGCACTGGCCGCCTCGATCCACGCGGCGGGCAGCAGTTGCCGGCCGTTCCACCGGCCCTTTTGCAGGTAGAGCTGGCCGAACTTGGCGATGTCCTCCGTGCGCACGCGCAGGCCGTAGCCGCCGAGGTTGATGCCCTCGAAATTGCTGTCCCAGGTCGCGCCCTCGATGCCGAGCGGGGCCAACAGCCGGGGCTGCAGGTAGTCGAGCACGGTCTGCCCGGTGACCCTTTGCACGAGGGCGGACTGCATGAAGGTCGCCGGGGTGTTGTATTTGAAATGCGTGCCGGGTTTGTGCGGCACCGCCTGGGCGAGAAAGCTCTTCGCGGAAATCTTGTCGGGTGAGGTGGGCGGCTCGTCCTGATGGCCGGTGGACATCGTGAGCAGGTCCTGCACGCGCATGGCCTTGAGCAGGCCGCCCGGTTCCGCCGGGGCGTCGGCGGGGAAGAACTTCAGCACCTCGTCGGTCACCGCGACCTTGCCTTCGGCGACGGCGAAGCCGACGGCGGTGGAGGTGAAGCTCTTGCTCAGGGAATAGAGCTCATGCTTCGTCGCCGCGTCGTAGGGCGTCCACCAGCCTTCGGCGATCACGTGGCCGTGCCGCACGATCATGACGCTGTGGACCTGGTCCATGCCGTCGAGCGCCTGGACGAACTTCAGGACCTGGGCGGAGGAGACGCCCTGTTTTTCCGGGGTGCTGCGGGGCAGGTCAGCGCCCAAGGAGGCGGTGGCGAGCAGCAGCGCGGGGACGAATCCAAGCGAAGCCCTGAAGGCGGGGAAGAGCATGGGGAAAGGGTTTCGGGAGCCGGCCGTGCTGCCAAGCAAAAGCCCTGTGCGATTCGGTTGGCGAAACGTCGGGTCCGGTTTTGCGTCTCCGGCCGGTTTCGGGTGAAGTCGCGCCGGTGAACACCCGGATTGTCTACCCTTGGTAAGGCAGCGAACTCGACGAGAGGAATCAATGGTGAATGTGAATGATATGCCGTTTCCGTTATTGCTGGTGCGCGATGAAGGTGAGTTTGCAATCATTGCGGAGCCATCATGGCTGCAAATTGTGTATCAGCCGTTAGTGGACAGGGGCTACTACACAAATGGGACATACGTTTCGAAAAACGGTTCTGCTTATCGAATAACGGCGATAAAGTGCATTAAAGGGTATGGATGGTTGTGGGGCTACAGTCTTGTCCGTCCTCGCAGAATGATTGCCGAGGTTGTGATGATCGAGTGTGAAAACCCTTTCACGATCGAAGGTCTAAAGCAAAAAATCCTCAAAATGATGCATGGCGGGAGCACTTGGTCTTCGCGGGATGACTTTGATGATTTGAAGCAGAGTGTTGCGCTGGCTGACTCGTTTGCTTGCTTAATTGATGCACTACATACCTGAGTCAGGAGGACGTGTGAAAGTGATGGTGCATGGGTATGATGGGCCGAGTATCGGCCACGCCGCAGTGGGCGAGCAGCACGGTGACCTTGGGCTACACCTCGTGCCTGCGGACCAGCCTCACGCTGGCGCAGCCCGTCATCGGCAATTGGACCCACGGCAATATCCGGGACACCACCGGACGGCGGCCGTTACCATTCTGGGTGAACGGAGGTTCGGTGGATCTCGATTTGATCTGGGGTTAAGGCGGGCATCGGACTGCCTCCGGTTTTGCGTCGCCGGCCGGTTTCGGGTGAAGTCGCGCCGGTGAACACCCGGATTGTCTGCATCGGTGAATGCATGGTGGAACTGGCGCCGGCCGGAGCGGGGCTGTTGAAGCAGGGCTTCGCCGGCGACACGTTCAACACCGCCTGGTATCTGCGCCGTGAACTGCCGGCGTCGTGGGAGGTCGGCTACGTGACGGCGGTGGGCGATGACCCGCTGTCCGCGCAGATGGTGGCCTTCATGGAAGGGGCGGGCCTTGCGACGCGGCACATCCGGAGCATTCCGGGCGGGACGGTGGGCCTTTACCTGATCTCGCTGGAGCGCGGGGAGCGCAGCTTCACCTATTGGCGGGGGCAATCCGCGGCGCGGCGGCTGGCCGACCAGTCCGAGACCTTGAGCGCGGCGATGCGGGAAACGGGCTGGATCTACTTTTCCGGCATCACCCTGGCGATCCTGGCGCCGGAAGACCGCGAACGGCTGCTGCACTGTCTCCGGGAAGCGAAGGCAGCCGGCGCCCGGGTGGCTTTCGATCCCAATCTGCGGCCGCGCCTGTGGCCGGACGCGGGCACGATGTGCCGGGAAGTGCTCGCGGGCGCGACGGTGAGTTCGCTCGTCCTGCCGTCGTTTGACGAGGAAGCCACGTGGCACGGCGATGGCGGGGTGGAGGCGACGTTGGCCCGTTACCGAAGTCTCGGTGTGGAAACGGTCGTGGTGAAGAACGGCGCGGGAAGAATCGAGGCGGTGTCCGGCGGCCGGAGGTTCCATCACGACCCGCAGCCGGTGGAGCCCGTGGACACCACCGCGGCCGGCGATTCGTTCAATGCCGGCGTGCTGGGCGCCTTGGCGACCGGAAGCGAATTGCCGGAGGCGTTGGCGCGGGGATGCGCGCTGGCCCGGCGGGTCATCGGCGGCTCGGGCGCGCTGGTGCCGTAGCGGTCAGCGGCTGAGGGATTCCGTCGCCCGGACGATCTCGGCCGCCATGGTGGCATCGGTGTAGCGCTCGAACACGCTGGCGCGACCGGTGGTGCCGAGTTCGTGCAGCTGCACCGGATTCAGCAACAGCGGTTCCAGTTCCCCGACCAGCGCCTCGACCGTGTTGGGCCCGCACACCACACCACCGCCGGTGTCGTCGAGGATGTCCGCGAAGCCGGCCCGATCGGGTTGGACCAGGGGGGTGCCGGCCGCGAGCGCTTCGATCTGATACAGGCCAAACGATTCGCTGATCCGCGCGGGCACCGAGAGCACGTCACACTCGGCGTAGAACCGGACCTTTGCCTCGCGCGACACGTTCGGTTGAAACGTGGCTTCGTCGGCCAATCCGGCGCGGGCCAGTTTGCCCCGCTGTTCGTCCACATACTGCTCGTCCGTGGGGCCGCAGCCGCCACCCACCCTGAGACGGAGTTGCGGCAGGTGTCCGCGCCGCCGGAGTTCGATGAAGGCGTCCACCACGAGGTCCAGACCCTTCTCGGGACACATGCGGGCAAAAAAACCGAGCGTCAGCGGATCACCGGGACGCTTGGCAGGGCGGGGTGGGAGGCGGTCGTAACCGTCAAGGCTGATGCCGTTGGGAACCACCCGGACGCGCTCCGGCGAGAGGCGGAGGCGCTGGGTCATGCGCCCGGCAAAATAGCGGGTGGGCGCGATCCAGCCGTCCACCTCGTCGGCCCGTTGGGCGAGGGTTTCCCAACACGCGCGGCCCGCCTCGCCCGGGATGGAATCGAGAAAGGTCTCCTCGCTCTGGAGGAACACGATGACCTTCGTCTTCAGGCGCTGCCGAAGCTGGCGCGCGAGGCCGATCAACAGGGCGTTCGAGAGGAAAATCGCGTCGGGCGCGGGCTGTTGGCCGAGCCACTGGACCAGTTCCTCGAGATCCCGGGCCTGGTTGCCCTCTTCGCCGCGGAGCATGGACAGCGTGAGTTCGCCCACGTCCTCGGCCTTGGTCTTCGCGGCCCGGCCGGAGGCGAGCTTCAGCAGCGCCGGGGCATCAAACAGGCGCCGGACCCAGCCGGGCAGCCGCCGGTGCAGCGGCATCAACTGGTCCAGGTAGACGTTGATGCCGCCGAAGAACGTGGGCGTGCTCGCCGTGGGCGCCTCATCCAGCGTCAGTGGCAGGTAAAGCGGCACCATCAGCGTGTCGTGGCCCTGGCGGCGCAGGGCGGCGACCAGCGTGTTGTCGCGGAAGCAGTTCCCGCAATACATCCCGCCCGCGCCGGGCGTGAGTTGCACCAGTTTCACCGGCGGACGGTAGGGGTTGGTCAGGCCGCGACAAGCGGGGCGCGGGACCCGGAGGTTTTGGGCACGCCGTAGGGCAGGGGTTCCGGCATGGGGGTGAACTCGGAGAAGGCGGCGAAGAGGCGCGTGAAGTCCTTGTTCACGTCGCCCGACAGGCAGTCCGTCAGGTCCCCGGCCAGTTCCGGCGACTTGTCGGTGACCATGCGGAAGCTGACCGTCGGGTCGTAGAAGGCATAGACGAGCTTGCGCATGTTCTCGATGCCTTCGCGCATCACGGCGCTGTAGCCGGCGAACCGGTGCGCGCCGTAGTCCGCAGCCACGAGGGCTTCATGCACCGCGTCGGCCGCGGCGACGCCGCTCTTGAGGGCGAGCATCAGGCCGCTCGAGAACACGGGGTCCAGGAAGCCGTAGGCATCCCCGACAAGGACCAGGCCATCGGCGGCGGAGTATTCGGAGCGGAAGGTGTATTCGTTGGTGATCCAATATTCGCCGGTGCAGGTGCCGGAGGCGAGGCGGTCGGCGATCCACTGGTTGTTCGGGATCTCCCGTTCCAGGATGGCCTTGGGATCCTTCACGCCGTCGCGGGTCAGATACTTCGCATCGGAGACCACGCCCACGCTGACCATGTCGTTGTGCTGCGGGATGTGCCAGAACCAGCCCTTGTTGGGGATGAACGCCACGGTCGTCTGGCCTTCGTCAATGCCTTCGTCCCGCTTCGAGCCCCGGTAGTAGGTCCAGACCGCGATCTTGTTCAGCTTCGGGTCACCCCGGCGCCAGACGTTGGTGGTGGCCGCGAGGGCGTCGCGTCCGGTCGCATCTATGGTGATGGGAGCCCGCAGTTCAAACTCCTCGCCGTCGGCATTCCGGACCCGGGCGCCGACGTTGCGCTCGCCGTCCTTCAGCAGGGCCACCACCTCGTGGCGTTCCCGGAAGTCCGCGCCCTTGGACTCGGCATGTTCCTTGAGCATCAGGTCAAACTCGCTCCGCAGCACCTGCCAGGACTGGGCGACGGTCTCCCGGTCGTAGCGGTTGAAGAAGTAAAACGGCTGGCTGGCCTTGCCGGACGGCGCCACAAACTGGACGGAGAACTTCTTGGTGAAGTGCGACTGCTTCAGTTTCGGGATGAACCCGATCCGTTCCAGCGGGGGATAGGTGAACGGGATCATGGACTCCCCGATGTGGTAGCGGGGAAACGATTCCCGCTCGAGCACCACCACCTTGTGTCCCTGTTCTGCCAGCACACAGGCCGCGGCGCAGCCCGCCGGCCCGCCGCCAACGATCACGACCTCACAGGTTTCCAATTTCATACGTGGACGTATTATCTTCCGGGGACAGCTACCCCAAGTCGAAAGATGCGCAAGTGGCCGCTGCGATCGCTCGCGCATTTTTTTTTTGCTTCGTGCCCTGCCGGTTGCCTGTCCCCGCCGGATGCGCCGATTCTCCGCCCCCGGTCCCGCGACCGGTGGGCTGGGCCGCCGATGGCCGGGAAATCGGCTTGCCCCCCCCGCGCCGGTCCGCACCCTCCGCCCGTCTGTGGCTGCCGAAACCGTCATCATCGTTCCGACCTACAATGAGCGCGACAACCTCCCGCAGCTCGTCAAGCGGCTGATGGCGCAGCCCGTGGAGTTGGACGTGCTCGTGGTGGATGACAACTCCCCGGACGGCACCGGGCAGGTCGCCGACGAAATCGCGGCGGCCAACCCCCACGTCCATGTGCTGCACCGGCAGGAAAAGAACGGGCTCGGACGCGCCTACATCGCCGGCTTCGAGTGGGCGCTGGCCCGGGATTACGAGTTCATCTTCGAGATGGACGCGGATTTCTCGCACAATCCGGCCGATGTGCCGGCGTTTCTCCAGGCCGCGAAGACGGAGTCGGCCGATCTGGTGTTGGGCTCGCGTTACGCCAACGGCATTCGGGTCATCAACTGGCCGCTGAACCGGCTGCTGCTGAGCATCTTTGCCGGCAAATATGTCCGCGTAATCACCGGCATGCGGATCAGCGATCCGACCGGCGGGTTCAAGTGCTTTCGCCGGCGAGCGTTGCAGGCGATCGACCTGCCGACCGTGACCAGCAACGGCTACAGCTTCCAGATCGAGCTGACCCACCGGGTCTGGCGCCGGGGCATGAAGATCTCCGAGGTGCCGATCATCTTCACCGACCGCTTCCAGGGCACCTCCAAGATGTCCAAGGAGATAGTCCGGGAAGCGCTTTGGGTGGTGTTCAAGCTCTGGCTGGAGAACGGGCTTCGCCGCACCGTTCCCCCGCCGGAGCTGGACTAATTCGGGCCAGCCTTGCTGGGACTCCGTGATTTGGGGCGTGAGGCCGCTTTAACGCGAATGACTTTTTCCAGGGAAATCTTGGCTGACGCTTTTCGTTACTGGGAGAAACGTCGCTTAATCTACAACGCGGTTCTCGCAGTCATTACGGTCGGCGGGTTTCTCTTGCTCATGCCACGTTCCTTGCAGGTTTTCGAAGCCAAGACCGTTTACGTGACATTCTCTTTGGCTGTTGGTGCGAACGTCGCGTATTGCGCAGCCTACATTCCTGACCTCGTCGCTCAGGCGCTAGGGTTTGGCGACCGATGGCGGAGATGGCGGGGCTGGGTGTTTGTTTTTGGCGTCTTGCTCGCCGCCGTCATCGCAGTTCCAACTGTCACGGTGTGCTTTGCGGCTCCGTTTTCGCACTGATGATACCGCCGCTTCCTGAGCGCCTTGAGACTCCAAGCCGGTCTGAATACTTGGATCACTGAGGCATCAGGTGAGTCGGTTTGCGAAAACTCTACCGTGCAGGATTGCCCTCGCGGGTCGCAACCGCAGGTTCTCAAGTCAGGCCGCTTGGCGCATGAACTCGTCGAACTCCGGATCGCGCACAGCCTCGCGTTTCTCGATCTTCCGGCGGAGCTTGTTGAGCGCGACGTTCTGGATCTGGCGGATGCGTTCGCGGGTCACGCCGAACTTCTCGCCGACTTCCTCCAGGGTCCGTTCCGGTCCGCCATCCAATCCGAAGCGATAGCGGATAATGGTCAGTTCGCGCGGATCGAGCTGTTCCACCAGTTCCCGCACCAAATCCTGGCGGGTGAGCGTTTCGAGGTCCTCGTAGGCGGTCGTGGCGTTCTCGTCCTTGACGATGTCAGCGATGCGGGTGTCGTCGTCATCGCCCAACGGGGCATCCAGGGAAGCGGGCCGGTAGCTGGCCTGGATCAGTTCGGTGACGCGTTCCGCGGTCATCCCGAGGACTTCGGCGACCTCCGCGTCGGTCGGTTCGCGGCCGAGTTCCTCGTGGAGCTGCATGGCCGTGCGCCGGATCTTGGAAACGCGGTCCACGAGGTGAACCGGCAGGCGGATGGTTTTGCCCTGGTTGGCGAGGCCGCGCTTGATGGCCTGCTTGATCCACCAAGCGGCGTAGGTCGAGAGTTTGGCGCCTTTGGTGGGATCAAAGCGCTCTACGGCGCGCATGAGGCCCATGTTGCCCTCGTTGATCATGTCGAGGAGCGGCAGGCCCATGCCATCGAAGTCTTTGGCGATCTTCACCACCAGCCGGAGGTTGGCCTTGATCATGTGCTCGCGGGCGGCGGCGTCTCCGCGCTGGATGCGGGCGGCCAGCTCGACTTCCTGTTCCGGCGTCAACAGCGGCGTCTCGCTGATCTCCCGGAGATACATCCGCAGGCTGAAATCGCCGTCCCGCGCCATGGTCCGGGACTCGCGCCCGGGAGCTTCCGGAGCGGCGGTCGCGGGCTCCGGCACGGCGGCCGGGGGTGGTTCGGCCGCCGGAGGCGGCGCGACTTGGTTGAGTGGAAGCGGCGGGGTCGGGACAAAACGGGCGGGATTGCACCGCTCGGTCTTGCCCTCGATTGCCCGTCGAGCGGTTCGTCGTCCCGAAGTCTTGGCTCCGCCATTGCCTGAGAAGAGTCTCGTCATAACCCGGTTCCTGCTTTCGAGTCCGTGATAGCAGGCTCCCCGCCAAACCATCGGCCGTTTGTCGGTGCTGCTTGAGGCGGTTGATTGCGGCCTAAATCCGGCGTTCAAATTTTGTTTACAAATGAAAACAAAATCGCCGGGACGCTCCTACCGGCCGGAACTGGGCAAGTGTTGCCTACTGTCGGGGGAGAATGATCAGATCCCGTGATCGCACGGAGCAGTCGAGGGCATGGCCGCTCACGAGGCTTTCAGCCGGATTCTGGGCGAAGGCCTTGAAGGTCCAGCCGGAATGGGTCCGCAGCACGTATTCCTCGATCTCACCCAGGTAGTTGATCCGGGTGATTTCGCTCGCCAACTGATTGGGCGCCTGGGGGGTGAACTGGACTGATTCCGGGCGGAAACCAATCCAGACCGAGTTTCCGGCGGAGAGGGCTGGGTGGCTTTCCCCGACCAGGACTCCTTCCCGGGTCCTCACCCGGGTGGTGTCAGCCGTCACGGCTTCGACTTCGCCTTCGATCCAGTTGGTCTCCCCGATGAAATCCGCGACGAAGCGGTTGGCCGGACGGCGGTAAACAGTCCTGGGATCGCCCAGTTGTTCCACCACTCCGTCCTTCAGCACCGCCATGCGGTCGGCCAGCGAGAGGGATTCCTTCTGATCGTGGGTCACATAGACCGTGGTGATGCGGGTTTCGCCGTGGATACGCCGGATCTCGTCGCGCATCTCCAGCCGGAGGCGGGCGTCGAGATTGGAAAGGGGCTCGTCCAGCAGCAGCACATCGGGCCGGATGACGAGCGCCCGGGCCAGGGCCACCCGCTGCTGCTGGCCGCCGGAAAGCTGGTTGGGCGAGCGGTCGGCATAGGCCTCCATCCGCACCGTCTTGAGGGCTTCGGCCACGCGGTCCGCCTTTTCTTGGGCGGGCACGTTTCGGATTTCCAAGCCATACGCGACGTTTTGGGCGACGGTCATGTGCGGCCATAGCGCGTAACTCTGGAAGACCATGCCGGTGTTCCGCTCGTGCGGCGGCACCGTGTTCATCACCTTGTCGCCGAACCGCAGTTCGCCGCCATCCGGCTGGTAGAAGCCGGCGATCAGACGGAGCAGGGTGGTCTTGCCGCAGCCGCTCGGTCCCAGCAGGAAAAACAGCTCACGGTCGGCGATGTCCAGCGAGACCTCCCGCAACACGGTCGTGGAACCGAAACGTTTGGTCAGATTGCGGATGCTGATTTGCATGGCGGATAAGGGGGCGGGGTCTCACCGGCCGGCGAGGCGGCGATACTTTTCCTGGGCCCACCGCTGCCAGTCCAGTTTGGTGCGCTGGCGGATTTCCGGATTTTGCCAGCCGCCTTGGGCGAGGTCGGCGGCTTCCTTTTCGCTGAGGGGCATGCGGCCCAGTTCGCGGCGTAGTTCGACCGGGTCGCCCTGGGCGGCCACCGCCTTGCGGGCGGCCTGCAGTTCGCCGTGGAGATCCACCACCATGCCGCCGAACAGCGAGCGGACCACGTCGCGCCGGCTGCGGGCGAGGCGGGCGTTGTAGGAGAAATTCTGCCGGTAGGTGAACGGGTTGAAGTGAACCCGGCTCGCCGCGCCGTAGCGGTCGTAAATGGCCGGTCGGATGGGCAGCCGCTCGATGCTGTGCTCGACCGGCCCCTCCGGGTGCCCGGCGGGCAGGAACCAGAGCTTTTGGCCTGCTTCGCCGAGCACAAATTCCATGAAGCGTTCCGCCGCCCGGCGGTGCGGGGCGCCGACGAGGATGGCGATCCCGTCGGCGCTGACGGCGGTGAAATCCTCGGGCACCACCATGTCGAGGTTGGTGCCACCGGCGGCCGCCATCTGGATGAACCCGTAGTAGTCGATGCAGAAGGCGTAGGCGACCTGGCCGAGGGCGCATTCCTTGGCCGTGCTGGAACTCATCCGGTCGAACTGCCGGACATTGCCGCCGATGGCGTGCAGCAGTTCCCAGCCGCGTTCCCAGCCGTAGGCCTGCAGGAAGGCCTCGAACATGTTGTTCATCGTGCCGCTGTTGCGTGGGTCCCCGGCGCCGATCCAGCCCTGCAATTGGGGCCGGGCGAGGTCTTCCCAACGGCGGATCAACGGCAGGCCGGTCAGGCCCTGGACGCGCCGGTTTTGCAGGATGCCAAAGCTGGACAGGCAGGCCCCATACCAGGTCCGGCCCGCGTCAAACACCTCCGCGTCCTGCGCCTTCTGGGGAATGGCGGCCGCGAATTCGGGTGCCGGCTGGAACGGCAGCAGCAGTTTTTTCGCGGACAGGCCGAGGAACGGTTCCGGGCCGCCGCCGAAAAACATGTCGATGCCGATGCCGGCCGGTTTCGATTTGAACTCGGATTCGACAAACCGCTGCGCTTCGCCGGAGCCGCCCACGTCGCGCCACTCCACGGTGTCCGGAGCCGCGACGCCTTGGGCGGCCTGCCACTTCGCAAAGCCGCGGGAGAACTCCTGCCGGATTTCCTCGGGATGAGGCGTGATGACGATGACCGCGTCCGCGTGCAGGCGCACGGCGGCAAGGGTCAGGAACGACAGCAGAACAACGCGGCGCAGGAGGCTCACAGCCGGATAAAGATCTTTCGCTGATACAGGAACCGGGCGAACACGAGCATGACGCCCAGCGCGGCCAGGGCAATCAGGACCTCGCCGAGGCCGGCGTTCTGGGAGTTCAGCCAGGTCCGGAGGTCGCCGCCCACGAACCGTTCGGCCACCTTGCGGAAATTCAGGATCTGCGCCGCGAGGTAGATCGTGATGGCGTTGCTGCCGATCCAGACGAAGGGCCGGCACCACGCCTGGAGCCGCCAAACGTCCACCACCTGGAAGAACACCCCGAGCAGCACCATGCTGTAGCCGCCCGCGGCGAGGACGAAGGACGACGACCAGATCTTCTTGATGACCGGGAAGTGAATGCCCCAGCCCCAACCGGCGGAAAAACACAGGCAGCCGAAGACGATCAGCATCAGCGAACGGTTGCCCAGCGAACGGTCCTCGCGCAGCAGCCAGACGCCCGAGAGCACGCCGAGCAGGCAGGTCACGATGGCGGGGAACGTGCTCAGCAGGCCTTCGGGATCCCAGTAGGTGTCGTAAAGTTTCCCGGGCAGGAACTGGAAGTCGAAGTGGTTCGCCAGATTGTAGCCAGGGTGAAACTGGCCGTAGATGGTGCCTTCGGTGCGATTGAAGAGTTCCACGGCATTGGTGGTGCCGTGTTGTTTCGCCAACTCGGCCATGTTGGCGGCGGTCATGTTGATGTCGCGGATCGGGACCTGCCAGAGCAGCAGCCAGTAACCGATCAGGATGGTCGCCGAGATGACCGCCAACCAGCGGGCGCGCAGGAACAGGAAAAGGAGTCCGGCCGCCGTGTAACAGAGGGCGATCCGCTGGAGGACGCCCAGCACGCGGATGTCCGGCCAGAGGCGGCTCAGGCCCCCGGAATAGAACAGCCCGACGGCGAACAGCAGGGCGCCGCGGAGCAGCACCTTGCGGGCGCAGGCGAGCTTGCCCTCCTTGGCCGCCGCCTTGCGCAGCGACAGCACGATGGACACGCCGACGATGAAGACAAACAGCGGAAAAATGAGGTCGTAGAACCGGAGCCCGTCCCATTCGACATGGGTGAGCTGGGTCTTCACGTGGGTCCAGAACGGGGCGTCGCTCCAGCTGTCGATCGCGGTGAACAGGTAACCGGCGCCGACGATCCAGAACATGTCGAACCCGCGGAGGGCATCCACCGACATGAGCCGCTCCGGCAACTGGCCGATCTTTTTCTTTTTCCAGATCTTCTGCGGCTTGGTGGCGGCGCCGCCGGCCGTTGGGCCTGCGGACTGGGACGCACGGGAGATTTCCTGGTTTTCGCTCATGGCCGTGGGTTCAGAGGCGGAGGAACAGATTGCGGCGATACAGGCTGCGGGCGAGCCAGACAACGAGGAGGATACCGACGAGGGAAATCAGCAATGATCCCAGCCCGGGAAGAAGTCCGTCGAGGACCGCCTTGACGTTGCCGCCGAACAGCCGGCTGGCGAGCTGGTCGAAGCTGATGAGGTTGCTCGCCAGATACACGGTGATGGAGTTCATGCCCACCCAGAGGAGGGGCGTGCACCACTTCCGCCATTGGCGAACGTCAATCACGTAGTAGAAGCCCGCCAAGGCGAGGCAGCTCCAACCACCGGCTACCAGCACATAGGACGACGTCCACAGCTTCTTGATGATCGGAAACCCGTAGCCCCACAGCGTTCCGGCCACCACCAGGGCCACGCCCGCGCCGGCCAGCCGCAGCGCCTTTTCCGTGCCGGTCTTCGGGGAATCCTTCAGGAACAGGCCGACAAAAACGCCGATCAGGCACGTCACCACCGCCGGGACCGTGCTGAGCACGCCTTCAGGGTCGTAGTTGCCGTCCCATTTCCGGCCGGGCAGGAAGCGGAAGTCGAAATGATTCACCACGTTCAGCCCCTCGGCGTAGCTGCCGCGGATGGTGTTCGTGGCCGAGTGATAGAACGCCGCTGCGTTGGTGGTGCCGGCTGCGCGCATCGCCTCGGCAAAGGCAGCCTTCTCCAGGTTGACTTCAGGCACCGGTGACCAGGCGAGCAATCCCCAGTAGCCCAGCAAGATTGCGGCGGCGATGCCCAGCAAGGTCCGGGTCCGGCAGAACAGGAACAGCACGCCGGCCCCGAAATACGCCAGCGCGATGCGTTGCAACACGCCCAGCAAACGGATGTCCGCCAGGGGAGTGCTCAGGCCGCCGTAGTAGAAGATGCCGAGCAGATAGAGCAGCAGGCTGCGCCGGAACAGGCGGATGAGCGCGGCGTCCTTGCCCCGTTCCTCCCGGGCGCGCCCGAGCGAGAACACCAACGAGACGCCGGCCATGAATACGAACAGCGGGAAGATCAGGTCGTAGAACCGGAATCCTTCCCAGGCGACGTGATCAAGCTGTTCTGCGATCGAGTGCCAGAGCGGTCCCGCGGCCACGTGGGTGGCGGCGTGGCCGATGGAATCGCCCCCCATGATCCACAGCATGTCGAAGCCCCGCAGGGCATCGAGGGACATGAGCCGGCCGCGTCCGGGCTCCGGTTGGACACCGCCGGCAGGCGCTGCCGGCGTGGAACTGTCTTGGGAAGCCATGTTTGCCCGGAGGAAATCACGGGCATTTCCCCTAGGCCAACCGGAATCGTGGTCGAAGCACCGGGGGGCGCATCTTTTCAGCAGGACTGGAGGGCTTGCCTCGGCTTGCCCGAAGTTTCCGGCGGTCGGATCCGCCGCGACGCAATCTGCGCCGGCTGCCACGGTGAAAGAGATGCGCCCGCTCCGGGGTGATGGCGTGGTCGGAAAGGACCGGCTGGCTGTCCTTGTGAGGAAACTGGCTGGCCCCCCTTGCCAAACCGACAACGGCGATAACTTTAAGCCGGTTTTGACCGGGAAGGGAATTCCGACTGCCGATGGAGAACAACGCAACCAATCCAGCCGCCCCGCCGCAGGTGCCGGTGGACATCGAATCATGGGCGCAATCTCTGGTGCAGTTGGGGCGCCTGGCCGGGGTGGAGGTCGGCTTGGCCCGCGCCCGGCTGGCGGTCAGCTCCGCGCTCAAGGGCGAGACTGCGGCCTCACTCGAAACCATGGGCGCGGCCGCTGCGCTGGTCGGTCTGCGGGCCAAGCTCGTGCGCCTTTCGGTGGCCGATGCGGTGGGACACGCCCGGCAGGATACGCCGCTGGTCTCTTGGAGCCCGGCAGAGCGTCGCTGGCTGATCGTGCAGCAGTGCGGCCTGTTCACCGCCAAGATCGCCGATCCGGTGCGACCCGGGGAAGCCCAGCCAGTGGGGCGCGAGCAATTGGCGCGGTTGCTCGGGCTCGCGAGTGAGCGGGAGGCGGCGGATTTTGCGATTGTCCACTCGGAACGCCCGGCCGATGTCATCGCCAGCCAGCCGGCGGCCCATCCGGATGCGCCCCTGACCGGGCCGTCCGGCGGACACGGCGGGGCGCATGCCCACGGGCACGGCGTTCCTTGGCAGCGTTTTGGCGCCCTGCTGGCCGGGGAAAGGCAGGACATCAAGGTGTTCGTCATCTTCAGCCTCGTGGCCGGCCTGCTCTACCTGTCGGTGCCGCTGGCCGTGGATGCGTTGGTCAGCAACCTCGCGTTTGGCACCGATGCGCGGCCGTTCCTGCAGGCAGTGTTTTTCGTCAGCGCCGGTCTTCTGGCCTGCCTCGCGCTCGCGTCCGGAGTCCGCCTGTTCAAGCATATCCTCGCGGAAGTGATCCAGCGGCGGATCTTCGTGCGCCTGGTCGCGGACCTCGGACATCGCCTGCCGCGGGTGAAGCCGGAGGCGCTCGACGGCCAACATGGTCCCGAACTCGTGAACCGGTTTCTCGACGTGGTGACCCTGCAAAAGGCCTCCGCCATCCTCCTGATGGACGGTCTCGACGCGGCCTTTGCGATGGTCATCGGCATGGTGCTGCTGGGGCTGTTCCACCCGCTGCTCCTGGTGTTCGTCATCCTGCTGATCGGCCTGCTGTGGCTGGTCCTTTTCGTCTCGGCCCGGGGCGCGGTGCGGACGAGCGTTGCCGAATCGCGGGCGAAGTATGCGGTGGTCCACTGGTTTGAGGAGATTGCCCGGCACCCCAATCTTTTCAAAGGCCCCGGCGGTTATGGCCTGGCGATTGACCGGGCCGACCAACTGGCCCGGACCTACCTCGAGGCCCGGCGAAGCCACTTCCGCATCCTGCTGCGGCAGATCGGCGGCCTGTTGGGCCTGGAAGTGCTCGCGACGGTCGGGCTGCTGTTCGTCGGCGGGGTGCTGGTCCTGCGGCAGGAACTGACGCTAGGCCAGCTGGTGGCCAGCGAGCTGACGGTCGCGTCCATCGTGGCGGCCTTGGCCAAGCTGCCGAAGCAACTGGAAGTCTGGTATGACGCCATGGCGGCGACCGACAAGGTCGGGCACTTGGTGGATCTGGAGACGGAACGGGAGGACGGCGACCAGCCGCCGGCCCACGATGCCTCCGCCCGGGTGCGAGTTCAGGGGGTGACCTTCGGATATGAGCCCGGCCGGCCACTATTCGAAGGCCTCGCCTTTGACCTTGAGCCCGGAGAATCCGCGGCGCTCGCCGGTGCCCAGGGAAGCGGTGCCAGCACGGTGCTGTCGCTGATCTACGGCCTGCGGATGCCGGAGTCGGGCTTTGTCACGGTAAACGGGCTGGACGTCCGCAACTGGAACCTCGAGCACCTGCGCAGCAAGGCGCTGCTGTTGCGGGCTTCCGACATCATGGATGGCACCGTGGCCGACAACCTCCGCCTCGGCCGACCGGATCTCGGCTACGACGATGTGCGCGTCGCACTCGAACGCGCCGGACTGTTTGAGGACGTGATGGCCATGCCGGAAGGATTGAATGCGCCGCTGACCACCGGCGGCCTGCCGCTCTCCAGCCGCCAGCGCGTGCGGCTGCTGGTGGCGCGAGCGCTGGCCCAGAAGCCGTCGCTCTTGCTGGTGGACGAGCTGCTCGACGGATTGGACGCCGCCACCTTCGGCACCCTGGCGGACGTGATCTTTTCGCCCAAAGCCGGCTGGACCGTGCTGATCGCCACCCGCGACGAGGAAGTGATCCGGCGCTGCCGGAAAGTCATCCGCCTCGGGGACGCCGCAGTGGCCTGATCTGGAACCGAACGCAGCGAACCAAGCCATGAGCGACTCCAGTTCCCAACCCCACCCCACCGGCGGTCCCAGCCCCGCGGATCGCCTTCCCGCGATGGCGCTCGTCGGCTCGACCCTGCTCGCGCGCCGGGTCGCGCTGAGCATCATCATCGGCTTTGCCCTGCTGGTGCCCGCCCTGCTGTTCCTGCCTTGGCGGCAGTTCGTCAGCGGCACCGGACGCGTGATCGCCTTCGACCCGCTGGATCGCCGGCTGAACCTGGAGGCGCAGGTTTCCGGCCGGGTCCGCAAACTGCACGTGATGGAAGGCCAGCGGGTGAAGTCCGGCCAGGTCATCGTCGAGATCCAGGACAACGACCCCAACCTGCTCAACAACCTGCGCCTGCAGCGGGAGGCCGTGCTGTCGCGCCGGGCCTTTGCCAGCAACCGGGTCGAGGATCTCTCGGTGCAGATCGCCCAGCAGGAGCTCGCGCGCCAGCAGGCGCTCGACGTGGCGCGCCAGCGGGTGGCGGCGACCAAGATCGCGGCGGAAACCTCGCTGCTGAACTTCGACCGCCTCCAAAAGCTCGAGGGCAAGGGACTGGTTTCCCGGCGGGATTTTGAACTGGCCACGCTGTCGCGTGACAGCACCGCGGCCGATTTCGCGGGCGCGGAAGCCACGTTGCGCCGGACCGAGAATGACTTCCAGGCGACGTTGGCCGGCCTGCGGGCCCAGCGGAATTCCGCCCAGTCCGACGTGGCCAGCGCCGAGCGTGATCTGGCTGGCGTGGACATTGCCATCAGCCAAAACCTCCGGCAGGTCGTCGAGGCCCCGCGCGATGGCATCGTGCTCAGCGTCGCCGTCACCGACGGCACTTACCTGCGGCCCGGTTCGCCCATTTGCGTCCTGATTCCCGAAACCGAAAGCCGGTTTGCCGAAGTGTGGCTCGACGGCAACGACACGCCGCTGGTCCGGCCGCGCGGCGAGACCAACGGCGTCGTGGTTCCCGGCAGCCCGGTGCGGCTGCAGTTCGAGGGCTGGCCGGCGGTGCAGATCGTGGGCTGGCCCAGCGTCGCGGTGGGAACCTTTGGCGGCGAGGTCGTGTTTGTGGATCCCACCGACAACGGGAAGGGGAAGTTCCGGGTCGTCGTGGCGCCGCTTCCGGACCAGAAACCGCGGGACGGCAAAATGGAGCCGGTGACCTGGCCCTCGAACCGGTGGTTGCGCCAGGGCGTGCGCGTGAATGGCTGGGTGATGCTGGAGCAGGTGCCGCTGTGGCGCGAGCTGTGGCGTCAGTTGAACGGCTTCCCGCCCGTCGTCGTGGACGGTGAACCCGACAAGTTCAAGAAGTGAGCCCCGCGATGCCTCGGCACGGAACAATGGTTGGGCCCGGCGGCATTGCCCGGAGCACATCCCGGCTTTGCTGGGTCGCCCTAGTCGCGCTGTGCGTGTGGGTTGGGCTGCGCAGTGGGGCCCGTGCCCAAGCCACGAATGCCCTCCCGTTGGCCCTGGGCGAGGTGCTGCATTCGGTGACCAACCAGTATCCGCCGATGCTGGCGGCACTGATCGAACGCGACGTGGTGGCCGGCCGTTTGCGGAGTGCCCAGGGCGCCTTTGACTTCACCGTCTTCAGCAAGCTGTTCGGCACGCCCCACGGCTACTACGAATCCGGCACCTGGGATTCCGGCTTCGAACAGTTCACCGGCATCTGGGGCGGCACGGTGTTCGGCGGCTACCGCATCACCCGTGGCGACCGGCTGCCCGACTACGACTACACCCGCACCCAGCGCGACGGCGAGGCCCGCCTCGGCTTCCGGCTGCCGTTGCTGCGCGACGGCTCAATCGACCGGCGGCGGGCGGCCATCCTCAAGGCGGACCTCGACCGGCAGATCGCCGACCCGCTGATCCTGCGGCAGCGGCTCGACTTTGTCCGGGCCGGCAGCGTGGCGTATTTCAACTGGCTGGCCGCCGGGGAACGGTGGCGGATCGCGGAAGAGCTGCTCCGGGTTGCCCTCGATCGTGCCGCCGCCCTCACCAACCAGGTCGAGGCCGGGCACATTCCCCGCATCGTGCTCACCGACAACCTGCGCCTCGTCGTGGCCCGCGAACTCGGCACCGTGCAGGCCCGCCGGCGTTTCGAGGGCGCGGCGCTGGCCCTGTCGCTGTTCCTGCGGGACGCCGAAGACCAGCCCGTGGTGGCTGGGCGCGAGCGGCTTCCCGGGGGATTCCCGGAGGCCGCGGCTCCGGACGTCTCGCGCCTGGTCGCCGATCTGGTGCAGGCGGAAACGCGGCGCCCGGAGATCGCCCGGCTGCGATTGTCGGCGGACAAACTGGCCGTGGACCGCCGGCTTGCCCGCAACCAGCTCCTGCCCAACCTCGACGCCGGGGTGGTCGGCAGCCGGGATTTCGGGTCCGGCACCTACAAGGACAAGGGCGAATTCGAAGTGCAGGCCGGAATCGAGCTGAAGGTTCCCCTGCAACGCCGGGAGGCGAAGGGGCGGCTGGCCGAAATCGAGGCGCAGCAGGAACAGCTCGGCAACGAACAGCGTTTTGCGCGGGACCGCATCCGCACCGAGGTCAACGACGTGTTCTCCGCCCTCAGCGCGGCATGGGAGCAGACCCAGCGCACGGGGCTGAACGTGGAACTTGCCCGCGCCTTGCAGACGGCGGAACAGGAACGGTTCGACCAGGGCGCCACGGACCTGCTCGCGCTGCAACTGCGCGAGCAGGCGACCTTCGACGCGCAGACCGCGGCGGTGGAAGCGGCCTTCGAGTATTTCCGCGCCCAGGCCGACTACCGGGCGGCCGCGGCGCTGGATGTGCCCTGAGGTTGCCCCTTCGGGGCAGTGACCGCGGTGAAGTGTTGCGAAACCTTAACGCCCGCTTCCCGGTCTTTTCTTCCGACCATGCCAAGGTTCCCCCGCTTGAATCACGAGCTCCGTCACGGACCGCCGCCGGTTGTTGCCCGTGCCCGGCGGGCTTTCACGCTCATCGAACTGCTGGTCGTCATCGCGATCATCGCGGTGCTGGCGAGCATGCTGCTGCCCGCCCTCAGCAAGGCGAAGAGCCGCGCGCTGGCGACCTTCTGCCTGAACAACACCAAGCAGCTCGCCCTCGCGGCCCATCTGTATTCCGGCGACAATCAGGAATGGCTCCCGCCGGTTCAGGTCGCAATCCCGGGCGGGGAAACCTGCTGGCGTCCGTTCCTGTTCCGTTACGCGGCGAGCCCGGGCGCTTACGACTGCCCGGCGGAAAAGGCCGAGGTGTATGCCAGCGGCCGGGCGGCCAACATGAAGACGGGCCCCGGCAACCGCACCTTGCTCGGCCAGTTCAAGGATGCGGAACTCGACATCCCGAGCGGCCTCGGCGCCGTAAACGTCCACTGGACCGATCCGAAAAGTTCCCCGCCCTTCGGCCGGCCGGCCGGCTATGAGAACAACCTGTGCCGCTGGTCTTCGGTGGACCGCCCGTCCCAGCTCATCCTGTTCGGGGACGGACACAGCGACGTGAACGGAGTGTGGCCGCGGGACCGGTGGTGGATCTGGAAGGAACTTGGCGATCCGCGCACGGCCGGCTTCAACCGCGTGGCGCAGCGGGACAAGGGCGCAACCCGGCATCAGGGCCGCTCGAACTACAGCTTCGCCGACGGCAGCGGTCAGTTGCTGAATGCCGGCCGGATTCCCTGCAACACCAACGAATGCTGGTGGTCCGCTCGCGCGGATCCCCACTGACCCGATGGATGCCTCCCAAAAACAGCGATTGCAAATGGCTGCCGCCGCCGCGCTGCTCGGGCTCGCGGGCGGACTATTCTGGCGCTTCGTCCAAGACAACGGGGGAGATTCGGAGAAGGCGTATTTCTACGACCTCAGCGAACGGAAACTGTTCGTCGCCGACCGCAGCGCCATTCCGCCGATCAAGGGACTGAATGATGCCCAACCGGATGGCGTTCGCGCCGTGGTCGTGTCCACCAACGGCCGGCCCGAGGACAAGGCCAGCCGGCGGATCGCCTATCTGGAGACCAATTCACCCGAACTGAAGCAGGACCTGGAAGCGGCCCGGGCCAGCGGCACGGCGCCGGCCATCGCCCGCGGGGCGGCGCAGCAATTCCGGCTCGTGAAGCGCCCCGACGACCGCGACTGGGTCTCGCTCGCCACCCCGGAAGGCGAACGCATCGTCAGCGAATGGACCACCTGGGGCGGCGACCAGCCACCGGTTGTCTGCAATCCGTGAGCCGACCCTTTTCCCACAGCACCGCATGACACCCATGAAAAACACACTGATCGCTGCGGCCGCGCTCCTGGCTGCCGGCACTGCGCTGGGGCAGACGCCCACCGTGGTGGCCGAACATGACAACTACCTGCCGGAAGACCCGATTGTGGTCTCGTTCTCGGGCGGCCCTGGCAACACCAAGGACTGGATCGGCATCTATCCCGACGGCGTGACGCCGGGCTCACAGAATTCCACCCGCTGGAACTACGTGGATGGCACCCAGGGCGGAAATTCCGGCCTGAAGGAAGGCTCGGTCCTTTTTCCCACTGGCCTGAGTTTCGGCGGCGTCTGGAAGGCGTTCTTCCTGCTCAACGACGGCTACGAAGTGCTGGCGGAGACCAGCTTCACGGTGCTTGAGCCCGGCAGTCCGCTCGTTCACATGGGCAGTCGCTCCTATCCGGTCGGACAGGCAATTTCAGTGACCTTCACCAATGGTCCGGCCAATCCGAAGGACTGGATCGGCATCTATCCGGCCGGGGAAATTCCGGACGGTTCGCCGGCCGCCACGCTCTGGAGTTACGGTGACGGGACCCAGGGCGGAACCGCGGGCGTCGGCGCCGGCACGATCACATTTGCCGGCGGGCTCAATGTGCCCGGGGATTACGTCGCCTTCCTGCTGCGCGACGACGGCTATGACGTCCTCGCCTCGGAATCCTTCAAGGTCACGGCGGTGACCACGACCTTGCCCCGCGTGCTCAGCGTCACGCCGGGCAACAATGCCAGTGGGCTCCCGCCGGTCGTGCCGTTCCGCGCGACGCTCACCAATGGCACGACCCAGATTGTGGCCGGTTCGGTGACCCTGACCGTCAACGGCACCGCCGTCACGCCGACCGTAGTCACCGCGGACGGTCTGACCACCGTGACCTACACCAATTCGGCCCTGCTGGCCTCCGGCTCTTCACCGACCTTCCGGCTGACATTTAGCGACAACGCCACGCCGGCGAACCGCTTCACCAACGAGGTGACCGTGACCATCGGCGCGTGGGAAAACTTGGTGCTGCCCAGTCCCATCGTGTTGGAGACCTTCGATGGCACCACCGAAGGCGAACTGCCGGCCGGCTGGGTTTCGAAGAGCTACTCCGCGGCGGACAATCCCGAATTCGACCTCGGTGACCTGAACTCGGCGTCCTACGCGAACTGGGTGGTGGTGGAGGTCGCCCGCTTCACCGGCTCTTTCGTCACCTACAGCAATCCGGAGAATCCCGACTCCTGGGAAACCGACTATCGCCGCGTGCTGACCCCGAACCCCTTCAACGTGGTCAATGGCCAGGTCGTCACCGGCCCATTGGCCAGCGGCCGAATGGTGTTCGGCAACTCCGGCTACCGCAACGGCGCGAGCCAGGTGCTGTTCCTCCAGTCGCCGGACTTCAACCTGACCGGCAAGACCGACGTGAACCTCGTGTTCCACAGCCTCTGGGAACAGAACCAGGACAGCATCGCGGCGGTGGAATACTCGGTGGACTCTGGGGCGACGTGGCTGCCGGTGGTCTATCTGATCGACCAGAATGACATCGTCCGCACCGAGGCCGGGGACGTGGATGCCGAGGCCACCTTCAACACCGAACGGGGCGACATTGCCCGTTACACCGACGACAATGGTGCCGACGTGGGCGGCACCTACGGGGCCTTCATCGCCGCGCCGATCTCGGCAGACCTGGCGCCGTTCATCCAGGGGCGGCGGGACGACGACGCTTCCGGCTCCAAACGCATCGAAAAATTCCGGCTTCCGCAGGCGGATAACCAGCCGAAAGTCCGGCTGCGGTTTGCCCACGCCGGCACCGACAGCTGGTATTGGGGCCTCGACAATGTCGGCCTGTATTCGATGGGCGCGGTCGGTCCCGCTCCGGTGGTCTCGGTCAGCCGCACCGGCGATTCGGTCACCGTCAGTTGGACCGGCTCGGGCACGCTGGTGGCCAGTCCGTCACTCACGGCGCCGGACTGGCAGCCGGTGGCGGGGGTGAGCGGCAACAGCGTGACCCTGCCGGTCAGCGACGCCGCGAAGTTCTTCCGGGTCCAGTGAGAACGGGGAGGTGTTCCCAAGCAAAACGCCGGCTGCGTGAGGCAGCCGGCGTTTTTGTTTCGGGAGTGGCGAAACTGAATTCCGGTCAGGCCGAGAACGACTTGCCGCAGCCACACGAACTGTGGGCGTTGGGGTTGTTGATCTTGAAGCCGCCGCCGGTCATTGCGTCGCTGAAGTCGATGGTCGCGCCGCGGATGTAATTGGCGGAGAAGGGATCGACCAGCACGCCCACGCCGTTCAGTTCGGCCGCGAGATCGTCGTCGCGCTTCTCGTCGAAAACCATGCCGTATTGCAGGCCGGAGCAGCCGCCGGCCTCGACGAAGACGCGGAGACCTTTGCCGGCGTTTTCGGGATCGCTGGCAAGCATGGAGGCAATCTGGCGGGCCGCGCTTTCGGTCAGATTGACCACGGCGTCGGTCGTGGGAGCGGTGGCGGTTTCACTCATGGCGCGGCCACGCTAGGGGGGCTCCCGACAGGTGTCAAACGGGCGCATTTGCCCGCCGGGCCGCGCTGTGTTCACGGGCGCCCGATCCGACCGGATTGGTGGCCGTTTCCGGGGCGACGGGGCCCTCGCTTTGGTGTCCTGCGGGGTGTCCGTTCCCGCTCGGTGCGGGCTGGACTTTCCCGCGGCTTCTCCCTACCTCCCAGCTGCATGAAGCCCTTCGGCCTGATGTTTGCCGTTGCGTTGGTCGGTCAACTATTGGCCGCGAATATCCCCACGGAGAACTTCCTGCGTCCCCCCGAATTTACTTACCCTCAACTCTCCCCCGACGGCACCCGCGTGGCCTTCATTGCCCACCAGGGCTGGAGCGGCGCGATTGGCGTGATGGACACCGCCGCGAAGAAGTCCGTGCTGATCGAGGCGGCGAAGAAGGAGTCGGTCAGCTGGGTCCGGTGGGCGAGCAAGGACCGGCTGGTATTCGAGTTGGAGGTGCAGACGGACACCGCGACGAGCTCCGGGATCTACAATCTGGGTGGCCTATACGCGGTGGGGGCCGACGGCTCGAACCCGAAGGAACTCATTCCGTCAGTTACCCGGCAGGTCAACCGCGACCGCAACCGCGGCAAAGGTCTCAATGGCGTCCAGATTCCGGTGTTCCTCCACGCCTTGCCCGACGATCCGGACCACGTCCTGGTCAGTTTTTATCGGCTGGTTCCCGAGTCGGCGGGCGCATATTCGGTTCGGCTAAAGCGCGGTGACTTTACCGGTGTTTACCGGCTGAACATCCACACCGGTGCCCGCACCCTGATCGAACCGGTGTTCGGCAACGTCCAGTGGTGGGGCACGGACTTCGACGGCAACGTGCGGCTGGCCTACTCGGTTGAGGATGACCATGCGGACTACTTTTTCCGCCCGGCGGCCGGCGGTCCCTGGGAGAAGTTCTACTCGTGGCGCCTCACGGACCCTGAGATCAATCTGCTCGGGATCGATCCTGCCTCGGGCAAGCTCTTTGTCGCCACCGATCGCGGCCGCAACACCAAGGCCATTCACGCGTTTGATCCCGTCCGGAAGGAATTCGGACCCGAGGTCCTGGCCAGCCCCGACTTTGACCTCGATGAAGCCCATCTCGACTTCGACCCGGTCTCCAAGCGTCTGGTCGGCATCGCCTACAACGGCGAGAAGCCTGTCTATCATTCGCTTTCGCCCGCCGCGGAGGCCAGCTACCGGGAGCTGCTGCAAGCCCTGCCCGACTTGGAACCGCTGGTGGTCAGCGAATCGAAGGACGGACGCATGGCGGTGGTTGCGGGGCATACGGATCGCCGGCCGCCGCTCTATTTCCTGTTCGATCGCACGGCCCGGAAACTTTCGGTGATCGGTTCCGAACGTCCGTGGCTGAACACCTCCGACCTGTCGCCGATGAAACCGATTTCCTTCAAGGCGCGCGACGGCGTCACTGTTCGCGGCTACCTCACGCTGCCGGTGGCGGGAGAGGGGGGCAAACCGCCGCTCGTGGTCCTGCCGCACGGCGGTCCGTGGGTGCGGGACTTCTGGGGCTTTGACCAGGAGGTTCAGTTCCTGGCCAACCGCGGGTATGCGGTCCTCCAGGTAAACTTCCGCGGCTCCGCAGGCTTTGGACGCGCCTTCACGGAGGCCGGTTACCGGGAATGGGGCGCGGCGATGCAGGACGACGTCACCGACGCCGTGAAATGGACCATCGCCGAAGGCCAGGTGGATCCGGACCGGATTGCGATCTACGGCGCCAGCTACGGCGGCTTCGCGGCGATGGCCGGCCTATGCTTCACGCCCGAGCTTTACCGCTGCGGCGTCAATGTCTGCGGCGTGACCGACATCCGCGTTCATCTCGACGGATTGCCCCGCGAGAAAAAGCTCCTGCGGGCCAACATGGCCCGCCTGGTCGGCGACGTGAAGGAAGACTCCGAACTGCTCAAGCGCCGTTCACCCCAGCACAATGTGGAACACATCCAGGTCCCCGTTCTGCTCGCCTACGGCCAGGAGGACAGCATCGTGGACATCAAGCAGGGCGACCGGTTTCACAAGGAGCTCAAGCGCAACGGCAAGGAGGTGAAATACCTCGTCTTCCCTGACGAGGGACATGGCTTCTTCCGGCAGGAAAATCAGCTCAAGTTCTACGGCGAACTGGAGAAGTTCCTCGACCGTCACCTCAAGTCCGCGCCGGCTCGCAAGCCCTGAGCCCGCCGGCAGCGACCTGCTTCCCGCTGCTCACTGTGGTTCTCGGGTGAGCTCGCCCTTGACGACCGACAGCGTCCCGCCGGGTTCGAGAAACCCCGGCTTCAGCCGGACTGTGATCACGGGGAATTCGTCGGGATCGCTGCCGGCGAACGGGGTGAAGGTCACGCGGGGGTCGCGCAGGAAACGAACCTGGGAAGCGAGCAGCACGCCGTCCCGTTCCAGGTCCTCCAGTGCGACGCGGCGGAACTCCTTCTGCCCGGCGAACACCTTTCGCAGGCGGTCGGTAATCTCCCCAGTCAGGGCCTCGGCTCGGTTGTTCCACTGCATGGCCCGCGCCTTGCCGAGGGCGCGTCCCGCGGGTCCGAGCAACAGGGTTGCGAGGACCGCGATGATCGCCATCACGCACAGCAGTTCGATCAGGGTGACACCCGCGGGGCCGCGTCGTGGAACCACCGTCATGGTTGGGTTGGACCGGACTGCTCCTCCGCCATCACGCGGTCGAGGATGGTGATCTTCTGCCAGATTTTCCGGGAAAGTCCGTCCGTCAGGTCCTCGATCTCCCCCACCGCCGCGAGTGTTTCCGCGTCGTCAAAGCCCTCGATGTGCAGCGCGGCCGCCTTGCTCAGCAGGGCGAGCGCCTCGGAGCAGTAATCCAGATACCGGGTCAGCTCGTAGGGTGTCATCACGCGCTTCGGCGACGACTCGGTGTCCGCCACCCCGCGGCCGGTCACCCGGTCGGGATCCTTGGTGAGCTGGTGCATGTCCACGATGTGGGCGAGCGACCGCAGGCCGTGCAGCGAACGCAGTGCCCGACGCCGTTTCCAGCGGGCCTCGAGCCGCGTGAGGAACCAGATCGCGAAGCCGATGAACACAAGGTCGTTCACGCCCGCCTCCAGCCCCTGCAACAGGTCGGAGATGCTGTCGAAGTTCGGATGCAGGTTCTTCCGCAGGCCGGCGAACAGCCCAATGACCGCCGCGATGAGCAGCGCGATGAACAGCCCCACCGCGCCGCGGATGGCGTAATTGGGCTTGGCCAGGGCATCCGCGACCGCCTCGGCGTCCCTCGCCGCGCGCACGATTTCGGCGCAGACCCGGCCGAGACCCGATCCGGGAAACCGCTCGCTCACGCGCCGCTCCAGCTGCTGGGCGGTGCGGATGATCTCCGCGGGCGCCAGTTGGCGGTAAGTCATCGGATTGGACGGGAGCGGATCAACGTTCATGCGCGGCCGGTTCAATGCCCGTGGGCCTCGTGTTCCTTGATGTATTCCTGCTTGAGGCCGAGTTTTTCGGGGGCGTGCAGGACGAGCATCTTCATCCGCACGTCGGCGGGCACGGTGGCGCGGGTGAGCTTGGAGACGGCGACCATCAGGCCGATGGCCAGCGGCACGGTCCAGATGGCGGGCTGTTCGCACAAGATGCGGAGCAGGGGATGGGCGGCCCAGAAGTCGGCGAGGGGAAGCCACTTCAGGTCGCTGAAGTTCGTGAGCGTCACCGCGGCGAGGGCGCACACGCCGCCGGTCAGCATGCCGGCCGCGGCGCCGCGCATGGTCATGCCGCGCCACCACACGCTCATGAAGAGCAGCGGGAAGTAGCTCGCGGCGGCGATGGCGAAGGCCTGGCCGACCATGAAGTTGATCTGGAGCGGCTCGACGAAGCTGCCGAGCACGACCGCCACGGTGCCGACGCCGACGGCGCAGAACTTGAACATGCGCATCCGCTCGGCGGGCGTGGACTGCGGCCGCAGCATCCGCCCGTAAACGTCGTGGGCCAGCGCGCCGGTCATGGAGACCAGCAGGCCGCTGAAGGTGCTCATGAACGCCGCAAACGCCCCGGCACAGGTGATGCCGCTCAGGATCGAACCCCAGGGGATGCCCTTGGTGGGGCGAGACTCCGTCGAGCCCTGTTTGCCGACAGAGTCGGCGCGAGCGGAGCGAGCATCATTGGTGGCGGCGGCCCCCGAGACGCTCGCTACGCTCGCCTCGCTGCGCTCGGAAGTGGGCTCGACGGAGTCTCGCCCCACCGAGTCCAACACC
>OFDN01000174.1_pt1 | contig 61200 bp, 46 predicted proteins | sample 1520971 | NCBI WGS metagenome assembly OFDN01 (sample SAMEA94257418, study PRJEB24077) | hot springs metagenome | biome: Aquatic biome; feature: Geographical feature; material: Water | place: India | collected 2012-06-12 | depth 5 m
CGGCCCCCAGGCGGGGGCGCCTGGGGCACTTGTCACCGGCGAGGCGCCGGTGTCACTACGGAGGCAGCACATTCGTGGGGTTGTCTGCCGCGACGCGTTGCGCCATGACTGGCGGACCTGCCATGCACTCTACGCCTTGTCGTCCGCGGTTCGACCTCGTTGGCTTACTCGCCGCTTTGATCGGCTTCACAGCCTGGGCGCGCGAGCCTGACTTGGTGCTGGCGCTCTGGCCGGACACGCCGCCGGGGGAGACCCTGGCGCGCGGGGAGGAGCACCGGGTCGAGGGACGGCCGCGGCCGTTTTACCAACTCACGGACATCACCGCGCCGTCGCTGGTGGTCTTCCACGCGCCGGCGGAAAAGCGCAACGGCACGGCGGTGCTGGTGTGCCCCGGTGGCGGGATGCAGCGGCTGGCCTACGAACACGAGGGGTTGGAGGTCGCCGCGTGGCTCAATTCGCTGGGCGTAACCGCGGGCGTCCTGAAATACCGCGTGCCGTCGCCGGCCCAGACCGCCGCGATGGACGCCCAACGGGCGCTCGGCCTGATGCGCGCCCAGGCCGCGGAGTGGAAGGTGGAGACCAACGCCATCGGCCTGCTGGGATTCTCGGCGGGCGGTGAGCTGGGCGTGTGGCTGCTCACGCATTCCGAAGCGCGGCTGTATCCGGCCGCGGACGCGGCGGATCAGTGGTCCGCGCGGCCGGACTTCGCGGGGCTCATCTATTCGGGCGGCCTGCTGCAACGCGACGGCGCGCTGAAGGAACCGTTGGCCGGCAAACTCAAGGCCGGTTTGCCGCCGGTGTTCCTCGCGCACGCCTTCGACGACACGTCGCACGAGAGCCTGACGCTCGCCCTGGCGCTGAAGCGCGCGGGGGTGTCCACGGAGGTCCACATTTACCGCGAGGGCGGGCACGGCTTCGGCGTGCGTGCGACCGGCATTCCCACGGACGGCTGGAAGGATCGCTGCGCCGACTGGCTCGGTAGTCTGGGTTTCCTCGATCCCGTGCCGCTCCGCGATTTTACCCGTCGCGCCGGGACTGCACTCGCCGCGAAGCAGTCGCCGCCGCGCTTCACGGAACTGCTGCCCGCCGCCTCGCTGGATGACGCCTACGTCGCCCAACGCCGCTTGGTGCGGTCGCTGGCGGAACGCGATCCGGTGGCGGGCTTCAAGGGCGCCGCCGCGTCGGCCGCCGCGCAGAAGGCGCTGGGCGTCGAAGGGCCGTTGGCGGCGGTGGTGTTCCGCTCCGGCCGGCTGGACGGGCGCACGCCGCAGGTGGTGTCGGTGCGCGCCGACGAGCCGGTCGTGGTCGAGACCGAGATCGGCTACGTGACGTCGGTGGACCTGTCCTACGAGATCCCCACCGACGAGCAGGCGCGGGGCGCCGTGGAGTCGGTGGTGCCGATCATCGAGCTGCCGCGCAGTTTTCCGAACGGCGGTCCCGCGGACGCGCGGAACATGGTGGCGGCGAACATCGGTTCGGACCGTTATCTGGTCGGCGCACCCGTGAAGGCGGAGCAGTTCAACCCCGACGCCGTGGCGATCTCGCTGAAGCGCGACGGCACCTTGCTGCACGAAACGATGGGCGGCGCGGCCGCCGGTGGTCAGTGGCACAACCTGCGGCTGGTGCTCAATTCGCTGACCCGTCACGGCTACACGATTCCGGCGGGCAGCGTGATCCTTGGGGGCGCGCTCGGGAAGATTCAGCCGGGGGAGAAAGGCCGTTACGAAGCGACCTTCGGCGAATTGGGCACGATTGCCTTCGAGCTGAAGTGAACGGGCTCAGCCAGGCTCCCGCTCAGCAACGTCCGGCCGCCGGTTTGGCGCGGAAGAATTCCGCCGCGCGGGCATGGGCGAACACCACGTCGGGATCCCGCTGGAGCGCGTCGAAATAGCTGCGGGGGAAACCGTCGCCGTCCTCGGAGGCGACCAACAGCAGGCGCGTGCGGCCGACGAGTTCGGCGGTGACGGACGGGGTGAGCGGCTCCTTTTCGTCGAGCGCCTCGTCCATCGCGACGATGAGCAGCGACAGCGGGCGCAGCCAGGCGAACCACGGATCGTCGGTCAGCAGCTTGAGCAGGTGGCCGGGCGACGGGATCGGGCCGAGCGCCTGCTCGTATTCGGCGCGTTCGGAATCCACGAGCGTCTTGTGCAGGGCCAGCAGGGCCTCGCGCAGCTCCTGAAGCTGCCGGTGGTGGGCGGAAGTCACGGCGGCGCGAAGATGGCGGGACACCGTCCGCACGCAAACGGCGATCACCGGGCTGGCCAACGGCCGCCGGATGCCGGCAACTCGCCGCGTGAACGCCGGCGCTGAAGCCAACTCCCACCGACCGCCTACCCCGGCGCTGGCCCGCAGGCGTGGCTTGGTCGGAATACTTGCCCTTACGCTCACGCTGTGCGTGCAGGGCGCCGAAACGCCGGTGGAGCGCCACGGCGCGCTCCGGGTGCGGGGAAACCGGATCGTGGATCACCGGGGCGAACCCGTGGTGCTGCGCGGCATGTCGCTGTTCTGGAGCCAGTGGCAGGGCCAGTTCTACAACGCCGACGCGATTCGCTGGCTGCGCGACGACTGGCACTGCTCCGTGGTGCGGATCGCCCTCGGCGTCGAGGGCGGCGGTTACCTGAAGAATCCGGCGGCGGAAAAGGCCAAGGCGGAGGCGGTCGTCGAGGCGGCCCTCGGGCTCGGCCTCTATGTCATCCTCGACTGGCACGACCACCACGCAGACCGGCACGTCACCGAAGCCGGCGACTTCTTCGAAGACATGGCCCGGCGCCACGGCAGCAAGCCGAACCTGATCTACGAAGTCTGGAACGAGCCGCTCCGGGAACACGACTGGAGCACGGTCATCAAGCCGTATCACCAGACACTGGTGGGCCGGATCCGCCGGGTGGATCCCGACAACCTCATCGTGCTCGGCACGCAGACGTGGTCGCAGGACGTGGACAAGGCAGCTAGGGATCCCGTGCGCGGCGACAACCTGGCCTACACGCTGCACTTTTACGCCGGCACGCACCGGCAAGCCCTGCGCGCGCAGGCGGAAACAGCGCTCAATCTGGGCGCAGCGCTGTTCGTGACCGAATGGGGCACCGGCTCGGCCGACGGCAACGGCGCGCTCGACGAAGCCGAGACCCGGCGCTGGTGGGACTTCATGGAGACGCACCGGGTGAGCTGGTGCAACTGGTCCGTCGCGGACAAGCGCGAGACCACCGCCGCGCTCCAGCCCGGGGCACTAGCGACAGGCGGCTGGACAGCCGAACAACGGTCGCCTTCCGGAGAGTTCGTGCGCACGGAACTGCGGGCCAGGAATCCGTAGGGGTTTGGGAGCCTTGCGGGTTGCGGGGCAACCCGCCCACACGCGTCTGCCGGCGCACTGGGCCGGGCTCAACTCACCGAGACCAGCCTGGCCTCCGCCTTCGCGCCAAAGGTCAGGCGCACGGATTCCCCCTGACGGCGTCCAACCAGTAACTGGCCGATGGGCGATTGCGGGGTGATGACCGTAATCTCCTGGCCACCATGGGTCACTTCCGTGCCGCCGGCCCGCGGGCCGAGGAAATACCACGAGCGCTCCCGGCCCACCGCCAGTTCCACCAGCGCACCGATGTCCACGGGGGTTTCGGCGGTGAACTCCCGGACGGACAGCGCCCGATACTGCTCAAGCGACTGCTCCAGTTCCGCCGCCTGCTTGGACTGGCCCCGCGCCAGATACGACGCCTCCAAGCCGCGCGTGTCGTATTTGTTCTCGGCCTTACTCTGCTCGTGGGTCGCCTCGAAGTGCGCCGCCTTCGCCGCCTTGAAATACACCTCGAGGTCGGCGGTAAGACGTTCGACGATCTTTTTGAGGACGGCGGCCTTGTTCACGCGCGCGGGGACATACCGGGCGGAGCCGGCGGAGTCCAAACCGAATCGCGGTCCGGACGCATTTGTGCTGACCGCGATCGGTGCGTGACGTAGCCTTCGGCCATGAGCTCCCCAGCCAAGGACGCCACGATGGCGGTCTTCCTCGATCTCGAAAACATCGCCCTCGGGGCGCGCGACGCCCGCTTCCCGCGCTTCAACATTCAGAAGGTGCTCGAGCGCCTGCTGCTCAAGGGCCACATCGTGGTGAAGAAGGCCTACTGCGACTTCGACCGCTACAAGGAGTTCAAGCGCGACCTGCACGAGGCGGCCTTCGAGCTGATCGAGATCCCGCACGTCCGGCAGTCCGGCAAAAACTCCGCCGACATCCGCATGGTCGTGGACGCCCTGGACCTCTGCTACACCAAGGGCCACGTGGACACCTTCGTGATCATCAGCGGCGACTCCGACTTCTCGCCGCTGGTGAGCAAGCTGCGCGAGAACGCCAAGACGGTGATCGGCGCCGGCGTGAAGAACTCCACCTCCGACCTCTTCATCAACAACTGCGACGAGTTCCTCTACTACGACGACCTCGTGCGCCGCGAACCGTCGAAGTCCCGCGCCGGCGCCGCGCGCGACGCCGCGCCGGGCACCGCCCCGTCGAGCCGGCCGGCCGAGGAGGAACCGAAGCGCCCACCACTGATCGACGCGTTCGAGACCGTGATCGTGACGCTCGAGGCGCTGACCGAGGAACGCGAGGGCGACGATCCGATCTGGGGCTCGATGATCAAGCAGGCCATCAAGCGGCGGAACCCCGGCTTCAACGAGCGCGCCTACGGCTTCCGCTCGTTCAACGACCTGCTGCTCGAGGCCCAGAAGCGTGACCTGCTGAAACTGGACGCCGACGAGAAGAGCGGCGGCTACATCGTGCGGCTCGCGGAGTGAGGGGGCGGCAGGGCGGCGGCACGTTGCCGGCACCCGTTCCTTACGGCTTCCACTCCCAATTCTCCCCGAAAAACCCTGCCGCCGAGATGCCTGCGGGCGCCCGGGACGTCATCGGCTTGGTGATGTCCAAGATCGCCCAGTCGGGCAGCTTGGGCGTCTGGCGGGCGTTGTTGAGGTAATCGTATTCGCGGAAGGTGAAGCCGCTGTTCACGACGACGTAGCGCTCGGGGTTCAGCGGGTTCGGATAGATGAACGCCGGCACAAACTGGTTCACCGGATAACCGGCCGCCGGCGTGTGGACGCCATTCGCGTCCCAGCGGATGCCGAGCTTGTCCGCGATCCGTGCGAACTGGGCATTGCTCTTCGGATCACCCCACAGCACCAGATGGCTTCCGGCGATGTCCTCGTCGGTGACGGCCGTGTCGTCCTTGATCCGCACCTCGCCGCGGTAATGCCGCCGCCAGTGTTCGACCGCGTGGGCCAGTTCGCTGGAAACCCAGTTGCCGACCGCGGCATTGAGCGGCTGCCCGGTGGGGCGGACGAACAGGAACGAATCCATGAACGCATCGTCAATCGGGCCCTGGAGTCCGGGCCGTTTGCGCAGGCCGTTGCCGGGTAGCGGGCCGGCCACCCAGTTGGTGCCCTCGCGATGGAACGAAGCCTTCCACGAACGGTCGGTCTGCGGCGGCCCCATCCGGATGCGAAAGCCGTCGAGCTCGACCAGGATGTCATGGCGCACGTCGAACGGCGCGAGGCCAGGCGGCAGCTCGAAGGTAATCGCCGTCACGTTGTGGGTGCTGGCCACCAGATTGTCCCCGTCTGCCCGCACGGTGGCCTCCACGCGCGCCGGGTCCCAATGCGTGCCCAGCGCATCCACGGTCACCCACGCCATGCGGTGGTAGCGCAGCGAAGGCGTCGTGAATCGCACCACCTTCGGCAAGGCTTCCCGCCCGCGCGCCGCCAGCGCGTCGATCCGGCGGTTGATCTCCGCCTTGGCACCCTTCTCGTAGCTGTGGGCCGTCTTGGGGCCGATGATGTGGGAGAGTTCCATGCCTTCCTTTTCCAGCGCCGCGGCCATGACATCGGCGGCCTGCTTCTGCCGGTCGATTTCGCCGCTATAGGCCACGAGCGGCACCATGCTCACGTTCAGCGCGTTGGCGGTCGCGTCGTGCAGGGCCCAGAGCTTCTGCTCCCAAGGCGCCGGGGTGAGCTTTTCGTTCTGGAACACGTTGAGGAACTCCGCCGTCTCGCTGAAGCCGGCCCCCGGGGCGGCCGCCGCCCACTTCCACGCATGATGCACGGCGAAATGCCAGCAGGACGCGCCGCCCAGCGAGAAGCCGCGCACGACCAACCGGTCCTCGTCGATCGGGAACAGCCGCTTCACTTCCTCGAATGCCTCCCAGGCGTCCGTTTCGCCGGCAAAGCGCGAGCCGTTGCAGTAGCGGCCATAGGGATGCAGCACAAAGGCGTTGGTTGAGGCGAATTCTCCCCGGTTGCGGGTGCGGTCGGTGACGAAGGCGAGTTCGCTCAACTGCTCGCCCCGGCCATGGAACCAGAAGTCCAGCCGCCAGCGATGCGGCGTGCCCGCAGCGAATCCCTCCGGAATCACCAGTCCGAAGGGCTGCACCGAACCGTCAATCCGCGACACATAGCCCAGCGCCACCGGACCGGCCTGCTCGAGCCAAGGCGTCCGGCCCTCGCGCAAGGCGGCCAGCCGTCGGCGCGCCTCGTCGAGCTGTTCGCGAGCGGCCTTCACCTCGTTGGTGCGGAAGAACTCGTCGTAACGCAGCGCCCAGTCCACGGCCTTGTGAAGGACCTGCACGTCGGGCAGCCGCGCGAGCAGGGCCGGCTTGTTCGTCAGCGACCCGCGCAGGGCGTCAATTTCGCCGGCCAGCTGGGCCGCCCCCACGGTGAGTTCCCGGCGGGCCTCGTCGGGAAGGGCGATGCCGGGTGGCGGAATCCGGCGGACCTTGTCCGTCAGGTTGTCCGCCGGCCCGTCGGCCCGGGCGATGACAACGGCGGCGGCAAAGAGGAAGGCATGGATCAGGTGGCGCATGGCGGAAACGGACGCGAGGGAACCCGCCCCGCTTCAACCCCGCAAGCGCCGTCCTGCAAACTGGTGTCTCGCCGCGCAGGCGGGTTTTCCGACATCGTCCGGCCGTGCCTTCCGTCCCGCCGTCGCCAAGCCCGGATTCCGCGCCCAGACGCGGCGCGGCCGCGTTTGCGACGACCCGGTGGACGCTCGTCCTCGCGGCGGGCGGCGACGCGGGAGCCGGCCAGGCGGCGCTCGAACAGCTTTGCCGCACCTATTGGTTTCCGCTCTACGCCTACGTGCGCCGGCGCGGCCACGACAGCCCTGACGCGCAGGACCTGACCCAGGGGTTTTTCGCCCGGCTGCTGGAACGCAACGACCTGGCCGGGCTGACCCGGGAAGGCGGCAAGTTCCGCTCCTTTCTGCTGACGGCACTGAACCGCTTCCTGGCCAACGAACATGAGCGCGCCCTGGCCCGGAAACGCGGCGGCGGCCAGACCGTGATCTCGCTGGACGACGACTCCGCCGAGGAACGCTACCGTCTGGAGCCGGCACATGCGGAATCGCCCGACCGGCTGTTCGAACGCCAATGGGCGCTCACGCTGATGGAAGCGGCCCTTCGCCGGCTGGAGGAGGAACAGGCCGCCGTAGGCAAGGCCGAAACCTTCGCCGCCCTCCGCCCCTTTCTCAGCCGCGAACCGGCACCGGGCGAATACGCGGAACTGGCCGCCGAGCTGAGCCTCGTCCCGGGCACCCTCGCGGTGCAGGTCCACCGGCTCCGCGAACGCTACCGGCAACTCGTGCGGGCGGCCGTCGCCGACACGGTGGACAGCCCCCTCGAAGTCGAAGCGGAGATGCGCCACCTGCTCGCCGCGCTGAACAAAGAGTGAACAGCGAGGACGCAAAGGCACGAAGAGGACAAGTGCAGCTCATGCGGCCAGGCACTCACAAGCCAGCGTTCCGCGCCCCGTTCCGAATGCCCCCCTGCTCCGCGCCTTCGCGTCTTCGCTGTTCCTCCTCAAAGCCTGTAATCCCCACCGGCCGTTCCGGTGGTATCCGCTGACGCATGGACGTCCCGCTCTGCCCCCGATGCCGTTCTCCGCTTGCCGCCGGCGGGCTGGCCGGCCAATGCCCGCGTTGCCTTGGCTCGCTGGCCTTTGGTCCGGGGGAACCGGCCACGGAGGAGCCGGCCATGCGGGCGGGCGATTACGAGTTCCTCCGCGAGCTGGGCCGCGGCGGCATGGGGGTGGTTTACGAGGCCCGCCAGCGGAGCCTGAACCGGCGCGTCGCCGTGAAGATGCTGCTCGCCGGAGCCTGGGCGCGGCCGGAGTTCAAGCCGCGGTTTCATGCCGAAGCCGGGGCCGCGGCCCGCCTGCGACATCCGGGCATCGTCACGATCCATGAAGTCGGCGAATTCGACGGCCAACCGTTTTTCGCGATGGAACTGATCGGGGGCCCGTCACTGGCGGAATTGGTCCGCTCCCAGCCGCTCGCCCCCAACCGGGCCGCTCGCCTGGTCCGCCTCATCGCCGAGGCCATGGCGCACGCCCACGCCGCCGGGGTGCTGCACCGCGACCTCAAGCCCTCCAATGTGCTGCTCGACGCGGCGGATCAGCCGCGCGTCACCGACTTCGGCCTCGCCAAACAGCTCGACTCCGCCACCGACCTCACCCGCTCCGGGGACCTGCTGGGCTCGCCCAACTACCTCGCACCGGAACTCATCACGGGCGCCCGTCCGACCGCGGCCGCCGATCTCTATTCGTTGGGTGCCATCCTCTACGAACTCCTCACGGCCCGCCCGCCATTCACGGCCGATTCCGTCGCGGCCACGCTCCAGCAGGTGCTCCAGGCGGAACCGGTCGCGCCTTCGCGGCTCAACGGCCGGGTTCCACGCGATCTGGAGACGATCTGCCTCAAGTGCCTGCGAAAGGAGCCGGCCCAGCGCTACGCCAACGCCGCCGAACTCGCCGCCGACCTGGCCCGGTTTGAAGCCGGCAAACCTGTCCTCGCCCGCCCCGTGTCGCCCACGGGGCGCCTGCTGCTGTGGAGCCGGCGGCAGCCGGTGCTGGCAGGCGTTTCGTTCGCCCTCGCGCTGGCGGTCGTCCTTGGGTTCGTGGGCGTGCTCTCGCAGTGGCGCCGCGCCGAAACGAGCCGCGCCGAGATGGCCCGCAACCTTTACGCCGCCGATGTCGCCGCCGCTGCCTCGTCGCTCAAGGAAGGCAATCTCGGCCGCGCCCGGGAACTGCTGCTCCGGCACGCGGCCGAAGTGGGAAGTGGGAAGCCGGAAGCGCGAAATCAGGAACCAGCTTCGCCCGAGTTCACCTGGCGGCTGCTGTGGTCGCGGTGTCAGGGCGAGGATCTGTTCACGCTGGGCGAACATCCGTGGATCGTGACCTGCGTGGCGGTGTCGCCGGACGGCCAATGGGTCGCCTCCGGCAGCCAGGATCAGCCGGACAGTTCCACGAACTCGCTGAAACTGTGGCGTCTGGCGGACTGGAAAGTCCGACCTCCCGGGAGCACGAACTTCCCAGTCCGCGCGCTCGCCGCCTCGAACACCATTTGGTCCGTCGGCTTCACCGCCGACAGCCGCACGCTGGTTTCTGCCGGGGTCCTCGGCGTCCGCGTATGGGACGTGGCGACGGGAGCCGCCCGCACCGATCTTCCGGAGCTGCGCGGACAGGAAGTCGCGGTGGCTGGGGAGCTGATCGTGGCGTCGCCCAATCATCCCTTCTTCAGCGGCCCGGCGCTGGAACCGTTGCAGCAACTCAACCTCACCACCCGCGAAGTGCGGCCACTCTCGATCCGCGGCCGCCACCCGGCGCTGTCGCCCGACGGCCGGCGCCTGGCCGTGTTGGACGGCGATCGCAGCCTCCAGCTCTACGACCTCGCGACGCAGCGACTGCTGTTCACGGTGGCGACGAACCATCTGTTCTTCCGCCTGCGCTTCTCGCCCGACGGACAACGCCTCGCCGCCGCGGGCCAGATGACTTCGGCCAAGGTCTGGAACCTCGCTGCCCCCGGCTCCGCCCCGGTGATCTTCCCGAGCGCGCACAATGTCTGGGACGCCGTCTTCACGCCCGACGGACGGACACTCATCACCGCGACCTCGCATCAGCAGTTGGAAGTCTGGGATGGGCGAACGGCCGTCCGCAGCGCCACCCTGTCCGGGCACGCCAACGAAGTGTGGACCGTGGCAACCACGCCGGATGGCCAGCACCTCGTGTCGGGTGGCAAGGACCGCACCGTGAGGCTGTGGTCGCTGGCGGCGAAGCCGTCCGCGCCCGCCGTGCCCGCGTGGCGCTACTTCCGTCCGGTGTTTTCGCCCGACGGCTCGCGCCTGCTGACTTACGCGCAGACCAACTGGCGGGGAGCGGCGACCGTGTGGGCCGCGACCAACCTCAGCAGTCCGGCCGCCACCGTGTCCGGATTCCCGCGGGGCTTCGCACCCGACAGCCGGCGCCTGCTTTTCCTCGGCGACGACCGGCGGACACTGCACTGGCGGGACTTCGCCTCCGGCGAAATCGTCCGCACGGTGGAACTCGCCGGCGTGCCCACGAACGTATTTCCCGGTGAGTTCGTGCTGTCCGGCGATGCCCGTTCGTTCGTGTGCCCCGACGAGACCGGCACGTTCTGGCGCTGGTCCACGGAAGACGGCCGCGCGCTGGGCCGGTGGCGTGACGACGAGCTGTCCCGGCACTTCGCAGCCGAATTCGCCCACGACCGCCGCCCCAACCGGCTGCTCCGCAGCCACGCGGCGAGCCGCACCGGCCGTTGGCTGGCGCTGGGACCGTTCGGCACCTACGCCGGCATCCTCGTGGACTTCGAGACCGGCTCGTCCGTGCGGCTCAAGGGCCATCGTGATGACCTGGCCGGCCTGGCGTTTTCGGCGGACGACCGCCAGCTCGCGAGCGGGAGTGTGGATGGCACGATCCGCCTGTGGAACGTCGCCGACGGCCGGAGCCTCGCCGAACTGCCGGGCCATCTGGAATCGGTGGAAGCGGTCGCATTCTCGCCCGACGGACAGACGCTGGCGTCGGTGAATCCCGGCATTGAGGTCACCTTCTGGCATCTGCCCACCCGCCGCGAACTCGCGCGGCTCGCCCATCCGGAAGCCGGTTACCATGTCTCCTTTTCGCCCGACGGTCGCCGGCTCGCCCTGAGCACCACCGCCGGGAACCTGGAAACCGACGCCGACCGGGTGGAAGTGTGGGAAGTCCGTTGAGGGGAGCGGAGCGCGGACGGCCACGTCCGCATGATTGCTGAGCAAAAACCACTCGCGGATGAGGGCATCCGCGCTCCCGCTTCGCGGCTAAGGACAATCGACCTGCTGAATGCCAGCACGCCGAGGTCTCGAACGGTGGGCGGCTTGCCCCGCAAGCCGAGCGGGTTGCAGGGCAACTCGCCCACAGCCTTGGCGCAAATCACGCCCACTTGGATTGGCTTGAGAGGCAGGTCATGCCCGCTGCCCCGCTCACCTGATTTTTCCTGTAATCGTCCTCCGCAGATTCGGTGGTAGGTGGCACGGAGCGATCCCGGCGCAGGGATTCGCCCGCTCGCCATCATGCAACTGTCACCATTTCGGAAGCCGTTCTTTCTCAGCCCAGTTTTCGGCCTCTCACTGGCCCTCAGTATCGGGGCTTTCAAGGCCATCGCCGCCGAGCCACCCGTGGAGGGGCGCTTCCGTGAGCTGGCCGGCACCGTGCGGTTCGCCAACGCGAACCCGGAGATTCTCGGCCGGCTGCAGGCACCCGGCAACGAGGGCATGAGCAGTGTCACGGTGCGGGCCACGGCCTTGCCGCCGAGCGAAGGCATCGCGGCCCAGGTCGTCCCCCCGGCACCCGACCGGCTGGCGAATCCCTACCAACTTTCCGTGCAGGCCGGCACCAACGCGGCCACCGCCATCGCCTATGAGGTGCAGGCCAGTCTCGGACTGAAGGATGGCCGGGAACTGTTCCACCTGCGGCGGTTCACGACGCCGGCGCTGGTCGAGGAGGTCACGCCGCTGAACTTCGACCTCGCCGAATGCGTGGGCATGCTGCGGTTGCAGTTTGTGGACGCCGACGGCAACCCGCTGACCATCGAGGGCGGCACCGGCACGGTGGCATTGGGCAGCGATCTACGCGGGCAGATCTTCAGCCTCGCGCCGGGGCAGACGGAATGCTTCGTGGTCGTGCCGGCGGACGGGGAGATTTCGTGCGCCTTCCAGTTCCAGCGCGGGAGCGACCCGTATCTGGACCAGATCACGCATCCCTTCAGCCTCGTGACCAACGTGCCGTGCGACACCGTGGTGACGGTGCCGGTGGTGCTGCGCGACACGACCCGGCTGGGGCGGATCACGGCCAACCTGGCCTTTTTGGGGGCGGAAGTCCGGCGCACGGGACCGTCCACGCTAAACGGTTACAAGGGTCGGCCCATCATTGTCGCCACGGGTCCCGGAGGCACCCGGCGGTTGCATCTCGTGGAACAACATCCCGGTGGATCGCTGCAAAACACCACGTTTACCCTCGAAAACTTGCTACCTTCGGACGCCGTGGAACCACCCCAACCCTGGCGCGTGCAGGCGGAATACCATCTCGGTTCCGGCCGCGACTTTGTCTGGTTCGTTTCCCCGGCGCTTGGAGAAGGCCAGAATCCCGGCGTCAACGTCGTGGCGGGCGAAACCGTCGCCATACCGCATTTGTTCCAGTTTCAGCGCACGCGCATCAGGGGCGACATCCGGCTGGCCGGACCACCGGACACGACGGCCGCGCGCTCGGCGCTCCGGGGCATCGTGCGGCCCGATGACTACGGTGTGGACACCCAGGGCGTGCCGCTGTCGGTCGGTGAATACGGCATGATCGGGTCCCACGTCATCGCCCGCGGCCTGGACGAAAAGGTTCCCGGAGCAAACTACACCGCGGCCGGCGGGCGTTCGGCCGGAAATTTTGCCGGCGATTTCGACGAGGCCACCGGCGCTTTCCGGGGGCGTTACGAGCTCCTGTTCAGTTCGTTTGTGGGGGAAAGCTTCACCCTGACCGCTTGGCAACGGGACGGGTTTGCCCTCGCGATTTCGACCGTGACCAACGCCCTGACGCCCCATGTCAACCAGGTGCTGGCCATCACGGAGACCGATGCCCCGCAACTGTCCCTCAACTCCGGCATCATCGGCACCAGCGACGTGGCGTTCGGCTTCAGCGAGGTGTGCCTGCGGTTCCGCACGCCCGGGCGCCGCTTCCACAGCCCGACGGTCGCGCAGGCGTTGGGCAAGTTCTCCGGCGTGGACTTCGAGGGGCGTTCCCGGAACTACGCGGTGAACATCGAGGCCGCTTCGGGCCTGCCCGCTGGCGTGACCGACGCGGCCGACGCGGGTGTGCTCACGCTGGTGCTGCCGCAGGGCCAGTATCGGCTGCGCCCCTCGCTGAACGTGCTCAACGACGACGGCACCGAGAGCCAGACCCAGTTGGAGGAGATCACGCTCGACGTGCCGGCGCGGCAACGCATCTGCGTGGAAGGCTGCCTGCGCCTGAACGTGAGCATCCCCGCCTGCGCCGGCGGCGCGGTGCCCATCACCGGTTCGGTGCTCACCTGCGGGCAGCGGGTGAAGACGGTCACGGTTCAGGTGGACGATGGGCCGCACGTCGTGGTGTGCGACGCCTGCGGCGCCGAGCCGGCGCTGAATTTCACCGTGCCCGTTTCACCCGGCCCGCATCTCCTCACGGTGACGGCCACGGACGAGGACGGCGCGGTGAGTTCGGTCAGCGGCCTGGTGGGTGCGGACACGGAGGCGCCCGTGATCACCTGCCCGGACGCGGTCACGGTGCCCGCCGACGCGCCGTGCGGCACGCCCGTCCACTTCACGCTGCCGGTGCGGGACAACTGCGACCCGAACGTGACCGTGGTCTGCACGCCGCCCTCCGGCACCGCGTTTCCCGTGGGCACCACCGAAGTGGTCGGCGTGGCGACGGACGCCGCGGGCAACCGCACGGAGTGCCGCTTCACCGTGACCGTGCTGGCGCCGGAGGGCGAACCGACCATCAGGGGGATGGATACGTCCGGCTGGAATCGCGAAGCGCCTGAAACCGGCCTGGTGGGGACCAATTTCCTCCGCGGCGACGAAGTATGGTTCGGCGAGACGCGGGTGCCCGAGGTCCGCTGGGTGTCGCCCACCGACCTGCGCTTTGTGCTGCCTGACCTGGATTTCGGCACCCACGATGTGACGGTGCGCCGCTGCGGGCAAATCGTCGCCAGCAAGTCGGGCGTCGTGCGAGTCTCAGGCATTGCCAGCCTCACCTCTTGCACGCCCGGTTTTGTGCCGACCATTGGCAATGCCCTAGTCACGGTGAGGGGCTTTCACTTCCGGGAAGGAATCGGCATCCCGCCTGTGAGATTGCGAGTGAGCATCCCAACACCTCCAGGTCAACCGGATGCGAACATCCTGCGCCCGGTTCAGATTTCCGCCGACGGCACGACCTTGACGGCGGTGGTGCCGCCGTTGCCGCCCGGGGAGCTGCCCGGTCCAAGGAACATCACGTTGGAAACCATGCCGGGCTTCGTCTATCAGACGCTGGTCGGCGCCATCACCTATGTGGCCGACGGCTCGGCCACGGACCCCCAGTTCACCTCCCTGCGGAAGTTCCAAAGCACCTCGACCGTGCCCGCGACGGTGCGGATGCGGGACGGTTTCCCGGCGCATCTTCAGGGCCGCATCGCCGTGGCCGGGGACACGCCGCTGGCCCAGGCCCGCAGCTTCACCCGGGAGTTCCGCCACCTGCTGCGCGTGAGCGATCCGGATCAGGAACTCCAGCCCCGGCGCCTGGAGAGCGGCGTGCTGTCGCAGGTCACCCTGGCGCAAACGCACCTGGGCGTCCCCGTGTTCGGCGCGGAAGTCGCCGTGCAACTGGCCGACGGCGAGGCGTTGAACATGCAGGGCTTCCTGCTGCCGTCGGACGAACTGGCCGCCCGCCTGCCTGACGTCACGCCCACGCTCACGGCCGAGCAGGCTGAAGCCGTCGTGAAGGCCGCCCGGGCGCCGCTGCCCTCGGTGCAGCTCTTCCGCGACAGCACGCTCACGATCTACGACCGGTGCGTGCTCGCCGAGGGCATGCCGATGAATCCGCGGCTCGCCTGGCGCGTGGCTTACCGCGGGGCCAACCGGGAATTCTTCGTGGACGCCCACACCGGCGCGATCCTTCACCGCCGCGCCGTCAGTGCGACGGACGGGCCGTTGGATGGTCTCGACCTGGACATACAGGACGCCGAAAACGAAGCCAACGGCATCAGCGACGGCTGCTTCCTGCTGTCGAATGATGATTTTGTCGCCGACGAGGACGGCATTGACCCATTCTACCTTGGCAATCCCCAGGCGGAGACCCTGTGGCAGGGCGCCCGCGAAGTCTTCAGCTTCTATCGCCGGCACTTCAACCGGATGTCCTACGATGACTCCGGTGCGCAGGTGGAAATCTTCATGAACTCGAACATGGAGAGAGGCGGGGCACGGTTTGTGAATTTCTGCGGCACCATCGAGTTCATGCCGGGCAGGGAGGATCGGGAGACCCTGGCCCACGAGTTCACGCATGGCGTCATCCTTCACTCCAGCGGGCTGGAGTATGAACGGGAGTCCGGCGCGTTGAATGAACACTACTCGGATGTCATGGCGGTGCTGATGGACCGGGAGCTGGGCGCCGCCAACTGGACGCTTTCCGAGAAGGAACTTAGCGGCCGGGGCGCCATCCGGGACCTGTCGAATCCTGGCAGCACCAACGTCTCGGGCCGCCAACCGGCCCACTACGCCAACCGCTTCCAGATCGGTGCCGACGAAGATCCGGACGACGACAACGACCAGGGCGGCGTGCACATCAATTCCGGCATTGCCAATCTGGCCGCCTACCGGCTGATCGCGGGCGCGTTCCTGCCGTCCACCAATGCCGCCGAGCCGACGGTCCGCATCGCGGGGCTTGGCGAGGCCAAGGCGCGGCAACTGCTTTACACGGCGATGACCGCCTTGCCGTCCACGGCGACCTTCCAACAGGCGCGGGAAATGGAGGTCTTCCTGGCCCAGTTCATGGCCGGGCGAAACCTTGGCGGCTTCACCGCGGCCGATGTCTGCGACGTGCGCAACGCCTGGGCCTCGGTCGGCGTCGGCGAATACGCCCCCGACTGCGACACTTACCTCCCGCCGCCGGACACGGATGGCGACGGCGTGATTGATGCCAAGGACAACTGCCCGCGCCGGGCGAATCCGCGGCAGGAAGACCAGGACCGCGACGGGGTCGGCGACGTGTGCGACAACTGCGTGGCCACGAAGAATCCCAGCCAGAAGGACCTCGACGGCGACGGCATCGGCGACAGTTGCGACAGCGACAAGGACAATGACGGCTGCCTGAACAACTACGTGCCCAGGGACGGACAGGTTGAAAGGATTACCGAAGACCGGCGCGACTACCGGACCGAGAGCGCCTACCAGGTGGTCGGCTACAGCGAAACTATCGCCATCACCGCGTGTTCGGGCGGCACCACCGAAATTACCGCGTGGGAAGGCGGCGACACCGACCGCGACGGCCAACCGGACTGCAACGACTTCGATGACGACAACGACGGGCTGAACGATGTCACAGTAATCTCGGTTATTGATGATTCCGACGGTCACCCGACCGTGAACAAGGCCATCAGCGAGGACCGCTGCCCGACTATTCCCTCCGACCGCGGTCCTTCGCCGGGCAATCCCTTCGCCTGGGACGCATGCACGACCGTAACCTACTGCTCCGGCAGCCAGCCCACCGTGCGCCTGCCCGAAGGTGTGGCCGACGGCGGCATCTTCGTGCGCTTCGGCCAGCACGTGAACCCCAACCCGGAAGGCGACTTCCTCTGGGACAATGTCCGCCTCGCCGGCGACCGGCTCATGCTGGATCCGGGCCCCGGCATCACCGTGGGCCAGATCACTGCCAAGCTCCGCAGCCTGGGTGCCGCCGGGGCCAATGCCGGCGGTATTCAGCGCGCCGCCAACGCCGCGCCGGAAACGCTCCGCGTCGAACTGTGGACGCACGGCACCAACGGCGGTTCCCCGCGCCTGCTGCGTGTGCTCGGCAACTTCGATCCCGCCCAGGCGAACATCGTCGAGGGCGACACCGGGGCCGCCCTCGCCTTGGCGCCCGCAGCGACCTTCGATGGCCAGGTCAGCCTCGCCGGTGTGTGGCACAACGCCCAACCGGCCGGCGCGGCCCGCCTCGATCTCGATCACGATGGCATGCCCGACGGCTACGAAATCCGCGCCGGCTTCAACGCCCGCGACGGCCAGGACGGCCTCGCGGACACCGACGGGGACGGCCGCCGCAACTTCGAGGAGTTCCTCGCCGGCACCAATCCCCGCGCCGTGGACACCGCCCCCCTCCGGCTGAACGCATTCTCGTTGCCGAATGGCGGCCTGCGGCTGACCTGGACCGGCGCACCGAACATCACATTGCAGCAGGCCGCGGGGCTTGCCGACGGCGGGTGGCAGGACGTGCCGAAAACTGCCGGGGCGTCCGCGCATGAAACCGCCCCCGGAGCAGCCCACGGCTTCTACCGGCTTGTGACCCGTTGAACTTCAAGTGGGGCAAAGCGGACGCTGCCCGGCAGTTTCGACCGCCGGGCAGCGCTCCGCACAACTCGGTGCTGGTGGCCGCCAGCGACAGGTTATGGCCACGCGAAAATGGCCAGTTGCGCGTTGGCCGCTGATCTCGGAACAGCGGTCCGATGCCCACTCCGTGGAATCTCGAATCCGATTCCGCTGCCTCGTCGCGGCCGCCGCGGCGATTGACCCCGGGGCTCGCTTCGCGTTTAACAGCGCCATGCGTTTCCCCTGCCCTGCCGGCCGAGCCGTCGCCCGCTGGTGTTCGTTCGGCTTCATCCTCACCGCCTTCAGCCTCGTCACCCAGGCGGAGGTCAAGCTTCACCCCACGTTCTCCGACCACGCCGTGCTCCAGCGCGGGATGAAGGTGCCGGTGTGGGGCACCGCCAACGACGGCGAATCCGTCACGGTCGAGTTCGCCGGCCAGAAGCGCACGACGGTCGCGAAGGGCGGCCGCTGGATGGTTTCGCTCGGCTCGCTCAAGGCCAACGTCAACGGCGCGACGCTCAAGGCCAGCGGTCCTGCCAATTCCGTCACCATTTCCGACATCGTCGTGGGCGAGGTCTGGGTCTGCTCCGGTCAGTCCAACATGGAATGGCCGATGTCCCGCAGCTTCGAGCCGGACGGCGACATCGCCGCCAGCGACAACCCGCACCTCCGCCTGTTCACCGTCGTGAAGCGCCGTTCGCCCGAGGTGAAGACCGACCTCGACTACGCGCCCCACAAGTGGGTGCAGGCCGAGCCTGGCTCCGTGCGGGACTTCTCCGCGGTCGGCTATTACTTCGGCCGCGCCCTCGAGGAGTCGCTGCGCGGCCGGGGCGTTCCCGTCGGCATCATCCACACGAGCTGGGGCGGTTCTCCGGCCGAGGTCTGGATGCGCGAAGACGTCCTGAAGGCGGACGCCGAATACAACTCCCAGATCCTCGAACCCGGCCTCGTCAACGCCGCCAAGTGGGCCGACTCGGTGAAGCAATGGGAGGCCGACAAAAAGGCCGCCGAAGCCAAGGGCGAGAAGTTCACCCGCAACCTCGGCTGGCCGCCCTGGCGCCCCGCCGAACTCTACAACGGCATGCTCGCCAACATCATCCCCTACGGCATCCGCGGCGCCATCTGGTATCAGGGCGAATCCAACGCCGGCCGGGCGTGGCAATACCGCCGGCTCTACGCCGACATGATCACCAACTGGCGCCGGGACTGGGGCCAGGGCGACTTCCCCTTCTACGCCGTGCAGCTCGCGCCGTGGGACAAGAACAAGAAACGGGACTTGGCCGTGATCGCCGCCGAGATCGGCGACAGCGACTGGGCGGAATTGCGCGAGGCCCAGAACCATGTCGCCGCGACGCTCAAGAATGCCGACACCGCGGTGATCACCGACGTCGGCGACAAGGACGACATCCACCCCACCAAGAAGAAGCCCGTCGGCGAACGCCTTGCCCGGCTCGCCCGCGCCCAGGTTTACGGCGAGAAAATCCTCGCGCACGGTCCGCGGCTGAAGTCGTCGAAGGTGAAGGGCGACGCGATCGAACTCACCTTCCGGGACGCGGGCGCCGGCCTGAAGGCGCTGGACGGCGGCGTGCTGACCGGCTTCACCGTCGCCGGCGAAGACCGGAAGTTCCATCCCGCAACCGTCATCCGGCGCACCAAGACCAAGCTGGTGGTGCGCGCCGACGTGGTAAAACAGCCCGTGGCCGTGCGTTTCGGCTGGAATGACAACCCGGTAGTGAACCTCGCCAACAGCGACGACCTGCCGGCCTCGCCGTTCCGCACGGACACCTGGCCCGGCGTGACCCAGCCGAAGAAGTAGGCGCAGCCACTCGGGACACCCGCGGCCGAAACTCACATTCGGTCTGCGGCCCAAGCCAAGGCTTAGGCCGGCAAATTGCCAGGTAGGGTCAGCAGAAAGTCGTGCTGCCGCCGGGTCTCAATCGCCGCCGGTTCGGCCTTCCGGACGAGCGCTATGGCCTCCTCCGGAGACCTGCCGGTGCCGATCAGGAACGCCGCCAGCATCGTCCCGGTCCGGCCCAAGCCCGCATGGCAATGGACCACGACCGCTTCGCCGCGCCGGTGGAATTCGGCCGCAAAGGAGGTGAAGGCGACCACCTGCTCGAGAGAAGGCGCGCCCCCATCCGGCACCGGCAGGCAGAGGAATCCGAATCCCGCATCCCGGTAGCAGCTGGCGTCCGTCGGGTTGTTGACCAGGGAAACAACGGCCCGGATGCCGGCCTGAAACAACAGTTGCAGGTCATCCTCAAAGGCATCCAGCGACGCATTGCCCCGAAACCGCCGCTCCGGATGGAGGAAAGGAAACGGCATGCCGGCGAGCCGGCCGGAAATGACCCAGTAGAAAGGACTCATGGCGAATCGCGCTCAGCGGACGATCGATTGCACCTGGCGCAAAGCCACTCGTTCCCCTGAATACAGCCCTCCGGCTAGGGCGGCGAGGGTCCAGAATATCATCACCCCCCGGTGATCAGCCTGCGGCAGGGAGAACAAAGCCCCCATGAGCCAGGACACATGCGCAAGCAGCGTGACTCTGATGGACTGCAGTGGATCGCTCCACCACCTGAACGGGTGGCGGTCCAGAGACGCTTGCGGAAAAACTTTCACTCCATTCCTTTTCGCGAACCAGACTGATCCTATCGGCAGCGCGAATCCAGCCAGCAGAGCAAATGCGACCAAAAACCAATCCGCGTTGGTCCCGGCAGTGTTCGACGGACTTAAACTGATGGTGCCGCTCACCAGGCAGAGCACGCCGGCGCCGGCGTAGAGGCATTTCCACAGGTTTTGGTTCATCGCACCTTCAATTCGTCCGCAGATTCACTTCGGGAAACGTTTGTCCGGATACTTCGGGGCGGGAGGCACGGGACGAGGGTCTTTGGCGATGAGTTCCTGGAGGTGCTTCACCGCGGCTTCGAGCTGGGCGTCGCGGCCGTTGAAGGTGGCGTGCGGCAGGTTGTCCACCACCACATCCGGGTCCACGCCGTGGCCCTCGATCAGCCACGATCCTTCGGGGCCATAGACGCCGATCTCGGCGGCGGTCGCCATGCCGCTGTCCACCAGCCAGCGACGCGAGCTGAGCCAGATTTCGCCGCCCCAAGTGCGCGTGCCGATCACCTTCCCGAGCCCGAGCCGGCGAAAGCCTTCGGCAAAAGCCTCGCCGTCGCTCGCGGTGCGTTCGTCGCAGAGCACGACGACGTGGCCGCGGAAGGCCTGCTGCATGTTCCAGTAGGCGTCGCCGACGCGCGGCTGCCAGAAGAACCACGCCTTGCGGAGCAGCCGGTTGAGGATCCACGAGTCGATGTTGCCGCCCCGGTTGTGGCGCACGTCGATGATCAGGCCCTCGCGGTTGAACACCGGGTAATACTCGCGCGCCCACTCGGCCATATTCTCCGCGCCCATGGCCCGCAGGTGGACGTAGCCAAGGCGGTTCGTGCCGAGTTCCTCCACGCGGCGACGGCGGGTGAATTCCCATTCGTCGTAGCGCAGCTCCGCGTCGGCCTCCGTGCTGACGGGCTTCACGGTCACCTGGCGGACCGCATTCGTGCCGCCGGGCTTCACGTCGAGCAGGACGGGTTTGCCGGCCTGGTTGCGCAGAAGCTGGTCGAGCTGCGGCACGGACAGCGTGGCTCGACCGTTGATGGCGGTGATCACGTCGCCGGCTTTCACGTCCACGCCGGGGCGGCGCAGCGGGGACAGCTCGTCGGGATACTCAGGGTCGGTTTCAAAGATGTGGTCCACGCGCCAGCCGCCCGCGGCGTCGTTGCGCGAGAACGTCGCGCCAAGCGAGGCAGGCTTGATCTGGTCGGGGCCGTCACGGTCGTCCCCGTAGCGGACATAGATGTGCAGCGTGGACAGTTCGCCGACCATCTCCGCGATGATCTCGTTGAGCTCATTGCGTTCGCTCACGCGGTCCACCAGCGGCAGGTATTTCGCGTGGACCCCGCGCCAGTCGAGGCTGTGCATGCCGCGGTCGTAGAAGTAATCCCGCAGCATCCGCCACGACTCAGTGAAGATCTGGCGCCATTCCTCACGCGGCGTCAGGGCGAACGTCCAGCCGCCGAGGTCAAACTTCTCGTCAAGCTTGGCCGGCGCCCCCGCGTCGCTGGCGATGACGAAGAAATTGTCGCCCTTGCGCACGAGCAATTTTTTGCCGTCGCCGGACAGCTCATAGCTGCCCAGGTCCTCGACCAGCGTCTTGGGCTTGGGATCCTTGTGGGTGATCTCGAGCTGGCGCAGATGGCTCTTGGCGCCGAAGCCGGTATCGCGCGCCACCCAGAGCAGATGTTTCGCGGTGGCTTCGAGCCGGCTGTAATTGCCGGCGGGAACGGGCAGTTCAACCAGGCGGGTCGCCAGCCCGTCGAAATCAATCTCCACGACGACAGCCGCAGGCGGCCTGTTGGTTTTCGCTTCGGCCGTGGACTTCGATTCTGAGGCTTCCGGTTTCAGGTTGGCGCCGGCGGTGTTGGTTTCGGCGCTCGCCCCTTCCGGCTTCCGACTTCCGGCTTCCGACTTGGCAGCTCCCTCCTTCGCGGGCTTCGCGTCTTCGCTGTTCCCCTCATCCTTCGGCAGGAACGGCGAGCGGAGTCCGGCCTTCAGGGCCACGGCAAAAAGCTTGGTCGTCTCGGTGAAGTGCGGTTCGGGCTGGCGCTGGCCCCAGGGACTCCCCACGAGGGATCGCAGCTCGCGGTCGCTCAGGAAGTAGAGCCATTTGCCGTCGGGCGACCACGCCGGGCTGTAGCTGTCCACGCGGTCGCTGGTGACGGTCGCCCGGTTGCCGTCGGTGACGTTGAACAGATGGATCTGCGGGTAACCGTTCGCGGCGGCCTGCACGTAGGCGAGCCACCGGCTGTCCGGCGACCACGCGAAGTCGGTGAGGTCGTCGGTCCGTCCCTCGGCCACCGGGGTCGTCAGACCGGTGTCGAAGTCGTGCACCCAGAGCTTCCAGTCCTTGTCGCCCCACGCGAGCCGTTTGCCGTCGGGCGAGGGCAGGCCGGCGTAGCGGAACACGGTGCCATTGGTCGTCAGCGCGGTGGGCGCGGCCAGCCCGTTGGCCGGCAGCTTCCAAAACTCGATCTCGCCGCTTTCGTCGGACTGCACGAGCAGGTTCCGGCCGTCGGGCAGAAAGCGGGCCTCGCGGTAGCGCACATCGGCCTTTCGCGGAACCTCGATGAAACGCCCCGCTTCCAAGGGTGCCACGAAGACCTGTCCGCGCGCCGTCAGCACCAGCCGGTCGCCCGTGGGAGAGAGATGCGCGGAGGTGAGATATTCCAGCGGTTTCTTCACCCACTTTTCGCGCTGCTGGTCGAAATCCGAGGCCAGCGTCACGGCCACCTGCGCCTCACGCCCGTTGGCGAGGTCGAACACATGGAGGTCGCCCGCCCGGCTGTAGGCGATGCGTCCGTTGTGCAGCGAGGCGGTCGCCACGTCGAAGCCGGTGTGTTTCGTGAGCTGTTTCAGGTCCGTGCCGTCGGGCTTCATGGACCACAGGTTCATCACGCCATCGCGGTCGCTGATGAAGTGGACACGGTCGCGCCACCACATCGGGTTGCGGCTGGTGCCCTTGAAATCCCGCGCCAACGGCTCGGCCTCGGCGTCGCCCTCCCGGAACCGCCAGAGGTTCTCGATCCAGCCACCTTCATAGCGCTTCGTGCTGCTCGACTGTTTGGGCAGGCGGGTGAAGAACAGCGTCTGGCCGTCCGCGCCAAACACGCCTTCCGACGCCTGGGCCAGCGGCAGCACCCGGCGCTCGCCCGTCTTCGGGTTCAGGCTGACCAACTGCGAGTTGGGCAGCGTGGAGAACTTCGTGGTCCGGTAAAGCACCCGGCCGTCGGGTGTCCAGCCGGCCACGCGGCCGTCCGCGGCGTCGAAGGTGTGCCGGGTCGGCGCGCCGCCGTTGAGCGGCATCGTGTAGATCTCCGTGGGGCCTTCGTATTCCGCCACGAAGGCCAGCGTCGTGCCGTCCGGCGAGATGGCCGGCCAGGACTCGGTGCCGGGATGCGACGTGAGCCGCTGCGCGCTTCCGCCCTTCACCGGAACCCGCCACAGATCGCCTTCGGCGACAAACACGATCGTGTCGCCGTGGAGAGCCGGCTGCCGGTAATAACCGCGGGGGCTTTGGGCCAGAACACTCAAGGCGGCCAGCCACGCGAGGCAGAGCGTGAAACGCATACGGACGAAGGCTAGGGAGCCCGACTCACCCGAGAAAGCCCGGAAGTCGGCCAGGCGCCGGCCCGCCAACATCCGTGGGCGCGCTTGAAACGGCGGTTGCGTTTCCAGCCGATTTGCGTCGGATGCCGCGCGACCGAACCTCGCCCGCGCCATGAACGCACTCCGCAAACTCCTGAACCTCGAATTCCTCCCGCAAAGCCCCGCCTTCGGCCTGTTCCTGCTCCGGGTGGCCCTCGGCGGCTCCATGCTGTGGCTCCATGGCCGGGACAAGCTGATGGGCTTTTCCAAGCTCGCCTCCGGCTTTCCCGACCCGCTGCATATTGGCAGCAAGGCAAGTGCGGGGCTGATCGTGTTCGCCGAGGTGGCGTGTGCCGCGCTGCTCGTGCTCGGCCTCTTCACGCGCTTCGCGGCCGCGGCCCTGACCATCGCGATGGGCGTGGCGTTTTTCCTGATCCACAAGGGCCGCTTCTCGGAGGGCGAACTCGCGTTCGTGTATTTCGCGGGCTTCCTCACGCTGCTGTTCGCCGGCCCGGGCAAGTTCGCGCTGTCCGGCAAGGGCGGCGGCGGCAGTTCCAAGGGCTCCGCGCCCAAGCCGAACAAGCCCAAGGACAAGTGAACCACGTCGGGCGCCGCCGGCAACCCGCTGGCGGCGCCTGAACACCAATCGGCGGCCACGCCGACGCGGGTCACCCTTGGCTTTCGCGGTCCGGCCCCGCAGCCTCGCGACGTGAATTTCACCGTCCCGCCTGCCACGGATCCGACGCCCATCTTCGAACTGTTCCGGGGCAACCACGCCACGGAACTCCTCGTCGCCGCCGTGGCGCATCTGCAGGTGTTCGCCCGGCTGGAAACCGGGCCGCGATCGCCGGCCGACTTGGCCGCCGAACTCGGTCTGGCCGACCGGGCGGCGGCAGTGCTCTTCACCGCCCTCCGGGCCATGGGCCTGCTGGCAACCGACGCGGCCGGCCGGCTGGAGCTGACCCCGGTGGCCCGCGAACATCTGCTCCCGGGCGGTGCGTTTTTCGTGGGCGACTACTGCGGCTTGGCGGCGGATTCGCCCGGCGTCCTGGCGATGGCGGAACGCCTGCGCACCAACCGCCCCGCCAATTCGGAGCCGGCGGATTCCGGGGCCGCCTTCATCTACCGCGAGGGCTTGGAATCAGCGATGGAACGCGAGGCCAGTGCCCGCCACCTCACGCTGGCCCTGGCTGGTCGCGCGAAGAATGTGGCTCCGTGCCTCGCCCGAAACCTGCCGCTGCCCGGGGCGGTGCACCTGCTCGATCTAGGCGGCGGCACCGGGGTCTATGCTCTGGCGCTGTTGCAGGCGAATCCCGCGCTCCGCGCCACGGTGCTGGACCGCCCGGAAGTGCTGAAGGTCGCCGCGGAATTCGCCGCCGCCGCCGGCGTGGGCGACCGGCTGGCTCTGGTGCCGGGCGACATGTTCACCGCCGAACTGCCCGCCGCGGACGTGGTGCTCCTGTCGAACATTCTCCACGACTGGGACGTGCCCGAGTGCCGCGCCCTGATCCATCGGGCCGCGGCGGCATTGCCCGCCGGCGGGCGCCTGCTCATCCACGACGTTTTTCTCGATGACGATCTGGGCGACCCCCTGCCCATCGCTCTGTATTCGGCCGCCCTGTTCAGCCTGACCGAAGGGCGCGCCTACAGCGCCGCCGAATACCGTGGCTGGCTGCGGGAGGCCGGACTGATTCCCGGCGAAGTCGTGCCCACGCTGGTCCACTGCGGCGTGCTGGCCGGCACCAAGCGGTAATGCGGCCGGACATCAACGCTCTGGGAAGATTCACTCCTCCCCGTCCCAGTAATCGAGCGCCTCGGAACGGAGCAGTCGCCGGTCGGGAGATCGCACCATCCATTTGCCGCTGTCCGGGTAATGGCAGCTTTCGCCGAAGGGATTGTCGGCGACGATGTAGAGCACCAGATCCTCGTCGGCCGCGGCCCACAACTGGTGCGGCTGGCCAGGCTCAAACAGGAATGCATCACCCGGCTCGACCGGCGTAAAGCCCTCCGCGTGGCGCACCCGGCCATGGCCGCTCAGCACGTGGTAAAACTCCCACTGGGCGCTGTGCGAATGGTAGGGGCACATGGCCTTGCCCGCCGGAATCCGGCAGATCTCGACGTCGAACGGATGCCGCTTGCGCAGGTCCGTCGAGCCGTCTTCCCGGCCCAGCGCCTCGGAAATTTCCCGGTCGCAGCTCGCATATTTGCCCTTGGGCGAGGCGTAGGCGGTTTCAGCGAGATCGCGAGTGTTGACCTTTTTCATGGGAAATCAGACTCCCCAATGGGGTGGCTTCTGCTGGGTGTTGCGGGCGCGGTCGAGCTCCTGCGATTCGAGCGTCTCACCGAGCTGCTCAAGCCGCTTCTGGATGCGCGTGAGGAGGCGTCCCTGCTCAATCACGACGGCATTGAGCTCGTCGGCCTGTTTTTCGGCATGGGCGAGGGCGGCCTCGACCCGGGCAAGGCGTTGTTCCAGTTCGGCGGTGTTCATAGTTCATCCTCCCGTTCGGCGAAGAAAAGCTGGTAGGCACGGTCGTAATGTTCGGCGGCGACGAAGACGTGCATCTCCCGGCCCAGATCGTCCGGGTCAGCCCCGGGCTCGGCGTCGGCGGTTGAGGCGGTGACGCCGTGCTGCTCGAGCCATTCGAGCAACAGCTCGGTCTTGATGATCGGGCCCGTGAAGAAGTGGCGCTGGTCGGCGGGCGGGTTGGGCGGCGGTGGCGTGGGCAGGCTCATGGGACGCAATGGGGGCGCGACTCTCTGAGTCGCGAATCACTCGCTCCGAGAACTGAATCGGGCGATTCGGAGAGTCGCGCTCCGTTGCGGAAGCCCTTTGGCGACACAGTCCCTTTCATGCCGAATGGGCTGCGGCCAGGGCCTGGGCGGCTTCCCGCACGCTGGCGATCAACTCCGGCGGCGCGATGACCTTCGCGGCACCGCCCCAGCCGAGCACCCAGCGTTGGATTTCCACGAGGCTGCCCAGCTTGAGCTTCAGTTCCACACCGCCGCCGGGCAGTTCGCGAAGCTGCTGCGACGGATGCCACCGCTTCTCGCGGATGTAGTCCGCGACGCGTTCCTCGAACTGCACGGTCACGGCATAGTCCCCGTCCTTAGAGAAGATGCCGAAGCTGTCCCGCAGGCGCTTTTCGAGGGCGAACTTCTCCGGTTTGGCGAAGCTCTTGCCGGTCTTGGCGTGTTCCGTGATGCGGCCGGGCACGAAGGTGCGGATGTCCTGCCGCAGGTGGTCGAAGGCGAACAGATACCAGTCGCCGTTCACGTTCGCGAGATGGTAGGGATCGATGACGCGTTCCTCGGGGCGTTTTGCCCCGGGCTTGCGGTAGGTGATGCGGAGCTGCTGCCGCCGCTGCATTGCCTGCGCGAGCGCCTCCATGACCGGCACGTTGACGACCGGTTCGGCGGTGGTGCGAAAGGACACCGTCTGTTCCCACTCGGCGAGGTTCAGCGACACGGTTCCGGGCAGGGAGCGCTCAAGCTTCTTGAGCGCACCGACGAGGCGCTTCTCGTAGGGCGTGCCGCGGTATTGTTGCAGCGCCTTTTCTGCGACCAGCAGGGCGAACAGTTCGCCCTCGGTGATCGTCAGCGTCGGGAACGAGTCCACCTCCTCCGTATAATGGTAGCCATTGCGCAGCGGGTTCCATTCGAGGGGCAGGTTCAGCCGGTCGCGCATGAACTCCAGATCGCGCTGGATGGTCTTGGTGCTGACCTCGATGGTGCGGGCGAGGGTGGAGCAGTTGGGGAACTTGCCCGCCGCAAGTTCGGCGTGAATCTGCATCATCCGGTCAAGCGGCGGACGCGTCTGCGGCAGGTCGGGCACGGAACTCATGGCACCGGGGAGGTTCGGCCGGACAGGGGGAAGTGCAAGCGCGGGAACGGCGGCCCGTTCGGAGCACTGACCAATGACCAATGTTCCGCTGCTCCGCGGAATTTTGAGTTGGGCAATCTCACCGCCGGTCGCAAGCTCCGTGGCGAATGAAAGCCCCGCTGGTCTTGCTTCCCTTCATCGCTGCTCTGGCCGGTTGCGCCGCGCCCACGGCCGCCACCCTGACGCCCGCTCCCGGAATCGCCGGAGCGCAGGTTGAGACCTCCTTCCGGCAGGTCGTCACGAAGACGAACGAGTATCGCTTCCTGCTGTCGTTGCCCAAGGACTACGCCGCGGACCCGGCCCGGAAGTGGCCGCTCGTGCTGTTCCTCCACGGGGCCGGCGAACGGGGCACGGACGTGCAGAAGGTCGCGGTGCACGGCCCGCCCCAGCTGGTGAAACAGGGGCGGGACTTCCCGTTCATTCTCGCCTCCCCACAGTGTCCGGAAGGCCAGGTCTGGGATGCGGACGCGCTCATCGGCCTGGTGGACACACTCCAGGAGCAACTCCGCGTGGACCCGAAACGCACCTATGCGACCGGCCTGAGCATGGGCGGCTACGGGACGTGGTCACTGGCGCTGAAGTATCCGGACCGCTTCGCCGCGGTCGCCCCGATCTGCGGCGGCGGCGAGACGATCCGCGCCCTGCTGCCGGCGAAGCACCAGGCGCTGAAATCACTCGGTGTCTGGGCGTTTCACGGCGGCAAAGACACCGTGGTGCTGCCCACCGAAAGCGAGCGGATGATGGACGCCTTTAAGCGTGCCGGCGTCAGCGACCTGAAGCTGACCCTGTATCCGGATGCCGGCCACGACTCGTGGACCGAGGCCTACAACACGCCGGCACTCTACGACTGGCTGCTGCAACACAGCCGGTAAGCGATTCGACGGAATCGGTGTCACCCGCAGGGCCAGATGCGGCGATCCGAACCGGCCTCACGGAATCGCCACGTTGCCCAGCACCAACGCGCCCTCTTCGCTCGCGCTGCCGCCTTGGTTGGCGAACCGGAGCGGCTTGCCCCCCTTGAGCGGATTGGGAACTCGCAGCGACAACTCAACCGGGCCGGCCGCCTCCGGCGCCACTGACACCGTGGCCTTGGCGGTGACCGAATTCCCCGGCAAGACCCGGCGGAGCGTGATGGACAGTTCCCCGACGGTTTCGCGGCCGGGACTCCGGACGACCACCTGCACCGGCCAGTCAGCGTAGAACGGCGCGACGCCACGGTTGGTGATTGTCACCGCCACGCTGAGTTCGCGGCCGGTGCGAGCAACGGCCACCTCCAGCACCTGCAACTCGTAACCAAGGCTGCGGGCGGCCCGTTCAGCCCGCTCCCGCTCGTCCGCAGCCAGAGTGCGGGAGGTGCTGGTATCCATCAGCCAGGTGGCATGCGTTTCCGTCACGCAGCGGGCGAAATCCTGGCCTTGCGGGCAACCCGCCTCCTGCCACAGGCACGGCCAGAGTTCGGGCCGGATTTCACCGCCGATCGGCGCGGTCATCCAACGGTTCAGGGCGGCCGGACCGGCCTTGCGCAGCGCGGCGAGGTAAAACCAATTGTCCTGCTTGCGGCCGGTCTCCAGCGTCGCCCAGCCGAACGAATCGTCGTGATAGCCGAGCTTTCGGAGGTGATTGGGCGCGTGGGCGTAATCCGTTTCGCCCGCCGGATACCGCAGCAGCACCGGTGTGCGCTGAAAGGCCGCTTCATAGGCGTCCATGACCTCCGCCTGCACCGTCTTCGACGCGAACCACTCCGTGTGGGGATAACAGTGCCACTCGCCCCAGGTGCCGAGCAGCCCCGCGGTGATGAAACCGATCCGTGGATCGCCGTCATAGCGGGCGCCGAGCGCGGCGATGAAATTGGTGAGCGCGGCCCGCAGGCGCGGGTCCTCGTAGTCGGGCGTGTGATCCACCGCGGGCGGCAGCGGTTGCGTGTTGGTGTTGGTCCACACCCGCAACGTGACGCCTGCGTCGATCAGGTATTGGGGCACGCCACTGGGTTTGCGCGGGTATTCGAGATAGACCCGGAAGACAGTCTGACAGCCACGCGAGGCGATGTCATCCAACAGCCGCTCCAAGGGCGCCCACTCGAACGTGGCCGGACCGGTCATCAGCGAGGCGAGCGGCAGGTATTGAAACTCCAAGGAATGGGGAAACCCCTTTCCCGGGCCCGCATACGGCACGAATCCCTTCAGCGGATTGTCGGCCGGCGCGGGGGCATACGCCGGCCTAAAGAGTATGGGGGCATCAGCCGCCCGGGCGCCCGCCAACAGCAACAGCAGCCATGTCCACACCAGCAGCGGGAACAGAAAAACAGAAGGTCCGGATGCTGCCCGGGACCGGAGCAACGTGTGGTTCATGGTTTCCAGCGGCAGATGAGCCTTCTGGGGTTGCAGTTCTCCATCACAAAGGCAGGGCATCGCAAGTCGTTGGGTTCAGCGGCGAATCCGCGATCGAGAGCCAACGGCGGTCGCATGATTGTCAGCGGGTTTGGAAGGCGGTCCGCATCGTCATCGGTTCGAGGCATTGGTCAGATCATGGTTGCCCTATGGCCATGCACCAGCCAGCCATTTCCCGAAATACTCAAATGCGGTCGAGAGCGCCGGTGCTGTCGGCGAAGGCTTTGGCCGGAACTTTGGCCGACTCCAGCATGGCGACGTAGAGGTTGGCCAACGGCTGGCCCTGGTAGTGGATGTGGCTGCCGGGCCGGAGCTGCCCCGCCGCACGGCCGGCAATGAGGTTGGGCAGATCCGTCGTTTCATGGGCATCACCCATGCCGCTACCGTAGTGGATGAAGGACGCGTCGAAGAGCGTGCCGTCGGCCTCTTTGACGGCCTTCAACCGGTCCAGGAAATAGGCGAGGTGCCTGATGCGCTCGCGGTCCACGCGGGCCATCTGGTCGCCTTCATCGGTGTAGTCCTTGTGCGCGGTGTGAGTGTAGCCGTGGTAACCGTCGGGGCAGCCGATGTCCGGGTATTTGCAGTCCATGCCGCCGAGGTGGAGCGTCAGGGCGCGGGTCTGGTCCGTCTGAAATGCCAGCACGGCGAGGTCCATCATCAGCCGGATGCGTTCGGTGAGGTTTTCCGGAGTGCCCGCCGGCTTTCTTGAGCCTGCGGGCGCGGCCACCGGAGGGCGCCCCGCCCACATCCGCGCCACCTGCACGCGACGCTCCACTTCGCGAAGGCTCGTTAGGTATTCGTCCACTTTGTCGCGGTCGGACGCGCCGAGTTGCGCGCTGAGGCGCTTCGCGGAATCAAGCGTGCGGTCGAGCACGCTGTCCTGGGCCCGCTCCCGCCTTGCCCGGGTGCCGGCGTCGCCGTCGGGACTGCCGAACAACAAATCCCACACCGCCACCGGATTGCTCATCGACGGTATGGGTGTGCCGGCTTCGTCATAGACGAGCTTGGAGCTGGGAAAGGCGGAGAGGTTCAGCGTGGGCAGGCGGGTGTGCAGGCCGAGGGTGCGCCCGGCGACTTGATCGATGGAGACGGCGTTTTTGGCGGCGACACCCGGCAGTCGGCCGAGATCTGCTCCGGTCAAAAAGCAGAGCATGTCCAGGTCATGCCGCCCGACGGAGGCGATGGTCTTGAAGGCATTCCGGTGGAAAAGGCCGGAGAGGACGGAGAAATCGCCCCGGTGCCTTTCCAGCGGAGCCAGGATCGGGGTGAGGGCGAAGCCGGGGCCTGTGGTCTTGGGTGTGAAGCGGGGCATCCGGATGCCGCTGGTCGTGTGCAGCCAGGCCAGCCGAACCGGGTTCTGCGCGCCGCCCGGAGCCGTGGCAGCGTTGGTCCTCCACGGGCCGAGCATGGCTTCGAGCGGTGGCAAGGCGAGGGCGGTGCCAAATCCGCGCAATACGGCGCGGCGGGAGAGAGGTCGGGATAGATTCATGGCAGAACGGGTATTGGGTGAAGAGGGTGCTTGAGGTGCAGCTCACCGGGTAAGAAATGCTTCGCTGTCGACGACGGCTCGGAGGAGTGCATGCAGCCGGTAGTCACCGGCTTTCGTCGCGGCAACGATGCGGTCCACATCCCGTGCGTCGCTGACCAGCAGGCCGCGTCCGGTGGCATAGATGACGAGCTTCTCCGCCAACCCGCGGACGAAGTCATCCTTGCGCTCCAAGAGGAGGTTCTTCAGGTCTGGGAGACCGGCCAGCCGGCGGCCATTGGCCAGCGTGGTCGTGGCATCGATGGGAAAAAGAACGGGCCGGCCATCGGGACCGGCGGCGGGTTTGAGCTCGGGCCGGGCGGGATCAAACCATGCCGGTTCGGCATCGCGCCAGCGCCCGATGGCGTTGTAGTTTTCGAGGGCCAGACCATACGGATCAATGCGCGCGTGACAGCCGGCGCAGTTTGGGGATTCGCGGTGCAGGGCCATTTTCTCCCGCAGGCTGCGAGCAGCGCCGGTGTCCGGCTCGATGGCACCGGCATTCGGCGGCGGGGGCGGCGGGGGGCGGTTGAAGATCTTCTTGAGCAGCCAGGTGCCGCGGATGACCGGCGAAGTCCGGGTGGCCTCGCTGGTGCTGGTAAGGATGGCGGCCATTCCCAACAGTCCGCCGCGCCGCCCTCGCTGGGATTCTGGCAGCAGGACCCTGCGGAAGGATCCGCCCACTACGCCGGGCACGTCGTAGAGACGCGCGAGATTCTCATCCAGCACGACATAGTCCGACGCGAGAAAATCGGTGAGCGGCGCATTATCGGCGAGGGCCTGGCGGAAAAATGCGCCCGGCTCGCGCCGCATCGAGGCCAGCAGGCGGGTGCCGTAGAACTCATACATCTCGTCCGGCCAGTTGAACTCAGGGAAAAGCGACCGTTCCGGCATCGCGCTGGCCAGGCGAGCCAGCCCCAGCCATTGCGGGACAAAGTGCCCGGCCAGGGCGTCGTGTGTGCGCGGGTCTGCCAACCGCCGCGTGACCCAGGCGGCCCGGCGGACAGGATCGCGCAACTCGCCACGCGCCGCCGCCGCGAGCAGGGCTTGGTCCGGCGCGCTTGAATGGAGAAACAGGCTAAGTCGGGTGGCGAGCTCGTAGTCGTCCAGGCGGTAGCTCCCGCGGGGCGCTCCGGGCGGGGCCTTTTCGACGACGAAGAGGAAGTCGGGTGCGGTCAACACCGCCTTGAGCGCCACCTTTAGCCCGGCGAGAAAACTCGCACCCCTCGCGATCTCCTCACGCGCGGCGGTGGCGTAAAATTCGATCTCCTCTGTGCTGACCGGACGCCGAAACGCCTGCGGCAGCAAGACGGCAAGCGAACGGGCCGGATCGCCGGCGCCTTCACCGGCGGCGATCACCGTCTGGACCTGCGGCGACCGCCAGAATTCCTGGAGCGGCCCCGTCAGCCCCTTCTCCTTGACCAGCAGAAAGGGGAAATCCTTCGGCATCCTGTCCGGCGTGTCCGGCAGCCCAGGCGGATGATCGCTGAGGCCGCGCTTCAGAAGGCCGCCGTCGCCGGGCGTGCCGTTGACATAGCGCAGCTCGATCTCGCTGACCTCGGTTCCGCGGTCGAGCCAACCGAGCAGGTCGACGGTGATCTCGCGGCCTTCCTGCTCCGGGGGATATGCATCTCCAGCACTTCCCTTCCGGCGAAGGTTCCGACCAGGTGCGGCGCGGAGGGACCGGTGAAATCATGGAGCGCCAGCCGTCCGGGCGAGGTCTCGACCTTTCCCGGCGCGCCCTGCAGGTGGTGCGGCACGAGCTTGTAGCGCGTCCGATACACGCCGGACACGGGCACCGTGCCATGCCCGCCTGGGCCAATCGCGCGAAACGTCCAGAGCGTTCCCTGCGGTGACTTGAAGCCCCACATGATCGAGCATCCGAAGTCATCCGGATTCTGCCGGGGGGTGAACACCTGCGATCGCAGGAGTCCGGGCCAGGGTTCTTCGCGGAACGCGGCTTCAATCACCCGGTCGGCGGCCTTCACCAGTTGCTCCACATGCACCGCGGAGAGGCTCTGCCCTTCGGCGACCGTGTCGAAGCCGTGCAGCGCATCATCGGGCGGCAGGTCATCGCCGGGATGCACGTCGACGCCGAAGAGTTCACGCAGGGTGCGCGCATACTCCACACGGTTGAGGCGGCGAAGATACCTTGGCTTGGCGCGGGCTGTGATCGCTTCGTGTTTGCCCAGTTCAGTGCGGAGCCATTCGATCTGCTTTTCGTAGTCGGCCTCCGCGGGGCGATCCTTCTCATCGTGCGGCGGCATGTCGCGCGCCAACAACCGATCGAGCACATTCTTCCAGGAGTCCTCGCGCGCACCGATGGTGGCCTCGGAAAGCAGTGCATCCATGCGGAAGCTGCCCTTGGCCTTGCTTCCCCGGTGGCATTGGACGCAGTGCTGGGAATAGAACACGGCGATTCTCTGGACCGGCTCGGGCCGCGGCTCCAATTCGGCAGCCGGGGCGCAGTTGGCCGCTACGATTCCCGCGCCGACGAGCAGCGCGTGGAAGATGGTGACGGAAGGCTTCACCGGGCGCGTTTCTAGTTGATCTCCGGCCAAAGGCAATTCATCCCGCCGATCCGAAACAACAACGCCTCAATCTCGCGAGAGCCCCGGAGTAAAGATTGCCGGCCGAGACCGCAGGCGAAGTTCGCATTCTTCATATTGACCGAGGTAAGTTTCGATGCCTGACGAGCCCCTCCGGACAGAACTTCCGCCGGCCGCGCTTTCCAGGGAATCCCGGAACGTTTACGGTTTCCAGCGGTAGATGAGGCTCTTGGCCTTGTAGTTTTCCTCCACGAAGACGAGGTATTCGCCGGTGCTGCGCTTGAAGGCATTGATGCCGGTCAGCAGGTCGATCCAGCCGGTGTTGGCCACGCCGCCGATCGTTGGACCGGGATCGAAGGAGCCGACTTCCGCGCCGTCGCTCAGGCGGTTCACCCACACTTTGCCGCGGGCCTTCCAGCCGCCGGTGAAGGCGTAGTCGCCGGCCGCCGTCACGCAGCCCGCCTCGCCGCCGGCACCGGGCATGAAGGACACGGTCTCGCGATTTCCGGCCAGGTAACCTCTGCAGATGAAGACGCGCCGGATGTGCCGCATGCTGGGCTTGCCCTTTTCGTCCTGGCCTTCCTCGCCGACGACCAGCGTGTCGGTGTCGTCGAGGTAACAGACGCGGGCGACCGTGCCGACGCCCTTGGGCTTGTCGAGGAAGGTGACCTTGTCGGCGGAATAGATCGGGTTGCCCTGCGCATCGAGGCCTTGGAAGTCGTAGCGGAAGAATCCGTAGGCCATCCAGAGGTTGCCCTTCTTATCCACCCAGAACGGGCCGGGTTTCACGTGGTCGGTGTTCGCGGCGAACTCGTTCGCCTGGTAGTCGCCGTCGCCGTTGGTGTCGCGCCAGATGCTGGTGCCGGCGGGTTTGTTCGGCGGCCATTTGAGGTCGGTGTTGTAGAGGTTGTTGCCCCACTGGAGGATCAGGCCGGAGGGCACCGCGATGCAGCCGTCGAATCGGAAGATGTTGATGAAGTTGCTGGCGAACATGCCGCCCACGAAGAGGAAACGACGGCCGTTGAGGTAGACGATCTGCGGGGAAGTCAGCCCGTGTTCGCCCTGCTGCTTCACGTGCATGAGCCCGCGCGGGTCGTTCGGATAACGATGGCGGTGCAGCGTGTAGCCGACCCACTTGGAATCGCGCCCGGGCGGTTGCGACCAGTCGATGGCATAACGTTCCTGAATGCCCCAAACCGTCGCCGCATCGTCGGCGGGATCGGCGGTGGCCACATCGCAGAAGAATTCGCCGTGCAGTTCCCAGCGCAGCTTGCCGTCCGGCGTGAAGGAGCGGAGCACGGCCCCTTGCTCGCTCATCGCGACGTAGAGGTTGCCCGCGGCGTCCATGCCGAGTCCGCGAATGCCCCAGAACTTCGTGGGCGTGATTTCGCCGGGCGTGCCCGCGGCGATGCCGCCGCGTTCGCCAAAGGCCTTCACCAGCTTCGGCTGCTTCACGTCCGCGACATCGTAGAACAGGATCTGCTGACGCGGGCCGGTTCCGGAATCGGCGACCATGAGCGAACCGTCGTTGGCCAAACCGAGGGCCATCGGCTGGAAGAGATCGGGAAATGTGACCGGCTTGCCATCGCAGGTGATGCCCTTGGGCACAAACTCCCATTCCTGATGCTTTGGATCGGTGTAGGTGACCTCCAGCTTCCAGAGCCGGCCCAGCTTGTCGCGCGTCTCCAAGCTGTTCGGGTTCACGTTGGTGTTCCCGATGACGTCGCCGTCCTTGTAGGCGCCGAACTTCTTCCCGCCCTCATCCCAGTGGCTCCACGTGTTCACCGTGCCGTCGGGCTGGACCTTGGTGTGGATAAAGAAGTTCTGAACCCAGCGGTTACTTGCGCCGGGGAAAGAGTTTCCGACCCACGTGACGGCGTAGTCCAGCGGCTGCGCGAGAGCGCATGACCCACCGACAAGAAGTCCGGCGAAAACGTGGCCCGCTAACCGGGAGCGAAGGAGTGTGTTCATGGGATTACCTGCTAAGCCAGCAGCGCCTGCACGACGTGGCCGTGGACGTCGGTCAGCCGGTAGTCGCGGCCGCCGTGGCGGAAGGTGAGGCGTTCGTGGTCCATGCCGAGGAGGTGCAGGATCGTGGCGTGGAAATCGTGGACGTGGACGCGGTTCTCGGCGACGGCCGCGCCGATCTCGTCGGTGCTGCCGTAGCTGATGCCGCCCTTCACGCCGGCTCCGGCCATCCACGAGGAGAAGCACGCGCTGTGATGGCCGCGGCCCTTTTCACCATCGACGCCGGGCGTGCGGCCGAACTCGGTGGTCCAGACGACCAGGGTGTCTTCCAGCATGCCGCGTTGTTTCAGGTCTCTGAGCAGGCCGGCGATGGGCTGGTCAATGTTCTTCGCGTGCTTGGCATGCTCGGCCATGTCGCCGTGCTGGTCCCAGTTGACGCTGGAACTGCCGTCGACCAGTTCCACGAAACGCACGCCGCGTTCGACCAATCTCCGCGCGACGACGCACGGCCAGCCGAAGCCATCAGTCTGACCGCGCTTCAGGCCGTAGAGCGCGAGCGTGTCGTCGGATTCCTTGGACAGATCGAAGATCTCGCGCGCCTCCGTCTGCATGTGGAACGCGGTCTCGAAGGTGCGGATGCGGGCGGCGAGTTCGCTGTCCTGTCCGCGCGCCTGGAGATGGCGCTGGTTCAACGCGCCGGCCAGGCCGAGTTCCAGCTCCTGCACCGAGGACTGCTTCGTGCGGCGGTCGAGATTGGCGATGGGTTCCTTGCCCGGCACGACGCGGACGCCCTGGTGGTAGGCGGGCAGGAAGTCGTTGTTGAAGATCTGCGTGCCCGCGTAAGGCGAACCGGCGGATATGGCGACGAAGGAAGGCAGGTTCCGGTTCATCGTGCCGAGCCCGTAGCTGATCCAGGAACCGATACTGGGCCGCGAGAAGAAGAATGAGCCCGTGTGGATGCCGAGCGTGGCCTGGTAATGCTCGTTGTCGTCGGACTTCATCGACTTGATGAGGCAGATGTCGTCCATGCACTCGCGCAGGTGCGGGAAGAGGTCGCTGACGGGCGTGCCGCATTTGCCGCCGGGTTTGAATTCCCAGCCGGGCTTGAGCAGACGCCGCTGCTGGTTCGAGAGGCCGCCGCCCACGCCCATGGTCTTGCCGTCGGCGGCGAAGAGCTTGGGTTTGTGGTCGAAGGTGTCCATGTGCGACACGCCGCCGTTGGAGAAGATGAAGATGACGCGTTTGGCCTTGGCCGGGAAATGCGGCTGCTTCGGTGACAACGGATCAGGCGCGGCGTCCTCGGCGAGAAGGTTGGAAACCAAGCCCGGCAAAAGCAGGGAGCCGCCGACCAATGAACGAATGACCTCGCGGCGGCTGAAGTGGGGAAGGTGGGTGTTCATTTTGAGAGGTAACGCCAAAGCCGAATGATACCAAAAACTACGGCGGACCAAAAAAGAGCAGCGGCTAACGATGTTAGGACGATCAGAAAATAGGATTCTGGTCCGATGCCGACTGCGCTTTCCGCCAGGAACGAGAACGGCGCAGTTAGGTTCATCCACCCCATTCCCCAATCTCTCCCGACCAAAAGGTAGGGCAGAAGGGAGCCTGCTAGGAACAACCCGCCAAGAATCATGGATACGGTCCAACCGATCTTCCCCGATGCGGACGGTTTTGGAACGGGTTTCATGAGCTCATTTAGATTTTTGGACGATCCATGGCAGTTCTGAATCCGTGGGCATGATCAATCCACATATACAAACTCGTTCAGCCGCAGGAGTGCACGGACCATGGCTTGCCAGGCTTCGGCTTCGAGCTGGTCCGCTGAAGTGCCGGATTCGGTGAGGCGGGTGCGGGCCGATTTGAGGAAGGTGCGGCATTGGTCGAGTTCGGCGCGGTCGGCGGGGCGGCCAAGTGCGGACCGGTAGGCGAATTGGATTCGGCCGGGCTCGTCTTTTGCGGCGGCGACGATGCGTTGCGCGAACTCGCGGGATTGGACGTGGACGAACGGGTCGTTCAACAGGAAGAGCGCCTGCAAGGGCGTCGTGCTCGTCGTGCGGACGGCGGTGCTGGCCGACGGATCGGCGCCGTCGAAGATGGCGAGATACGGATGCCGCTGAATCCGCTGGGTCATCAGGTAAATGCTGCGGCGCTTGGAATCGTAGACGGCCTTGAACGGGTTGTGCTGGGTGAACTTCCACTCCGACTGCGGCGGGAACGGATGATCCGTCGCGGGCGAAGTGTCGAGGTTGCCACCGAGGACGAGCATGGCGTCGCGGAGAGATTCGGCATCGAGCCGGCGGCGCGGGAAGGAGCTGAGCAGCTCGTTGTTCGGATCGCGGGCGAGGGCGTCGTCGCTGCGGACGCTGGCAAGCTGGTAGGTGCGCGACAGCATGATGGTCCGGTGCATGGCCTTGATGGACCAGCCGGAGTCGATGAAACGCCGGGCGAGCCAGTCGAGCAGCTCCGGATGGGTCGGGGGCTTGCCTTGTTTTCCGAAGTCGTTGGGCGTCGGCACGAGGCCTTTTCCGAAGTGATGGAGCCAGATGCGGTTCGCCATCACGCGGGCGGTGAGCGGATTGGCCGGGTCTGCCAGTCGGTCGGCGAGATGCAGGCGGCCGCTGGATTTGTCCGAAGGAGGAAGTTCCTGGCCACCGAGGATGGTGAGGAAACGTCGGCCGACCACGGGGCCGGGCTTGGCGGGATCGCCCTTGATCTGGATGTCGACGTCGGAGGCCTTGCCGGCTTCGGCCACGGCGTAGGCGAGGTCGAAGGGAAGCGGTTTGGTGGTGAATTCCTTCACCGCCTTCTCGGCGTCCGCGAGCTTTGCCTCGATGGCTTTCTTCTCGTCGCCGGACTTGTCCTTCAACGAGTCCTTGAGCTTCTGCGCTTCCTTCTCCAGGCGGCGTTTCTCGGCGTCGTGGGCTTTGCGGGCCGCCTCGGCTTCGGCGCGGCGGGCGGGTTCGACGAGCGGGACGAGATCGCGTTGGCGCTGCTCCAGCTCGATGCCGGGCCACGGATAACGCGTGCTCTGGAAGAAGCCGTAGAGCGCGTAGTAGTCGGCCGCCGAGATGGGATCGAACTTGTGATCGTGGCAGCGCGCGCAGCTCACCGTCAGGCCGAGGAAGGCACGGCCGACGTTGTCGATCGTGTCCTCGATGGTCAGATGCTGCGGATAGTCGTCGACGCGCGAACCGAAACGCCGGGCGTTTGCGATGTAGCCCGTGGCGACGAGGCGTTCCTTCGCTTCGTCGGCGTTGTCCGATGGCAGCAGATCGCCGGCGAGTTGTTCGCGGATGAAATGGTCGTAGGGCAAGTCGCGGTTGAAGGCGCGGATGACCCAGTCGCGGTAGCGGCGCATCTGCGGGATGGGAAAGTCCGAGTTGTCCCCGGCCGTGTCGGCGTAGCGCGCGACGTCGAGCCAATGCCGTCCCCAGCGTTCGCCGTAGTGGGGAGAATCGAGCAGGCGATCCACCACTTTGGCGAAAGCCTGGGATGATTTGTCGGCGAGGAAGGCGTCGATCTCCTCCGGGCTGGGCGGAAGGCCGATCAGGTCGAAGGTCGCGCGGCGGATGAGCACGCGCTTCTCGGCGTCGGTCGCGGGCTTCAGGTTCTCCTTCTCCAAACGGGCGAGGATGAAGCGGTCGAGGTCGTTCACCGGCCAACGGGTTTGCTTCACCGTGGGCACTGGAGGATTGCCCAACGGTTTGAACGACCACCATTCGCGACCTTTGTTCCAGTCGATAGCGGACTTGGCTTCAGCGGCGGCGACGGTGTTTTCCGTGCGCGGATCGGGTGCGCCCATGCGGACCCAGGCTTCGAGATCGGCGATGGCGAGGTCGGGAATCTTCTTCTTCGGCGGCATGGCCAGATCCGGATCGGCATGGCGCACGGACTGGATCAGCAGGCTGGATTCCGGCTGGCCCGGGGCGATGACCGGGCCGTTGTCGCCGCCCTTGATCACGCCGGAGCGGGAATCGAGGACGAGGCCACCCTTGATCTTCTTCGCGGTCGAGCTGTGGCATTCGTAGCAGTGCTCGATCAGCACTGGCCGAACCTTGCTCTCGAAGAAGGCGGTCTGGTCGGCGGTCAGCTCAGTCACGAACGTTGCCTTGGTCGGATCGGGAATGTCGCCGTCGCCGCTCCAGACTTCGATGCCGGAAAGGTTGGCCGCGCCGTGGCTGGCGGTGCGGGCGGAGACCTTCACTTTGCCGTCGGCCGGAGTCACGCGCCATGGGCCGAGGCGTTTCCAAGAACCGGCCGTGCCGCTGTGGAGTTTTTCGGCGACGGGTTTGTCGTTCACCAGCAGGTCGAACTGCTCGGTGTGGTTGTCTTCCCAGACATAGACGACGACCTGGCATTCTGCCGCCGGCAACCCGCCAACCGTGATGTCAACTCTGCTGCCCCAGACGCTGCTGCGGATCATGCGGGCGCGAGCTGGATCCGTCGCCGGCTTCAAGGCGACCGCCTGGTTCTCGAAGAGCTTTCCCTCGACGGCGACATTCGCCGCGTTCGAGCCGTCCCACTTGCGGCCGGCGATCTCCAGCGCCGGGCCGTTGAGGTTGACGGCGCGGAGGAAGGTGGCGTCCGCCGCGTGGCTCCGGGTGGGGAAACCCAACGCAACGAGGCAGGCGAGGAGGCCCAGCGGGGTAATGCCGGTTCGATTCATAGGCAACATCGCAGGTTAACCATCGGCTGGATTGCCATTATTACCTGGGGGCTCACTTGGACCGTCCCGGAGCCGGGTATTTCTTGGCGACGTCATCCAGCACGAGCACCCAGTCGAGCATTTCACCTGCGTCGGGCGGGGTGAATTCGCGCTCGCCCGCGTTGGGGAAAGTGCCGATGACCTTCGCCTTGCCATCGCGCGAGTTGAACCACCACGCCTTCACCTTCGCACCCTTGATCACATCCATCCGCACCTTGAAGCTGCGACCGATGGGCGCATAGACCATCGCGTAGGTGCCGTCGGCGTCGCGCGTGGCGGCGAAGCGATAACGGCCGGTCCCCGGCACGCTCGTCGGCACCCGGTCGGTGACGACAATCGAATCATCCGGGACACGCGTGAGAAACGGCCGCGATTCGATCAGCGCGCGGCCGTGCTGCATTTGGGCAGCGCCGGGCTGGTTGATGGCTTCGGACCAAGACATCAGGGGGTTGTTGATCGGGTTCCTCCCCGGCGCCCACATCTGCCAGACGGAGTGGTGGCCGTAAGTGTGGCCAAAGGCGCCGCCGAACAGGTCCCAGTAGAGCGGCCGGCGAACATCACTGGCAATGGAGTGGCCAAACTTCTTCGCGTCGAAGGACACCGGGTGATCCTCGTAGATGGGTTCGCCATCGAGCACGGGCTTCACGGGCGTGCGGTCGTAGTCCATGCGGGTCTGGTCGTATCGGCCGGTGAACTCGGCGGTGTGACCGTTCTGCCGCATATTGAAATCGAGCCAGTCTTCCGCGTGAAAGTGCTCGGAGGAACCCGCGCCGCCCGGCGGATGATAAGTGATCAGGTGGGCGCCGCCGTCGCCGCGCCGGAGTCCGCGGGCCATGGCGCGGATGATCTCCTTCTGCGTGTCGGCCCTGGCCTGGTCCACGGGACGGTCACCGCCGAGAATCCAGATCAGGCCGGCATCGCGATACCGTTTGCCGAGCCACTCGCCATAGGCATCGGCGTTCTGTGGCGTGAAGATCTCGGGGCCGGCGCCCCAGGCCTTATGCCACTTGTCACCCCAAGTCGGCAGGAACCCGACGTAGATGCCCAGCTCGTTGGCGCGCTGCACGATCCAGTCCACGTGCTGGAAGTAGGCTTCGTTCGGCCGGGTGGGATCGTTGTCCAGGAGCGGCTTCTGGCCGTAGGGATTGGGATCGTTGAGGCCGTCCAACTCGGCGAGCGCGACGGCCTGCACGACGGTGAAACGGCGTTCGGCGCGGTTCTTCAGGTAGTGTTCGGCGTCCTCGCGATTGAGGCGGTGGAACAGTTCCCAGGCGGTGTCGCCCAGCCAGAAGAACGGCTTGCCGTCGGCCGTGACGAGGAAGCGCCGGTTTTCGCTGACCTTGAGCCGGGGCAATGGGGCGGCCATGGAGGTTAGCAGCGAGGCGAAGACCAGCAGGGCGGCGACGAGACGGTGATTCATGCGCCAAGGCTGCCCGGGCGGGCCGCCAACGGAAGCGCAAAGAGGGAGGTGCGAAGGCCGGTTGGCGTGATGGGCGCCGCGTTGACGGAAGGGATGGCCGGACGCACGTTCAGGGCACGTTATGTCCGCCTTGCTGGAATCCCTCATTGAACTGATCCGTCGCACCTCCGCCGAATTGCCCGACGACGTGAACGCCGCGCTGGTCCGGTCGCTGGAACAGGAGAAAAAAGGCACCATCGCCGAGAGCGCGCTCAAGATCATTGAGCGCAACATTGAGCTCGCGAAACGGAAGTCGCAGCCCCTCTGCCAGGACACCGGCAGCGTCATCTTCTACGTGGAATGCCCGCTGGGGCTCGACCAGATCACGTTCGAGGAAACCGCCCGGGAAGCCGTGAAGCTGGCGACCAAGAAGGGTTACCTGCGGCAGAATTCGGTGGACTCGGTCACGGGCAAGAATGACGGCACGAACACCGGCCCGGGCGCGCCCGTGGTCCATTTCCATCAGCACCGTTCCGCGGAGACCAACGTCCGCCTGATCCTCAAGGGCGGCGGCTGCGAAAACGTCGGCGCGCAGTATTCGCTCCCCGCCGAGAAGCTGCACGCCAACCGCGACCTCGACGGCTGCCGCAAAGTCATCCTCGACGCCGTGCTCCAGGCGCAGGGCAAGGGCTGCGGCCCGGGCATCCTCGGCGTGTGCATTGGCGGTGACCGGGCGACCGGTTACGAGTTCAGCAAGCAGCAGTTCCTCCGGAAACTCGACGACCGCAATCCCGACGCCACGTTGGATGCGCTGGAGCAGGACATCCTTAAGACCGCCAACGAACTCGGCATCGGCCCGATGGGTTTCGGCGGCAAGACCACGCTGCTGGGCGTGAAGATCTGTGCAGCGAACCGCGTGCCCGCCTCGTTCTTCGTGAGCGTGAGCTACATGTGCTGGGCCTACCGCCGGCAGGGCATGACGCTCGGCGCCGATTCCCAAATCACCGGGTGGCTCTACTGAACGGCCCTTGTCGCCCGGACTTCACCCGCCTCTACTGCCCGCATGATCACGTTCCAAGCTCCCGCCGGCTGGACGTGACAGTGGATGGCGAGGAGAAGATAGCGAAGTGGCTCTACCGAGGATTCATATGTGGCGAGAGTTAGTTAATGGATTGTCGAGGGACTGTGAATTCCAGACGCCAGCGTCCGCGGCTGCTATCACGGCCGCAGAGGTTTCCTTGGAGTGCCGACTACCGAGTGAGCTTACTGAACTTCTCTCTGAGACTAATGGAATCACAGGCGAGTATGGACTCGGCCTAGTCTGGCCCATTGAGCGCATTCAAGAAGACAATCGTCGGTTTCGAATGAACAGCAGCTTCGAGGAACTCTATATGTCGTTCGACGAATTGCTATTCTTCGGCGATGCCGGCAATGGAGATCAGTTTGCCTTTCCGATCTGTGGCCGAGTCGTCCGAAAACCGGATGTGTTCGTCTGGAACCATGAAGACGACAGCAGAACATGGGTCGCGCCCTCGCTCCGCGTTTATTTGGAGTGGTGGTTGACAGGTAAAATCAATACCTGACCAGCTCTTTGAAACCATGACCACCCTCATCACTCCCATTTTCGAAGCCACCATCCGCGTGCTGAAAGTCGGTCGCAGGGAATTTCGTAAGGGTGGAGAAGCCACCAGGCTTGGCGGTGGTCAAGCTCCTGTTGAATCGGGCGCCATCCTGTGCCACTAAGCATCCATGAAGACCGTCACCATCGAATGCCCTGACCGGCTCCACGAACAGCTTTCCAAGCTGGTGGCGGCGGGGTGGTTCAAATCGCCCGAAGAAGCCACCCTGGAGGCTTTGCGCCGTTATCTGAGCGCGCATTCGGTCGAATTGCAGGAGCAGCAGATCATGGCCGACGTGGAATGGGGTCTGCATGGACGGGAATAACATCCTGGCGGTCTTGGATGCCGGTCCGTTGATCCACCTGGACGAGTTGGCGTGCCTGTCTTTCCTGGATGACTTCGACGCCGTGCTGGTGCCGAAGGCGGTGTTGGCGGAAGCCCTCAAACACCGGCCAGACTTGCCCCTGCATCAGCTTGCCCGCGTTGAGATCGTGTCTCAGTCCCCACCGCTTGGGGAGGAGCTCCAACGATTGGCTGACCGGTTTGCGTTGCACGCTGGCGAGCGCTCCGCTTTGGCAGTGCTGCAGGCTCGCGGCGGAAGTTTCCTGCTCAGCGACGACGCCGCAGCGCGGGCTGTGGCCGAGGCGGTGGGCTTCCAGACTCACGGAACCGTCGGCGTCATTCTCCGGATGTTCCGGCGCCGCCGGATTTCCCGGGAAAACATGCTCGCGCTCTTGCGTGACCTGCCGGCCCGAACTTCCCTTCATCTCAGAGTCGATTTCCTTGATGCCATCATCGCCAAAGCCACGGCTGAAAGCGCGTAACCGTTCTCAATCATGACCACCCTCACCACTCCCATTTCCGAAGCCACCATCCGCGGCCTGAAGGTCGGCGACGAGGTCCAGATCAACGGCACGCTCTACACCGGCCGCGATGCCGTGCACAAATACCTCCACGAAGGCGGCCAGCTTCCGCCCGAGGTGAAGCTCGACGGCGGCATCCTTTACCACTGCGGGCCGGTGATGCTGAAGCAGGACGACGGCTCGTGGAAATGCACCGCGGCCGGCCCCACGACGTCCATCCGGGAGGAGCCGTATCAGGCCCAGGTCATCGGCGACTTCGGGCTGCGCGGCGTGATCGGCAAGGGCGGCATGGGCGAGAAGACCCTCGCCGGCTGCAAGGAGCATGGCTGCGTCTATCTGCATGCCATCGGCGGGGCAGCGCAGGTGCTGGCCGAGTGCGTGACGCGCGTAAAGGGCGTTTACTTCCTCGAGAAATTCGGCTCCCCGGAGGCGATCTGGGAACTCGAGGTGGTGAATTTCCCCGCGGTGGTGACGATGGATTCGCACGGCAATTCCCTGCACCGTGACGTGTTCGCCGCCAGTCAGGCGGAGTTGGCGAAGCGGCTCTGAAAGCCCTCCACCTTCATGATCTCCCGCGAATCTCCGATTTCACGTCAGCTCCAGGCGGAGCTGGAACGTGAGCTGGCCCCCGGCGAACGCGTGGTCTGGTCCGGCCAGCCGCTGCCGAAGCGATACACCCGGGGAAGTTGGGGGCTGGTCCTGTTCGGCATTCCGTGGACGGCGTTCGCCGTTTTCTGGACCACGATGGCTTTCGTGGGCACCCGGGGGATGAAGGGCGACGACCCGATGTCCACGGGCTTCCGGTGGTTTTTCCCGCTGTTCGGCGTGCCATTTATCCTGATTGGCGTGGGCCTGCTGTCGTCGCCGTGGTGGGGCCGGCGCCGGGCGGAGCGCGTGCTTTACGCAATCACGGACCGGCGCCCTGCTGTTCGAGCCGGCCTGGCGGGGCAGCCGCACGGTGAAGTCCTTTGGCCCGGCGGAGATCCAGTCACTTGAACGCACCGAACACGCCGACGGCAGCGGCGACCTGATTTTTCTCCGCAAAGCCTGGCGGGACAGCGACGGGGACCGGCGCACCACCTCCGTGGGTTTCACCGGGGTGCCACAGGTGCGGGAAGTCGAGGTGCACTTGCGCCGGCTGACGGCCTCGGCGGGCAATCCATGAGCAGCCCCGCCCCCATCGAAATGCCCGGTCTCCGGGTGACGCTGGACCGGCTCGTTTACCGGCAGCTCGACCCCGAGGAAACGGACGGGCGCGAGCACGCGTTCATTTACTTTCTCAGCATCCACAACGACGGCGACTGCGCTGTGACCATCCGGGGCCGCAAGTGGGTGGTGTCGCATGACGACGGCACCCAACTGGTGCTGGAGGGCGACGGGGTAGTCGGCAAAACGCCCACCATCGAGCCCGGCGAAAAGTTCAGCTACAATTCCTGGCACGCACTCCCGACCGCACGCGGATCCGCGACCGGCGCATTCCTCGGAGTGGATGCCAACGGCCGGCGGGTGTTTGTGCGGATTCCCGAATTCAAGATGCAGGCAAGCCGGTGACAGCGGGCGAGTATCCGACCGACTTCGCCGGCGGCGAAGCTGAAGGTCCACTCGGCTCCTCCGCAGACGACTGCCGGTTCCGGACAGGATGTTTTGGCCAGCCCGGCGCCCGGGAAATCGGAATTCCGCTCAGCGGAGCCGACGGTTCCTCAGCCGCCGATGCCCACACGTTGATTGGGCGGTTGGGGAACGGAGCCGCCGGGCTGGCCTGAAACTGTCTCGCCGGATTCGGGCGGATCTGTCGGTCCGCCGAACCAGTCCACAAAAAGCTCCTCGAGCGTCAGCGGAAACACGTGCACCCGGGCTCCCGGCAGGTGGCGCACCCCGTCGAGCTGGGCGTCATTGTCCACGCGGGTCAGGGCGGTGACCACGGGCCCCAGCACCTGGGAGCGAATGGCTCCCGGAATCGCGAACTCCGCGGGCGGAGCCTCGGCGTCGAACACCACCTGCACCCGCCGCATGGTGCGCTGCCAGTCCTCCACGCTGCCTTCCGCCAGGATGCGGCCGCGGTCCATGATGCCGACGTGCGTGGCCAGGCGCTCCAAGTCGCCGAGCAGGTGGGTCGAAAGGAGGATCGTGCAGCCCTCATCCCGCAGCAACGCGTCCACCAAGCACACGTTGAGCTCGCGCCGTGCGACGGGGTCCAGTCCGGCCGCCGGTTCATCGAGCAGCAGCACCTCCGGCCGGGTCGCGAGCGCGACCGCGAGGGCGGCCAGGCGCTGGTTGCCGCCGGAAAGTTTGGAAATGGGCAGATGCAGGGGCAGTTCCCAGCGGCGGGCCTGTTCCTGCAGCAGTTCGGGCCGCCAGGCGGAATAAAAGTGCGAGGCGTAGCGCCCCAGTTCCCCGAGCGACATCCACTCGGGCACCTGCTGGGACTGCGAGACGTAGGCCACTTTCTGCCGGTGCGCCGGATCGGCTTCCCACAGTGGCCGGCCCAGCACCTTGGCTTCGCCCCGGTCCGGTCGGAGCAGGCCCATCAGGATCTTGAGCGCCGTCGTCTTGCCGGCGCCATTGCGGCCGATCAATCCATAGACGGTCCCGCGCTCGATGCGCAGGTCAAAGCCGTTCACCGCCACCACGCCGGTGCGGAACGTCTTGGTCAGTCCATGGGCTAGGATGTCGGCCGGCATCGGCGTCGGGGTTGGAACCGCAAAGGGAACCCGCGCGGACCACGGGAAACAGCCGTTTCAAAAGCCGTCACACACCTGTTGTCGGATTGAAACGAACCGCGATCCGCGCGGGAAAAGATCAGCCTTCGCCGCCCATGACGGCGAATTTCACCGGCACCGGCTCTTCGGCCCGGTCGGAATGCAGCGCCCCCAGTTCCTCGCGGACGACGGTGATGACCTTGGGGGCCGGCACCTGCATCTGGGTGGCCTCCACCGCGAGCTGTTTGGCCGACCGCCGCAGGGCTTCTTCCTGTTCGGCGTCCGTGAGCGCACGGGCATTGGGCGCGACAAAGGCGCCTTTGCCATGGCGTTTCTCGATCAAGCCCGCCCGCTCCAATTCCGTGTAGGCCTTGACCACTGTGGTCGGATTGACCTGCAGGGCGGAAGCGAGCTCACGAATGGATGGAATTTGGTCACCGGGCCGGAGGATGCCGCCGGCGACGTAGTATTTGAATTGGTCCATCATCTGGCGATAGACCGGCACACCGGACCGCTCATCGAGCTGGAGATGGAGCTTGGGGATCATCGGTGAACTTGAATGACTGTTGGATAACAGCCAAACACAGGACTGTCAACGGCGGCTCTGCTGCCGCGGGGCAAGTCTGGGAACGAACCCGCGGGTGAACCGATGATTTTCTGACCAACCGAAGCAGCCACCGCCAGGTCAAGGATTCGGGACGGTCGGGGCAGATTTCGGATGCGGCAGCGGGCGGGACAGGTCGAACCGGATCGTCGCCGTGGGCAGGGGCTGAGCTGCCGCTTCGCCTTCCACGACCCGATAGCGGCGGTTGGGCTCCAGCCCGGCAACCGGCTGCGTTCTTCCCGTCGTCGGCCAGAACACTTCCGCCGAAGCGATCCGGGTGGCGTCGCCCAACCCGATCTCGGCGCGGAGCGGGTTGGCCCCGAAACTCCCGCCGGTGTTCACCCAGCGGAAAATGTTCCGCGGTCCGCGAGGGGTTTCGACGACGACCTTGAGGCGGGCTCCGATCGCGGAACGATTCGAACTGCGGCCTTCCAGTTTGAGCGAGAGCCACCGGTTGGTCGCGTTGCCGGGGTTTTGGAACAGCACATCGTGATAGATGTCGCCGGTGTAGGCGCCGCCCAAGTTCATGAAGACATCCTGGTCACCGTCATTGTCCAGATCGGCAAAAGCGCACGCGTGGCCTTTTTGCAGGTGTCCCATGCGGGCTGCGGTCGTGACGTCGCGAAAGCCCCGGCCGCGGTCATTCCAGAACAGGCGATTGGGAATGACCGTGACCATGTCCGGGTCGCCGGTGCCGAGATAGAGGTCGGGGTAACCGTCGTTGTCGAGGTCGCCGAAATTGCTGCCCATGGCGTGCAGGACCCGGGACAGGCCGAACTCTTTGGAAACATCGGCAAACGTGCCGTCACCGCGGTTCCGATACAGATGCGCCCGCTCCCCCTGGCCGGGCAGCCCCAGATAATCCGCCGCCACATCGCCCACATGGCGGATCTTGTAACCCGAGACGAAGAGGTCGAGATGACCATCCTGGTCGAAGTCGAAGAACCAGGCGGGGAAGCTGTAAACGGGATTACCCAAGCCGGCCGGACCGGTGACGTCGGTAAACTTCCAGCGACGCGGGTCAGGCTTGGTTGGGTCCGCCGGACCGTCATTCCGGAGCAGGTAGTTACCGCTGGTGCGGGTGCTCAGGAACAGGTCGGGCCGGCCGTCTTCGTTGTAGTCGCCCGCCGCCACCGCCTTGAACCAGGCAATGCTGGCGACCCCGGATTCGGCGGCACACTCGGTGAACGTGCCGTCGCGGTTGTTGTGGAACAGTTCGCAGGGATGCGTGTCTTTGGGGTCCTGCGGTTGCGTTTCGTTGCCGATGAACAGGTCCAGCCAGCCGTCGCCGTCGTAATCGAACCATGCGGCCGCCTGCGTCGGATGAAAGCTTAGCAGCCCGGCTTCGTCCGTGACGTCGCTGAACGTGCCGTCACCGTTGTTCCGCAGGAGAGAATTCGGCACCCTACCGGCCCGCCCCAGCCAGGCGCCCCGCAGGATGAACACGTCCGTGAAGCCGTCGTTGTTATAGTCGCCGGTGACCAGGTTGAGTCCGCCCCAGATTCCTTCGAGTCCAGCGGCAGAAGTGCGGTCGGCGAATGTGCCGTCGCCCTGATTGTGGAAAAAGTGGGCCGGATCGCGCCGCCCCCAGGAGGTCACCAGGACATCAAGCAGGCCGTCGTTGTCGAAATCCTCGACGGCGGTGCCGCCACCCAGATCCAGCGACGCCAGGCCCAAAGGACCGGCAATGTCCGGGAACTCCGGAAACGGCGCCTCGGAGGCAAACACCTCGGGGCCGATCCGCAGTGGCGCGAGCACTTTGTCCGGCCATTCCCCGAGGGTCATGTGGGCAAGATTCAGCAGCCAGCGCGCCCGCAGATCGTCGGGATTCGCCGCCAACAGGCGGTTGAGGGCGACCAGCGCCGAGCGGGATCCGCGGGGCAGCGCATGAAAGGCTTCCGGGCGGAGCGGGAAAAGGCAGGACGCAGCGGAGTGATTGGCGATGCAGTTTTCCTGTTCGCCCAGGCGCAGCGCGGAGACGGCCTGGCCCATGCGCATCTGAAACGTTAGTTCCGCGTTGGACGCGGTCGGCCCGTTCGCCAGGGCCGCTTCCACCTCGGAAAACTGGGTCAGCGCCGCTTCGCTCTGACCGGCACGGAGAAGTTCCATCGCCAGCTGCGGCGCAATCCGGGTCAACGCCTCGCGGTTGGTTCCGGCGGCCTTGAGGGACGCCGCCAGCGCTTGGGACCGGTCCAAGCTCAGGAAGCCGTTTGCCCTGATGTCGGCCGTATCCGCGAGCTCGCGCAGCCGGTTGACCATGCGCTGCGTGCCGGGGTGCACCGGTCGTGACGCGGACGTCTGGGCTATCACTGCCATCCCGGAAATCATCCCCGCACATCCGAGGAAGAACGCCACCAAGCGCCCAGACGGCCTCCATTCAAACCGGCGCAACCAGTTGCATGAAAGACAGATAAGCCAACTCCACCGCAAGGCGTCCGCACCCGATCCCTCCCCCTCGGAGGAGGCGAAACCCTGGCTTCCCAAACACCTTTGATTAGACGGCATCTATCAGTATGCGCCTTCTCAAACAAAAGCCCGCCAACTTTCTCTGAAGATTATTTTGGCGGGAAATCACTGGGTTTTGCCAAATGGGTAAAAGTTCGAGTTGCAGTCGGGGCTTCCCGGAGCTCGGCACGGTCCAAGGGATTGGCAAACTCGGGCCTTCATCGGTGCGCCGGCGGCTGGCAGTTGGTAGGACCAAGTCCGGAAACAGGCAGTGCGCCTCCCGCGGACGACCCGAGATGTCCCGTTGGAGTCCTTGACCTTCGTCGGTCGGTGTTCATGCTCCGCGGCTCCCTTATGGGGGACGACGACATGCAGCATATCCGCAATATCGCCATCATCGCACACGTTGATCATGGCAAGACCACGTTGGTGGACTGTCTCCTGAAGCAGTCCGGAACGTTCCGTGCCAACCAGGCTGAGACCCAGGTGGAACGCCTGATGGACTCCATGGACCTGGAAAAGGAGAAGGGCATCACCATCCGGGCGAAGAACGCGGCCTTCAAATACAAGAATTTCCACATCAACATCGTGGACACTCCGGGCCACGCCGACTTCGGCGGCGAGGTGGAGCGCATCATGAACATGATCGACGGCGTGCTGTTGGTCGTGGATTCCGCGGAAGGCCCGCAGGCGCAGACCCGCTTTGTGCTCCGCAAGGCGCTTGAGGCCGGCGCCAAGCCCATCGTCGTCATCAACAAGATCGACCGCGACAACGCCAATCCCAAGAAAGTCCTCGATCAGGTATTCGAGCTCTTCATGTCGCTCAACGCCACCGACGAGCAGCTCGACTTCCCGTTCATCTACTGCTCCGCCAAGCAGGGCTATGCCAAGACGGAGCTGGATCACGTCACCGGCACGATGGAGCCGCTGTTCGAGGCCATCACCAAGCATATCCCGCCGCCGCGCGCCCGGGCCGGCGAAGGCTTCCAGATCCTCGTCGCCAACCTGGATTACAGCGATTACCTCGGCCGAATCGCCTTCGGAAAGATCTACGAGGGCAAGATCAAGGTGGGTGATCCGGCCATCTGCCGCCACGGCGACGGCCGCATCTCCAAGGGCAAGGTCACCATGCTCTACCACTTCGAGGGCATGAAGCGGATCGAGATCCAGGAAGCCCACGCCGGCGACATCGTCGGCGTCACCGGCTTCGAGGACGTCTTCATCGGCGAAACTCTCTGTGACTCCGAGGCCCGCCCCGCCCTGCCCTACATCCCGGTGGATCCGCCGACGATCCAAATGGAGTTCGCCGTCAACGACGGACCGCTCGCCGGCCAGGAAGGCAAACAGGTTACGGCCCGCAACATCTGGGACCGCCTGCAGAAGGAAATCCGCACGAACGTCGCCCTCCGCGTCGGTCAAACCAGCGATCCGAAGATCTTCTCCGTAGCCGGCCGCGGCGAGATGCAGATCGCCATTCTCGTCGAGCAAATGCGCCGGGAAGGCTTCGAGGTGCTGGTGTCCCGTCCCGAAGTGCTCTGGAAAAAGGGACCGAACGGCGAGCCGCTGGAGCCCATCGAAAAGCTTTTCGTCGAGGTGCCCTCGGAAAACCTGGGCACGATCATGGAGAACCTTTCCTTCCGGAAGGCCCAGATCACCAACATGAATCACGTTGGCAATCAGGTTTCCCTCGAGGCCTTGGTGCCGATGCGCGGCCTGATCGGTTTCGAGACCGACCTGGTGAACAGCACCAAGGGCATGGGCGTGATGAGCCATCTCTTCCACGATTACGGCGAAGACCGCGGCGAGATCGCCGCCCGCAAGAACGGTTCCCTCGTCGCCATGGAAGGTGGCGTGGCCACGAGCTACGCCCTGAACATGGTCCAGGAGCGCGGCCGCCTGCTGGTGCAGCCCGGCGACCCGATCTACATCGGCATGATCGTCGGCGAAAATGCCCGGGAAGATGACATCCCGGTGAACGCCGTCCGCGAGAAGAAGCTGACCAACATGCGCTCGCAGGGCGACGGCAAGGGCATCCAGCTCAACGCCCCGCTGAAGCTCAGCTTGGAGCGCGCCCTCGAATACATTGACGTGGACGAATACGTCGAGGCGACCCCGAAGAGCCTCCGGCTCCGCAAGAAGATCCTCGACGAGAACGCCCGCAAGCGCTCCGAGAAGAGCCGCTCCATCAAGTTCATCGCCGAGTAAGCGCCCCTCCGGGTGCAGCCACGGCCGGACACCGGGTGTGTCCGGCCGTTCCGTTTTCGGGTGACGCCATTGCCCGCCCCCGGTTTGCCCGTAATTTTCCGCCCATGTCCGCTCCGCCTGCCGCGCCCCTGCCCGTGATCCTGCTCACGGGTTTTCTCGGGTCCGGCAAGACCACCCTGCTGCTCCGCTGGCTGCGCGAGGCGCCCGCCACCGGACTCCGCGTGGGCGTCGTGATGAACGAGTTCGGGGCGGAGAGCGTGGATTCCCAGCTCATTAACCGGCCGGGATTGCCCCTGCAGCAGGTTTCCGGCGGCTGCGTATGCTGCGCCCCGGACAATGAACTGCCCAATGCGGTCCTGCGGTTGGTGCAGGAGGGCGGCTGCGACTACCTGGTGGTCGAGACCAGCGGGTTGGCCGATCCGGACAACGTGATCGATGCCCTCACCGATCCGGAACTGCTCCCGTGGGTCCGCCTGCAGGCCGTCGTCACCGTCGTGGACGGCATCTGGTTCAGCCGGCCGGGCATGGAGACGGGCGAACGGATCCTCGCCCGCCGGCAAATCCAGTTCGCCCATGTCCTGTGCCTGTCGAAGTGTGACCGCCTGGGCGATGCCGAAGTGGAATTTGCCTGCCAGCAACTCGCCGAGATCAATCCGCACGCTCAGCCGGTCAAACTGCCGTGGGCGTTGCCGGAACCCGGAGCCATCCTCGCCCGCACGGGGGCCCAGGCGGAGATTCATCCCGAACGGCCCAATCCCGAATCGCCACACCTGCACACGACCTTCCAGAGCCTCACCTGGCGGTTCCCGGCACCAGTCGAACGCAGCCGTTTTGAAGCGTTCCTCACCGGGCTGAATCCGCGCGAGGTGGTCCGGGCCAAGGGTTTCGTCCGGTTCCGCCATGCGCCGGGAAAACTGTTCCTGTTCCAGTCGGTCTTCGGTCACCACCTGATTGAGGAATTCAAACCGAGCCCGGCTCCGGACTGCGTGGCCGTGCTGATCGGTCCCGCCCTGGATCTCAAGGCCCATCGGGAACGGCTACGAGGCCTGCTGTCCGCCGGCGGAGTGCTGCCTCTCGCCGCACATTGACGCCCCTCAAACCGGCCTGCCCCGTTCGTGGGAGCCGGGCTCCGATCCTGACCGGAAACGGACGATAAATCCTTTGACGCCCACAGTCCGGCAGGGCCAATACAGAAGCCGAGTCTCCCATCATTGATACCCATGAACAGTATTCCTCTCCCGACGTGGTGTCGCTGCGGGGCGGTTGCCCTCAGCGCTGCCCTGGCCCTGACCGGCCAGGCGAAGGTCCTCGACAACTTTGATGCCGCCCAGCGTTCCGGCTGGGAAGATGCCAATCCGGCCAACCTGCCGCTGCCCGGCGGCCAACAGGCCAACGGAGTCTTCACCTTCAACCTGCCGCCGATTGGCCAGGCGTTTTTCCATTCCAGCAAGAAGACCTCCGAGACCTTCGAGCTGAAGGAGGGGCGCACGGTGGAATTCCGCGTGGACATGGTCAGCGGTCAGGGCGGCGACTCGTTCGCCGTGCTCGGCTTCATCCCGCAGGCGACCGGCCCGAACACATTGGCCGGCTACGGCATCGCGAAGTCGGAGTCCGACATCCTGATCACCAAGGGCATCAACAAATACTTCTTCAACGAGAACGTGAACCCGCCGGTGAAGAACAGCAACGTGACGCTGGTCCTCAACCTGTCGGTGCGGAACGGCAACGTGCACATCACCGGCCAGGTCCTCGACAAGGACGACGGCAACAAGGTCATCTGGGAGAAGTCCTACGTGGACACCCCGGCCGCGGACGTCCTCGCCGACGGCACCGACAACCCGCCGGCGCCGTTCATCAACATGGTTGGCAATTTCGTGCTCTACCTCTATGGCGACGGCGGCACCGATCCGGCAGGCTACCAGGTGGTTTACGACAATGCGGAGACGTTCGTGACCGAATCCACCGTGCTGGACGACTTCAACGCCGCCCAGCGTTCCGGTTGGGAAGACAAGAATCCCGCCAACCTGCCGTTGCCCGGCGGCCAGCAGGCCAACGGAGTCTTCACCTTCAACCTGCCGCCGATCGGCCAGGCGTTCTTCCACTCCAGCACCAAGACCTCGAAGACCTTCGAGCTGACGGAAGGCACCCGGCATGAGTTCTCCGTGGACATGGTCAGCGGGCAGGGCGGCGATTCGTTCGCGGTGCTCGGGTTCATTCCGCAGGCGACCGGCGCCAATTCCCTCGGCGGCTACGGCATCGCGAAATCGGAGACCGACATCCTTATCACGAAGGGCATCAACAAATACTTCTTCAATGAGAACGTAAGCCCGCCGGTGAAGAACACCAACGTGCGGCTGGTGCTCACCCTGACGGTCAAGGGCGGGAGCGTGACCATTCGGGGCCGGGTCCTCGACCTCGACAACAACAACGGGGTCCTCTTCGACCGCACTTACGTGGATACCCCGGCGGCAGACGTCCTGGCGGACGGCTCGGACAACCCCGCGGCGCCCTTCGTAGGTCTTGTCGGCAATGCGGTCCTTTACCTGTATGGTGATGGCGGCACCGATCCTGCCGGATATCAGGTGGTTTATGACAACCTGGTGGTGTCCGCCCCGCCCGCCGCGGCGAACGTCGCGCCGATCATCTCGGAGATCACCCCGTCCGAAGGCGCCAACTTCCTGCCCACCAGCACGCAATTGACCTTCAAGATCGCCGATGACGCGGCAATTCCCGATGCCGGCGTCAAGGTGACCCTCAATGGCACGACCTACACGACCGCCAATGGCCTCACCCTTTCGGCCGCCGGCGCGAACCGCACCGCCTCGCTCTCGGGCTTCGCCGCCGACAAGAGCTACTCCGGCACGATCAGCGTGACCGACGCCGGCAACATCGAGCGCACGGCCACGGTGTTCTTCGACACCTTCACCTCGGCCAACCGCCTCGTTGAAATCGAGGACTACAACTTCGAATCCGGCGGTTACTTCAACAACGCTGTCCGCACCCAGGAAGGCGGCGGGATCGCCGACAATTCCTACGTGGACCGCGTCGCCACGCTGGACGTGGACATTTCCGAAACCCGGGCAAATCCCAACGGCTCCGACACCCAGTATCGCACCTCCGATGCCGTCCGGATGGCCCGCACGCTCGACCGTCAACGTTCCGCCTTCAACGGCGACTCGCTCATCTTCGACTACGACGTGGGTGATCTGGCCGCAGGCGAATGGATGAACTACACCCGCGACTTCACCGCCGGCACCTACGAGGTCTATCTCCGCGAGGCGGTGGTGAACCTCCCGACGGCGGACAGCATCCTCGAACAGGTGACCTCCGATCCCGCGCAACCGGGCCAGACGGTCAAGGTGCTCGGCTCGTTCCTGGCCAAAACGTCAGGCTACACCTTCCGCAACGTGCCGCTGACCGATGGCACCGGGGTGAACGCGGTGCGGTTGCGCCTGTCGGGCAAGACCACCCTCCGCCTCCGCACGGTCACGGCGGACAACGACACCGGCAACCGCCTGCTCAACTACCTGATCTTCGTGCCGGTCGCCGATGCGGGCGTGCAGCGCGCCACCATCGCCTCCCTAAGCCCCGCCAACGGCACCACGGTCGAAACCGCCGAGCCGAAGATCGAAGTGTCGATCGAGAACCGTGACACCTCGGTGGTCGCCTCGAGCGTCAAGCTCCAGATCAATGGCAGCGATGTCGCCGCCTCCGCTTCCGCCACGGCCACCGGTGCCTCGTTGAACCACACGCTGGCCACCCTGCCACCCCGCGGTGTGGCCCAGTCCGCCCGCCTCGTGTTCACCGACAATGAGGGGGTGAGCCAGACCAATGAGTGGACGTTCACCGTCAACTACATCGAGCTCGATCACTCGACCCGCTTCGCCGGACCGGGAACCACCCGCGGTATCACCACCCGCGTAACCCAGGCTCAGGAACAGGGCGAGAACAGCCTCGATCGCGCCGAGGCGCAGCTCGCGGCCAACTCGACGATCCCCGAGTTCTTCGACACCACCGTCACGTCGGAAGTCGTGAACTTCTCCCAAGAGGCCTTGGACGGCGGCACTGCCGGTTACTTCGAGGGTGACCTCGTGATCCCCGGTCACTCGGCTGACTTCGGGTCCGACAACTTCGCCATGGAAGCCATCGCCTATCTGGACCTGCCCGCGGGCGTGACCCGGTTCGGCGTGCGTTGCGACGACGGCTACAAGCTGGCCAGTTCCGGCGCCCCGAACGCGGGCACAGCGCCCTTGGCCTTCCACAACGGCGGCCCGGCCGACGAGACCTTCGATATCGTCGTGCCCCAGGCGGGCGTCTATGCCTTCCGCCTCGTCTGGTATGAACGCGGCGGCGGCGCCCACGTGGAATGGTTCACCGTCAATCGCACCACCGGCGACCGCACGCTGGTGAACGCCACGGGCGGCATCCCCGCCTACACTTCGGCCATCGCCGCGCCGTCCATCCAGTTGCTGTCCGCCAGCACCGTCAACGGCGCCTACTCTGTCGTGGCCAGCGCCGTGGTGGATTCCGGCGCCAAGACCATCACGACTCCGGTGGCAGCTGACACGGCCTTCTACCGCGTGTCGGGCGGCACACCGACCAGCATCCAGGTCAGCAACAACAACGTCGTCATCCGCTATCAGTGACCTGAACTGAAACTTCCACGGCCGGGCACAGACCGTGCCCGGCCTTTCCTTTTTGCCATGTTGAAAATCAATCGCGGCCTTGTCGCCGCCCTCTGGATTCCCACCGACCCGGAAGGCCGGGTCATCGACGGCGCCCTCGCGCGCCAGATCGGATTCATTAAGGCCAACGGTGCCGACGCCATTCTTGCGCTCGGCAGCACCGGCGAATTCGTCCACTTCGCCGAGGCGGACCGCGCCGCGCTGCTCGCCCGGGTGGTCGAACTCGCCGCGCCATTGCCGGTCATGGCCAATGTCTCGGACGTCAGCCCGCGCGTGGCCCGCCGGCTGGCCCAGACTGCAGAGAAGGTTGGCTGCGCCAGCATCGCGGTCCTGCCGCCCTGGTATTTCGCGGTCGGTCAGGAGGACTTGCTGGCCTTCTTCCTGAAGGTCGCCGATGCCACGACCCTGCCCACGCTGCTCTACAACTTCCCCGAGCGGACCGGCAACCGCATCGCCCTCGAGACCATTGCCGCGTTCACCGACCGGGCCCCGATGGCCGGCGTGAAGCAGAGCGGGGCCGAGTTCTCCTATCACCAGGACCTGATCCGGCTGGGACGCGAACGCAACTTCCCCGTCTTCACCGGGGCCGACCTCCGGCTGCCGGAAACGCTCGGCCTGGGCTGCGCCGGCACCATCAGCGGGCTGGCCAACCTGACCCCCGACCTGCTGCGCGACCTGTTTCAGGCGTGGAACGCGGGCAACTCCGACCTCGTCGCCGCTGCGGACCGGAAAATCAGGCGCGTCGGCGAGATCATCTGCCAACTGCCGTTCCCGATTGATGTCTCGGCTGGGGTTCTGGCGCGTGGGCTGGAGCCGGGCGCGCACAAGTCCGTGGTCTCCGCCGGCACGCAGCAGCGTTACGACCGCGTGGCCGCCGAATTGCGGGCACAGTTTGCCGAATGGGGCTTGGCGCCCGCCGCGTGACCGGGAACGGTTTCGCCGGCATGAGCAGCGCTCCCCGGTCACGGTTTGACGGGCTGGCCCGCCTTTACGGGCAGGCCGGCCTGAAACGCCTTCTCGCCGCCCACTTCATGGTGGTCGGCGTGGGTGGGGTGGGCTCCTGGGTTGTCGAGGCGCTCGCCCGCAGCGCCGTCGGCACCCTCACGCTGGTGGACCTCGACGAACTCTGCATCAGCAACATCAACCGCCAGTTGCCCGCCCTCGACTCCACCCTCGGCCGCGCCAAGGTCGAGGTGATGGCGGAACGCGTCCGGGCCATCAATCCGGACTGCCGCGTGCACGAACGACTGGAGTTCTTCACGGCCGAGAACGCAGAACGTCTGCTGGGCGACGCTGACGCATCTCTCCGCCCGGATGTCGTCGTGGACGCGATTGACGCGGTCGCCAACAAATGCCGACTGATCGCGCTCTGCCACGCCCGGAAAATCCCGGTCGTGGTGTGCGGCGGCGCGGGCGGCCGGCGCGATCCCACCCAGATCCGCCTCACCGATCTGGCCTTGGCGACCCACGACCGGCTGCTGAGCGAAGTCCGCAAACGACTGCGCAAGGAGCACGGCTTTCCCCGCAACGGGAAGAGGTTCGGCCTGCCGTGTATCTGCTCCGCCGAACTGCCGGTCTTCCCGCAACGCGACGGCACCGTCTGCGCCGCGGCCGCCGCCCCGGCCGAGCCCGGCGAATCCCGGCGCCTCAATTGCGACTGGGGCTTTGGCTCCGCCACACAGGTCACCGGCGCCTTCGGCTTCGCCGCCGCCGCGGCCGCCGTGAATCGGATTGTGGGCGAAAGTGCCGCTTGATACCGGCTGCCGGCACCAAGCGCCAACCAGCTGCCAGGCCCGCCTTCTCGTTTTCCCGCGTTCCTGTTTTCGGATTTCCCCCCTTTGCGTCTTCGCCCGTTCGCTGTTCCCCTAGCGGCATGTCCATGCCCCTTCATCAACTCCGCGCCGGCGTCATCGGCACCGGCTTCATCGGTCCCGTCCACATCGAGGCCCTGAAACGCCTGGGCGTGCAGGTCACCGCCATCTGCGGTTCCACCAAGTCCGCCCGTGCCACCGCCGACCAGTGGGGCATCCCCGAAGTCTATGGCGACTACGACTACCGGGCGATGCTCGCCTCGCCCAACGTGGACGTGGTCCACATCACCTCGCCCAACAAGGTCCACGTCGAGCAGTCGCTTGCGGCGCTGAAGGCGGGCAAACATGTCGTCTGCGAGAAACCGCTCGGCATGACCTCGCCGGAAACGGCCAAGGTCGTGAAGGCCGTCGCCAAGGCCGGCAGCCCGGTGTTCGCGGTGAACTACATGTGCCGCTTCTTCCCCGCGGTGCTCCAGATGCGCGCGCTCGTCCAGCGCGGCGATCTCGGCCAGATCATGCACGTGCAGGGGCACTTCTTTCAGGACTGGCTCCAGATGCCGACGGACTACAACTGGCGGCTGCTCGCCAGCGAAGGCGGCAAGCTCCGCGCCGTCGGCGACATCGGCACGCACTGGATCGACGCCGTGTCGTTCATCCTCGGCGCGAAGGCCGAGAGCGCCTTCGCCCATCTGGAGACCTTCCACAAGACGCGCCTGCGCCCGACCGGCGAGGTGCAGACCTTCGCCAAGATCGATCCGGCCACGATGGTGCCCTACCAGGTGGACACCGAGGATTTCGGCAGCGTGCTGCTCAAGTTCGGCAAGTCGGCGCACGGCTTCGCGAAGGGCGTCCACGCCAACGCCTCCATTTCGCAGGTCGCCGCCGGCTGGAAGTGCGATCTCTACGTCGGCATCTACGGCACCAAGGGCAGCGTGCAATGGAGCCTCCAGCAGCCGAACGAAATCATCCTCGGCCGCCGCGACGAGCCGAACCAGATCCTCCAGCGTGGCACCGCCGGCTTCAGCGCCGACGTGGCCGGCTTCACCGACTATCCCGGCGGCCATCCCGAAGGCTTCCCCGACAGCCACAAGATGCACTACCGCGCCGTCTATGAGCACATCGCCAGCGGCCGGAAGACACCCGTGCTCTTCGCCACCGCCGCGGACGGTCATCACGAGGTGAAGCTGTGCGAGGCGATCCTGAAGAGTAGCCGGGCGAAGAAGTGGGTGAAGCTATAGACATGGGATAGCAGCAAACGAGGCACGAGTCTAAATCTCGACTGGGGAGCAAGGTGTTGAACAACCTAAACAAACCGTGACTCTTCGTGCTGGAAAACGATCACGCAAGATTGCCGGAATCAGTTTTCCCCCTAGAGGGCAAGCAGTCGCCCGCTTTCGGCATGTTGCGGTTTGTTGCTGACTTTTCAACAATCTACTTATTCATCCATAGCATGGATTTTCTAAACACGGCCCTAGCTTTAGCCTCGGGAGCAACCTTCGTCGAACAGCCAATCCAAAAGCATTGGAGCAAATGTGAAGCGGGTTTCGGCGTGACCTTTTCCCCTGGGATCAAGAGGTTTATTTCGGCGTTTGGGTCTGGAATTTTTGGCCATGATCTTTGCATTCTAAATCCAGCTTCCGGTAGAAGAAATCGACTCATGCGGTTTGAGCCGAATAATGTGCGCGAAAGAATGGAGCTATTGGATGTTTATCACGATTCGTTTGAACACGGGTGGCTTGAGCGCGGGAATGGGATTCTCCCTATTTCGACCTGCAGCACTCGGGTAAATGTATGCGCTGTTGTCAGCAACAATTATGTTAATGACAATGTTGTGGTTGTTGGGGTGTCTGGCAGAAATTATTATGACTACGGTGTAGGAATTGCCGAATTTGTGGTGCGGTTATACGAGAATGATCTGATGTATTCCGACTCAATGCTGTCCACATTCTATGGTCATCCCAAGGCGCCATTCTTCACTCCTGCGACGCCGTAGAGTCTGTCTGAGAAGTCGTGACATCTGAGGAGGCAGCGAATCGACGGGGGCGCTTGAGCCATGCGAGGTTTCGCCCAACTACCCCGCGAAGGGGCAGAGCTTCGCCCCACCGGATGAGTGGGCGGCTCGTTTCCCCGGTGGGGCGAGACTCCGTCGAGCCCACCTTCGAGCGGAGCGAGGCGAACGGAGTAAGCATCTGCCTTCTGTGCCAATGCCCGAGGATGCTCGCTGCGCTCGCGCTGGCTTCGCCAGCAAACAGGGCTCGACGGAGTCTCGCCCCACCA
>OFDN01000176.1_pt1 | contig 60950 bp, 46 predicted proteins | sample 1520971 | NCBI WGS metagenome assembly OFDN01 (sample SAMEA94257418, study PRJEB24077) | hot springs metagenome | biome: Aquatic biome; feature: Geographical feature; material: Water | place: India | collected 2012-06-12 | depth 5 m
GGCGGACTTAAGTCCGCCGCAAAAGGGTAATTGCAAAAGCGATAGGTTTTAACCTGTCGCACCAAAGTAAAAGTACTGTTATTTCGTCAAACCAATCTCGCGCAAGCGTTCGTGCAGGTACTCTCCAGCAGTAATATCATCCCATTGTTTAGGGTGGTTTTCATCAATACAAGAGGGTAAACAATCTAAACGCATCGTGCTGCGTGGATGCAAAAAGAAAGGTATTGAGTAACGGCTGGTGTGCCACAACTCACGCGGCGGATTCACCACACGGTGGGTAGTGCTTTTTAGCCTGCCGTTGGTATGGCGTTGCAACATATCGCCCACATTCACAATAATATGTTCGGGCAACGCTGTAACAGCTACCCATTCACCTTTTTTGTTTAATACTTGCAAACCGTCGGCACTGGCACCCATCAACAGCGTAATCAGGTTAATATCTTCGTGCTCACCTGCACGCACACTGTTTTGAGGCTCTTGGGTAATAGGCCCGTAGTGTATAGGGCGCAATATGCTGTTACCGTTCTTTATCTTATCGTCAAAATAAAATTCGTCAAGACCCAAAAACAACGCTATGGCTTGTAGCATTTGCTTGCCTGTACTTTCAAGCGTGCGGTATGCTTCAATACCTGCTTTGTTAAAACCGGGCACCTCTTCGCACCATACATTCTCAGGGTATTCATTTTTTATCGGGTCACCGTCGGTAACCTCTTGGCCAAAGTGCCAAAACTCCTTCAAATCCGGTGCTGGACTGCCTTTTGCATGTTCGCGACCAAAACTGGTGTACCCACGCTGTCCACCCAAGCCTTCAATTTCGTACTTACGTTTAATTACTTCAGGCAAGGCAAAAAAGTTTTTCACCTCAGCATATAAGCGCTCGCGCAGCTCATCACTAAAGTTGTGGTTTTTAACAGCCACAAAGCCTATCTCTTCATAAGCATGGCCTAACTGCTGCACAAATGCCTGTTTGCGGGCTGCATCGCCCGAAACAAAATCAGATAAATCTACTGAAGGTATCCCCAATGCGTGTAACATATTTTTATCAAATGTGGCAAATATAGCCATTGCCTGTTTCAGTAATATGATTAAAATCACTTGTAAAAAGCCTTTGGCATAATTTTTTATAAAGTGTAGGTTTGAAGAATAATTTATGATACTGCGAACCGAACACCTTGTGAAGCAATACCGCAAACGCCGCGTGGTAAATGATGTAAGTGTGAATGTGCAACAGGGCGAGATTGTGGGGCTGCTTGGACCTAACGGTGCTGGCAAAACCACTACGTTTTATATGGTAGTGGGCCTGATAAGCCCGGATGAGGGTACAATATTTTTAGAAGATGAAGATATTACCCGCTTGCCCATGTATAAGCGCGCCCAAAAGGGCATTGGATATTTACCGCAAGAAGCTTCGGTATTTAGAAGGTTGACGGTGGAGGATAACATTAAGGCCGTGCTTGAGATGACGAAACTAAGCAAGGCCGAACAAAAGGATAAACTGGAGGTGCTGCTGGAGGAATTTAGCCTGAACAGAGTGCGCAAAAACATGGGAAATGTACTAAGCGGAGGCGAACGCCGCCGTACCGAAATTGCCCGTGCATTGGCAGTGGACCCGAGCTTTATTTTGCTGGATGAGCCTTTTGCAGGGGTTGATCCTATTGCGGTGGAGGATATACAAAATATTGTATCGAAGTTGAAGCAAAAGAATATCGGGATATTGATTACCGACCATAACGTGGATGAAACACTGGGTATTACCGACCGTGCTTATTTGCTGTTTGAAGGTAAACTTTTGAAACACGGCAGCCCACAAGAGTTGGCCGACGATGAAATGGTGCGCCGTGTGTATTTAGGACAGAATTTTAAACTGAAACGATAGCTCAGACATCGGGAATAAATCCCGGTGTTATTGATAAAATGATGAACTATCTATCCGTAGCATTGGGTCTGTGTACCTAAAGCGCTATAAAATAAAAAGCCCCTTGCAAGTTTGCAAGGGGCTTTTTGTTTTATAGTTGGGGCAGATTATTCTACTACAACCGTTTTAGAAGCTTTGTTATAGCCATCAAACACAGTTACAAAGTACATTCCTTTGGCACGGCCTTCAAGGTTTACCTCAAGGGTACCGGGGTTGTTTTGTAAAGTGTTGGTGTAAACGGTTTTTCCGTTAATGTCATACACAGCAACTGTAAGGGTATTGCCTACTGGTACACGACCCATATCAATAGTAACTTTACCTGTTGATGTAGGGTTAGGGTACACATTTACCAACTCATCCAACGTGATGGTTTCTATTCCCAATGGGAACACATAAATGTAATTGGCTTTGGTTTTGGTATTGTTACCCAATGGGTTGGTTGCTTTTAGGGCAATGGTATAAATACCGGTTTGGGTAAACTTCAGTTTAGGATTTTGGCTGGTTGATGTAGTACCGCTAACGTATTGTGCATTACCGGGGGCAACAGTCCATTCCCATTGGGTAGGGTTGTTGGTGGTAGCATCAGTAATTACCAAGGTATCGCTTGGAGATAGTTTGGTACGGTTTACATTAAAGTCAGCTATTGGAGCATTACCGCCTGTGTTGCTCACCGTAATGTAGTTAGTTACGGTTTTCACATCGCTGCCATACACGTTACCTACTGTTAGTTTCACAGTATAAGTTCCGGTTTGGGTAAACGTTACTTTAGGGTTTTGACTGGTATTGCCTGTGCTGCCGGTGAAGCTAAATCCGGTTGAAGGTGTAATCTCCCACAAATAAGAAGTGGGTGCATTTTTTGATTTATCTTCAAGGGTAATTTCAACGTTCACATTTACAGTAGTGCTAAAGGTGCTGAAATCAGCAATGGGTTTCAAGGTTATTTTACGGATGGTGTGGTTTAACACATCTGTTACATACAACTCATCTTTGGCGGCGTTAAACGCCAACGAACCGGGGAAGTTAAAACGGGCATTTTCACGTTGTCCGTCAGCTGTGCCTGATTCGTTAAATTTACCTGCAATGGTTGATACTTGTCCGTTGCTTATTTTACGAATGGTGTTAGCCTGTCCGTTACGACCATCAGCCACATAAATGTTGCCGAAACCATCTACCGCAAGCCCATTGGGCGAAGAGAAGGTAGCTGCGTTTGCAGAACCATCTGTACCGCCTGAACTACCGCTTCCGGCAACAGTGCTAACAGTAAGGTTGGTTAAATCTATACGGCGTATACGGCGGTTGTTTGCATCAGCTACTAATAGTGATGTGCTGCTTTCCAACTCAACAGCTATAGGCAAATCAAACTTGGCAGAAGCGGCTGCACCATCGGCAAATCCAAACGAGCCTGGAGTACCCGCTAATAGGGTCACGTTTCCGTTAGCGTCAATTTTGCGGATACAATCGTTAAACGCATCGGCTACGTACATAACACCGCTTGCCTCGTCGATAGCTATATCAGTGGGCGAGTTAAAACGGGCGGCAGTGCCTTGTCCGTTTGCATAATCACCAACAGAATTTCCGTTTTGGTCTTCACCGGCATAAGTTGAAACAGCCTGCACACTGCCCGCTGATACAAATTTATTTATTTTGCGAATACAGTGATTGAGCATATCAGCAACAAACACATCTCCGTTTGAGTTAACTGCCATACCCATAGGAGTATTAAAGCGAACGTTAATCCCGGTTCCGTTAATGTAATTGGCATTCATTCCGTTGGCTGGGTCAGCAGTAGAACCAACACGAGGGTACAAGTTACCGTCGGCCGGGTTGTACATCAATACACGGTGACCGAATTGCTCAGAAACGTACATTCTTCCGCTGGCATCAAAAACTATCCCATAAGGTTCATTGAATTTTCCGTTGGCAAGAGTTACCGTAGAAATACCGGTAGATGCTGAACCAGCTTGTCCTGCAAAGGTAGTAACGGTTTGTGCTTGGGTTAATAAGGTAATAAAAATACTAAAAGTAAGTACAGCAAGTTTTTTAATCATAGCCTTTAACAAATATTTATGCAATACTAATATAAATAATATCAAAACAGAAAAGGATGCCTGTGGCATCCTTTTCTTAAGTTATTATAGCAAAGCTGTTTTCTATCTCAAAATTGAGCCATCTGCATGTTACTGAAACAATGGGTTTGAGTTGATATAATCATTCACATTGCCCTCAATATCGTCAAGTATGTTTTCGTAGTTACGTTTCTCAAATTTATCGCCGGTAATTTTTTCAAACAGCTCAATGTAGCGTTCAGTAATACTGTTCACTACTTCATCAGTCATATCGGGCAGCTTTTGGTCTTTTTCACCGTAAAAGCCATTTTCCATCAACCACTCACGCACAAATTCTTTTGAAAGTTGCTTTTGCTCCTCCCCTTTCTTTTGACGCTTTTCGTAGTCATCTTTATAAAAATACCTCGATGAATCGGGGGTGTGCACCTCATCAATCAAGATTATCTTTTTCTCGTCGTTAAAACCAAATTCATACTTGGTATCCACAAGAATAAGTCCCCTGTCGTTTGCAATTTCGCTACCCAAGGTGTATAATTTCCTTGTGTACGCTTCAAGTTGCTCAAGGTCTTTCTTCTTAAGCAACTTTTGGGCAAGGATATCTGCCATTGAAATGTCGGTATCGTGGCCTACGTTGTTTTTAATGGTAGGGGTAATGATTGGCGCAGGAAGCGGGTCGTTTTTCTTTAACCCTTCGGGCAAAGTAACTCCGCAAATCTCGCGACCGCCTTTTTCGTACACGCGCCAAGCGTAGCCCGCCAAGTATCCGCGTATTACAAACTCAATCAAAATAGGTTCGCATTTAATACCTACCGTCACGTTAGGATCGGGAGTGGCAATTTTCCAATTGGGCACCTCGTGTGCGGTAGCATCTAAAAACTTAGCGGCTATTTGGTTAAGTATTTGTCCTTTATAAGGTATCGGACGTGGCAACACGTGGTCGAACGCCGAAATACGGTCGCAAGCAACTACTACAAGGTGCTTGTCTTTAATGTTGTAAATGTCGCGCACCTTGCCCCTGTGAAACGATTTCTGGTTTTTCAGGAAGAAGTTGGTGGCTATTAGTTGTGATGTGGTAGTATTCATAAGATTGCGGTGCAAGTATAAGCACTTTCTATTAAAGCTATAAAAAACAGTAAGTTAAAAAATACCCACAAATAATCAAGGGACACCCCTTAATTAATTGAATAATAATTTATTAACGTTTATTCTTTCCTTCCTCTTCGTGGCTCTTATCGTAGGCTTTCACAATTTCTTTCACAATTTTGTGACGCACTACATCATTCACTGTAAGGTAGGCTATTTTAATCCCCTTAATCTTATCCAAAATTTTAACCGCCTTTATCAAGCCTGATGGCATGTTGCGCGGCAAATCTACTTGAGTAAGGTCGCCGGTGATAATTACCTTAGCATGAGGCCCCATACGGGTAAGGAACATTTTTAACTGTGAGTCGGTAGCATTTTGTGCCTCGTCCAAAATCACATAACAATTGTCCAGCGTACGCCCGCGCATAAACGCCATCGGAGCAATCTCGATGATGCGGTTCTCAATCATGCTTTTCAGCTTATCAGGCGGCAGCATATCATCCAACGCATCGTACAAAGGGCGCAAGTAAGGGTCAATCTTCTCCTTCAAATCACCCGGTAAAAAGCCAAGGTTCTCCCCTGCTTCTACCGCGGGACGCGCCAGTATAATACGTTTAATTTCTTTATCCTTCAAAGCCTTCACCGCACAAGCAACCGCAGTGTAGGTTTTTCCCGTACCCGCAGGTCCTATGGCAAACACCACATCGTTTTTAGCCACATACTCCACCATTTTGCGTTGGTTGGCCGTACGTGCCCTCACAATTTTACCGTGGTTACCATATACCAGCACATCGTCTTTGCCGGGGGGCAATACATCTGCTATATCTGCTTCTTGTGCATCCAAAATTTCGTGTACTGTGGTTTCTTCAAGTTTACCCGACCTTTTAAGCGCAAGCAACAGTTTATCAAATTTTTCGCTAAAGTCGGCGATATCTCCGGCCTCACCGTTCAACTTCACCGCATTTCCCCTCGAAACAATTTTTATCCCGGGATATTTTATTTGTAACAATTTAAGGGTGCTGTTGTTAGCTCCCCATAGCTCCACGGGGTTTACCCCGTCAAGCAGAATGAATTTTTCGTTCAACAGATTTAAAACTAATTTTGCTGCTAATTTAACTCATATTTACCCACTGTGCCAATATTTACACTCACTACCGACTTAGGAAAAGATACGCACTTATTGGCAAAGGCAAAAATGAGGTTGCTGGCAGCCTTGCCAACGGCCATTATTATTGATGTTGCACACCACATCACCCCTTTTTCTATCGATGAGGCTGCATACATGATGAGAACCTGTGTGGATGATTTTGAACAGGGTACAATCCATCTTATATCGGTTGATGTAGATTTTAAAAAGTATCCCAACTTATTGGCTTGTGTGTACAAGGGTCAGATTTTTATTACTGCCGATAACGGATTGCTCACCCTTTTTGCGCCTGCCGACGAAACTGTATATTACAAATTGCCCTACGAAGAGATGCCCGAAGGTAATTTCTTCCCCCTTAAACATGCTTTGGTGCCTGCTGCCATTGCCATTGCACAAAATGGTATTGAGAAGGTGGGTAAAAGCATTGACCACGTGCTTGAAAAATTATTAGAGCAACCGCTGGAGAGCAAAGACAAGTTGCGCGGGCATATATTGTACGTGAACAACTACAACAATGCCATTACCAATATTACCCGCACTATGTTTGACAAAGTGAGGGCTGGTCGCAATTTTGAGGTGGTGCTGAATTACTTTGACAGTATTAATAGCATCAGCGAACACTACAGCGATGTGGAAGAGGGCGAGAGCCTTTGTTTTTTTAATGAAGACGGTTTGCTTGAAATAGCGGTGAACCGTGCCGAAGCCAGCCAACTTTTGGGACTTGAAAAAGGCAAACGGGTAACAGTAGAGTTTTTTGACAGTAACCCGTCAAGCAGTGCTGACAAAGCCCCGAAAACAGGAAGTTTGTTATAAAAATCAGAGTGTGTTTTTTAGGATATGATTACCCGTATAGTTAAAATGACGTTTAGGCCGGATGCCACGCAGGATTTTTTGCAGGTGTTTGAAGAATCAAAAGAGTTGATACGCAACTTTGAAGGCTGCCAATACCTTGAATTGCTGCGTGAAAAACCCGATGGTAATGTGTTTTTTACCTACAGCCGCTGGAATGCTGAGGAAAACCTTGAAACGTACCGCAACTCTGAATTGTTTGCTACCACTTGGGCACGTACCAAAGTGCTGTTTGCCGGTAAACCGGAGGCTTGGACGGTGGACGTGCTACATAGCCTGAAATAAACACCCCGATGCACATCCGCGAAACTATTGTTGTTGAAAACCTTGCTCGCCCAAAGGGATTAGAGCAATACCTGCTACACAACCGCAGGGGGTTTAAAAAAGAGCGGGTGTTGTTGCTGTTTCATAAAAACTGGTTGCTGCTGAATGATGCGCAACCCAATGAGGATGATTTGGTGAAAAACGGAGACGTGATAAAAATCTTATCTCCCTATACCTCTCACGAAAAAATATTTGCCGAAAACATTCCCCTTGAAATAATTGCCGAAACCCCACATTGGATTGTGATTAACAAACCATCCGGCATGGCTTGCCACGGGGGGTTGGGCACCTATTACGGAACTTTATTAAATGCCTTGGCCTATTACTACCAAAGTACAGGACAAACTGCCGAGTTGGAAAACGGCTTAGTGCATCGCTTGGATAAACATACCTCGGGCTTGATTGTGGTAGCCAAAACCATTGAAGGCAGGGAATTACTTATCCCCCAGTTCAGGGAAAAGGTTGCATTACGCAAATACACCGCATTGGTGCATGGCATTGTAAGTGCAGATGAAGGCACAGTGAATGTTCCTATCGGTCGTAACCCCGATAATCATTTAGACATACGTGCTTACCCTGACGGTAGCCACGGCAAAGAAGCCATTACCCATTACACCGTTCTTAGTCGCAATACTGATACCTCTTTGCTTGAATGTGTGTTAGAAACCGGTCGCACCAACCAAATACGCATCCATTTGCAATTTATAGGCCACCCTATTGTGGGCGATAAACGTTACCCGCCCCTCAATTACGAGGTAACCGAACCCCGTTTAATGTTGCACGCTCATTTACTCCGCTTTAATGATGAAAGCGGAAACCCACTGCAATTTGAGGCAGCTATTCCTTTTACGGTATAACCTGAATATAAAATTCAGGGCTTTTGCGATGGACATCCCGAATGGTTTTAAACCATTCGGGATGTAACCCTACAATAGCGACGGGCTTTATGCCCGTCGGGGGGATGAGATGCCCATCGGGGTTCGACAGGTATAAAACCTGCCGTTATTGAGAGTTTGCAGCACAAAACACGGCGTTTGCCCCAATATTACCCTTAATATAAAATTCAGGACTTTTGCGATGAACATTCCGAATGGTTTAAAACCATTCGGAATGAACCATGCAATAGCGACGGGCTTTATGCCCGTCTTCCCTACCAGGTACAAAATATTCTTTCGTCAAATACACGTTAATTAGTTATTTCGCAGCAAATGGGTAAGAATAAATTAAAACGCTGGGATTTACTGCTCACCTTTCCGCACGTGTTTCAATTCCCCGAAGGGATGCAAGGCACTTGGGGCGAAAAGGTATTTAAAAACAACAATCCAATTGTGCTTGAGCTTGCTTGCGGCAAGGGCGAGTACACGGTGAATTTGGGCAAGGCTTTCCCCCAAAAAAATTTTATTGGAGTAGATATTAAAGGCCACCGTATGTATAACGGGGCTAAACTGGCGTTGGATGCAGGAATGGGCAATGCAGCATTTTTGCGCACCGATATTGAAAAGATTGACCAATACTTTGCCCCCGAAGAGGTGAGCGAGATATGGATTACCTTCCCCGACCCGCAACCCCAACTGAGCCGAGCCAAAAAACGCCTTACTCACCCCCGTTTTCTTAACCTTTACAAAAACATTTTACGTAAAGGCGGCACCATACACCTAAAAACCGATAACACACCCCTGTACGAGTTTACAATGGAAGTGATACAAGAGCTTTGCCTACCTGTAATACGCAACACCGCCGATTTGTACAAAGCACCGTTTTTGGATGATTACCTATCCATTAAAACCACTTACGAAAAGATATTTACCGAAAAAGGTGAGGTAATTAAGTATGTGCAGTTTGTGCTGCATTAAAAGCAAACCACTGTGAGCGTAAAACAACACTACGATAGCCATTTAGGCAACTTTTACAGTTGGATGGCCGGCGATTTTGCCACCCAGCAGCAAGCACAGCAAGCCATCTTCAAACAGTTTAAAATAAAGCCCCCTAAAAACAACATTGCGGTTGATTTGGGTTGCGGGCACGGTTTGCATGCTGTTTCGCTGGCCAATTTGGGTTTTAGTGTGGTAGCCATTGATTTTAACAAGCAATTACTGCAAGAACTTAAAAGCAATAAGGGCGGGCTGGATATAGATGTTATAGAAGACGATTTCACCAAGTTTAAAACCCGCATACTCACAGCCGGGTTGGCTGTTTGTATGGGCGATACCATAGCCCACCTGCCATCGGTAGAAGTGCTGTTGCAGCTTTTTAAAGATGTGCACGAACGACTTGAAAAACGCGGAAAATTTATTGTTTCGTACCGTGATTACGGCGTTGCACTTACTGATGAACAACGGTTTATCCCCGCACGTAGTGATGAAAACCAAATACACACCTGTTTCTTAGAGTATTTTGCAGATAGGGTTCGGGTGACTGATATATTGCACCAAAAAGACGGACAAGGCTGGAAACAGTCGGCAAGTTCGTACTACAAACTTCGCCTTGACAGGGCATTGGTGGATGAATTGCTTGAAAAAGCAGGTTTCACTATTGATACCACTGAAAACATCAACCGTATGTGGTATTGCGTGGCTAAAAAGGGATAGTGCTTCTATACTATCCACCCCCTACCCCGCCTACGGGGAATAATAATATAAGCGATTTTGAAAAACAGCAAAGCACCGAAAAACTTATTCTCCGGTAAAAACGGGTTTGCGTTTTTCGTTAAAGGCTTTTACGCCTTCTTTGTTATCAGCACTGCGGCCTGCAATTTCCTGGCAATATGCTTCGTATTGCAGCATGGTTTCCAAATCGCTGTTAAACGATTTGTTCAACATCTTTTTCATCAAGCCAATGGCTTTTGTAGGAGCAGAGGCATAGTAAGCGGCAATTTCGGCAACAGTAGCATCCAGTTGGTCGGCAGGTACTACGCGGTTCACCATACCCCATTCAAGGGCTTGTTGTGCTGATACTTTATTGCCCATCGTGCTTAATTCAAAAGCGCGATTACTGCCCACTAAACGGGGTAAAAAGTAGCTTGAACCTGAATCAAGTACCAAGCCCACATTAATAAAAACTTCAATTAAGCTGGCGTTTTCGGCAGCTACTACAAAATCGCAGGCAAGAGCCAATGAACAACCTGCACCCGCAGCCACACCGTTCAGGCGGCCTATGATGGGTTTAGGCATATTGCGCATAGCGCGGATAATGGGATTGTAACGTTTGTATAATGAGTCGGCCAATGAGCGGTCTTTACTATCGGCAATGGCCTTTAAATCTTGTCCTGAGCAAAATGCTTTGCCCGCACCGGTAATTACCAGCACACGTACTGCCTTATCGCGTTCAGCCTGTTTAAGCGCATCTTGCAACTCGTAGCTTTGCGTATCGTTAAACGCATTAAACACATCAGGGCGGTTTAGCGTGATGGTGGCAACACCGTTCTCAATAGTATATAAAAGGGCTTCGTAAGTACTCATTGTAGGATAATTTTTGGCAATATTACTAAAGTTTGGGGGATAGTGAAAAGGGGTTATACTATCAATCCTATTAAAAACACAACGGTGAAACCGAATAAAAATCCGCTGTACACCTGTGCGGGCGTATGCGCTTTTAATTGCAAACGGGCAACGCCTACCAGTCCTGAAAGTAATAGTGAGGCTACCAACAAGCCGCTGACATTAAACAGCGAATATGTGGCCATATAGGCCAACCAGCCTACTACGCCGCCGCAACCCGTCATGTGGAAGCTTATTTTGTAATAGTTGGTAATAAACCCTGATAGGATAATGGAAATAGTGGTGCCCAGCATAAACATTTTTATCTTATCATAGCCCGTTACTCTACCCAGCATAATATAGACTGTTACATAAATGGCAGAGGTAACAAGGATGGGTAGTTTGCGTTCTTCGCGGGTTTCCATCATCAGTGATTTGATAGTGCCCGTGCTTTTCATCAATATGGCTGCCAATGCGGGCAGCATAAAGGTGAGCAGGAACACAAACGCCAGTATATAAAATTTTTGGGACGAGGTGGTTTGCAGGTAGTAATACTCATCATAGTACAAAATGAATAGTACCCCTAAAAAGGGCATTATCAAAGGCTGCAAAATGTAGGTAATCAGTTTAGCCGCTTTATCAGTCAAAACAGTAATGGTTTATGGCAAAGGTATTGATTTGAAGGTTTCGGGCTAAAAAAAGTGCCATACAACTAGGGCTTAATTTCTTGCACTCCCTCTTCGGTTCTTGTATAGCGTAACGGTTTCATCTCGTTGCGTTTTGCAAAATACTCGGCATAATTGGGGGCAAAACTCAGGCGGTTGTTTACCAGTTGGTCAAAAGTGCCGTTCAAAGCCATTATCAACTCAGCACATTCCCGCAAAGCGTGTTGGCCGCCTTCGTGGGCTGTAATGTAATCGGTTAGGCCGTTATCAAGCACAAAACGGGTGGTAAGGGGTTGGCTTTTGCGGCCCAAATAAAAACGTGCGCCGCAAATTTTGGCCATGCCCAAATCCAATATATCGTCATAAAACCAAGCTACGTTTTCAGGTTGCAGCGATTGCGCTTTGCAAAAATGTTCAAACGCTTCGTTTTTGTTTTTTATCTTGAAATAGAAGGCGTAAAAACTTTCACGGTTGGCAAAATCAAACGCCGTAGGGTTTTCCTCACCGCTTATAATGGCTGCAACAGGCAGTTGGCCGTTTCGGTAATAATAGTCGTACCGCATCAGGTTAATACCCATGCTGTCAGCCTCGCTAAAACCGTTCGGGTGTCCCGTGCTTTTAATTGCATCGTTAAACACGCCGTCCCAATCAAACACAAATGCCTTTATGTTTTTCAGCTTTTCAGCAAGTTGGGCAGCAGGGGTTATAAACTGCCCGCCAATGGCTGTAAAAGTTTCTTCTACTTTTCGTAACATACCAATGTGATTAAGCTACAAAGGCACGAAGACGCAAAGTTTTCCTAGTGTCTTCGTGCCTTTGCGGCAAATATTATGAAATCAGAATTAACCGATCAAATCCAACTTTACGAAATCTTGGATGTCAAGCATACCAAAAAGTTCGTTGTTTTCTAATACTACGATGTTGTCTATTTCATGTTTTTTAAACAAGTCAACAGCTTCGTACAACAACGCTTTAGAGTTGATGGTAATCGGGTATTTAAATTCAAAATCGCTTAGTTTTTTATCCAAAACAGCTTTGCCATCAGCGTTTATCTTACGGCGAAGGTCGCCATCAGTAAACACGCCAACTAACTGGCCGCTTGCATCAACTACCGATACTGAACCCAAACCGCTCTTGTTCATTTCAACCACAGCATCTAAAACGCTTTGGTCTACACTAACGCGAGGATTGTATTGGGCAATAATTTCGTTCACGCGCATAGTCATCAATTTAGTATGCTCGATAAACTGATCAGTACCTACGGTAGTAAGGTTGTTTTCAGTAAGTTTCTTCATTACACTCCAAGGAGCAGTAATGGTGTGAACACCGGTAAGCAAAGCCGTACGAACGTGCTCAGCATGACGAACCGATGAGAACATGATTTTAGTATCGTAGCCGTAGTAGTTAACAGCTTCCACACATTGCTCGATAAGAGTTAGGGCATCGTGTCCTTGGTCTTGCAAACGACCTACCAGCGGGCACACGTATGTAGCACCTGCGTGCATAGCCATGTAAGCTTGTGATAGGGTATACACCAAGTGAATGTTTACCATGTACCCTTTGCTACGCAAACGCTTGCAAGCTGCAATACCTATGTTTGATACAGGGATTTTAAACACAGTTTTTTCAGGGTCAAGGCCAAGGGCAATAAGGCGGTCAGCCTCTTTTTCCACTTCCTCAACGGTGTCGCCCAAAGCTTCCACTTGTAGCACGTTCACCATTTTGGCAAGTTTCAAAATTGCGCCGTCAACATCAGTAATACCGTGACGGTGCATAAAAGTTGGGGTGGTAGTCAACCCGTCAATAGTGCCCAGCTTCAGGGCCTCTTCTATTTCTTTAAAATCTACAGAGTCTAAATATAGTTCCATTATAGGGATAAAGGGTGTTTAGTTAAAATTTATACTTCTTGTTTACTTCATGAATTTCAAGCAGCGGCTTGATAAATTCTTCCAAATCATACACACACAACTGGCTGGCGGCATCACACAAAGCCCTTGCAGGTTCGGGGTGAGTTTCAATAAACACACCGTCAACGCCTGCAGCAACCCCGGCACGGCTAATAGCAGGTAAAAATTCCCTTGCTCCGCCTTTTGGGTCGGCACTGGGTATTCCGTATTTGCGTATGCTGTGTGTAATATCAAACACCACAGGATAGCCAATTTGGCGTAAGTGGTGCATACTGCGCGGGTCAACAATCAAATCATTGTACCCAAACGTATAACCGCGTTCTGTTAGTATAATTTTATCATTTCCTGCCTCCTCTACCTTGCGGGTAGGGTGTATCATGTTCTCAGGAGAAAGGAATTGTCCGTGCTTAATGTTTACTACCCTTCCGGTTTTGGCAGCAGCCGTCACCAAAGTGGTTTGCATGCACAAGTAAGCAGGTATTTGCAATATATCTACCACTTCGCCGGCAATAGCTGCTTGCTCAGGGTAGTGTATATCGGTTAGTACAGGAACATCAAACTCTTTTTTGATGCGCTCTAATAAGCGTACACCTTTTTCAATGCCCGGCCCGTCGTAGTATTTGGCCGAACTGCGATTATCTTTTTGAAACGACGATTTGAATATCCAAGGGATATCCAAACGGGTGGTAACTTCTTTCAGGTATTCGGCGGTAGTAAGCATTGTGTCATCGTCTTCAATAACACAAGGACCCGAGATAAGAAATAACTTATCATTACCGCATTCAATATTACCAACTGGTACTTTTTTTGCAGACATTTTATAGAATTGCCGCAAAGTTAATCTTTAATTTTCATTTTGGAATAAAGGGCTTATTAAGTTGATCGAAGCATCAAATTAAGCTGATGAGATGTACTATTTTAGGCAACAATTACTGTACTTAGCGAGTCTATAATATGGAAACCTTGTTGAATATGCTGAAACACATTAAGTGGGCAAAACTTAGCCTTGTGGCTTTATTGCTGGCCGCTATCGCGGCTACGTTGTTTTTGGGAAGTTGCAAAGACAATGACCCGCAAGTGCCAACGGGACTTGATGATAATATGGTAAAGGTGGTGTTTACGGCAAAAGCAAACAACAAGGATTTTGCCATGGATACTAAATATACGCTTACAGCGGAAGGCTTTAATTACAAGTTTGAATTGCTGAAATTTTATCTGTCAAAGTTGTATTTGGTGAAAACGGATGGCAGCCAAGTATTGTTAAAAGATATCGAAATGATTGATTTCAGAACTGATAAACCCAATTTATCGGTGGCTGCAAAAGTGGATGCCGGCGAATACAAAGAAATAACATTTGGCGTTGGGGTAGATTCGGTAAGCAATGTTGCCGACCCTTCTACATACCCCGCAAACCATCCGCTTTCACTTACTAACGGTACTTATTGGGACATGGGTTCGCAATATCGTTTTTTGTTGCTTGAAGGCCGATTGGATACTATGCAAACCGACTCGTTTAATGTGCCGTTTGTTGTGCACACGGGTACTAATGAATTGTATCGTACCAAAACGCTTTCACATTACGTGAAGTTTACCAAAGGGGATACTAAAGTGATTACTATTGAGGTGGATGTAGATAAATTTTTAAGCGGAATTGACTTTGAAAACAAACACGTGAGCCATACTATTGGCGGCGGGTTTGATATCGCCAAGAATATAGCTGATAATTTTGTAAGTAGCCTCAGCATAAAACAATAAACTAATTATGGGTAAGATAGCAACTAAGGCATTATTAATTACAATGGCTGTGAGCATGGTGATGCTGGTATCACAATGCAAGCCTGACGAAAAGGCCGAGCCTGGATGGCCCGGTGATGAGCCTTATACGTTTATATTGCCCAATGGCTTTTTTACTCCGCCTGCTAACCTCAACAATCCACTAACGGTAAACGGGGTATTGTTAGGGCGTATGTTGTTTTATGATTCTGCCTTATCGGGCAATAATACCCAGGCCTGCGCCAGTTGCCACAAACAAGAATATTCATTTACTGATGCCCCTAACAAATTTAGTACGGGTATTGATGGGATAGTGGGTGATAAAAACAGCATGGCCATTATTAATATGGCTTGGAATAAGGATTTTTTTTGGGACGGACGCAAAAACTCGTTAGAACTGCAAGCGCTTGACCCGGTTCGCAATCCGATTGAGATGCACGAAAGTTGGACAAACGCTGTGGCTAAGTTACAGGCCAAATCTCAGTACCCGCCGATGTTTAAAAAAGCTTTTGGCACTGACAAAGTTGACTCTATGTTGGCTGCAAGGGCGTTATCGCAGTTTATGCGCAGCATTGTTGCTACAGGCAGCAAGTTTCAGAAAAGTATGCCCTCATTAGCAGGGTTAACTAATGATGAAAAGGCAGGTTTTGGCATATTTATGGCACCTGACAAAGGCGATTGCTTCCACTGCCACCCCACTGCAGGCCTATTAATGACTGACAACTTTGTTGACAATCCTGTACAACGTTTTCACAATAACGGACTTGATTGGGAACCTGCGGCAGGTACGCTTACCGGCAGGGCAAAGGTTACCGGAAATCCTGCGGATAATGGCAAGTTTAAAGCGCCTACATTATTAAATGTGCAATTAACTGCACCCTATATGCACGACGGGCGTTTTGCTACGCTTGAAGAAGTGGTGGAGTTTTACAACTCAGGGGTTAAAATGTCGCCCACGCTGGATGTGAATATGAATATTAAGGCGGATAGCGGCCCCCGTCGATTTGAAAATGGTATTCGTAAACTTGGTTTAACTGAGTTGGAAAAAAAGCAATTGGTAGCCTTCTTAAAAACCCTCACTGATTTATCGGTAACTACCAACCCTGCGTATGCTAAGCCTTGATTTCTTTAAAAATACACCGATAGTTCAACACTGAGATTTTTGATGTTTTTTACATCCCGCAGGCCGGGTTTTAAATCAATAAACTGAACAGCATTGTTATTTAGCGATTGCTTATTATATGATGCAAAATCACCTGCAATGTTTAATAAACCGTATTTAAGAGCTAGTTGAAACCCTGCATAACGGGTATTAAAATGGTAGCCAACAACGGCATCCAAATCATACTTTTTAAAGGGTAATTGCAAAAAAGCTGGAAATGGCTCAGGGCCTATAAATAATGATGACCTCATCAGCCGCGAGCCTTGCACACCTGCAATAATGCTGTGCTTAAAGCCGGGGTCTAATTGTATCATGCCCAATATATTCAAGTCAAAATAAAACAAAGAGATTTGAGAGTAACTTAAGTCGCCATTGTCATGGCGGGCACCCCGAATGGATGCACCAAACTCGCTATTCAGATGAAACCCTTTAAACAGGTTTACACGGTAATAAAACGCTCCCTGATAGCCGCGAGTAACCTTGGTGTTTTGCAAATCGCCTGAGCGTAAAGTATTCAACCCAAACCCTAAACGAACGCCCAGCTTATCCCTTTTGGTAGCTTCGGGGCTAAACTCATCCAACTCCTGATTATACAGCTGTGCGTTGGTTGTGCCCCAGCATAACGCGGCAAGTACCAGCAGGATACTATGTTTTATTTTTTGTATCAATACCTTTTAGGCAGTATTAAATTTTTTTACCTTTCATAGCTTGTGAAATGGCAATATCCATAAGTCTTTCAGCAAATGGACGGGTGTATTCGTTCAGCTCGTCAATAGCACGTAAAATAACATCCTTATCGCCGGTTTCCAAAGCATTCCTCAAATCATTTATATAGAGCGATGTATTCTGCAACTCGTTGTCTGAGAGTAACGATTGATTCTTATCTATAAAACGCTCAGTGGTATAAATTAATTGTTCAGCCTCGGTACGTGCTTCTACCACCATACGTTCCTGCACATCGTTTTGCGCATTTTCAATCGAGTCTTTCAGCATGCGTTCCACTTCAGCATCTGTCAAACCGTACTGAGGCTTCACTTCCACCTCTTGTTTTGTGCCGCTGCGCAATTCCTCAGCTTCTACTTTTAAAATACCGTCGGCATTCAAAATAAAATTCACTTGTATTTTGGGTAAGCCTGCCGGCATTGCGGGTATTCCTTTCAAATCAAACTCGGCCAGTTTACGGTTTTCTTTCACCAATTCGCGTTCGCCTTGGTAAACGTTCACCTTCAAATTCACTTGCCCGTCCACCGATGTAGTGTATTGTTTGCCCACCTTAGCGGGCAGTTTGCTGTTACGGGGTATAATCACATCCATCAATCCGCCCAGTGTTTCAATACCCAACGATAGTGGAGTAACATCCAGCAATAGCATATCCTTGCGGTTACCTGCTAAAATATCTGCCTCTATAGCAGCACCCAAAGCCACTACTTCATCGGGGTTTAGTTTATCGTGCAATTCAGAATGACTGAAAAATGCTGCTACTTGTTGTTTTACAAAGGGTGTGCGTGTGCTGCCGCCCACCATCACTACCTCTTCAATTTCATTTAAGGTTAGTTCGCTGTCTTTCAGGGCATTTTGGCAGCAGGTAATGGTGCGTTTTACTATTGGGGTTATGCAGGCTTCAAACTCTTCAAGATTAAGAGAAATAGCTGTTCCGTTAATGGTTCCGCTAAACTCGGTATGGTTGCTCAGGTGTTTTTTTGCTTCTTCAGCTGTTAATCGCAGTTGTTGCTGCAAGCCTTTATCGGTGGCAGCATTAAAGCCGTATTTAGTTACCCAAAAATCAACAACGGCACGGTCAAAATCATCACCGCCTAAATAGGTATCTCCATTGGTAGCCAATACTTCAAACAAACCGTTGTGTATGCGCAATATTGAAATATCAAACGTGCCGCCGCCCAAATCGTACACGGCTACCGTTTTTTCTTCGTTTTTGTTTAAGCCCATTCCGTAGGCAAGACTGGCGGCTGTGGGCTCGTTCACAATACGCAATACATCCAAACCGGCAAGTTTTCCTGCATCGCGGGTGGCTTGCCGTTGTGAGTCGTTGAAATAGGCGGGTACAGTAATTACTGCTTTTGATACCGAGGCTCCTAAATGGGCTTCGGCGCGGTTTTTCAGTTCTTTTAATATGAATGAGGATAGCTCAACCGGGGTATAATATTTTCCCTCTAACTGCACCCTTACCAGGTTTTCACTATCATCATCGATAATTTTATAGCTAAAAAAATCGCTGTGGTTGCTTACGTCTTTGTACGACTTACCCATTAGCCGCTTGGCCGAGTAAACAGTATTTTGGGGCTGTGTGATAAGAAAAGGCTTGGCGGCACTGCCCACGCTTACTGTATTATTTGCTGCAAAGTGCAGCAACGAGGGGACAATGGTTTGCTTATCAGCACCCGAAAGGGCTACCGGTTGTAACGTTCTTTCGTCAATAATGGCAATAAGGCTGTTGGTGGTTCCTAAATCAATCCCCACTATTACATCCTTCTTTTTTATACTTCCGCTGGTTAAATCTATCGAAACTAAGGGCATCGGCTCACAAATTGCTGTTCAACAAAATAAACAACAAAGATACTGTGATTTTTATTGGTACGCCCACGGGTACTTTTAGTTTAGTCCGATAAGTTTCAATATTTCGGGAGAGGTGCGGTAATGACTGCAAAACCTAATACAGCAAATGCAAATTGCCTTTGTAGTTGCGCACACGAGTATCAGTGCCCATAATACGGATGCTGTACACATACACGCCTTCGGGCATTAACTTGCCATCAAAAGTGCCGTCCCACCCCTCCTCGGGGTTGGTGCTTCTGTACACTTGCTGCCCCCAACGGTCAAAAATCTGCATCTCAAACTCACGGTAAAAGTACGAGCCTTCAATACGGTAAACGGGGTTGTGTATATCCCTATTGGGCGAGAACGCGTTGGGAACAAATATTTCAATATCAGGTATTACCGTAATGGTAGTGTCGTAACTTGAAAAACAGCCTTCTTTGTTTGATACTGTAAGGATAACATGATACGCCCCTGTGTCTGCAAATAAAAACCTCGGGTTCTTTTCGCGACTGGTTTCACCCCTGTCAAAATTCCAGTAGTAATTATCAGCCCCTGTAGAAAGGTCAAAGAAATCATAAGAGGTTCTATTTCCTCTCTGCTCCACCAAAGCCGTGTTAAAAAACGCCTTGGGTGCGGGTTTTACCGTAAGAGCCGTATCAATAGTTAAGGTGTCTTTACAACCCAAATCCGTGGTGCCTATAAGCGTTACATCATAAGGACCAAAAGCGGGGTAATAATGCACGGGATGTTTGCTATCGGCTGAGTCTCCATCTCCCAAGTACCATTTCCAATCTACAATACGACCGGTAACCACTTTTGAAAAGTTAATGAAACGGGCAGAATCAGAGCCGCACACATCACTCACTTCAAAATCAATTTCAGGCGAAGGGTACAATGTGAAGGTTTTGGTTAAACTATCGCGGCAACCTTTGTTGGTAACGGCTAATAAAGAAAGTTGAAACCTGCCCGATGCACCGAAAGTTTTTGGAGCGGGGTGGTCAACTGTATCCACATCACCGTTAGAATACGCCCAACGGTATTTCACCGTTCCGGTTGGAACTGATGAGCCATTGATAATAGGGAAACTATGGTGGTTAAAGCACAAGGTATCAGGCCCTGTGGTAATAAGCAAATTGGTTTGCGGAGCAATTTCAAACGATTTTACGATTGAGTCAGCACAAAGGCTATCCGTAGTAGCCACCAACTTCATTGTATTTACTCCGTGTGTGGTAAATATCCTGTTTACTGATGTAGAGTTGGTTGAAAAGGTATCGTTCAGTTTCCAAACAAAGTCTTTAATCTTGCCCTCAGTAAGTACTGTGCTGTTAAAAAAATTAAAATTATTGCCGCGTATGCACTGTAAACTATCATTAATAATAAAGTTTACATTGGGTATGGGGTTAATATAAAGGTTGCGCTTGGTACTGTCTTTACAGCCGTTGGGCAATTGTGCATATAAACGCACAGTATAAGCACCCTCTTTGGGGTAGTTGTATGTGGCGTTGTTAGTGTTAAACGTTTTAAGGTCGCCCATATCCCAATTGTATTGTGCGCCGGGCTGTCCATACACAAAGGTTTGGTTAGTAAACACCGATGGATTTTTGGTGCATTTTTTATCAAAGGTAAAGGCCGGTTTGGGTGCAGGTTTAATAATGGCCTTTTTGACAACGCTATCCGGGCAACCATCCGCAGTAGTTGCGGTTAACACAATATTGTAAGTGCCTGTATCACTGTACATTTTTACAATATTGGTTGATGTATCATTAAACCCGTCGCCCATTTTCCACAAATAAGTAAGCGCCCCTTTTGCAAACGTTGAGCTGTTAACGGTTTTTAAGGTGTCGTTTAAACATACATCCGCCGTAGTGAAATTAGCCTTGGGCGAGGGATAAACAGTAAAAGTCCTTCGTATAGTATCATTGCAACCTGTAGCTGCTTTTGCTATTAATGAAATGTTGTAGGTAGAGTCTTTTGCGTATGTTTTTGATGGGGTGGCCTGTGTACTAAGCGTACCGTCGCCAAAATCCCATTCGTACCCAACAATCGTACTGCCTATCACTGTACTTTTTTGTACAGGGCTAAATAAGTGGCTGCTAAAACATTGCGGGTTGGCAATCTGGTAATCGGGTTTGGCATTTGCATTCACCATCACCGTAAGTTCGTTTGAGTCGATACACAAATCGGTGGTTTCAACATACAGCTTCACCTTTACCGAACCGGGCTTACTAAACCCGCGGGTAAACGTTAAAAAGTTACCAAACTTCGGCAGAGTATCGCTAAACTCCCAAAAACTTGTTTTGCGCCTGCTGTTGTTTATAAATCTTGATGTATCGCTAAAAAAGAAATTATTACCGATAAAACACTGCGTTTGATTGTTTACGGTAAACCCAACTACAGGCCGCGGTAACGTGCGCACGGTTGATGTGAGGGTATCAACGTATGGGCAGGCATCTTGGTAGGTAACAATATTGCGAACATTGTAAATGCCTTGCGTCGGAAACGTTTTGTTTACCTGTTTGCCGGTAAGTGTTGTGTTATCGTCAAAAAACCACTGGCTTAGTGAAATGCGGTTTTGGTTTCCTGTATTCAGAAAAGTAACGTTGGTTGACCCACAAGTGAGGGGCAGTGTACCTATATCATACGTTGTTATCCTTGAGTTTACTGCCGCAGTTACTAAATATGCTGTGTTAAAATCGGCATTGTAGGTGTATGCAAGAAATCCGCTGTCGCACACTACGTTATGCGGTCCCCTGCTGCCGTTAATTGATACATAACTCCACTCCTGGCAGCTTCCAAACGAAGAAAAATTACTAATAGGTACTGATGAGTTATTAACGCGCAACCGTGTGCGTGCTGAGGTACGGATTACAATAAGTAAATCGTTGGGGTTACCGAAACCTGCGTTTGAGTTACCCACTATGTAACCACTCTTTACCATTTGCTCTGCGGGTGATACAATCATCATACGTGGTGATGAACCGCCCTGACAGCCGAAGCCTTCGGTGTATTGCCCTATCAAAATACGACTTGATGCTTCAACACAAAATGATTCATTGTTTTTATTACCGCTCACGGTAATCATTTGCCCTTGGTTTAGCGTAGTACTGCTGCCGTTTACCGTAACAATTGTACCGTTGGTAATGGATAAAATGCGATAGGTGTGCTGAGGCGATTGAAACCCGCCTGACACAATTGGAGCAATTGCAAAACGTTTTCCCCAAGTATCTACGTGGGGCATTATTTCGTACAACTCGCCGCAGTTGGTGCAGCTTGAGGGAACTTCGGCGCAAGAAGCACCTGAAAAAACTGCAATGGGTTTGCAACCGTTAACAACGCGCACATAAGTGCCCGTTAAATCGTTTACGTTAAACCCTTCTACGCGATACGTTTGCCCCTTGTTAAGCGTTTTCTGATACGCTTGCCCTGCTTGTTTGCCGCCACCGGTTTGTTGCGAAGGGGTAATTTCAATAAGGGTATTATCTTGGGTTGCTACCACTATAAGCGCCGACTTACCTGTGCTACTCGCCTCAAAACTCATGGCGTAGTATTCGGTTCCGAGGTGGTCAACGGGATATACCATTGTTCCATCACCAAAATTGCCGGCCAGCAACTGTACTTGTATTTTATCGTTGGCTATTACTTCTACCCCGTAATTGCCCACTAACTCTCCTGTATCGCTATTGCTTGCAATTACAGGTATATTAACGTCTTGCGGCACATTAGACACCAATGATACGGTGGTTGAAAAACCTTTGGCGGTATTTTGTATGGTTACTGTGGTATTAGTTCTTGACCAAATGGTGATTATGTTATTGGGGCCGAATGAAAAACTCCCTTTGGTAAAAGTAAGCCAAAAGTGTTTCCCCTCAAATGAATTTACCTGCGCTACTGCATGATTGGTAAGCATTACGAAAGCCATAATGCTTAACGCAAATAAAATCAAACAGTGCTTTGTACGGTTCATTAGTTTTCTTTGGTGTAAGCCTTAATACAATTTTACAAAAATCTACTCAAATTTTGCCTAAAAGGTTTAAAAATAAGACATTTAGGTAATCGGGCTATCGCAGCAAATGAACATTTCCTGTGTATGACCTCACTTTTCCTAAATTATCTACTAACCTTATAGTGTATGTATATACCCCATCAGGTAATGGTGTGTTTTCATACTCGCCGCTCCATCCTTCTGCCGGGTTGTTTGATAAAAACAACAATTTTCCCCAACGGTCAAATATCCTGCACTCAAACTCTTTATAGTAATACGTTCCTTCAATCTTAAACACAGGGTTCAATGGGTCTTTGTTGGGGGTAAAGGCATTGGGTATAACAATGTTATAATCAGGTGCCAAATACAGTAACGTATCAAACTCATCAAAACAGTTGTAGTTGTTAATGGCTGAAAGGATTACCTTAAAATACCCTGTGTCTTTGTATGATTCGATAGGGTTTTTTGCCCTGCTAAATCCACCGTTGCCAAATGCCCACGAAAAATTATCACCAAAAAGTGTTTTATTGACAAAGTTTACACTTGTACTCCCTGATATGTTATCACCAATTTCAGTAGTAAAGTACACCTTAGGCGCCGGGTACACCACTACCCCGCTATCCTTGGTCATTGTATCACCGCAACCGTTTGCTGAACGTCCAACTAAAATCACTTTATAAACCCCTGAACTATTATAACTATGTACAGGTTCTTTAAGGGTTGATGTACCGCCGTCTCCAAAGTCCCACAACCAGCCCGAGGCATCCCCTGTGGTAGTATTTACAAAGTATGCCGAGTCGTTCTCACAAATAGATTGAGTAACAAAATCAACTTGTGGATTAAACTCTACATACAATTTGGTAAAAACAGAGTCTGAACATCCTTTGTCTGATGAAGAAATCAACCAGGCGTAATACGTACCGGGAACCGCAAAGCTCACAGGTGGCGGGTTGGTAGTTGCATACGTTTGGCCAGAACTGAATTTCCACAAGTAGCTAAGTGTGCCCTGAGCAATGCTTGAGTTATTGGTGAGAACAAAACTATTGCTGCCAAAGCATTGGCTTGAGTCGTTTACAGCTATTGCCAGGGCTGCCTGCGGCCAAACAGTAACCTGTTTGGCAAATGAATCCACACATCCGCTATCGGTAACCGCTATCAGTTTTATTGTTTGCACACCTTGAGATGCTAATGCGCCGTCCCAAAATGGCCCAGTGCCTGCTAAAGAGTCGTTAAACTTCCATTGGTAAGCAGCTATCGAGCCTTTTTTCAACGTCACCGATTCAGAAAAAGTAAAGTAATTGCTGTTAAGGCATTGCAAACTATCGTTTATGTAAAACCCTGCTTTGGGTGCTGAATTTACGTAGTGTAGTCTTTCAATGCTATCATAGCAACCCGTTACCGATTTTGTAAGGAGTTTTATTTTGTACCACCCTGTATCAACGTATAAATGCTGTGTACCGCCGGTGTTTTGCTGTTGCGCACCGTCACCAAAAAACCATTTGTTATCAAGTATCTGTTCACCGTATCGCATAGAAATGTCTGTAAACAATTCCATTTGGTCTTCGCAAGAAGTGCTTAATGCAAAATCAGCTACAGGCGAGGGTATTACCCTAACCGGTACCAAAATACTATCGCTGCAAAACATTTCAGAGGTAGCCACAAGTTTCAAAATCTTTACACCGGTATCTTTGTAAAAACGGTTTTTCTCAAACACAGTATCGGTGTGCCCGTCGCCATACCACCATTTGTATGTTAGCAAACCGTTTGTAATAGTGGTGGTATTTTTAATATTTACCGAATCGCCTTGGCATACATTGGCGGTACTAATACCGGCTTTGGGCGATGGGTTTACTGCAAAATTACTGATTGCGGTGTCGTGGCAGCCGTTATCCGCCAAAGTAATCAATGCTACTGCATAATTACCCGTATCGGCATATATTTTTACGGGAGTTGTAGCCGTATCAGAAGTTCCATCGCCAAAATCCCAAACATACCCGCTAATATTAGCAGGGGTGTCAATAGTGCTCAAGGGGTAAGGCTGCAACCTGTTGGTATTAAAGCACTGATCGCCGCCTACAGTAAATACCGATTTTGCATCAGGTTTAACAACATAAGTTACTATTACAGAGTCAGAGCATCCTTGGTCAGAAGTAACCTTAAGCATCACCCCTTTAGTGCCTGCGCTTGTGTGCTTTCGGTATATATACGATAAATTTTTCTTTGGCAACGAAGCCGCGTCAGTATAAGTCCATACGGTTTCTAAAGCGCTGCTGCCACCATAGTACTTTGATGTATCGGTAAACCGGTACAGGTTGTTCTTCAAACACTCTGTAGTAGTGGTTATGCTAAACCCTGCCTTCGGTCTTCTTTTCGTCCCAAAAGTTTTAACAAGGGTATCTACCCGCGGGAACATACCGCCTATTTGTATAACATTTTTTACAGGATAAACCCCGTGCGCTGAATACGTTTTACGAACAAATTTACCACTGTCATTAGTTCCGTCGCCAAAATCCCAATAGCTTTTAACAATCTCACCTGTATCTCCTGTATTCTGTAAAGCAAATGCTAAATTTTCACAGGTATAATTGCTCACTTCAAAATCAAAGCTAAGGTTGGCAAAATTTGTTCCGCCGATATAAGCGTAGCTTATCGCCTGGCCATATCCGTAGGCAATCATCGTAAAACCACTATCACATTCAACAAGGTGATTACCTTTTGCTAACTCAATATTTGCATAGCTGTATGTATTGCATGAAGAAAAAGCGGTGAATTTGTTGGCCGGTATTGCACTTCCGTTTATCAATAAACTGTTTTTTGCTGAGGTTTTCAGCATCACATATACGTAGTGTTTGGTAAATCCATTATAGCCCGGTGTAGCATAGTTCACCCTATCAATAACCTGCTCTACCGGCGGTATTACTACCATTGCCGGGTCGCCAACCTGTACACAAACGGTACCCTGTGTGTATTGAACTACCATTATAGGCTCGGTGGCATCAACACAAATGGCGTTGGCTTCAAACGTTTTATGGAGTATTTCCCCTTTGTTTAGCGTATCTACCCTTACACCGTCGATATTTATGTAAGTATTATCTTTAGTACCAATTATCCGGTATGTATAAGCAGGTGTTACCGTTGCCGTTGATAACGGTGCCAGCAGGTATTTTTTCCCCAAGGCAGTAATCGGTATCATTTGTTCCATCAATACATCACACGCCGGGCAGCTGGTGGTGGGAATGTTAACACACTTAGTCCCGCTAAATAACGCAAACGGCTTACTATTTATATCTTCAATCAATGAACCGGTTATGTCAAGTGCGTTTTTCCCGAATTCAAGGTAGGTTTCCCCACGATTCAGGGTAATTACATAGGGAGTTCCTGCCGTCTTTCCCGAAGCTAAATCAACTTTTGGGGTAATGCGTATTTTTTGGTTATCAGATAGTCCTACTATTAAAAAGTTTGAAGGGGTTGAATTGCCTAAACCTTCGTATGCTGATGTATAATACCTGCTGCCGCAAACAGCTTCGGGGTATATTAGTGCGCCATCGGCAATAGCGGCCCCATAATTCATGGCATACACGGATATATTTTGGGTAGCTGTAATGTGCAAGGCAAAACTATCTACAGTGGCTCCGCTGGTGGGAATGCATGCTGTAACGGGTACTGATACGGTTACCGGTGTATTGGCCGATAGGTTGTGGGTAGATGAATATCCTTTTGCTGTATTTTGGATAGTTACTACTGTATTAAAACGTGAAGATAGTGTTACATCACAAGATGGGACGGTGAGTAAACTGGGTACAAAAGAAACAAAAAAACTCTTGCCTTCCGATGAGTTGTATTGTGCAACAACGGTACCCACGGAAAGAAACATATAAAAAAGCAACAGCAGAAACCTGCCTTTGGTAAACATTTATCCTATAGCTAACGGCTTTTAATTAATACTAAGTGCCCTCAAATATAAAAATTGTTGCCTACCTCTTTTTTTATTTTGATTAATAATAGTTTATCGCATTAAATGCAGGGTACCCCTGTGTATGCGTACTTTTCCTAAATAGTCGGTCAACCGTATTGTGTAGGTATATACCCCGTCGGGTAGTAGTGTGTTTTCGTACTCGCCGTTCCATCCATCAGCCGGGTTGTTTGATACAAATAACAGCTTGCCCCAACGGTCAAAAATTTTCATTTCATAATCGCGGTAGTAATATGTCCCCTCAATCTTAAACACAGCATTTAGCGGATCTTTATTGGGGGTAAACGCATTGGGAATAACAATGTTATAATCAGGTGCCAGATAAAGAACTGTATCAAACTCATCAAAGCAGTTGTAGTTGTTAATTGCCGAAAGGATTACTTTAAAATAACCGGTATCTTTATACGACTCTGACGGATTTTTGGCCCTGCTGAATCCGCCGTTGCCAAATGCCCACGAAAAATTATCGCCAAAAAGGGTTTTGTTTATAAAGTTTACATTCGTGTTTCCCGAGACGTTATCGCCAATCTCGGCAGTAAAATATACTTTTGGCGCAGGGCTCACCACTACCCCGCTGTCTTTCACCACTGTATCACCGCAACCGTTTGCAGAACGGCCTACTAACGTTACTTTGTAAACGCCTGCCGTTTGGTATTTGTATATCGGTTCTTTCATCACTGAGCTACCTCCATCCCCAAAATACCATTGCCAGCCTGAGGCATCGCCTGTGGTAGTGTTTACAAAGTATGCTGAGTCGTTTTCGCAGATAGTTTGCGTAACAAAGTCGGCTTTGGGGTTGTACTCAATATATAGGTTTGTAAAAATTGAATCTTTACACTCTTTATCAGAATTAGAAACAAGCCATGCACGGTAAATACCCGGTGTAGCAAAACTTACCGGCGGCGGATTTACCGTGGTAAACGTTTGCCCTGAGGAAAACCGCCACAAATAGCTTAATGAGCCTTGACTAATGGTGGAGTTGTTGTTGATTATAAACGAATTGACACCCAAACATTGGCTGGTATCATTTACCGATACTGCTAACGAGGCTTGCGGCCAAACGGTAACTTGTTTTGTAATTGAATCTATACAGCCGCTATCGGTAACAGCTATCAGTTTTATATCATACAACCCGGACGAAGGGATTGCCCCGTCCCAAAAGGGGCCGGCTCCTTTTAATGTATCGTTGAATTTCCATTGGAATAATGATACCGTTCCTCTTTTTAACACCACCGATTCAGAAAATGTAAAGTAATTTCCGGCAAGGCATTGCAAACTATCGTTTGTGTAAAAATTTACTTGGGGGCGAGGGTTGATGAAGAGCTGCTTCTCAATACTATCAGAACAGCCGCTTACTGATTTGGTATATAGTTTAATGGTGCGCCAACCGGTATCGTTATATGTGTGTTGAGCGTTAGCTGTATTTTGTTGTTGCGCGCCGTCACCAAAAAACCATTTATTTTCAAGCACGGCCTCATTAAATCGTTGAGTATTATCAACAAAAGAAATGTTGCTGTCATCGCACACGTCGCCCACACTAAAGGCGGCTACGGGCACTGGTATTACTCTTACTGAATTTGTTATGCTATCGCTGCAAAACATTTCAGAAGTAGCCACAAGTTTCAGGCTTTTTACTCCTGTATCTTTATATAACCTGTTTTTCTCAAACACGGTGTCGGTGTGGCCATCTCCATACCACCACTTATAGGTAAGCGTACCCTTTTTAATTGTAGAAGTGTTGTTTATCAGCAAAGAATCGTACTGGCAAACATCAGCAACAATAAAGGTTGCTTTGGGTGATGGGTTAACGGCAAAGTTATTAAAAGCAGTATCGTGGCAACCGTTATCGGCAAGTGTAATCAGCGATACGGTATAGTTGCCCGTGTCTTTATACACTTTAATAGGAGTAGCAGCAGTATCAGAAGTCCCGTCGCCAAAATCCCAAGCATATCCGCTGATGAACGCAGGAGTGTCTATAGTGCTAAGCGGATAGGGCTGTAACCTATTGGTATTAAAACATTGGTCGCCGCCTACTGAAAAATTAGCCACCACAGTGGGTTTAACAGTGTATGTTTGAGTAACTGAATCCGAACACCCTTCGTTAGATGTTACTTTCAGCTGTACTTGTTTAGGGCCGTTGCTACTGTATGTGTGCTGTACGATTGTTGAATCATTAACAACTTTGTTTCCGCTCAAAAAAGCCCAAGCCGATTTTCCCTTAACCGAAGCATTCAAGTAAACCGATGTATCTGTAAACTGATAATTGTTGTTTTTTAAGCATTGGGAATCATAGTTTGCAGTAAAGCCGGCCTTTGGAAATTGCTTTGTTTTAATGGTTTTAACAATGGTATCTGTTTTGGGGTAGTCACCGCCAAAATATATTATATACTTAACAGTGTAGGTGTTGTGTTTAGTGTAGGTTTTACTAACAAATAAACTGTTGTTGGCGGTAGTTCCGTCACCAAAATCCCAAAAGCTTCCTATAATTTCAGAAGTATCCCCCAGAGTCCACATGTTAAAAGTGAGTTTACCGCAGGTTGCCTGCTCTATAGATATATCGGCTTTAGGAACATTAAAATAGCTTTGTATAAAGGTAGGTAGGCCAAACGTGGAGTTTCTGCCATTAAGACTTATCGTCTTATCCATATAGCCGCAGTTTGTACCAATTTTCTCGGGATATTCAATAACACTCAAGAAAGTTGAGTTCAAAACTGCCATGTATATCTTACCATCAGGCGCAAGTTGCAATGCACCCGGGTTTGATGGATTAGTAAAATTTTTAATAATTGTTTTTGAAGCAATGATATCAGAAAGACTTCCTGCTTTCAGGTCGTATTGCGCCAACTCCATGAGAGTCATGGTGGTAGTGGTGATATATAATTTATCGCCTGAGGGTGAAAACTCGACTCCGTAAAAAGATTTTCCTGTATCCAGCATTTGGGCATTGGATATGATACCTGTAGAGGAGTTAAAGTCATATATTTCAGCAAACTTGTTGCTGTATTCTACACCTACCAGCTTTTTCCCGTTGGGCGCAGCCTTTAAATATCCAATAGCTAAATTTGACTGCCTAATACCCAGCCGACTAATAAGAGGGGTTGTATTTACCCCCGCCCCCGTAACTAAATATACAAGAAACGTATCGTTTGAGTTTTGGTGCGTAATTACCCAAAAGTCTTTCCCGTTGCTATGTTTTACAGCGGTAAGTTTTTCACCGCCTCTATTGTTTAAAATAACGTTTTTTACTTTCAAATCCCCTTTACCACCGTTTAGGTTGGTATCAACTACTGAATAAGCTGTTCTTGAACCGATACCTCCCCCTGATGTTGTGAATACATAATAAATATGGGCACTGTCGGGATTTGGAACAATTATCCCCGATTGGGTTGATGATGGGTTACCGGTGAGGCTGTCACCTTTGGGCATTTGTGCATGTGTTTTATCAAAAACCCTTGTTCCATCAGTATAAAAAAGAAGGTTTCCGTATCTATTGCAAATGGTAGCACACCCCTCACTGGTTGTAAGTTGGCCGTTGGTAAGTGCCTGCGGAGGTGTGGTATTAAAATCAAGCCCTGCAAATTGGCCAAAATACCAAATGTTGCCCTCTTTTTGGGTCACTTGCGATAATAATGAGGAGCTAATCAAAGAAAACAGCAGTACCCAACCCCCTGTTTGCAGGATTTTTATAACTGAAACATTTGGTAGGGTGAGCATTTACGGAGTTGCCTGACTATTGTATTTTATATCAAAGTTAGGGAATAGAAAATCGTTGGTGTGATATTTCATGTTTTTTATACAAAACCTTTGTTCAGCAGGTGGTTTTATGCTACACATTAATTCTCAGCACACTGCTTGTTTTTACCTTAGCAAGTGCAATGTGCCCCTGTAGTTTTGCACTTTGTTTTCGGTAATTATATTCACCACATACAAATACACTCCATCGGGTACGGCTATGTTTTTATAGGTGCCGTCCCAGCCGGTTTCAATTTCATTGGTAGTAAATAATAAACTCCCCCACCTGTCAAATATCTGTAGCTCAAACCGTTTCACGCCCGTAATACCGCTAACTTTAAAAACACTGTTCAATGTGTCTCTGTCATTGGGTGTAAAGGCATTGGGTATATAAATTTCAAACGGTAAAACCAACCTAAATACGGTATCAAACCTGTCTTCACAACCTTCTGCGTTATAAGCTGTTAAACCTACTGCATACCATTCAGTTTTGGGATAAGTTTTCGTCGGATTTTCATCGGTCGCGGTTTCATTGTTACCAAAATCCCAAAAAAAGGACTCCCCCCCTACCGATACATTATTAAACAGCAATGTATAATGAAACCCTGAACTGTCTTTGGGTACAATTACAAAGCGGGCTTGAGGTTTTGGTTTCACTCTTAGTGCGTTTTGCTTAACCGTGGTATCAGCGCACCCTAATTTGGTGTAAACAGATAGTGCCACTGTATGGTAGCCTGTATCAGTATAACTATAATTCAGATTTTGTGTAGTGTAGGTATTACCGTTGCCAAGTAGCCAGAGCCATTGCTGTACTTTGTCGGTAGTATCGGCTGTGGTGTTTATAAAATGTGCCGTATCACCCGCACAAATATCTGCTACGGTGAAGTTGGGCGCCGGATTGGGTAATACGTATAATTTACGACTTTGCGAGTCGATACATCCGTTGTTTGAGGTAATCACAACCGTTGCAGCATGAGTACCTGCAACATTAAAATGTTTTGCAGGCGGGTTGGCTAATAGTGATGAGTCGCCATCACTAAACATCCACTTTGTTTTAATTATTGAGCCGCCGGAAACACTTGATGTGTTTGTGATGGTAAAAAGGTTGTTTTTTAGACACTGTAGCGTATCGGTATAATCAACTTTAATACTTACAGGTGAATGCACATACAGCTTTTGAGTTTTGCTTTCAGCACAATTATCAGAAGATGTGGCGGTTAATTTCACTGTATAAATGCCCGTATCGATAAATCCACGCAACACTTTAATACTATCAAGCACTGCATTGGCGGAGTTGGAAAAATTCCATTGCAGTTTCTTCTTAGCAGCACCGTTTAAAAACACTGTAGTGTCGTCAAAAATAAAAAAATTATTGTCCAGGCATTGCGCCGTATCGTTGGTAACAAATCCCACGTTTGGGTAAGGCAAGGTGCGTATGGTTTGCCATACCGTATCAGGGTTGAGCCTAACAGGCGATGTAATAACATTCCTTACAGTATAAGTACCGTGGTTTGCATACGATTTTTGCACCCATTTACCGGTATCGGTTGTACCATCGCCAAAGTCCCAAAAGCTATTGGTAATCAACCCTGTATCGCCACTATTATTCATCGTAAAGTTAAGAGAGCCGCACACAGGCGGGGTAATAGTAATATTGTGGGTAAGGTTTTTAAAACTACTACCTCCTATGTAAGCATAGCTAATATCTTTCCCATAGCCGTATGCTATCATCAAAAAACCTGTGCTACACTCAACCAAGTGGTTACCGCCGGGTAGGCTGATGTTTGCATAACTATATTGGGGCATAGATGCAAACTGTTTAAAATCAGCCGCGGGTACCACTGTACCGTTTATTTTTAGCAGGCCTATTGAGGAAGTATTAACCAACACATACGAATAGTGATTTTTGAACTGTGAGTATGTAGCAGTTGCATAGGTCACACGGTCAATAAACTGTTCTAACGAGGGTATCACTACCATGGCGGGGTCTCCCACCTTCACACATGATGAACCTTGCAGGTATTGAATCACCATAACAGGTTCGTTCGCTTCAATACTTATGGCCCCAACTTGGTTAAAAACCGTGATAATTTCGCCCTGTTGGATGGTATTGGTCAACACACCGTTAGTTCTTATTTTAGTATCTTTTACCGTACCAATTATGCGGTATGTGTATTTAGGTTCAACTGTTTCTGTAGATAAGGGAGCCAGTAAGTACCGCTTACCCAATGCAGAAACAGGCAACATTTGCTCAACCAAAATATCGCAATACGGACACAAAGTGTTGGGTATGTTAACACATTCAGTACCGCTGAAGAGCGCAAATTTTTTTCCGTTTGTCTCTACGATGTGGGTACCTGTTAAATCCAAAAGTCCCTGAGCCATTTCCATGTAAGTTTGGCCTTTGTTCAGATTAATAGTATATGAAGTTCCCGCCGTATGGCCGCCCCTTGTGTTTACTTTCGGAGTAATTTTTAGTTGTGTATTGTCTTCAAAAGCAATGGCAACAAATTTTGAAGAAACACCGGTAGTAATTGCATCAAAAGAAGAAGTATAATACTCGCTGCCGCAAGCCTCTTTGGGATACACCAATGCACCATCAGCAATGGCTGAGATGTAATTCATACAATACACTGTAATAGGCGTTGGAGAAGTAATGTGCAACGCCTCATTTCCAACAATATCATTTGTGGGGGGTGTGCAATATGTTCTTACCACATTTACTGTGTACGGAACACCGCCTGTAATAGGTATGGTTTGTAATAATCCTTTTGCCGGATTACTTATAGTTATTGTGGTATTGATAGAAGACGACAGGATTACATCGCACTGGGGGCTGGTGGTGGGACGCAATAAAAAACTTACGTAAAAGTCAGTACCTTCTGATGAGTATTGCTGACCCTTGCCTTGCAGGAAAGCGAACATTAAAACAAAAGCAAACAATATGCGCAATTCTCTGTGCATTTAACAGCAAGGTTATAAAAGACAAAGAGGTGATTTTATACAATATAGTTGCTTACACCCTGTGTCAAATTTATTACGCCATATAATTTACTATCGTAGCCCTGCACAATGGGGTAATAGTACCTATAAATACCTATTTTTGCGGCAAAATTTTAAGTAAATATATGTCGCAATACGATGTAACCGTAATCGGTTCAGGCCCCGGAGGATATATTGCAGCTATCCGTGCTGCACAATTAGGCTTTAAAACAGCTATTATCGAAAAATACCCTACCCTTGGCGGTACCTGCCTAAATGTAGGCTGTATACCATCAAAGGCGTTGCTTGATTCATCAGAGCATTACCACAATGCCGAAAAATCATTTGCAACTCACGGTATTGAGCTAAGTAACCTTAAGGTGAATATGGAGCAAATGATTGCCCGCAAACGCGACGTGGTGAAAGGTAATACCGATGGTATTGCTTACCTGATGAAAAAGAACAAGATTGATGTGTATGAAGGGTTGGGTTCTTTTGTTGACAAAAACACTGTAAAAATCAGCGGTAAGGATGGCGAAAAAACCATCACTACCAAAAATACAATCATAGCAACCGGCTCAAAGCCTTCATCATTGCCAACGGTAGTGATTGATAAAAAACGTATCATCACCTCTACCGAAGCTTTAGAATTGAAAGAAGTGCCTAAGAGCCTTGTAGTAATTGGGGGTGGTGTTATTGGCCTTGAATTGGGTAGTGTGTATGCACGCTTAGGAACTAAAGTTTCTGTGGTTGAATATGCCGATGGTATTATCCCTACCATGGATAAAGCCTTGGGCAAAGAATTGCAACGTGTACTTAAAAAACTGGGCTTTGATTTTTACCTGAGCCACAAAGTAACAGGTGCTACTGTAAATGGTGATGAAGTAACCGTTACTGCTGAAGATAAAAATGGTGCAGCGGTTGAGTTTAAAGGTGACTACTGCTTAGTATCAGTAGGTCGTCGCCCATATACCGACGGATTGGGTTTAGAAAACATTGGTTTGAAAACTGATGAGCGTGGCCGCATTACTGTTGACGACCATTGTAAAACTGCTGTTGAAGGCGTTTGGGCAATAGGTGATGTAATACGCGGAGCCATGCTTGCCCACAAAGCCGAAGAAGAAGGCGTTTATGTGGCTGAACAGATTGCCGGACAAAAACCACACATCAATTACCTGTTGATACCCGGAGTGGTGTACACATGGCCCGAAGTAGCCGCTGTGGGTTATACCGAAGAAGAATTGAAACGCGACGGACGTAAATATAAATCAGGGTCATTCCAGTTCCGTGCATTGGGTCGTGCCCGTGCCAGTGCTGATTTGGATGGTTTTGTAAAAGTATTGGCCGACGAACAAACCGACGAAATACTTGGTGTGCACATGATTGGCGCCCGTGCAGCCGATATGATTGCCGAAGCTGTGGTAGCTATGGAGTTTAGGGCAAGTGCTGAAGACATAGGCATTATTAGCCACGCACACCCTACCTATTCAGAAGCGTTTAAAGAGGCAGCCCTTGCTGCAACTGCAAACAGGTCGTTAAATTCCTAAGTAAATTTTTAGGTATTTGGCCCGAAAAATTAGTATATCTGCAAAAACAATAAGTTATAATCTGTTATGATCACACATCCCGAGTCGTTGAGAACATTTTACACCCAGCTTGAGTATGTATTGGAAAACTACAAGCCCCATGGTTTGAAAGCTGCCAACTACAGCAACATTGTAATTGCAGGCTTGGGAGGTTCAGGCATTGGAGGTAAATTAACCAAATCATATTTTGCCGCCCAAATGCCTGTTCCTGTTGATACAGTATCGGATTATGACCTTCCTGCGTATGTAAATAACAAAACCTTATTAGTACTTTGTTCATACTCAGGCAATACCGAAGAAACCTTATCTGTTTTTGAACAGGGAAAAGACAAGGGCTGCACCATGCTTGCAGTTACTGCCGGCGGGCAGTTAATGGAACTTGCCAAAGAACACGGATTAACCTATTATACCGTTGCAGGCGGTTTTCAGCCCCGCATGGCGTTGGGGTATTCGTTCGGGTTTTTGCTGAAAATATTTGCTGAACTGTTAGACCAAGATATTGATGCCGATTTTGCCGAGTGTATTGAAAACTTGCATAATCAGGATGAGCACCAAGAGGCTGCTATGGGCATTATGAAAAAATTTAACCGCAACCTAAACAGCAAATATGTAATAATTGCCGATGGTCCCTTAGAGGCTACAGCCATTCGTGCCTGCCAGCAATTGCAGGAGAACAGCAAAAAAGAAGCGTTTTGCAACGTATTACCCGAAGCCAATCACAACGTTATTGAGTCGTACTACGGTCAACTTGATACCAATTTTATATTGTTGAACAGTAATAGCCATGAACGCGTGGTTGAACGTTTTGAGTTTGTGAACGGCCTGCTTGAAAAAGAAAATAATCGCGTGGTGCATATAATGGTTGAAACCCTAAGCCTGCGTATGATATTCTCTATCATCCATAAAATGGATTGGTTGTCTATTTTCATTGCTGATGAAACCAGCCAAAACCCAATGGAGATAGAAAACATTATTTCACTAAAAGATTTTTTGGCAAATAATTAACTGCCGGTAATACACCGCAGATACTGGATACAATGAAATTAGTTACCTACCAGCAACAAAACGATGCTGCCCATTTGGGCATCTTCCACGACGGAAATATATATCCTTTGCAGCGTATCGACCATACGATGCCCGATGCCATGCTTGAATTTCTGCGCAAAGGCGACGGTGCTATAGAGCGTGCCAAAGAGATTAACAGTTTGATAGTAAACGAAGGTAAATACAGTGAGTTTGCTATAAAAGCTGATAAAGCCACGTTGCTGGCCCCCGTTCCCAATCCCACCAGTTGCCGCGATGGTTATGCCTTCCGTCAGCACGTGGAGGCAGCACGCCGAAACAGAGGTGTGGAGATGATTAAAGAGTTTGACGAGTACCCTATCATGTATTTCACCAATCATAACGCCATACAAGGCCCCGGTGATATTTGGTGTATGCCCGATCATTTTCAAAAGCTGGATTTTGAATTAGAGGCCGCCATCGTAATTGGTAAGCGCGGACGTAATGTGAAAGCCGAAGAGGCCGACCAATACATCGCGGGTTACATGATTATGAACGATATGAGTGCCCGTACCCTGCAAATGGAGGAAATGTTGCTAAACCTTGGCCCTGCAAAGGGTAAAGATTTCAGCACCGTAATAGGCCCTTGGTTGGTTACTCCTGATGAATTGGAGCCGTATAAAATACCTGCCAAAGCAGGCCATGTGGGTAATAATTACGACCTGAACATGAAGTGCTGGGTAAATGGTAAACTCGTCTCTGAAGGCAGTGTAGGCAGCATGGACTGGACCTTTGCTGAAATTATTGAACGTTGTGCATACGGCGTTGATATATGGCCCGGTGATGTGATTGGTTCAGGTACTGTAGGAACGGGTTGTTTCTTAGAACTGAACGGAACAGGAATGCGTTTAGACCCTCAAAACTTTAAACCGCAATGGTTGCAAGCCAATGATGTGGTGGAGATGGAAATAACAGGCTTAGGACATCTTAGCAATACCATCCGCAAAGAGGATTCTGATTTCTCAATACTTGCTTTAAAAAAGAAGGCAATTACAAACGAGTAACTTTTTTGAAACTTACTTTTAAAACAATAGCACACAACACACCTGAGTACAGGGAACTTGTGGATTTGCGCGACCGTGTGTTGCGCCAGCCGTTGGGCTTGGCTTTTACTGAAGCCGAACTTGCTGCTGAGGTCAATCAGATACACATGGCTGCATACAGCGAAGGACAGCTTGTGGCTTGTCTTTCATACGTAGTAATTGATGATAATACCCTAAAGATGCGTCAAGTGGCTGTTGAGCCTGAAATGCAGCGTCAAGGGATAGGGCAGCAGTTGGTTTCAAACGCTGAGATTTATGCTGTTGATAACGGGTATTGTCGCATCGAGTTGCACGCCCGTGATACAGCAGCACAGTTTTACCTTGATTTGGGCTACGAAATCATCGGACACCCCTTTATTGAAGTAACCATTCCCCATTTCAAAATGGTAAAGGATTGGTGTACTGTAATAGGGCATTAATCCGTCCTGCCGAACTCGTTTCGGCATCGTACTTACTATTCACAAAAAATACTAATGAGTTCCCGAAACCAGTTAGGGAGAGCATTACTAATTAACGCATAACAACAAAAAAGCCCCGACTTTGTCGGGGCTATATAGCTGTTCAATGCTAAATGTAAAAAGGATTATCCTACGCGGATAAGCTCAACGTCGAAAATCAACGTAGCGTTAGGGCCGATAATGCTACCGGGAGCACCGTAAGCACCATATCCCAAGTTTGAAGGTATAAACAGGGTGTACTTAGCACCTTCGCTCATCAACTGTAAACCTTCAGTCCAACCTGCAATTACACGGTTTAGAGGGAAAGAAATAGGTTGTCCGCGTTCTACAGAGCTGTCAAAAATACGACCGTCAGTCAACATACCGGTATAGTGTACAGTTACGTTACTGGTTGGGCCGGGTTTTGCGCCGGTACCTTCGGTAATTACTTTGTATTGCAAACCGCTGGGAAGGGCAACAACACCTTCTTTGGTTTTGTTATTTTCTAAGAAATTTGTGCTTTCAGTTGTCATAATCGAAATATAAAAGGGTAATTAGTTTACTTTAATCAACTCAACTTCAAAAATAAGGGTAGCATTAGGCCCGATGATTGAACCTTGTGCACCGCGCTCACCGTAGGCAAGTTTCGAAGGGATATAAAGAATGTATTTAGAACCTTCGCTCATGTATTGCAAACCTTCAGTCCAACCTGCAATTACACCGTTCAATGGGAAATCAATCGGCTCACCGCGGTCAACAGAGCTATCAAACTTACGGCCGTCAATCAAAGTGCCTGTGTAGTGCACCGTTACTTTATCAGTAGCCAATGGCTTTTTGCCTGTACCTTCGGTAACTACTTTGTATTGCAAACCGCTGGGTAAAGTAACAACGCCTGCATTGGTTTTGTTTTTAGCCAAAAACGCTTCTCCTTCAGCAAGGTTGTTTAAGGCAACTTTTTCCTGCTTTTGGGTGAAGTAGTTATTGATAAGCGGGGTAGCATTATCACGGCTTATCCTGCAAGCACTATCGGCAAGTTTTTTATTCAAAATATCGCTTAAAACAGCCGTTAGGATTTCGGTGTTAAGGCTGTCAAAACCTTGATCCCTTAAGCCGTTACCGTACAATACACCAATTGCATACGAAACTGAATCGTTGTATGTTTTAAGTTTCACCTTTTTTGATTCCTTTTGGGCAACACTTGTTAATGCCAAAATTGATAGTAGTGCAGTAAAACCTGCTGACAAAAAAAACTTTTTCATGAGAGTTTTATGGTTGTGTTTAGTATTAATAAGGATTATACCGCGTAGGCCGTTCCGGCATACATGGCTTCGCGCTGTTCTTTAATTTCAGCACTGCTAATATAATCATCAAATGTCATCAGTTTATCAATTGTGCCGCGTGGAGTAATTTCTATAATGCGGGTAGCAACTGTTTGCATAAACTGGTGGTCATGGCTGGTAAACAACACACCGCCTTTAAAGTCAATCAATGCGTTGTTAAAGGCAGTAATCGATTCCAAATCTAAGTGGTTGGTAGGTTCATCCAACACAAGGAAATTGGCATTTTGCAACATCATACGGCTGGTCATACAACGTACTTTTTCACCACCCGATAACACTTTGGCCATTTTTTGGGTTTCTTCACCACTAAACAACATACGACCCAAAAATCCGCGTATGTATGTCTCGTCTTTCTCTTTGCTAAACTGGCGCAACCAATCCACAAGGTTTAGGTCAACATTGCTAAAAAAGCTGCTGTTATCGTTAGGCAGGTAAGCCGTTGTGATGGTAACTCCCCAGCGGTGCTCGCCTGTATCAGGTTTCACTTCGTCCATCAAGGTTTTGAAGAACGTAGTTAGCGCCATGCTGTTTTTAGAAACTAACGCCACCTTATCACCTTTGTTCAGTGTAAAGTTGATTTTATCAAACAATACTTCCCCGTCTAATGATTTTGAAAGGTTTTCAACCGTTAAAATCTGGTCGCCCGCCTCACGTTCCTGTTGGAAGATAATACCGGGGTAACGGCGTGTACTGGCTTGTATCTCGTCGATGTTAAGTTTTTCAAGTAACTTTTTACGACTGGTTGCCTGCCTTGATTTTGAAGCGTTAGCACTAAACCTTGAGATGAAATCCTGCAATTCTTTGCGTTTGTCTTCCATCTTCTTGTTTTGGTCGCTGCGTTGCTTCAAAGCCAATTGGCTGGCTTCGTACCAAAACGTATAGTTACCGGTATATATCTGTAGTTTGTTAAAATCAATATCTACAATGTGGGTACACACAGTATCTAAAAAGTGCCTGTCGTGCGATACAACAATCACTATGTTTTTAAAATCCGCTAAAAAGTCCTCTAACCAATTGATGGTTTCAATATCCAAATCGTTGGTAGGCTCATCCAGTAGCAAAATATCAGGGTTACCAAACAGTGCTTGCGCCAATAGTACGCGCACCTTTTGGTTACCGCTTAGTTCGTTCATTTGGCGGTAGTGCATATCCTCGCCAATGCCCAAGTTGCTAAGCAATTCAGCTGCATCACTTTCGGCCATCCAGCCGTTCATTTCGGCAAACTCGCTTTCAAGTTCGCTGGCACGGTGCCCGTCGGCATCGCTAAAATCAGGCTTAGCATACAGGGTGTCTTTTTCCTGCATAATGTCCCACAACTTGCGGTTACCCACAATCACAGCATTCAAAACTGTGTATTCGTCAAACTCAAAGTGGTTTTGCTTCAATACGCTCATGCGCATACCGGGCAGCATAGAAATACTACCTGTATTAGGGTCAACCTCGCCCGAAAGAATTTTAATAAAAGTTGATTTCCCCGCCCCGTTGGCACCAATAACACCGTAGCAATTGCCGGGGGTAAATTTCACATTTACCTCATCAAACAACACCCGTTTGCCATAGCGTAGGGAAACATTAGAAACTGTAAGCATATCTGATTATAAAAAGTTTGCAAAGATAGCCAAAAGGCAAGGTAATATCTAAAACAATTGTGTGAAAGAGGGGGGTGTATAATTGTCTTTTATAGATGGGCTAAAGTTCGTCTCTATTTAAAAATTGCAACCGCTTGTAATTTTACCAACAAAGGATTTCAATCCGTTTCAATAGGCTCAAAACAAAAAAAGCCCGCATTGCGGGCTTAAAATATCCTATTCTCTACTTAAAAATTAAGCAGGAAGTTGCGCTGTAAAGCGGGTAAGTTTCGATTTTTGGTTAGCAGCTTTGTTTTTATGGATAATGTTTTTCTTAGCCAATTTATCAAGCATGCTATACACCTTGTCTAAAAGACTTGCCGCTTCATTGCGAGTTTTGCTTTTACGTATGTTTTTTATAACCGTACGGGTGCTTTTTGCTTGGTAACGGTTCCTTAATCTCTTGGCTGCGTTGGCCCTTATACGTTTTTGTGCCGATTTATGGTTTGCCATTGTATTGTAACTATCTCTTTTTTATGGGGTCGCAAATATACTATTTAACTTTACAAAAGAAAAACTTTTTGCGCTTTTTGATTATAAGTAGCTTTGCGCGGAGCAAAAATAGGACAATATCGCATAATTAGTATGAGTAACCAAGAAGATATTTTTAAGAAAGTAGTATCGCATTGTAAAGAATACGGGTTTGTTTTCCCATCAAGCGAGATATACGACGGCTTGGGAGCCGTGTATGATTACGGACAAAACGGGGTAGCCTTGAAGCGCAACTTACGTGAATATTGGTGGAAAGCCATGGTGCAAATGCACGAAAATATTGTGGGTATTGATGCCGCTATTTTTATGCATCCCAAAGTTTGGAAGGCCAGCGGACACGTTGATGGTTTTAGCGACCCTATGATTGATAACAAGGACAGCAAAAAACGCTACCGTGCCGACCAGTTGCTTGAAGACCGCATTGAAAAGTATATGAAGGAAGGCAAAACCGAAAAGGCAGGACGTTTGCAAATTGCAATGGATGAGGCTTTGGAGCGTGAAGACCTTTCAGCCTTGCGTGATTTGATTATAGAGCATGAAATTGCTTGCCCTGTTAGCGGAACGCGCAACTGGACAGATGTGCGCCAGTTTAACCTTATGTACAGCACCCAAATGGGTAGTGTAGCCGATGAGGCCGATACGGTGTACCTGCGCCCCGAAACGGCACAGGGTATTTTTGTAAACTTTTTGAACGTGCAGAAAACCGGCCGTATGAAAATACCGTTTGGTATTGCACAGGTGGGTAAGGCGTTCCGTAACGAGATTATTGCACGCCAGTTTATTATGCGTATGCGCGAGTTTGAACAAATGGAAATGCAATTCTTTGTTCGCCCCGGCACTGAAATGCAATGGTTTGAATACTGGAAAGAAACCCGCCTTAAATGGCACAAAGCGTTAGGTACGCCTGACAATAAATACCGTTTTCACGAGCATACTAAATTAGCTCACTATGCAAATGCAGCCGTGGATATTGAGTACGAGTTCCCCTTTGGTTTTAAAGAAGTAGAAGGAATACACAGCCGTACTGATTTTGACTTGAAACAGCACCAAGATGCAAGCGGTAAAAAGATGCAGTATTTTGATGCTGAGTTGGACGAGAACGGCAAGGCTTACGGTAATTATATCCCTTATGTGGTAGAAACCAGTATAGGACTTGATCGCTTGTTTTTACTAACCATGTGCAATGCCTACCACGAGGAAGAAGTACCTACTGCTGATGGCAAAACAGATGTACGCACCGTATTAAGGTTGCCTGCAATATTGGCTCCTATTAAATTGGCGATTTTCCCCTTGCTGAAAAGAGACGGGTTGCCTGAAAAGGCTCGCCAGATAATGGACGACTTGAAGTTTGATTTTGATTGTTTTTACGAGGAGAAGGATGCCATTGGTAAACGCTACCGCCGCCACGATGCGATAGGTACACCTTTCTGTATCACTGTTGACCACGACAGTTTGCAAGATGAGCAGGTAACCATCCGCTACCGTGATACCATGCAGCAAGAGCGCGTGCCTATTGCGAAGTTGAAAGAGATACTTTCAAAAGAAATAAACTGGCGCAACGTATTGTAGTGCCGGTTTAATAGAAACCAAAAAGGGGAGTTGTTTACTAAACAACTCCCCTTTTTTATTTCGTTCAGCACCAGTCATCCCGAACTGGTTTCGGGAACTCATTAGTACTTATAATGAATGGGTAGGCGATGCTGAAACGAGTTCAGCAGGACTGACACCCCCTTGTATTAACCCCTTGATAGGGAGAAGCTGCGCACGACGCGATATAAAACTGTAAATAGTAAACTACTTTATACTACCACATTAATAATTCGTCCTTTTACAAGGATGAATTTCTTAATGGGTTTACCTTCCATCCATTTTTGGACGGTTTCGTTAGCAAGTACACCTGCTTTGATGGTTTCTTCATCAGCATCCAATGGAAACTCTATTTGCTCGCGGGTTTTACCGTTGATGGAAACAGGATAGCTAAACACGTTCTCTACCAAATATTCAGGGTTAAACGCGGGAAATTCAACATCCAAAATGCTGTTGGTATTACCACAAGCTGCCCATAGTTCTTCGGCTATGTGGGGGGCGTAGGGCGATATACACACCAACAAGGGTTCTAATATTTGACGTTTGTTGCACTTTAGCTGACTAAGCTCGTTGGCGCAAATCATAAAGGCACTAACAGTGGTGTTGAACGAAAATCCTTCAATATCCTCAGCCGTTTTTTTGATGGTTTTGTGCAACACTTTCAGTTCTTCTTTGGTTGGAGCGTCTTCGCTCAGTTGGGCTTTGCCGTCCTCACCAATGTTGTACAACCGCCAAAACTTACCCAAAAAGCGGTACACACCTTCAATGCCGTTGGTATTCCAAGGTTTGCTTTGCTCCAAAGGCCCCAAAAACATCTCGTACAAGCGCAAGGTATCTGCCCCGTATTTGGCTACCATATCATCGGGGTTCACCACGTTCCACTTGGATTTTGACATTTTTTCTACTTCACTTCCACAGATATATTGGTTATCTTCTAGAATGAAAACAGCTTTATCAAGCCCATCACGCCAGCCTTTAAATTGTTCAATATTCAATACCTCATTTTCTACGAGATTAATATCAACGTGGGCAGGATTAATTTTTACTCGTTCCCAATCTATTTCAAGACCATATCCTCGTAGTTCTCCAAAGAAATTATCACTTTTTAATTTAGATTCGATTTCATCTTTTAATTTAGAAAAGTCATGTTTGAAGATGTTGTAATAGTGTCTTGAGACAAATAAAGGTTTTGAAACAGAACTTATATAAGCATAAAGATTGTTCTCTTCTTCAGGAGAAGAAAACTCTTTTATTGCCTTGTAATCATAAAAAAGAGGGTATACAAACTTACTTACCCCCTGTATCATCCCTTGATTAATCAGTTTTTTTGCGGGTTCAGTAACGGGTACTTTGCCTATGTCGTATAAAAACTTCGTCCAAAAACGCACGTACAACAAGTGGCCGGTGGCGTGTTCGCTACCGCCTAAGTACAAATCCACATTTTGCCAGTAGTTAATCGCTTCTTGGCTGGCTAACTCGTTGGGGTTCTTATTATCCATGTAGCGCAAAAAGTACCAACTGCTGCCCGCCCAACCGGGCATGGTGTTGGTTTCGCGCTGTCCGTTGGGGGTGTTTACCCATTGTTCCAATGCTGCCAACGGTGAGTTCCCGTCGCCAGTAGGTTTGTAAGATTCTACTTCGGGCAGGGTAACAGGTAGTTCGCTTTCATCCACCAAGTAAGGCAAGCCGTTGCGGTACACTATTGGGAAAGGCTCGCCCCAGTAGCGTTGGCGACTAAATCCTGCATCGCGCAGGCGGTAGTTTACTTTGCCTTTGCCAATGCCCATTGCTTCCAACTTGGCTATGATGGCTTTTTTTGCCTCGGTAACGCTTAGGCCGTTTAAACTATCAGAGTTTATCAGAACTCCGTCTTTGGCATCAAAACTTTCGTTTTCAATGCTCACAGTGTTGTTTTTATCAGTTACCACCTGCACAATGGGCAACCCGAATTGCTTTGCAAACGCATAATCGCGGCTATCGTGGCCGGGTACGGCCATTACTGCCCCTGTTCCGTAACCCGCCAATACATAATCGGCAATCCAAATAGGGATAGGCTGACCTGTCATGGGATTGGTGGCATACGCCCCCGTAAAGCAACCGGTAACGGTTTTTACTTCGCTCATACGGTCGCGCTCGCTGCGCTTACCTGCATAGTCAATGTATTTTTCTACCTCTGCTTTTTGGGCTTCGGTAGTAATCATGGGCACTAACTCGTGCTCAGGTGCCAATACCATAAAGGTAGCCCCATAAATAGTATCAGGGCGGGTAGAGAAGACTTCGATTTTATCGTTATGACCTTGAACGTCAAACACAATGCTTGCACCCTCGCTGCGGCCAATCCAGTTGCGTTGTTGTTCTTTCAGGGCTTCAGTCCAGTCTATACCTTCCAAATCGTTTAGCAACCGGTCGGCATAGGCGGTAATGCGCAAAAACCATTGGCGCATATTCACCCTAAATACGGGGTAGCCGCCGCGCTCGCTAAGACCGTCTTTTACTTCTTCGTTGGCCAGTACTGTGCCCAACTCGGGGCACCAGTTCACCATGCTGTTGGCAAGGTAGGCAAGGCGGTAGTTTAGCAAGGTTTGTTGCTGTTCTTCTTCGCTTTTTGCATTCCACTCAACAGCCGTAAAAGCAGGCGTTTCGTCGCCGTGTGCATTTACGGTAGTGTTTCCTTCTTTGCTGAAAATATCCGTCAATTCATTAATCGAACGGGCTTTGTCGGCGGTTTTATCGTACCAACTGTTAAACAATTGGCAAAAAATCCATTGCGTCCATTTGTAATATTCGGGGTCGCAGGTTTGCACCTCGCGGTCCCAATCGTACCCGAAACCAATGTTGTCTAATTGTTCTTTGTAACGTGCAATGTTTTGCGCAGTAGTTACGGCAGGATGTTGGCCGGTTTGTATGGCGTATTGCTCGGCAGGCAATCCAAATGCATCAAAACCCATAGGGTGCAGCACATTGAAGCCTTTATGACGTTTGTAACGCGCAACGATATCGCTGGCTATATATCCCAATGGATGCCCCACGTGCAGCCCTGCACCTGATGGGTAAGGAAACATATCGAGCACATAGTATTTGGGCTTTGTGCTGCTGTTTGCCACCTTATAGGCTTGGGTGTCTTTCCAATGTTTTTGCCACTTTTTCTCAATCTCTTGCGGGTTATAGTTGCTCATTTCGCGCGTATTGTTTCGTAATAAACCGCGAAAATAAGCAAAAAGGTTGACCCCTAAATCCCCTAAAAGGGGACTTTTGACCAACGATGAACCCAATATGATAAAAGGTATGACGTTTTGCAATCCCTTCGCCTTTAGGAGAGGGCGGGGTTAGGAAAGTCTTTGCTTTTCTGCAATTCGGGTGAGGTCGAACCCCTAAATCCCCTAAAAGGGAACTTTTGCCCAATGACGGGTGACTTGTGGACTCTGTTTACTTTCAGTTACCACTAACATATTAAGGTGTATGGATAATCGAACGATGTTTTATGGGGCTTCACCTGTAATATTTGAACGTGCAAAAAGTCTACGCCTATGTATGACTCCTTCAGAATTGAAGTTGTGGGAAGAGGTCAGGAATAATAAACTGGGGGTAAGATTTAAAGCTCAACACCCAATTAAAAATTTTATTGCTGACTTTTATTGTCATAAAGCGAAGTTGGTTGTTGAGCTGGATGGCGGTATACATTCGATTGAATCCGTAAAAGAGCACGATGGGGGTAGAACCTATGAGTTGGAACAATTGGGGATTAAAGTTATTCGATTTACTAATTACGAGGTAGAGAATAATCTCGTTGGGGTTTTGTATAAGATTGGTTTGGAGTTGAAGCAGCGCTACCCCTAAATCCCCTAAAAGGGGACTTTTGACCAACGATGAACCCAATATGATAAAAGGTATGACGTTTTGCAATCCCTTCGCCTTTAGATGAGGGCGGGGTTAGGAAAGTCTTTGCTTTTCTGCAATTCGGGTGAGGTCGAACACCCAAATCCCCTAAAAGGGGACTTTTGACCAATGACAAACCCAAAATGGTTAAAAGGTATGACGTTTTGCAATTACCTCGCCTTTAGGAGAGGGCGGGGTTGGGGAAGTCGTGCTTTTCTGCAATTTGGGTGAGGTCGAACCCCTAAATCCCTTAAAAGGGGACTTTTGCCCAACGACAAACCCAATATGATTAAAAGGTATGGCGTTTTGCAATTCCCTCGCCTTTAGGAGAGGGCGGGATTGGGGAAGTCTTTGCTTTTCTGCAATTTGGGTGAGGTCGAACCCCCAAATCCCCTAAAAGGGGACTTTTGCTCAACGATGAACCCGTAGTATTAAAACGTACAACTTTGTGAAGTTCCCTTGCTTTTAGGAGAGGGCGGGGTTGGGGAAGTCGATGCTTTCCTGCAATTTGGGTGAGGTAGGACCCCTAAATCCCCTAAAAGGGGACTTTTGCCCAACGATGAACCCAAAATGGTTAAAAGGTATGACGTTTTGCAATTCCCTCGCCTTTAGGAGAGGGCGGGGTAAAATAAAAAAGCACCCTTTTGAGGTGCTTAGTATTTTAACCAAAGGTGATGTCTTAATTAAAACCTCTCAAATTGTGAGAAGAAGAAATTACCTTCAATTGCAGCATTTTCGTCGCTATCGCTGCCGTGTATCGCATTAGCATCAATGCTTTTTGCATACAGGTTACGGATAGTACCGGGTTCAGCTTTTTGAGGATCGGTAGCGCCAATAAGCTTACGGAAATCTTCTACAGCATTGTCTTTTTCCAAAATAGCAGCTACAATAGGTCCGCTGCTCATAAAATCAACCAACTCTTTGTAAAAAGAGCGTTCTTTATGCACCTCGTAAAATTGACCGGCCCTTTCAGGGGTAAGGTAGGTGTACTTCATGGCTTTGATAGCAAAGCCTGCTTCGGTAATCTTGTTTAAAATGTTGCCAATATGCCCGTTCTTAACGGCATCGGGCTTAATCATGGTAAATGTCAGGTTGGTAGCCATTCTTCTTAAATTTTGCGCGAAATTATGATTTAATCTTCATTTTAGCGACATTTGCGCCAAATTTAAAATTACGTGAACGCCGCATCGAGGGTTAAAGAAATACTAGAAAAAACGCGCTCACCGCGCATTGTTATCACCACCCACCACAAACCCGATGCTGACGCATTAGGCTCTTCGCTGGCCTTGTATAACTTTTTCAAAAAACTGGGGTACTTTACAACAGTCATCTCTCCTACGGATTATCCTTCGTTTTTAAACTGGATGCCGGGCGAAGAGAAAGTTTTTGTGCACGAGTTTCATCCTGAAAAATGCCGCGATTTTGCGCTGAACGCTGATATCATATTTTGCCTTGATTTTAATGCGTTAAAACGTATCAACGAGTTTGGAAACGACGTACGAGAAAGCAAAGCGGTAAAAGTGCTTATCGACCACCATCTTGAAAAAGAAGGTTTTGAAGATATTGACCTTTGGGACACTACTGCCAGCTCTACCGCTGAGTTGATATACCGCTTTATTGTTGATTTTGGCGGTAAAGAACACGTAGATAAAGACATTGCCGGATGCTTGTATGCAGGTATTATGACCGATACAGGTTCTTTCCGTTTTGATAGTGTTAAACCCAACACCCACCGCATTGCGGCTGAATTGTTGGAAACCGGTGTTGAGCACTGGAAAATACACAACCACATTTTTGATAGTTTTACGGCATCGCGTTGGCAATTTGTAGGCTATATCCTTAGCAACAAAATGGAAGTGCTAGGGGGGTTGAACACAGTAATAATAACAGTTACTGCCGAAGAGTTGAAACAATACAACATAAAAACGGGTGATACCGAAGGATTGGTTAACTTTGGCCTGAGTATTAAGGGCATCGAGTTGGCCGTGTTGATAGTTGACCGTACTGTGTTGGTGAAGATGAGTTTTAGAGGCAAGGGACGTTTCCCTGCCAATAAATTTGCCCGTGAGTTTTTTGAAGGCGGCGGCCACTTTAGCGCAGCAGGCGGACAATCAAGCCTGTCGTTAGAAGAAACCGTTGCCAAGTTTAAAAACGCAATTGTTAGCTACAAAGAATATTTAACTTAAACCGCATACATGAAAATTAACACCCTTGCAGGCCTTTTTGCAGCACTGCTTATTGTTGTTACAAGTGCTTGTAACAAAAGTTTTAAAACAACTGACGAAGGTCTGAAATACATGTACCTTACTGAGTCTGACACCGGTGAAGTAGCCGGCGAAGGCGGGTACTTAAAATTCCATTTCGTAATTAAAAGTGCCACCGATTCATTAATCAACAGCACCTACGAAAACGGTGCCTTCCCTACCGAAATGTTGGTGCCCCCTCCTACTTACGATGGATGTTTGTTTGGCGGTCTTGCCTTGCTGAAAGGTGGCGACAGCGTTCAATTTAAAGTTGTAGCCGACTCTTTCTTCTCTAAAACAGCTCGCGGCACAATGCCTCCGTTTGTAAAAGCAGGTGAAGAAATTACTATTACTGTAGCTGTGGTTGCCAGCAAAAGCAAAGAAACTTTTGACAAAGACCAAGCTGCCCAAAAACAAAAAGAAATAGAAGAAGCCCAAAAAGTATTAGTAGCAGAAACCAAGCAATTGGAAGAAGCAGCAAAAATGTACGGAGTTGCAGATAAATTACAACGTACACCAAGCGGCTTAATGTATGTGAAAATGAAAGAAACTACGGGAAAAACTGCTGTTACAGGTGATGTGGCCGGATTTTTCTACCGCGGTACTTTCTTAGATGGTAAAGAGTTTGACAGTAACATAGGCAAAGAAGCCTTTACAGTATCTGTAGGCCAAGGCGGCGCAATTGCCGGCTGGATGGAAGTAGTAGATAAAATAAAAGTAGGCGAAAAATGGATGCTGTTTGTGCCCTCAAGTCTTGCTTACGGTAAAGAAGGTTCTGGCCCAATAGGACCTAATACCCCCCTTATTTTTGAAATGGAGTTGAACAGCATTAAAACTGCTGAACAAATACAAAAAGAGCGTGAAGCCAAAGAAAAGAAACTGAAAGCTGAAGAGGGACAAAAGATATCTTCATTCTTAAAAAAGAAAAACTATAAAAACCTTCAAAAACTAACTATTGGTGAAGGTACAGTACATTACGTGATTGAGAATGCCGGTATTGGCGGTTTGCCCATGGAAGGCGATAACATCAGCGTGAAAGTACGTGCGTTTGATTTGGACGGTAAAGCAATTACCGAACTTACCATGGAAAATCCTCCTGTAAATGGCCCGTTAAGCAAAAACATGTTGCCTCCTGCGATGTATGAAGTGATGTTGAAAATGAAGAAAAGCGGCACTGCCCGTTTTGTTTGTGCATCAGAGTACTTCCAAGGCAGCCAAGGCGGTGGTGCAATACCTCCCTTTACCCCTGTAATGGTTGAGCTTGAATTGTTAGACGTTTCAAAAGCTGCTCCCAAAAGCGCAGTTCCCCAACCGGGCAAATAATTATCATCACTATGATTTTAAAAAAAGGCAGGCTACTACTAACCCTTGGGTTACTGCTAAGTAGCCTGCCTTTTTTTGCTCAAGATACCATTAGCGGTAGTGCAGGCATACAGGTAATTTTTAAAGAACACGGTACTGGCCTTAGCCTTGCCGGAAAAAAATTTGCCAATTGCCACTATGTAATAAAAAACCAACAGGGTATTGAAATTAAAAACACCTACAAACAAGGCAATGCCCAAGTAATCTCATTGGTTGACGACCCTTGGAAACAGGCATGGATAAACACCCTACGCTTACTTAAAGTAGGCGACGATGTGCGCATAAACATACCCGATAGTACGGTGGTAAAATACTGGCAGGCGTTTTTGCCTACCCAGCCTTTTAAACCGTTCGCGCTGCAAATACGTTTTTTGGTGTTAGGCACTTATGATGAATTACCCCCCGATGTAGTGGTGATTGATGATAAACAAACCAAAATACCACCACCGTTTAATATTATCGGTAAGGATACGGTGAAGTTAAAAAGCGGGTTGAAATACATAATAGCCCACGAGAACCCCGAAGGCGACCAAGCCTATAACGGACGTACGGTAGAAGTGCATTATACCGGCTATTTTGAAGACGGCAGCGTTTTTGATGCTTCGTATCCTACGGGGCATACATTTAAATTTATTCTTGCCAACGGACATGTGATTGCCGGTTGGGACGAGGGCATACGTTTGATGAAAACCGGTGATAAATTCCGTTTTATTATTCCGCCCAAATTGGGTTACGGTGATAAAAAAGAGGGCTTGATACCGCCCAATACTACCCTTATATTTGATGTTGAACTGATTTCTGTTGATTAATACCTTTTATGGCTGATAAAAAAATATTGATAACCGGTGGTGCCGGCTTTATAGGCTCACACGTAGTGAGGTTGTTTGTGAACAAATACCCTAATTACCAAATTTTTAACCTTGATAAACTAACCTACGCCGGCAACCTTAAAAACCTGACGGATATTGAAAACAGCCCTAACTACACGTTTGTAAAAGCTGATATTGTTGACGGGGATGCCATGAAACAGTTGTTTGAAGAACATCGTTTTGACGGGGTACTGCATTTGGCTGCCGAATCGCACGTTGACCGCTCTATTACGCATCCGTTGGATTTTGTGAATACAAACGTGATTGGTACGGTTAATTTGTTGAATGCTGCCCGTGATGTATGGAAAACCGACGGTATGGAAGGCAAACTGTTTTACCATATTAGTACGGATGAGGTGTACGGCTCGTTAGATGAAGGTGGATTTTTTTACGAAACCACTGCCTACGACCCGCAATCGCCCTACTCTGCCTCAAAAGCCAGCAGCGACCATTTTGTACGTGCCTATAACAATACCTACAAACTACCGATTGTAATTACTAATTGCAGCAATAATTACGGCCCTAACCAGTTTCCTGAAAAACTGATACCCCTTTGTATTAACAACATTCTTAATAATAAGCCATTGCCCATTTACGGTAAGGGTGAAAACGTACGCGATTGGTTGTACGTGGTTGACCACGCCCGTGCTATTGATGTGGTATTTCATCACGGAAAAATGGGTGAGACCTATAACATCGGCGGTTTTAACGAGTGGAAAAACATTGATTTGGTGAAGGTAATTTGCCGCGTGATGGATAAGAAACAAGGCAATCCTGAAGGTACGGCTGAAAAGCTAATTACCTACGTTACCGACCGTGCCGGCCACGACCTTCGTTATGCGATTGAAGCACACAAGATAATGAATGAACTGGGCTGGCAGCCATCGTTGCAGTTTGAAGAAGGGATTGAAAAAACCATTGATTGGTACCTTGCCAACAAACAATGGATGGAAGAAATTACCAGCGGTGATTATATGAACTACTACGAGAAAATGTACTCTTCTCGATAAGAAACAGAGACCGCTTTAATGTCTTTCTGAGCGATAGCGAAGAACCTTATCACAACTGTGTTAACAAAGCTGGAAAGATGCTTAATTCGTCAGCATGACAGCGGCAAGTGCGGCGGCAAAGTCCTGAGCTTGTCGAAGGAGTGCGGTTGGTTGTTATCATACACAACTTTTTAGTGGATAGATTCCCGCCTGCGCGGGAATGACGGAATGCTATCAGCACCCACCCTGTCTTTCTGAGCGATAGCGAAGAACCTTATCACGACTGTGTTAACAAAGCTGGATAAGATGCTTCATTCGTCAGCATGACAGTGACAAGTGCGAACTGCAAGGTCTCGAGCTTGCACAAATGAGTGCGGCAGTCCTGTCCTGAGCTTGTCGAAGGAGTGCGGCTGGCGTGACTCAATTAGCTCTCCATGATTTTACAGTTTTAGAAATTGGGTATAGTTTTTTGATAAGCGTTCTAAACGCTCATAGCTCTCAGTAATCAAAGCTTGCTTTTTAGCCCTACTCCAACCTTTCAACTGTTTTTCACGCAAAGTAGCCTGTAGCTTGGTTGCGTAATATTCAAAATATAACAACCTAACAGGTCTGCGACTAAATGTATAACCACGTTCATACTTGCCATTTTGGTGTTCGGCAAGCCGTCTCTCAACATCTGTTGTAAACCCAATATAATAGGACTCATCCGCGCAGCGCAATATGTAAACAACGTATTGTTTCATTGCAGTTAATACGCAGTTATTGGTAATTGTAAATCTTAGCCAACCGCACTCCTTCGACAGGCTCAGGACTTTGCAGCCGCACTCTTCGGCAAGTTCAGAACTTTGCCGCGTACTCTTTGGCAAGCTCAGGACAAGTCAACCGCACTCTTGGCAGGCGTAAGGCAAAGCGGTTGCGAAGGCATTTGTGAAATGAAGCAAATAAAAAACCCCGTTGCTACTGGTGAGCAACGGGGTTTTGGTTTTATACGGATTAACTAATTTCTGATAACCTGATAATTAGGCATCAATCTTAGCGTACTTAGCGTGGCTTTCTATAAACTCACGGCGGGGTGGTACTTCATCACCCATCAACATACTGAAAATGTGGTCGGCCTCTGCAACACTTTCCAAAGTAACCCTTTTCAAGGTTCGTTTTTCAGGGTTCATGGTAGTTTCCCACAACTGTTCAGCGTTCATCTCACCCAAACCTTTGTAACGTTGCACGTTCACGCTTTCCAGCTTACCGTCTTTGGCAATTTCGCGTACCGCAGCTTCTCGTTCGGTTTCTGTCCAGCAGTAACGCTCTTCTTTACCTTTTTTCACAAGGTATAGCGGTGGAGTTGCAATGTAAATATGCCCGAAATCAACCAACGCCTTCATGTAGCGGAAGAAGAAGGTTAATATCAGCGTACGGATGTGGCTACCGTCCACGTCAGCATCCGTCATAATAATCACTTTATGATAACGCAGCTTCTCAATATTCAGTGCCTTTTCATCGTCGGGAGTACCAATGGTTACGCCCAACGCTGTAAACATATTTTTTATCTCCTCGTTCTCGTAAATCTTATGTTCAAGGGCTTTTTCAACGTTCAAAATCTTACCACGCAAGGGTAAAATTGCTTGGAAGTTACGGTTACGGCCTTGTTTAGCTGTACCGCCTGCTGAATCACCCTCAACCAAAAATATCTCACATTTTCCGGGGTCCGATTCTGCACAGTCTGATAATTTACCGGGCAAGCCTGCGCCGCTCATAGCACCTTTACGTTGTACCATTTCGCGGGCTTTACGGGCCGCATGGCGGGCAGTAGCTGCCAACACCACTTTATTAATAATAATACGGGCTTCTTTGGGGTTTTCCTCAAGGTAATTGTTCAACATATCGCCCACACATTGGTCAACAGCTCCCATCACCTCGTTATTACCCAGTTTGGTTTTGGTCTGACCTTCAAATTGAGGTTCGGCCACTTTTACTGAGATAACACCGGTTAAGCCTTCGCGGAAGTCATCCCCGCTAATTTCAAATTTCACGTTTTTAAGCAAGCCTTCTTTATCGGCGTATGCTTTTAGAGTACGGGTAAGCGCACGGCGGAAACCCGCAACGTGTGTACCGCCCTCAATGGTGTTAATGTTGTTTACATACGAATGCAGGTTTTCGCTGTATCCGTTGTTGTATTGCAACGCTACTTCAACAGGAACGCCTGCTTTTTCACCTTCAACATATATCGGCTCCGGAATTAGTTTTTCGCGGGTACCGTCAAGGTAGCCTACAAACTCTTTCAAACCTCCTTCTGAGTAAAAGGTTTCTGTTTTTACAGTACCGTTTTCGTCTTTTTCACGCTCATCGCTAATGGTAATGCGTATTCCCCTGTTTAGGTACGAAAGTTCACGCATACGGGCACTTAGCGTATCAAAATTGTACTCTGTGCTGGTAAAAATAGAGCCATCGGGTTCAAAGTAAACCTCAGTACCGCGTTTTTCGGTATCCCCGATTATTTTCACATCGTATTGAGGCCTGCCCTCGTTGTATTCTTGTCTCCAGATCTTACCGTCGCGATATACAGTGGCTCGCAACAAGGTACTAAGTGCGTTTACGCAACTAACACCCACACCGTGCAAACCACCCGATACTTTGTATGTGTCTTTATCAAACTTACCACCGGCGTGCAAAACCGTCATTACCACCTCAAGGGCGCTGCGGTTTTCTTTTGTGTGTATGCCTGTGGGGATACCGCGACCGTCATCAAGAACGGTAATCGCGTTGTTTTCATGTATGGTTACAAAAATGTTTTTGCAATACCCTGCTAATGCCTCATCAATAGAGTTATCTACTACTTCATATACTAAGTGGTGTAACCCCCTTACTCCGGTATCACCAATGTACATCGAAGGGCGTTTACGCACCGCTTCTAAACCTTCAAGTACCTGAATATTATCGGCACCGTAATCTTTTTTTTCCATAGCTGCTTCACTCATATCTCTTTTATTGAAAAATAGTCTGTAAAAATACCTCTAAACGCTGAATATTCAAAGGTTTCAAGCGTATTAAAAAGGGCAATTACCCACACACTTGTGGATATGTTAACTTATCGGCATAATTGCCTGTAAACTTTTTGTTTTCAAGGGAATATGTTAGAGTAGATATACTGGACAATAATCACACCGCAAAAGTTTCCGCAAAAGTCCCAAGAGCAGATTTCTGTTTCATCGAAAAATTGAAAATCAAGTACTTAAACAGCTCTATTCTTCGTTAAAACGTACTTAAAACCTATAACATTCCTATGAACAAACTAATTGCAATTTTTCTTTTCGTGAGCATCTGCTCAATTGCTATTGCCCAGCAAAAGGCCGATCTAACTGTACACGAATGGGGAACATTTACAACCCTTTACGGGCCTGATGGCAAATTATTTAAGGGCGTAAATGTTGAAGAAGAAGCCTTGCCCTCTTTTGTAAAAAGCCTTAGTATGAAACGTTTTGGAGAACCTGACCCACAGAAAGGATGGCCTACGGAAATCTTTTGTTACCCTGCGGATGTAACGGTGAAAATGGAGACGCCCGTTTTGTACTTTTATACTGATAAACAAACAGACTTTACCATCAATGTAGGTTTCAATAGTGGTTTAATTACCCAATGGTATCCTTCTGCAACAAGTGTTACACCCAATATAATCGAGTCTTGTAACGGACAGGTGTATTTGAACTCTCTGAAGGGAAATATACAATGGCAGGGTACTATTTTAGCTCCTCAAACAAAAGACACACTCACCCAACCTGCAAAATCAAGCCACACTTGGCTTGCACCTCGAGCACAAACTCAAACCTGATAAAATCGAACAATGGAGAAGTAGAGAAATACTTGTTTTATAGGGGACTGGGTAGCTTTGATATACCCTTAAAGATGCATTTTGATGATAACGGGCGATTGAACATTCGAAATACCGATAAGGATGGTTTAGGCTTTGTAATGGTGTATAACAATACCCCTCAAGGTGCTGAGGTATGGTGGATGGGTAAAATAGGAAGCGGCGAAGAAGTTAAGATTATACCGGTAGTAATGCCCGGTAAAAGCGTTTATGAGGCAATGAAAGACTTTACCAATGCCCTTGTTGAAGCCGGATTATACAAAGACGAGGCCGAAGCAATGCTCTCAACATGGAAGAAAAGCTACTTTGAAACTGAAGGTTTGAGGGTATTTTGGATAGTTCCGCGACACCTTACCGATGAAATATTGCCCTTGCAAATGAACCCTTCCCCCAAAAAATTAGAACGGGTTTTAGTGGGAAGATCTGAAATTCTTACTCCAGAATTTGAACAATTAGTATACAAACTGTATCACGAAAATACACGTCCCGACACCGTATTCATGCATAATAGATATGCAGGTATTTATAGACTGTGGTATTTGCAGATGACCGGTGCACCTGATACTCCCGGTAAAACAGGCGATATGGTTTTTTATGTTTACCCAAATCCAACTTCTGACGGTGTGAATGTGTACATAGAAAACTGCAAGGAAGAAAGTGGGGAGATTAGTGTTTTTGATGCGACCGGAAGAAAAATATATACTTCAACGGTTAGTAGAAATGGCAGCGGTAATATACTCATGAACATTGATATGACGGCTCAAACCGCAGGTGTATATACAGTCTTGATAACTTTAGGTGATAAAATACATACCGAAAAAGTGGTGTTTACTAAATAGTTTTTACTACACGCTACTGAAAGCAGGCAGGGTTAATTTTACTTTAGCTTTAGAGTTTGGCAGGGAAAAATAAAAATTCTTACCTTTCGAGTTTCATACCCTGTATTACTCAGATGAAACGACTGTTTTTTTATTTTATAGCTGCTTTTACAGCATTAAATGTTACCGCCCAAAACGACTCCATTATTACGGTGCATGAATGGGGTACTTTTACATCGCTAACCACATCGGGCGGGAAACAACTTACAGGGTTGTACCTTGACGAAGAGGCCCTCCCTCCTTTTGTCTATAATTTGGATATGCGCGGTGCTACGGATTCTCAGGCCAAAATAATCACCCCGAAAGACTGTGAGTTGAAAAACGTAACCGTGAAAATGGAAACGCCAGTGCTATACTTTTACTCTCCCAAAGAAATGGATGTGAAAGTGAAAGTTGGGTTTAAGGGCGGGCTTATCAGTCAATGGTACCCGCAACGCAGCGGCGGCAGCGAAAGTATTACTAAATGTACTGAACCAATTGATTTTACAGGCGGTGCGCAAGAAGGATTTATTGAGTGGGCAGGACATTTACAAAAACCGGGCATTGCCGAAAAATATACCGAACCAGCACTAAACAGTCCTGTATGGATGAGCCCGAGGGCTACAAAATCAAACCTGATAACCACAAAAGACACCCTTGCCCAAACTGAAAAGTACTTGTTTTATAGAGGCATTGGCAATTTTGAGGTGCAAATGAAAACCTATTTTAACGAGCACGGTTTGTTTGCAATTACCAATAACAATAGTAACGATGATGTTTTGTATGCGATGGTATATCACAAACCTATGAACGGCCCTGCTGAAATTTGGTGGGCTGGCAGCATGGGCAAGGGAGTGATGGTAACTATGTACCCCAAAGCGGTGCAAGGATTGACGGTGGAACGGGTGAAAACCAACTTTAAAAATGCGTTGGTAGCTGCTGGTTTGTATAAGGATGAGGCGGAAGCAATGCTGAAAACATGGCAACACAGCTATTTTGATGTACCCGGCTTAAAGGTGTTTTGGATTGTACCCCGCCCTGTTACCGATGCCATTTTGCCGCTACAAATAGAGCCGTTGCCACTTAGCACACAACGGGTGCTGGTAGGCCGTAGCGAGGTACTTACTCCCAATTTTGAAGAGTTTATCTATCAGGTGTACCAAAATGCAAGTGAGGATGTGTTTTTTGGCGACCGATATATTGCAGCTTACCGTGAGTGCTATGAGCAACAAAAAACCAGAACCCGCATGGAGGATAAAACAACCGAAAAGTTGTATGCCTATCCCAACTACTTAAACGGCAAGGTACACGTGATAGCTAAGGTGGCTGCCCCCGAAGGCGACAGTGTGCAGGTGGAAATGCAAACCGCAACTGGGGTATCTGTAAATAGCCAAATGGTTGCGCTGAACAAGAAAGGGTACTTTTATCACCCGTTTGATTACGTTGGCCAGCCTGCCGGTGAATACACGGTAAAGGTGCGCTACAAAGACCGTTTGCTTACCGAAAAAGTATTGATTAAGTAACTTGCTTATTCAACAGGATATGTGAAATACACATTGGGCTTGCGATACGGATATGCATAATCAACATAGATAGCATCTGCATCTTCTACCAAAACAGACATTCCCTCGTATTGCTTTTTAGCCATTTTAATGGATTGCGATACCCAAAATTGGTGATCCACATAAAATTCCTCTGAGAAATCATGCTTAAGGGATAGCGTTAAAAAGTTTCTGAAACTAACCGGACTGTTTTCTTTGGTAAATGCTACCTCATGCACCTTTGTTGTCCCCCTCTTTTTATAGCTTTTACGTACTACTTTCTCATTTGTGCCTTTGGCGTGGATAGGAGGACTGATATTGAATTTAGACATTGTAACAGCTGTACGGGGCGGGATAAAAGTTATCTGCTCCTGTTGGGTCATTACGCCTTGGGTATAGTATTTTCTTTGTGAATACGCTGATAACCACGAAATGTTATAGTCGGCCGTGGTTTGTGTGTTGATTATTATATCGCCGTCCCAATAATCCTGCTTCTGCATACCACGGATAAACGCGCTTCGTTTCCAGTCTATGTACAAGGGTACATTTGATTTGTTAAACACAATAAACGATAGTTGTCCGTTTTTGCCATAGGTGTTATACACTATTTCAAACGTATCGTTGCTATAGCGCAGTAAGGTATCTTGTTGGGCAAAATCAGCGTTTACGGTTAATACCTGCACCTGATAGCTGCAAGCCGACCAAACCAGTGCGGCGGTGAATGCTAATAATAGGTTTTTCATATACAGTTTTCAGTAGCCAAAATAGAAATCTTCGGCCAGTTTTAGTTCATAGCTGCTGATAAAATTCGACAAATGAGGGATAATAGGGTATTCTTTTTTCCAGCGGTACTTCTTCCATCGGTATTTGTCTACCCATTCTTTTACAGGATAATCGCGATAAGTGACTTTTTTTAGCAAGCCGTTGCACTTGTACTTCATTGTCCACGTTTCATACTTCTCTACGTTTTCGTGCTTGCGGTTGGCTTGCAACATACGCCCCTTTTTATCATAGTTGAAAGCCATCACAATTCCTTTGCCTGCATTGCCAATAAACACCGTATCAATAAGTCCTTGTGTGTTTCGGTGGTAATTTTCGGTATACTCCCGTTCTGGTAGTGCATTAAACTGTGAATAGTAATAGGCAAACCTGCGTCCGGTGATGTTTCCCGAAGGGTCGCGGTAAAAAGTAACGCGCTCAAAACAGGTAGTATTTTCGGGCAATTCAACGCCCTTATCAGCAGGCTTTTGATTGACAATCTTACACACAGTGCCTAAATATACCTTCTCAACGCTCTGCAATATTTTGTTTTGATAGATGTAGGTAGTAGTCAGCCCGTAATCGCTGCGGTGGCTTATCAGGGTATCATCCCCTTCCCAACCATACAAATAATTATAAATATGCCGCACGCCTGTTGCCAGTTGCAGCGATACCTCGCGGGTTACATGGCCTGTTGTACTGTCATAAAAAAACTCCGATTTGGTAAGCCATCCGTCGTTGGCAATTACCACATAGCGACGACCGGCGGTATCTATTCTAAATCCCAAGCCCCAACCGGGGTTTTCATTCTGTTCGCCGTTGCTGTAGTTGTATTTTACCAACGCCTCCAGATAGGGACCGTTGTATGCTGCTTGTCCTGCGCAGCACACCGTAAACAAACTAAAAATAAGCAGGTAAAAGGTCTTTGTCCTGTTCATTGCATTTTCAAACGTGGCAAATATGCAGTTTGTTGCCTTTAAAACTTACTTACCCTGAATATAAAATTCAGGGCTTTTACCAATACCATCCCCAATGGTTTAAAACCATTCGGGACGAGCCCTATCAATAGAGACGGGTTTTATACCCGTCGTGATACCCGCCTTAATGCACGTTTGGTTGCGACAGGTATAAAACCTGTCGTTATTGAGAAAGCGCAGCGCAAGAAGCATCTTTTTTGTTTTTGCCACGAAGTCGCAAAGTCACAAAGTTCCCTAATTTATATCTGTTTCGTGTCTTAGTGCCTTTGCGGCATAGGAAAGAAATAACAAATGGTATAAAACCATTCGGGGTGCACCCTATCAATAGAGGCGGGTTTTATACCCGTCGGGATGCACGTTTGGTTACGACAGGTTAAAACCTGTCGCTATTGAGAAAGCGCAGCACAAGAAGCATCTCTTTTTGTTTTTGCCACGAAGTCGCAAAGTCACAAAGCTCCCTAATTTATATCTGCTTCGTGTCTTAGTGCCTTTGCGGCATAAAGATAATTGCGGCATTACCCTGAATATAAAATTCAGGGCTTTTGCTAACACCATCCCAAATGGTTTAAAACCATTCGGGGTGCACCCTATCAATAGAGGCGGGTTTCATACCCGTCGTGATACCTGTTTGGTTGCGACAGGTATAAAACCTGTCGTTATTGAGAAAGCGCAGCGCAAGCGAATCTTTTTTTGGTTTTGCCACGAAGTCGCAAAGTCACAAAGTTCCCTAACTTACATCTGTTTCGTGTCTTAGTGCCTTTGCGGTATAGGAAAGAAATAACAAATGGTTTAAAACCATTCGGGGTGCACCCTATCAATAGAGGCGGGTTTTATACCCGTCGGGA